>OLWA01000654.1_pt1 | contig 41509 bp, 35 predicted proteins | sample 1673251 | NCBI WGS metagenome assembly OLWA01 (sample SAMEA3178937, study PRJEB25190) | human gut metagenome | biome: human gut; feature: human-associated habitat; material: faeces | place: Austria | collected 2013 | reverse complement strand
ATAATGCTTCTGGGCATACGCAGAGAATACACCTGTAACACCAGGGTCAAATCCGCAGCCAAGAATGGCTGTGATACCTGCTTTTTCAAAACGCTCTCTGTAAGCCCACTGCCACTTGTATTCAAACTTTGCAGTATCTTCCGGCTCATAGTTTGCAGTATCAAGATAATCAGTTTTTGTTTCAAGACAAGCGTCCATGATTGTAAGATCCTGATAAGGGAGAGCAACATTTATAACGATGTCAGGCTTTTCTCTGTTTATAAGTTCAACAAGCTGGGGAACGCTGTTGGCGTCAACCTGAGCCGTTGTAATTTTTGTGGAAGTCTTGTCCTGAAGTTCCTCTTTGAATTTATCACACTTGGATTTTGTACGGCTTGCTATGCATATTTCAGTAAACACTTCACTGTTCTGGCAGCATTTGTGAATTACAACTCCTGCAACGCCGCCGGCACCAATTATTAAAGCTTTAGACATTTTTATCAATTCCTTTCGTATCAGTAACAATCCCAGTTGTATATAACATCACTGAAATCAAGATTTTTGAGTTTTTCTTTGTTTATGAAAAAGTTGCAGACACCTGAATCTCCCCACATCATTTCAATCTTATCGTCAATGTATGCACTGTCAAGCTGAAGGAGAAGAAAATCATGAGTATCGCCTTCGTCCCTCGGGTCATACTGCGTAAATGCCGGATATCCTCCTATTTTGTTTCCGAATGAATCTCCGATAGTTTTTTTATAGCATTCAGCTTCATTGAAATCACATTCAATGTCATATATGGATTCCAGATGTTTTTCCGGAGCAACCTCATTATACTTTTTGCAAATCATATCTTCCGCACGATAGTCACAGTCAGATATTCCCGTCATACATTCAGTAAACGAAATGCCGAATGTACCGGTTACAGGCATAAGGCTTTCCGTTTTGTCAAATTCGTTTTCCACGAATTTTGAAGCAATTTCTTCTTCTGCTACACTCTTGTCAATGTCCTTGTAATATATGATTCTGAATGAGTCCTGCCTGGTGTTATTGTCAAAATCAGCACCATAAAGGTCATCGTTCATTATCCAGAACTGAAGCAGTCCGCTTTTCGGATATTCAGGTATGTTGACCTTTTCACATTCAATCTGTGCAAGGAATCTCAGCTGATTTCCCTTACTGTCTGTCGGGAAATTTCCGTCATGAGGAATATATCCGGTACCGCCTACTTTGCTTTCAAAAACGGCGGGATTTGTATCTGTAAGATTCATTTTTACAGTCGGGACAGAAGTTTCATCATAGACTTCCTGGAAAATCTTGTTGAGTATCTGAACTTCGTTTATTCCGGATTCAGACTGCACAGCTGAAGAATTTTCGGTGAAGGAGTTTTCCACTTCGGCAGCAGAATTATCTTTTTCGTTTTTCTTTTTAAAAATATCAAAAATTTCCATATCAGTTCTCCTTGTAAAAGTAAAGTAGTATTTCTCTTAAAAGCTTGCAGGCAAGTGCTGTTGATGCACCGCTCTGGTCAAGAGCAGGGGAAAGTTCATTTACATCTATTGCAACTGTATTCATAGTTGAAACTGTCTGTACTGCAAGCATGAGTTCTGTAAATGTTACGCCGCCAGCTTCAGGTGTTCCTGTTCCGGGAAAGCATGACGGGTCAAGAACGTCAAGGTCAATCGTGAAATAGACGGGTCTGTTTTTTATGATTTCATGCAGCTTTTCCAGTCCTCTGAAATTAAATTTATTGGTGATAACGTGTTCACGTCCCCAGAGGAATTCTTCTCTGTCACCACTTCTTATTCCAAACTGAAAAATGTTTCTGTCGCCTACAAGTTCATGACATCTTCTCATGACACAGGCATGTGAAAGTTTCTGACCAAGATAGTTGTCACGCAGGTCAGCATGAGCATCAAAGTGGATTATGCAAAGGTCAGGGTATTTTTTTGCAGCGGCTCTTACAGAACCGAGTGTCACAAGATGTTCGCCGCCTATCATAAGTGGCATTTTGCCGTCACTGAGTATCTGTGCTGAAAAATTTTCAATATCGTTTAAAGCGGATTCAGGACTTCCGAAACAAAGTTCCAGATCCCCGCCATCAAAAACTTTTATATCTGTCAGATCCTTGTCCTGATAAGGACTGTATGTTTCTATGCCGAAGCTTTCATTTCTCATAGCAGAACTTGCAAATCTTGTGCCGGGTCTGTATGAAGTGGTACTGTCAAAAGGTGCTCCGAAAATGACAATTTTGCTTTCATCATATTCATTGTCGCAGCCTATAAATGTGTGTATATTTTTTTCCATTCTTATCTGTGTTCTCCTGATTCTCTCAGCTGATCCCTTACATTGTTCGGTATTGCAAAACAGCCGGTATGAAGTATTGTATTATAGTATTTTGTTTTTATTCCAAGACTGTTCCACCAGTCGGCTTTAAGATCAGCTCTCGGGTCGAATTTCTTTGATGCAAATCCGAAAAGCCAGTGTCCTGAAGGGTATGTAGGAATGTGTGCCTGATAAACAAGTGCAACAGGGAAGGTGGACTTTATTCTGCTGTGTGCTCTTTTCATTGAATTTGCATAGGACGTATAAAAGGTACTTTCATGCTGGTTTACTAAAATACCGTCATCTTTGAGAGCTTTATAGCAGTTGCCATAGAATTCTTTTGTGAAAAGACCTTCGCCGACACCAAAAGGATCAGTTGAATCAACGATAATAAGGTCATATTCATTTTCCTTGTTTCTTACAAATTTTAGTCCGTCCTGAAAATATATGTGAACTCTCGGGTCTGTAAGGCGGCAGGCTGTCTGAGGCAGATACTCTCTGCATATTTCAACAACCATTTCATCAATCTCAACCATGTCTATGTTTTTTACATGATTGTATCTTGTAAGTTCTCTTACAGTTCCGCCGTCGCCTGCACCTATTACAAGAACATTTTGGATGTCAGGATTTACAGCCATAGGAACATGCGTTATCATTTCATGGTAAATATACTCGTCCTTTTCAGTAACCATAAGATAGCCGTCAAGAGTCAGTATGCGTCCGAATTCCTGGGATTCAAAAATATCAATCCTCTGAAATTCACTTTCAGCACTTCGGAGATGTTTATCGACCCTTATCGAAAACTTCACATTGTCAGTATGATTTTCAGTGTACCATAATTCCATGTTTCGCTCCTATTCCTCAACTATATTGATATTTTCTATGTTCATATCCTGTGTGCCCGTCATAAAACAGCCTTTTTCCTTGGCGTAATTAATGTAGTTTATTATTTCATCTGTGATTTTTTCACCTGGTGCAAGTATCGGTATTCCCGGCGGATAACACATGACAAATTCACCGCAGACCATTCCGCTGCTTTCATTTATCGGAACGGAACGTTTTTTGCTGTAAAACGCTTTCTGCGGAGCAGTTATAACTTCAGGGTTTATATATTCATGGTCAAACATTCCGCTTTTATCCCTTGAATAAAGACGTTTTATTTCAGAAAGCGAAGATATAAGACGTTCAATTTCCAGTGCACGATCACCCGCAGATATAATTGCGAGAATATTTCCTATATCGCCGAATTCAATCTGTATTCCGTAATCGTCACGAAGAATGTCATAGACCTCTATTCCTGCAAGTCCGATATCACGGGTATGGACAGACAGTTTTGTTTTATCAAAATCATAAAATGCATCGTTGTCGCAGAGTTCTTTTCCGAATGCGTAGTATCCGCCGAGCTTATTTATCTCATTTCTTGCATATTCAGCAAACTGTACTGTCTTTCTGAAAATCTCTCTGCCGTTAAGTGCAAGATTTTTTCTTGCTATATCAAGCGATGATATCAGCAGATACGAACCGCTTGTTGTCTGTGTGAGGTTTATAACCTGACGCACATAGTCGCCGTTTATATGCGGTCCGCAGAGAAGTATTGAACTTTGCGTAAGCGAACCGCCTGTTTTATGCATACTGACAGCTGCCATATCCGCTCCGGCAGCCATGGCAGATATTGGCATATCTTCACCGAAATAAAAATGTGTTCCGTGAGCCTCATCAACAAGTGCCAGCATATTATGTTCATGTGCAAGTTCAACTATGGCTTTAAGGTCGGAACAGACACCGTAATATGTCGGGTTGTTTATAAGAACAGCCTTTGCATCAGGATTTGCTTCGATAGCCTGTTTTACATTTTCAACTGACATTCCGAGCGGAATACCGAGTTCCTTATTTGTTCCCGGATTAACATACACCGGAACCGCACCATTTACAACAAGAGCGTTTATGGCACTTCTGTGGACGTTCCTCGGCATAATTATTTTTTCGCCTGCCTTACAGGCTGTCATTATCATGGTCTGGACAGAGCCGGTCGTGCCGTTTACTATAAAAAAAGCGTGTTCAGCACCGAAAGCTTCTGCCGCAAGTTCCTGTGCTTCCCGTATAACGGAAACAGGGTGACACAGGTTATCAAGCGGTTTCATGGAATTTACATCGGCTTTAAGGCATGATTTGCCTAAAAAGTCGGTAAGCTCTGTATTTCCACGTCCGCCTTTATGTCCCGGAACATCAAACGGAACAACCCGGTTTAAAAGATGTTCTTTCATAGCCTCAAGAACAGGGGCTTTGCTCTGAGCAAATTTCATAAGTTCTGTGCCTCCTGTCAGTAAATGTTCATGCCGCTGAATATTTCTATCATTTCACGTCTTAAGCTGTTTGTTATATCAAGTCTTTCCTTCGGGTGGAGTTCGTAGACATCAGTATTGAAAAGATAATTCTGAAGCTGGATTTCCTTTATCAGCATTTTTGTGTGAAAAATATTGGACTGATATACATTTACATCTATTGCATCGTATTTATTAAGGGTTCTGTCATCAATATAGTCTTGAATGGAAGTGATATTGTGGTCAATAAAATATTTCTTTCCGCACATATCACGGGTGAATCCTCTTACGCGATAGTCTATTGTAATAATGTCAGAATCAAAGCTGCTTATAAGGTAGTCAAGGGTATTAAGCGGAGATATCTCGCCGCAGGTTGCCACGTCAATATCAACACGGAATGTACATACTGTATTTTCAGGATGCGATTCCGGAAATGTATGGACAGTTACATGGCTTTTGTCGAGGTGTGCATGAATAGTTTCATTCTGTCCGAAACCAAGCCCCTGATTGCATGACTTGTCTATTTTTTCAGGAACATGACCTTCTGCAATAAGAATGTTGACAGATGCTCCCTGTGGTTCATAATCCTGCTTGGATATATTGAGTATTGTAGCACCAATCATCTTTGTTACATCGCAAAGAATCTTTGTCAGACGTTCTGAATTATACTGCTCATCTATATATCTGATATAATCCATCTGTTCACGCTTACTTTTGGCATAGCAGACATCATAAATATTAAAACTTAATGTTTTTGTGAGATTATTAAAACCATACAATGCCAACTTTTTTTCCAACCCTAACATCACGGCCTTTCGGATAATTTATTTTAGTTTACAGGAGTTTATTTTATCACATTTTTACTGTAAATGCAATGATATTTGGAATTTTTAACAGAATTTTTTCAAAAAACTCAAAATACCCGTCTGCAAATGTATTTTTTGACAGACGGGCATAAAGTTTATCTTAAAATGTATGAGTCGTATCCGAGTTCGCTGAACGTGCTGTAAATTTCTGCTTTCTGGGAACTCGTCAGTGAAAGTGACGAAATTTCAGGAATAAATGATGTCTTGTAAATTTTGGTTTCCGTTTCTTCGCATATTGCTTTTATTTTTTCTGCGGCACTCATAGATGAAAAATTGATTTTTTTGCCATTACATTCAACAGTAGAAGTGAATTTGCTCAGGTCAATATTCAGAACATATTTCTGCGTATTCAAAAGTATAGGCTGGAACACTTCACAGCTTCCTGTCAGCATTTCATATGCCGGAATTTCTATCCACATATTGCTGTCTTTGTTTCGTGCGGTTTTGGTCATGGTGTTTATAGCATCTATTAAATCAAGATAGCGGTTGCTGTCGGTAACATATGAACCGAGGGATTCAAGAGCCTTTTCGCTGAATGCAGGATATTCAACATTTGTGCTGATTATATATTCAAATCCGGCCTGTGCTATTTCGCCTGTAAGTGATGAAAGATATTCCTTTGTGGCGGAAGATGAAGGGTCAAGCCAAGGTTTACCTTTATCTTTATTACTGGAATCAAGCCACAGTGATTTTGAAGATTTCATCAGAAATCCGGCATTTTTATTTGCTGTCGGGTACAGATTGTCCTGCATGGTATTAACAGATGCCGCAGGAGTAAATCCTGCCTGCTTTACAGCATCGATTATATCGGAAAGTGCTATGTCATTTCCGGCATCTGCCAGAACAGCTCCGTCGTTGGAGGAATTATAGTTGAGTTTTCCGCCTTCAATTTTCAGCGGCACAATTACCATATTATACTCACTGGAACTTATAAGGCTGAGTGAATTTTTCAGTTCATCTATGTCATTTATTTCACTGTCCTTTATCCAGTACGCCTGATATCCTTTTGGTATTTTTACATTGCTGTCATTTACAGCTTCAAGGGTATAGTTTATATCTGCGGTACTGTCACCTGAACTGAATTCGCCTATTTCACCGAAAGGCTTTGCAACACTATATCCGACAACGACAAAGAATGATGCAATAACCAGCGTAAATAAAACTGAAAGTATATTGCTTAAAAGATGTGGATGTCTTTTAGGTTTGTATTCATTTTTTTTCTTTTTCATTTTGGTCTCCGTTAGTATACACATTTAATTTATAACAGAATAAAATAACTATATATGTTTTTTTCCTGAAAGTCAGGAAAGAATATATGCTGGAGGGCAAGAAATGACTATTGATAAACTGAATGATTACGCACTGAAAATCTGTCTTGATAAAAAGGATCTGAAAAAATATGAAGCTGATTTTTCTGATATTGATTCAGCATTTATAAAAATGCTTATAACCATGCTCGCTGATGAGATATCGGATATTTTGAATATTGATATAACTAATGAGAAACTGTATGTTGAGGTATTTGCAAAGAAAATCGGGTGTGTGATATTTATTTCATGTTCAGCAGAAAACAGCAAAGCCGGTCCGGACGGTAAAATTCTTATATGCCAGTCTGAAAACTTTGAAAGTATTGCTGAACTTTGTATACAGCTTAAAAACTTTCACATGAAAAAAATAAAGTTTTGCAGTCTTTACGGGAATAACTATCATATAAGGCTTATTCTTGGGATAAAGTCCGATTATTACAGCATATCCGGAATTGCTTCACGTTACTGCAAAATAATTCCCGGAAATGAAATAAATATGTCGGCAACTGAAGAATATTTTCAGTGTGTTGAGTCATCTGATGCAATTGAAAAGATTCTGTTACAGACAGGCAAGTGAGGAAACAGCCTCGTTCATATCACTATGTTTGAATATATAGCTTCCGGCAACAAGAATGTCAGCACCTGCTTCGCTTACAAGTTTTCCTGTTTTGTTATTTATTCCGCCGTCAACCTCGATTGCAACGTCAAGATTGTTTTCGCTGATATATTTTTTTGCCGCTGCAATTTTATCAAGCATATCTTCCATGAATGACTGTCCGCCGAATCCCGGTTCAACTGTCATGATAAGAAGCATATCAATTTTGTCCATAAACGGGATTGCGTCCTCAAACGGTGTGCCCGGTTTTACAGACAGACCGGCTTTGACACCGGATTTTTTTATTTTGTCCAGAGTTTTTTCTGTATCGCTTTCACTTTCAAGATGTATGGTTATGATATCGGCACCGAATTTTACACATTCATCTATGTATTTTAAAGGGTCTGTTATCATAAGATGAACGTCAAGATGGATATCTGTGTACTTGTTTACAGTGTCAAGCACAGGGAATCCGAATGAAATATTCGGAACGAATACACCGTCCATAACGTCAAAATGCAGCATATCTGCATTACTTTTTTCTATTTTGTCCAACTCGTTTTTCAATTCAAGAAAATCTGCACTGAGAATTGAAACTGAAACTGATTTTTTCAAATTCTGCCTCCGAAAATAAATTTTAATAATAAAATTGATTATAAAAACAGGTTCGTAAAACGTCCCATATACTAATTATATATTATATTTTTCCTATCGTCAATAAAAATAAAGCATTATTCTTATTTTTTTGTAATAAACTTAAAACAAGCCTATTAAAACGGAGGGACAGGAACGATATGAACAAGAATAGAATACTCAGGGACACCTGTTTTCTGACAGCTGTTGAATTTGCGATTCAGGGGCTTTCTCTGCTTGTAAATGTATTTATAACGAGAAAGCTCGGATCGTCTGTTATCGGAATGGTTTCGCTTATCGGAACGTTCTTTTTCTTTGCAACTATTATTTCAAGCGGTAATATTTATTTGTCATCAAGCCGGTTTATTTCTGAGGAAATAGGGAAGAAAACGGGAAATCCGGTTAAAGTTTTCCGATATGGAATAATTTCCTCGGTAAGTCTGAGTATTTTTACAGCGGCAGTAATATTTATTTTTTCAGGAATTATAAGTACTAAAATTTTAAAGACGGAACAGCTTATAATTCCGATAAGAATACTTGCTGTGATTCTGCCATTTGGCTCTGTAAGTGCCTGTATAAAGGGATATTTTAATGCAGTACGCAATGTAACGCTTCCGGCGGCTGCGGGGACTTTGGAATTTCTTGTGAAGTCAGGGCTGTTTGCATTTTTTGCTGAATTTTTTATTACTCAGGGGAAGCTCAACGTTCTTACAGCTTTTGCGGTAAGTATCGCCGCAGGACAGATTTTTGGCTGTCTTTTTCTTGCAATGTTTTATCTGAAATGCAGAAAACCATGCAGAAATGAATGCTCTATCGGATTCAAGTGGTTTGTTCTGGCATCTGTGCCAATATTTTTAAACAGTATCGTAACTTCTGTTTTAAGCAGTGCCAATGATGCTCTCGTTCCGCTTACACTGAAGCAATACGGAAATTCAACTGCCGAGGCACTCGGCCAGTTCGGAATTTTTGAAGCAATTGTCATTCCGGCTTTGTTTTTTCCATCGAGCATTCTGTGCAGTCTTTCAAGTATACTTGTACCGGAACTTTCCAGGGAACGCTGTGCAGATAATAATGACAAAAATGCCTGCCTCATAAACAAAGTTTTAAGACAGACATTCAGCTTTTCAATTTTTGTTGCAGTGATATTTCTTTGCTTTGGAAGGGAAATAGGATATCTGATGAGCGGTGACTATTTTGCCGGAAAGATAATAGCGATTCTTTCTCCGGCAGTACCTTTTATCTACCTCGAAATAATTCTTGAGGGGATTTTAAAGGGCATGGGAAAACACAGTTTTTCATCTGTCAATTATCTTGTGGAATATACAATAAGAATTTCAGTATTGCTTATTTGTGTTCCTATATTCGGATTTTACGGAATCGTTATATCGTATCTTACAAGCAATATTATCTGTAACACTACAAGACTTATAATGATAATAAAAATAACGGGAATACATTTCAGCTTTACTGATAACCTGATAATTCCTGTTATATCAGCAGTTTTTTCAATACAGATAATTGCTGTTGCTGACAAAATAACACATCTGAATAAAATGAATGTTATAGCTGAAACTGTTATATTTTCATTGCTTGCAATGACGGTTTACATAGTAATTCAGAAACTTATATACAGCCTTATTGATAACCGCAGTGATACATCACTTTCTGTAAGAACGGGTTCAAGATAAAAGAAACGCCCCGAAAGGGACGTTACTTAAATTATTACATTCTGAGTTCAGCACCGATTTCCTTTAATGCTTTCAGAACTTTTTTCATAACTGAATCAGCCTGTTCGTCGGTAAGAGTTCCGTCGTGAGAACGCATGCTGATAGAATATGAGATGCTCTTCTTTCCTTCTTCAATCTGCTTGCCTTTATAAACGTCAAAGAGAGTAACCTTTTCAAGCACATTTCCTGATGCTTTTCTGATTGCCTTTTCAATTTCAGCGGCAGGCAGTTTATCATCGCAGAGAAGGCTTAAATCTCTTGTTGTTGCCGGGAATTTCGGAAGCGGCTTGTAGCTTACTTCCTTCTGTGAAAGTTCAAGCATCTGAGGAATGTTGAACTTAGCGGCATAAACCTTTGTTTCAATTCCGTAGTTTTCAGCAACGTCAGGGTGAATTTCACCGATGATTCCGACAGCAGTACTGCCGCACATGATAACAGCACTTCTTCCAGGGTGGAATGCACAGCGTTCATCAAATGAATCAGATTCAGAAGTTCTGATATATTCACAGCCGTTTACTCTTAGAACTTTCAGAAGTTCATCGGCAATACCCTTGATGTCATAGAAATCAATGTTTCCGCCATACATACCGATAGCAAGACGCTGAGGTTCTTCAGGAAGTTTGTCCGGCTCTGTCGGGATATATTCCTTTCCGATTTCAAAGAGCTTTACAGCGGCATTTCTGTTATTGTAGTTCTTAGCAAGTATTTCCATCATTGAAGGGAGAATTGTTGTTCTCATAACACTTGTATCTTCGCCGAGTGGATTTGTTATTGTTTCAGTGTTTCTGAGTCTGCTGTCAGCCGGAAGATTTATCTTGTCGAAATATTTAGGGGAGATGAATGAGAATGTTGAAATCTCATAGCATCCGAGAGCTACCATAGCATTTTCAATTGATCTTGTGAATTTCTGTTCAGGAGTATATTCAGCTTCAGCCACGCCTTTGAACTGTGTGGAAGGAATGTTGTTGTATCCGTATATTCTTGCAACTTCTTCGGCAACGTCTGCCTTGTATTCAATATCTATTCTGAAGCTCGGGGCGATAACCTTTCCGTTTTCAACAGAAAAATCAAGGGAGTTCAGATATTTTATCATATCGGCTTCAGAAATATCTGTTCCGAGGAAATTGTTTATCCATTCAGCACTGAAATCAACAGTCTTAGGAGTTTTGTCTGTGTAGTCCTTGTCAATGACTGTCTTTACAACTTCACCTGCACCAAGCTTTTCAACAAGTTCAAATGCTCTTGCAAGACAGGTCATGCTGATAAGAGAATCAACGCCCTTTTCATATCTTGCAGATGCATCGGATCTCAGACCCAGTTTCTTGGAAGTTCTGCGAACCTGAACCGGTTCAAAGTATGCAGATTCAAATACAACAGTCGTTGTGTCGTCCATAATACCGCTGTATTCTCCGCCCATAACACCGGCTACGGCAATAGGCTTTTTTGAGTCTGCAATAATGAGCATTTCATCTGTGAGTTCACGTTCAACGCCGTCAAGGGTTGTTATCTTTTCACCGTTTACAGCATTTCTTACATTGATGTGTGCATCTTCAACGTATCTGAGGTCAAATGCGTGCATAGGCTGACCATATTCAAGCATTACATAGTTTGTGATATCAACAAAATTGTTTATCGGTCTTATTCCGCTTGCACGAAGTCTTTCTCTCATCCATCTTGGCGAAGGGCCTATCTTTACATTTTTTACGATACCCGCACAATAGCGTCTGCACTTGTCAGTGTTATGAACATCAACTTTAAGCATATCATCTATGTTTCCCTCAGTGAGGTTTACTTCCGGTGCAGGAATATTCAGCGGAACGCCGAATGTGGCAGAAGCTTCTCTTGCAAGACCTGTAACGGACAGGCAGTCAGGACGGTTTGAAGTAATCTCAAACTCAACGGTTGTGTCATCAAGTCCCAGTGCAGTGTGAATATCTTCACCGATTTTACAGTCCTCCTCAATTATAAAGATACCATCTTCAATGGCATAAGGAAAATCATGAACGGAAAGACCAAGTTCACCAAGAGAACAAAGCATACCGTTGCTTTCAACTCCTCTGAGCTTACCCTTTTTAATTTTTATTCCGCCAGGGAGTGTTGAACCGCTGAGTGCAACAGGAACAACATCACCGGCTTTGACATTAGGAGCACCTGTTACAATCTGGATAGGTGCATCAAGTCCTGCATCAACCTGGCATACAACAAGGTGGTCTGAATTTTCATGCGGAACAACAGAGAGAAGTTTTCCGACTACAACGTTTGTTATTTCGCTGCCTTCAACTGTATATCCCTCAACTTTTGAACCGCTCATAGTCATGCCATGACAGAACTGCTTTATATCTACATTTTTAAGATCAACGTAATCATTGATCCATTTCATTGACAAATCCATTTATTAACCTCCAGTCAGTAATCCGCATATTCTTTATGTGAATACACTTTAAAATTGTTCAAGGAATCTTACATCGTTTTCAAAAAGAAGACGCATATCGCTTATGTTATATCTTCTCATAACGATTCTTTCAAGTCCGAGACCAAAAGCAAAACCGGAATAAACATTGCTGTCGATTCCACAGCCTTCAAGTACCTTAGGGTGAACCATGCCTGCACCGAGCAGTTCGATATATCCTTCGCCCTTGCATATGCGGCAGCCTTCACCATGGCAGTTAAAGCACATTACATCAACTTCCGCACTTGGCTCTGTGAACGGGAAATGGTGAGGTCTGAGTCTTATTTTACAGTCATTTCCGTAAAGCTTTTTCATAAGTGTTTCAAGTGTTCCCTTAAGGTCAGCCATAGTAATTCCCTTGTCAACTACAAGTCCTTCAATCTGATGGAAAAGAGGGGAGTGTGTTGCGTCAACTGCATCAGAACGGTAAACACAGCCAGGAGAAATGATTCTGATAGGAGGCTTCTGGTTTTCCATTACATGAACCTGAACGGAAGAAGTCTGTGTTCTCAGAAGTATGTTGTCTGTTATATAGAATGTATCCTGTGTATCTCTTGCAGGGTGATCCGGCGGAAGATTAAGTGCCTCAAAGTTGTAATAGTCATATTCAACTTCAGGACCGTCAGCAATGCTGAATCCCATTCCGAGGAATATTTCCTTTATTTCATTTTCAACTATTTTAAGCGGATGCAGTTTGCCTACGCTCTGCGGCTTTCCGGGAAGAGTAATATCAATAGCTTCGGCAGCCATTTTCAATTCCTTTTCCTTTGCTTTGAGAGCAGCCATTTTTCCGGAAATTGCAGATTCGATATCCTGTCTTACCTTGTTTGCAAGCTGTCCGATAACAGGACGCTCTTCGGAAGAAAGTTTTCCCATCTGTTTTAAAATTGCTGTGAGTTCACCTTTCTTGCCGAGATATTTGATTCTCAGTTCGTCCAAAGCCTTTAAGGAACTGCTGGAGGAAGCTTCGGACATCGCTTCCTTCTCGATGTTTTCGAGCTGTTGTTTCATTAAATCACCTCATTAAAAATTCATTGTCGGATATATCAGAGCCTGTTCCTGACAGAACGGTTCTTAAACTTAAAAGGCATAAAAAAAGCCCTGCCCAAACAGGACAAGACATACTTGCTTATTACCACCTATTTTTCAAAGAGCCGACACTCCCCAGCCTTTAACGCAGACTTTACGTCAGAACTTACAATAAAATAAATTTCACTTCGGTACTGCCACTCGTGAGTGAACTTCAATACCCGAAAAAACAAAACGGTTTTCAGCCGCAGACCGCTTCTCTCTGAGTTTTTACAGACGGGATATTTACTCTCTCAGTCAACGTGTTACATTTATTATATACAATTCTGCAAAAAAAAGCAAGTGTTTTATTGAAGTTTTTTTGAAATTATGATATAATGTTATAAAACTCAGGATAAAACCGAAGTCGGAAATATAAATTATGCAAAAACAATGATTACATGAAGATTGCAGAAAAATTCAGGGGATTTTGCCGTCAGGCGGCAGTATTCCTCAAAAATAAACACGAAAGGAAAGATAAACATGGATACATTTGCTGAACAGCTTGTTCAGAAACAGCAGGATTCCACAGATTCCATGAAAAGAATCGGGATAATTGCAGGGGGAATAGTTTTAATTTTTGTACTGCTTTACATTACGCTGTTTTATGTACCGATAGCGATTCTCGGTGCAGCTGCTGTTGCTTTCGGAGCATACTGGTTGCTGATTTTACAGTCAACGGAGTATGAATACGCAGTTACAAACGGTTCACTGGATATTGACAAGATAATGGGAAAGCGTAAAAGAGCCTCTCTCGTTTCAGTTGAAGTAAAGGATTTCAAGGACTTCGGTGAATACAATCCGGAAAGCGACTTCAGCGGTACAACTGTTATGGCTGTGGGCGGAGATGAAAAGGCTTATTTTGCAGACTTTTACAGTGAAAACTACGGCGAAACAAGACTTGTGTTCTCACCTGATGAGAGAACACTCAGCTGCATAAAGCCATATCTTCCGAGAACGATAAAAGCAAGATTCAATTAAATTTAAGGAGAAAGAATATGTCAGTTTTACAGGAGCTTATTGTAAAATTCAATAAAAACAAAAATCAGGAATTATTTATCAGAATAATAAAAGAAATACAGAACGCCGAAAAGATATGGATAGCATTTTCACCGGCTTCAAACAATTATTTCCTTGGGAATGAAAAGGGAAGGGCAGCTGCTTATATTTTCAGTGAAAAGGAATATTATGAAAAATATGCTATACATATGAAAGTCAAGGGCTTTAATGTTAATGATGTTGAAAACTCAAAGGAATACAGAATGGCGTTTTTCGGCGACCTTTACAGATGCGGTTTTGACTGTGTTGTTATTGACAATGGTCAGACATACCTTAACATAAGCCTTTCAGATATTGTTCAAATTCCTGACAGGGACAAAATGCCGAAGGAAAGCAGATTTGTTCTGAATCCGTCACTTATGCGGACAATTAACTGGTTTATGCAGGAAAATGCAAAGGAAGCTGCAACACCGCAGATGTATAATCTGTTGTTCAGTGAAATATTCAAGGGAGAATATATAATCCCTGCTGATACTTCAAAGGTTCAGATGGAGGGAAATGCTGTTGATATTTCAAAGGACAGTCAGATAGCGTTCCCTCTGCTTCAGAACAAAGAAGGAAAGAGATATCATCCGTTCTTTACAGACTGGAATGAACTCCGCAAATATGACATGAAAGGTCAGTTCACACCTATGGTTGGTGATTTCAAGGATATGAAAGCTTTTGCAGGACGAGCTGACGGAATTGTGATAAATCCTTATGGTGCAAATATCGTTCTTACTGATGAGATGCTCAATGATATTGCAGAATCTTCAAAGAAGTTCCAGAAAGATAATTCTGAAATAATGGTGGGTGACCCTAAAAATTATCCGCTTGAAATGCTGAGAAAAATTTCTGAAACACTCTGGGATAAGGAATACATAAAGGCGGCATATCTGCGTCTTATGCTGAAGGACGGAAAAGAAAGCTATCTTGTTGCACTTGAAGGCAGACTTCCGGAAAATCCGGCAGAACTCTATAATGAAATTGCTGAAAAGGCTCTTCCTTTTGCAGATAAAATGCCGATTGATTTTATAGAATATTCATCAGATTTTGCTAAAAAGGCATTTAAAGGAACATCCGCATTTTACACAAGAAAAAATAAGCAGTAAAAATACAAGGCGGTGATATGATGTATCTGGTAACACCGAAACAGATGAAGTTTCTTGAATCGGCGGCGGACAAAAGTGGAAATACATATGAAATACTTATGGAAAATGCCGGAAAGAAACTTGCTGAAAATATGTTTAAAATATATTGCAGTATGCAGAAAAAGCCGGAAATAATTTTTCTCTGCGGCAACGGAAACAATGCAGGTGATTGCTTTGTTGCGGCACGTTATCTTAGCGGGTACGGAATCCGTTCGGTTATGGCTATGCTTTGCGGTGAACCTAAAACAGAACTTGCAAAGCTGAATTTTAAGCGTATGACAGATGCAGAAGTTCTGACTGAAAAGGATACAATAATAAACCGTCTTTCAGCAGAAGGTGAAAAGCTTATTGCGGACGGAGTATTCGGAACAGGATTTCATGGTGAACTTTCTGATGAAATCAAGGAAATTTTTTCTGCCGCATCTGCAAACGGTACTGTTGTTGCAGTTGATGTTCCGAGCGGTGGAAACTGTCTGGACGGAAGTGTTTCTGACGGAACAATGAAAGCATCATATACATATACATTTGCCTTTGAAAAATTCGGAATGTCACAGTATCCTCTGAAATCTTACTGTGGAAAAATCAAGACAGAGGATATCGGTATAAGTGAAAAATTTGTCAGTCAGCTGGAACGCAGAATAATAAAAACAGAAAAAGAACTTGCGGCTTCCCTGATACCCGAAAAAAATCCTGATGCTCATAAAGGAAATTTCGGAAGACTTCTTATTGTATGCGGAAGTGAAACCATGCCGGGAGCGTGTATAATGTCTGCACTTGCGGCTGGCAGAACCGGTGTCGGACTGCTTCAGACAGCGTCAACAGAAAAGGTTCTTTCTGCTATTTCACAAATGCTTCCTGAATCAATGCAGCTTCCGCTTACAGCTGATGAAAACGGTTTTATAAGTGCTGACAACTTTGAAAAAATAATGAAAGTGTCGGAAAAAGCAACAGCTGTGCTGATAGGCTGTGGAATCGGCGTTGATGAAAATACAAAGAAACTTGTGAAAAAGCTTATTGAAAATTTAAATTGTCCGGTAATTCTTGATGCTGATGGAATAAACTGCATAGCAGACAGCATAGATATTATTAAGGAAAAAAAGTCAAGCATTATATTAACTCCTCATCCTGCTGAAATGGGAAGGCTATGCGGAAAATCTGCTGCACAGGTACAGTCTGACAGGCTTGGAACTGCCACAGAATTTTCTGAAAGATATGATGCAGTAACAGTGCTGAAAGGTGCAGGAACAATTGTCTCATATGGCGATACTGTTTATGTTAACCAGACCGGAAATCCAGGAATGGGCAAAGGCGGAAGCGGTGATGTGTTAAGTGGAATTATTGCATCTCTTGCGGCACAGGGAATATCTCCGGCTGAGGCGGCGGCTCTGGGCGTTTTTGTTCATGGAATTGCCGGTGACCTTGCGGCTGAAGAAAAAACAATGCAGTGTATGACAGCAACTGATATTATAGCAATGCTGCCGAAAGCGTTTGGAATGCTGACAGACTGATACTAAGTTAAAAATAAAGGAATGTAAAGCTTTGAAAAAATAATTATAAGGAGCTTTGTATGAAAAAGTATATTTCTGTTTTTCTGTCCTTTATTCTTGTACTGAGTTTGTGTGCCTGCGGTTCAAAAAGCAGTGTTAAATTTCAGCCAAAACTTGGCGGTGCGTTTACTGTAAATGCACAGATTGTGTATGGTGAGCAGGAGTCAGCGGCTGTTGTGAAAAGGCTTGGAATGAGCAGTTGGGACATTGAATTTTCTTCCCCGAACACTCTTGCCGGAGTAGTGCTTTCTTATCGTGAAAACAACGTTGAAGCTTCCTATAAGGGACTTAGTTTTTCCGTTCCGAAAAGTGCACTGCCTTTGAAAGCGATAATTTTAACACTTACTGATGTTGTTGATTCTATGTCACAGCTCGATGAAATTGAATGTGAAGAAAAAGACGGCTCGTTCATTTATGAAGGTGAAAATGAACAGGGTAAATATGTTCTGGAAATGGATAAGAACGGCGGTCTTTCAAAATTCACCATGAAGAATTTAAACCTTGAAATTACTTTCACAGACTTTACCGACAACGGGACAGTAACAGACAGCACAACGGAAACACTTCCGTCAGAGACCACAGCAGAAACAATCGCTGAAAGTATTCAGTCTGAAACTGAACAGACTGAATCAAGTGAATGAAATAATATTATTGAAAGACAGATTTCCGGAGATTGTCCGGGTCTGTCTTTTGGAGTATCAGAACTATGTAAATAATTTAGGATGATAAATCGGAATTGTGCGCCCAGACGAAGGGCGGGTAGTCTAACAGGTGAGAAGCCTGTACGGAAAGGACTAACCAACCACCGTTAGCGAGTCTTGTGCTGTATGCAGTAATGGATACAGTAAAGCGTAGACAGCGAGGAAGTGGGGTTACAAGGTGATAGAGCCTCGAAATTTTGCTATTCGGAGGGCTGACGCTTTAATTTCGGCGGAAAGCAATATGTACAAATCGTTATGGTGAGATTATGTACACCTCTGCGGGGTCAAAGAGCCAATCACGCTTCACATAGAGATTATCCAGTCAACTGGGGAGAGCCTGTGGTCTCCATATCAGCCGAAAGGAAGTAATGCATAAGTGGTATGTCCGACAACTATAAAAGGGAGAAGGGCAAACGGATTACAGGCAGTCGGACAGCTTCATAGTACCAGGGAAGTCGTGTAATGCCGACAGAGGGAAGGGAGCTGCATAATAAAGGTCTTTCTGAGGACACATTAGCCGTACTCAGGGACGGAGGAACTAATGGAAACAAAATTAGAAAGAATAGCATCGAAATCAGCAAACACCAAAAGACCTGAATTTACATCGCTGTATCATCTAATCAACAAAGAATTGCTGATGCAATGCCACAAAGAAGTTGACGGCAATAAAGCAGTAGGCATATATGAAATAACGAAAAGAGAGTACAGTGAAAATCTTGAAGGTAATATCGAGAACCTTGTAGACAGACTAAAACGTAAATCCTACAAACCACTGCCATCGCTGAGAGTATATATTCCAAAGAGTAACGGCAAAATGCGACCGCTTGGAATAGCGTGCTATGAAGATAAAATTGTGCAGTTAGCGCTGAAAAAGATACTTGAAGCGATATATGAACCGAAGTTTCTGAACTGTATGCACGGTTTTAGAGCAAACAGAAGATGTCATACGGCAGTGAAAGAGTTATATGACCGTATCAATATTGGAAAAATAACAAGGGTAGTAGATGCCGACATCAAGGGATTTTTCGACCATATGAAACATGAATGGATATTGAAATTCCTGAATTACTACATCAAAGACAAGAATATTCTACGTCTGGTGAAGAAATACCTGAAAGCAGGTATCATAGATAACGGACAACTCGTTAAAAGTGATGAAGGAACAGCACAGGGAAATATTATCAGTCCAGTGCTTGCAAATATCTATATGCACAATGTTTTGACGTTATGGTTTCAATATATTATTGCCAAAGAGTGTAAAGGTGAATGTTTCCTTGTAGTATATGCTGATGACTTCATAGCAGGATTTCAATACCCGTGGGAAGCCGAAAGGTTTTATGAGCAGCTCAGAAGCCGAATGGCAAAGTTTGGGCTTGAACTGGAAGAAAACAAAAGTCGAATAGTTGAAAGCGGACGCTATCTTGCAAGTTTAAAAGCAAAACGGGGAGAATCCACACGACTTGGGACGTTCGATTTTCTTGGTTTTACATTTTACTGTGGCAGAACAACCAAAGGTAACCCATGGATAATGCCCAAGACCAGCAGTAAGAAATTCCGTCAGAAAGTCAAAGAAATCAAAATATGGCTGTATAACAACAAGGAGCAAAAGCTTGGAAAACTTATGTATATGCTGAATGTCAAGCTTGTAGGACATTACAGATACTATGGTATCAGCTTTAACAGCAGAATGATAAGTAATTACAAACAGCAGGTCAGAGAATTGCTGTACAAAGTATTAAACAGGAGAAGTGAAAAGAAAAGCTATACAAGGGAAGGTTTCATAGAAATGATGAAATACTACAAACTTGTCAACCCTAAAATCTATTACAGCTTGTTCTGTTGATGCGAATTTTATTATGAAGAGCCGTATGCGGGAAAACTGCACGTACGGTTCTGTGAGGGGCTTATATTGTAAGGTGTAGGTCTACTCGACTATGAGGTGGTATAATGAATAAAATTAAGCTGACTGCACTTCCTTGTATATGTGCAGATGTTTTTTACGGTACTGAAATAATCAGACCGGGAGGAGAAGCATTGAATTTTGCTGCTCATGCCTCGCACTTTAAGGATATAGATGTTACGCTTCTTGGTGTTGTCGGAAAAGATAAATATGCAGAAGCGATAATGGATTCAATATCAAAGCTTGATATTGACAAAAACCATATACGCATTGATGAAAGGTATCAGACTGCAAATAATATGACTTACCTTACAGAATCGGGCGATAGGTATTATAAAGATGATTCATGGAACGGAGAAATTCTCGATAACATCGTACTGAATGATAATGAAATCAAAATCTTATCAAGGTCCGATGTAGTCTTTGTTCATTTCTGGGCTTCGTGTTTTTCGCAAGTAGTTGAACTGAAGGAAACTCTTGGCTTTAAGCTTGCGGTAGATTTTGATGTATATAGAGATTTTGCAGATATGGAACGATTTGCTCCGCATGTTGATTTCTTTATGATAAGCGGCTCGGAAGAACTCCTGCCGAGGTTCAAAGAATTATCGAATAAATACCGTTGCCTGTTCAACGTGTCACTTGCAGAACGTGGAAGCGTTACATACTTTAATGGACAGGAATTCAAAGTGCAAGCTGTGAAAGTTGAAAGCATAATTGACACGACCGGTTGTGGTGACAGCTATCACGCCGGATTTGTCTGCTCATATATGCTCGAAAATAATATTGAAAAGGCTATGAATGTCGGTTCTGAAATTGCAGCAGAAACCTTAAAACATTACGGTGGATTCTGAATAATCAGAAACACAACTTCCAGTTTAAGCAGATAACAGAAAGGAAATTTAAATGAATTATAAGATTCTGGAAATATGTGAAGAAGATTACGGATGTGAAGGTGTTCCGGAGGGTCAGGAACCGATGGACAGGGTTCTGGTCATAGGTTCTGATATGGAAAAGAAATGGATAAGGGTTTCTGACCGTTATCTTATTGAAAATAATCTCAATGAAGGGGATTACATAGAAATATAAAAAAACAGCAGATGCAATTATTGTATCTGCTGTTTTTGGTTATTCAGTTTTCTGACAGACTGCAACACAGTTTCTTTCAGATGAGTATGAAAGATTGTCTGTATCTGTTTCATGCTCTTTTATGATTTGCCTTATATTATTGTAAAGATATGGTTTTAAAACATCGAGTGCAACCGGTTCACTGTAAAGAATAGAGGAATAAATAGTGGAACTTACCAGCTCAACTATCATGAACAGCATTATTTCCGGATCTTTCAGAACCTTTGGCGAGTCATTTATCATCATGTCGTATATAGTTTTAAAGTTTACGGAGTCATCACTGTCAGAAGAAGTCAGTGCATTTTTAAAAATTCCCCAGCTGAGATTTTTTGAAATGAATGTAAGAAGCGATTTGTTTGTATTAAGCTGATTTATGATATTGTCAACAATAAAAATAAGATTATCATCAAAATTCATTTCCGGCTGTTTTTTCAGTTCATCAATGGCAATTTTGAACAGCTGACCTGACTTATGAGCGATAAGCATATTTTTGATATCATATTTATCCTTGAAATAAAGATAGAACGTGCCTTTTGCAACTCCGGCTTTTTCAACGATTTCGGAAATAGAAGTCTGGCTTACACCTTTTGTGGTGAACATACTAAAAGCTGTGTTCAGAAGTGATTCACGCTTCTTTTTCTTTTTTGAATCGAGTTTTCCCATAGCAAGACCTCCTTTGCAAGTTTGTCTAAGTTAATTATAATATAGCTTTGGAAAAAAGTCAATCGCATAAAATGACCAATAGTCATTATTTTTGGGTGAATTTAATTGTGCATTGCTACAAAATAATGACCAGTGGTCATTATTTTTGCTTTTTGGTGTTGACTTTATACATTTCAGGAATTATAATAGAAACAGTAAATGACCGTTGGTCATAATTGAAAGGGGCGATATTGTGGTTAAGTTCGGTAAATGGGTTGCAAGGCACAGAATAGTAATCCTTATTATAGGAGTATTGCTTCTGATACCTTCAGCTATCGGAATGATAAAGACAAGGATTAACTATGATATTTTATCTTATCTGCCTGAAGATATTGAAACGATGAAAGGGCAGGATGTACTTATGGATGAGTTCGGCAAGGGCGGATTCTCCATGGTGATGATTCAGGGAATGTCTGATAAAGATGTTGCAGCGACAAAGAAAAAGATTGAAGCTGTTGACCATGTTGCAGACGTTGTATGGTATGATACAATTGCTGATATCAGTATTCCAAAGGAAGTTCTTCCGGATGATCTGTATGAATTCTTCAATTCAGGAGATGCCACACTTATGGCAGTATTTTTTGATGATACAACTGCCGGTGACGGAACACTTAATGCGATTGAGGAAATACGAAAGATAACAGATAAGCAGTGTTTCGTAAGCGGAATGTCGGCTGTCAACCTTGATATCAAGAATCTTTCAAATGAAGAATCTGTAATGTATGTCGTAATTGCAGTACTTCTTGTAAGTATTGTACTTGCAATTACTATGGAATCGTTCCTCATGCCTGTATTTATGATGATAAGTATCGGTATGGCTATCCTTTACAATATGGGAACGAACATCTTCCTAGGAGAAATTTCATTTATTACCAAAGCACTGAGTGCGGTGCTTCAGCTCGGTGTCACGATGGACTTCTCGATATTCCTGTGGCACAGTTATCAGGAGAATCAGGAGAGGTTTCCGGGCGATAAAAACAGGGCAATGGGTCATGCAATATCGAACACCATTACTTCGGTAGTCGGAAGTTCACTTACAACCGTGGCAGGATTTCTGGCACTTTGCTTTATGAGCTTTACACTTGGTCTTGACCTTGGTATTGTAATGGCTAAGGGCGTTGTACTTGGTGTTATCGGCTGTGTAACAATCCTTCCGGCACTTATTCTTACATTTGACAAGGCTATTGAAAAGACAAGACACAGAGATATTATTCCTTCACTTGACAGAATTGCAAAGTTTATTGTAAAACGCTGGTGGGTATTCCTTGTATTGTTTGCAATACTTATAGCTCCGGCAATTTACGGATATACACATTACAATGTATACTATAATTTTGATACAATGCTTCCGGAAGATTCAGCAAGCGTTATTGCAAACTCAAAACTTTCAGAAGAATTTGATATGAATTCAACGCATATGCTGCTTGTTGATGCAGACCTTCCTTCAAAAGATGTTAACTTAATGGTAAATGAAATCAAGAAGACAGATGGTGTAAGCTTTGCACTCGGACTTGATTCACTTGTAGGACCGGCAATTCCGCAGGAAGTAATTCCTGATGATGTAAAGTCAATTCTGAAGAGCAATAACTGGCAGCTGCTTCTGGTAGGTTCTGAGTATAAAACAGCATCTGATGAGGTAAATAATCAGATAACAGAGCTTAACAATATAGTAAAGAAGTACGATAAAGATGCAATGCTTATCGGTGAAGCACCGGCAACAAAAGACCTTATAAGCATAATGGATACTGACTTCAAGATGGTAAGTACAGTTTCAATAGGCGTTATATTCATTCTTATTGCGATAGTTCTGAAATCAATTTCACTTCCTGTAATACTTGTTACAGTTATTGAATTTGCAATATTTGTAAATATGGGTATTCCGGCATATACAGGAACGGTTCTTCCATTTATTGCATCTATTGTTATAGGTACTATACAGCTTGGTGCAACGGTCGATTATGCTATCCTGATGACCACAAGATACAAGAAAGAAAGATCAAAAGGCAAGGACAAGAAGGAATCCGTTTATATTGCACTTTCAACTTCAATGAAGTCCATTATGGTAAGTGCTATGGGATTCTTTGCAGCAACAGTCGGCGTAGGTCTTTACTCAAAAATGGATATGATTTCATCACTTTGCATACTGATGTCAAGAGGTGCTATTGTAAGTATGTTTACAGTAATCCTGCTTTTGCCGTCAATGTTTATGCTGTTTGATAAGCTGATATGCAAAACATCAATGGGATTTAAGCCAAAGAAGTCTTAAGGAGGCAATTATATATGAAAAAGTTAACAAGAGTTCTTGCAGCAGTAATGGCGATTTTAATATCTGCCGGTTCAAGCGGTGTGTTCGCAGTTACAGCTGAAAAGGCGGCTGAAAAAGATACAACTTCTCAGACACAGACTTCAGATAAAAAAGAAGAGAAAGAAGCTGATGTCAAGAAAGAAGAAACAGTTTATATTGTTGCGGATTCACAGGGAAATAAAAAGAATGTTATCGTCAGCGACTGGCTCGACAATCAGGGTGGACTTTCGTCAATCAAAGACAAGTCAAAGCTTTCCGGAATTGAAAATGTTAAAGGCGATGAAACATACAAGATAAACGGCGAAGACGTTGAATGGGCGGCAGATGGTTCTGATATTTACTATAAAGGTTCAACAGATGAGGAACTTCCGGTTTCTGTAAAGCTGACATATTATCTTGACGGCAAGGAAATTTCTCCGGAAGAACTTGCAGGAAAGAGCGGTAAAGTAAAGATAAGATATGACTATACAAACAATCAGCGTATTACTGTAAAGAACGGCAGCAAGAGCGAGGATATGTATGTTCCGTTTGTTATGGTATCTGCGGCAATTCTGGACAGCAGTAAATTCAGCAATATTGAAGTTACAAATGGAAAATATATTGCTGACGGTGAAAGATTCATCGTTCTCGGAACAGCTTTGCCGGGACTTTCAGAAAGTCTGAAACTCAGCGAACAGGAAAACCTTGATCTGGATATTCCTGAATATTTTGAATTTACAGCAGATGTAACTGACTTCTCAATGTCATCATCTATCACAGCTGCAACAAACGATGTTTTCTCAGATATTGATTTTGATGATATCAATTCATTTGATGAACTTGACGAAAAGATAAGGGATCTTACAGATGCATCAAAACAGCTTGCAGATGGTTCTTCAGACCTTTATGACGGAATCAAGTCACTGCTTGACGGAACAGGTACACTGGAAAGCGGTGCGGATCAGCTTTACAGCGGCACATCTGATCTGAACAGCGGTGCAGGAACACTTGCAGACGGTGCGTCACAGCTTGCGGCAGGAACAGCCGCACTGGCTGAAGGTGCAGTAACACTTGATAACGGAATCAGTTCAGCAAAAGACGGTGCATTTGCACTTACACAGGGTGCAAAACAGCTTTCAGAGGGATTTACACCGATACTTGACGGTGCATCAGCACTCAGCGATGGTGTGACAGCCGTTCTTGACGGTTCCAAACAGGTTGAATCAGGTGCAAAGAGTCTTTCAGACGGTACATCACAGCTTGAAAGCGGTTCAAAGACACTTTCAGATTCAGCAAAACAGCTTGATGAGGGAATTGCGGCAGTAAAGAGCGGTTCTGAACAGCTTAAAGCTGGTATTGAATCTGCTGCCGGTGGAATCGGACAGATAAGCGACGGTTCAGACAGTTTGTCAGCAGGTCTTGGAAATCTTTCAGCCGGAATCGATCAGGCAAGCACAAGTCTTGATGAAACAATTGCATATAATAAACAGGTACTTGAAGGTCTGAAGGCTGTTTATGCACAGACAGCTGATGACAGCATTGCAAGTATGATAGGAGTTCTTGAACAGACTATTGCAGGACAGGAAGCTATTTCAGCTTCTATGAAAGACGGCGGTGCACTCAAGGACGGAACATCACAGCTTGTTGAAGGTGCGGCTGCCCTCGGAGAAGGAATCGACAGTCTTGAAGAAGGAGCATCTGCTTTGTCAGAAGGTGTAAATGCTGTGGACAGCGGCCTTGCAAGCCTTAAAGAGGGAAGCTCACAGATAAGTGCAGGAACTGATACTCTTTATAATTCAGTTGTAAAGGTAAATCAGGGTGCATCTGACCTGTTTGCAGGAACAAGCAATCTTTCAGACGCTAACAGCCAGTTGCAGAAGGGTGCAGCTCAGCTTAAAGACGGTGTTAAAACAGCACAGTCCGGTGCAGATTCACTTTATAACGGTGCATCTTCTCTCAATGACGGACTTTCACAGATTAAGGACGGAAGTTCATCACTTGCAGACGGTGCAAATACTCTGGATAGTTCAGTTGGCACACTTGCAGACGGCGCATATACTCTTTATGACGGAACAGGCACACTCCTCAGCGGTATGTCATCACTCAAGAGCGGTGTAGGCGAGCTTACAAGCGGTGCAGGCAAACTTGAAAGCGGAGCAAAAGACCTTAAAGACGGAATGGATGAGTTCAAAAAAGAAGGTATTGACAAGATTTCTGATCTTTATAACGATGATGTTAAGGAACTTGTTGACAGGTTCAAGAAACTGGTTGACATTTCAAAGGATTATAACAGCTTTACCGGAATCGGAAATGATATGGACGGAAGCGTTAAGTTCATTTTCACAATTGACGGTATCAAGAACAGCGACAAATAATCCGACACAAAATAATAAAAATTCCCCGTGTGAAATATCACGGGGATTTTTGTTTTACAGATATTTTCTGATATCTTTCAGCATGTCTTCTTCCAGTTTGATGAGTTCTTTTGCAATGTGTTTTGATTTTTCATCTGCGGCTTTATACTCATTCAGATAGCCGGACAGCGATTTTATACCCATATTGCATCCGTCTGTTATAAATTCTGCAACTGATTTATCGGTTTCATTAAGGGCAAGCTTTATGTTGGTTTTGACCCATGCCATTGTTTTAGCCATTGCCGGAGGTTCTTTACCGCTGTCATGACATTTATCAAGAAGCTGTTCCAGATCCTCACGGATAACTTCGTGCCTGTCCTTGCATTTTAAAAGATAATCACGGAAATTATCTGTCTGTACATATTTAATGGAATCGTCCACAGAGGAAACGCCCATTTTAATTCCTGCATCACATTCTCTTAAAAGTTTGATAGTATCGCTTTCAACCATTTTTAACTCTCCTTAAAAAATATTTTAAATATATTTTTTCCGGATAATAAAAAATAATTCATAAAAAACAGAGATATGCAAACCATATCTCTGTTGAATTTTATATTCCAAGTATTGTTCTTCTTATCAGAATACTGTCAAAAATGTTTATATAACCGTCCTGTGAAATATCCGCTCTTATATACTCATCAGTATTCATTTCATATTTTTTAATAAGATATTTATTCAGTATTGTGAGGTCTGTGAGACTGATATTTTCATCATTGTTTATATCACCGGGAATAACAGCGATTGTTCCGGTAGTTTCTGTAACCGGCTGGGTAATTTCCGTGATTGCTGTGGTTACAGATGTAACCGTGGTTTCTGTAACATCAGTTTCGGTGGTTATTTCTGTGATATCTGTAACTTCCGTTGTTGCTTCTGTTGCCGGAGTTGTTTCGGCTGTTGTTTCTGTAACATCTGTGATTTCCGTTGCAGGCTGAGTTGGCTCAGAAGAAGGCTCTGTGACAGGTTCTGTCGGAATTAATGTCGGTTCAGTAGTTTCTTCCTGACTGCCTTTCCAGTAACTGTCAAGTGTGTTAAACCAGTATTCTCCCATTTTGTCATAGCCTGTTTTCTTCGGGTGTACTCCGTCATAGAGGTCGTCTTTTGTAAGGACGCTGTTTATGTCAGCAAGACGAATATTTTCACCGTTTGCCTGACGTTTCCTTACAATTTCCTTTATAGTATTGTTGTATGTATTTACACATTCGTCCATAGAATCAACAGTAAAATAATATTGATTTATGTACAGTGTATTTGTAGCGTCCATACAAGGAATAGTTGCCAGAAACAGCATTCCGTCATCAGGGAGATAAGACATTATTTTATCTATCAGCAGTTCAAGACGTGTTCCTGCATTGTCAAGATCATAAAGGCTGAGAATATCATTTGTACCTATCTGAAGCATGACGATATCTGCCGGATATGTTTCCATAAGCCAGTCAATAAAACTGTAAAGTCCTGTTCTCTGACCTGAAATAGATTTGTCCTGCGGGATATTGTCAATGGAATATCCGCTGAATCCTGCGTGTTGCGGATCAGCAAAATTGCCTCCCCAGTTAGGGCCAACAAAATCAAATTTGTTTTCATAACCATTCTGAATCAGAAGATTATAGAGCTTTTCACGATAAGCACCGAGTCCCTCAGAAGTAAAACCGTCTGTGATTGAATCTCCAAGCGGCATTATAGCAACTGTGTCATTGCTGCTTTCTTCGGCAGAAGAAAAAACAAAACAGCTGAGGACAAGCGAAAAAGCTGTTATAAAACTTATCATTACTTTGATTTTTTTATTCATATTAAATCTCTCCTTTTTTATATCCTAATTTTATAATAATACGGCTTTTATGTCAATACTCAGAAATTTGCTTTATGCGTGATTGTGTATATTTGTAATTTTCATCAAAAAACTTCGTAGCAAATTATGCAATTATACCTTTGAAAAAACATGCTATAATATAATTAATAAATGATATGTTTATTTGTATATATTTTATAAAATTATAAGTGAGGTAATAAGAATTGGAATTCAGTATCGGAGAGTATGTTGTTTATTGTTCTAAAGAGATCTGCCGTATTGACAGTGTTGTAAAGAAAAAATTTAATGGTTCGGATGAAAGTGAATATTTTAAACTGATACCGACAGAAACGAAAAATTCATCTTATTACATACCATGCAGTAACTATACTCCGAAGATAAGGAAGCTTATTTCAAAAGATGAGATTTATTCTCTTATAGAAAAAATTCCACATGACGAATATAAGTGGTGTGAGGACAGGCATGAACGTAAAAATATTTTCAATTCTGTGCTGAAAAGTGATGATTATCAGAGGATTATTTCAATGACGCATTCACTTCATGTTCATCAGGAAAATCAGCGTCAGAAGGGCAAAAAGCTGATGGCAGCTGATGAGCGTGTTATGCATGATGCGGAACATCTTATAAATCAGGAATTTGCTTTCGTTCTTGGAATTGAAGAAAATCAGGTTGAGGAATTTATAAAATCAAGAATAAAACAAAATGCTTAAAAATAAAAAGCCATCTCATATGAGATGGCTTTTTGCATATGGAATTTATATTATTTGAAATATCTTACGCCGTTTTCAAAGATTCTCTGGTCTTTGTTTCCTTCAACATTCTTGCAGATATCAAATCCAAGACGTTCACTATGACCCATTTTTCCGAGGATTCTGCCGTCAGGAGATGTAATACCTTCAATAGCTTCCATGGAAGTATTAGGATTGTAGTGTATATCCATTGTAGGTCTGCCGTTGAGGTCAACATACTGTGTGGCAATCTGACCGTTGTTTGCAAGTTTTACGATAAGTGACTGAGGAGCAACGAATCTTCCCTCACCATGAGAAATAGCAACAGTATGAACATCGCCGACATTTGAACCTGAAAGCCATGGGGATTTATTTGAAGCAATTCTTGTATTTACCATCATGGACTGATGTCTTGCGATAGTGTTGAATGTCAGTGTTGGTGAATCGTTATCCATATCAGTGATTTCACCGTATGGTACAAGACCAAGCTTGATAAGTGCCTGGAAACCGTTACAGATACCGAGCATAAGACCATCTCTCTTTTTGAGAAGCTCGTGAACAGCATCACGCACTTTCGGATTTCTGAAAAATGCTGTAATGAACTTACCGCTTCCGTCCGGTTCATCACCGCCGCTGAATCCGCCTGGAATCATGATTATCTGTGACTGTCCGATTATCTTTGCAGCTTCATTTACAGAATCTTCAATGTCAGATGCACTTAAATTCTTGACAACCATAATTTCCGGTTTTGCACCTGCACGTTCAAAAGCCCTTGCTGTATCGTATTCGCAGTTAGTACCAGGGAATACAGGAATAAATACCTTAGGAACAGCAGCCTTGATGGACGGGAATGCACGCTTTTTAGCATCATATGAATAGGATTCAACAGCTGTCAGAGCAGTCTTGATTCTGCAAGGGAATACAGGTTCAAGTTTGCTTTCCCATGTCTGCTGAAGTGAATCAAGAGAAAGAGTATACTTACTTGTAAATATATTGTATTCCGGCTTTGTTTTACCAAGAAGTGTTTCGCCTTCATTGACATCGCCTTCGATTTCGATGATGAAAGCGCCGTAATGCGGCAGGAACAGCTCTTCTTCGGAGAGTTTTCCGGCAAATTCAAAGCCGATTCTGTTACCAAAGCACATCTTTGCGATACCCTCAGCAACACCGCCCGATGAGATTGTCCATACAGCCTTTGCACGACCTGCATCAATCATGTTTTCAACTTCTGTAAAGCATTTCTTTACGCTGTCAAATACAGGAAGTCCGTTTTCATCATAGTTAGGCTTTATGATAATTACATTGCTGTTCTTGTCCTTGAATTCAGGTGAAACAACCTTGCGGCTTGATGCAGTTGATACCGCAAATGAAACGAGTGTAGGAGGAACGTCAATGTTTTCAAATGTTCCGGACATAGAGTCCTTTCCGCCGATAGCACCACAGCCCATTTCAAGCTGAGCTTTGAATGCACCGAGGAGGGCTGCCATAGGTTTGCCCCAGCGTTCAGGATTGTTCTGTGTTCTTTCAAAGTATTCCTGGAAAGTCAGCCAGCAATGTTCATATTTACCGCCTGCCGCAACAACCTTTGCGATAGACTCAACAACTGCAAGCATTGCACCATGATAAGGGCTCTTTTCGCTTATAAACGGGTTATAGCCCCAGCCCATGATTGAACAGGTGTCCGTCTGACCATGAAGTACAGGTATTTTTGCAGCCATTGCCTGAGTTGGTGTAAGCTGATACTTTCCGCCGAAAGGCATAAGAATTGTTGATGCACCGATAGTTGAGTCGAACTTTTCAACAAGACCCTTCTGAGAGCATACATTGAGGTTTGCCATAAGAGCATCCCAGCCCTCCGGATTATCTGTATAAGTGCTGAGCATTTTAGTATCAGGCTTTTTGATTTTTATATCTGTATATTTAGGAGCGCCGTTTGAATTGAGGAATTCTCTTGAAAGGTCAACAATAGTAACTCCGTTCCAGTTCATTTTGAGTCTTGGTTCTTCTGTAACATCAGCAACAACTGTAGCTTCAAGATTTTCCTTGTGAGCTTCTGCAAGGAATTTTTCAACATCTTCCTTTGCAATTACAACAGCCATTCTTTCCTGTGATTCACTGATAGCAATTTCAGTTCCGTCAAGACCATCATACTTTTTAGGTACTGAATTAAGGTCGATAACAAGACCGTCAGTCAGTTCACCGATTGCAACGGAAACACCGCCTGCACCAAAGTCATTGCATCGTTTTATCATTTTTGTAACGTCAGGATTTCTGAAAAGACGCTGAAGTTTTCTTTCCTCAGGAGGATTACCCTTCTGAACTTCTGCACCGCAGTGTTCGAGTGATTCAAGAGTATGTGACTTTGAAGAACCGGTAGCACCGCCACAGCCGTCACGTCCTGTTTTGCCGCCGAGAAGTATAACAACATCTCCCGGAACAGGTGCTTCACGTCTGATATTTTCAGCAGGAGCTGCACCGACAACCGCACCGATTTCAAGTCTTTTTGCAACATAACCCGGGTGATAGATTTCGGAAACGTGTCCTGTTGCAAGACCTATCTGATTTCCGTATGAACTGTAGCCGTTTGCCGCACCGACAGTTATCTTTCTCTGAGGAAGTTTGCCTGTAATTGTATCTTCAACGGGAACAAGCGGATTTGCCGCACCGGTTACTCTCATTGCCTGGTAAACATATGAACGTCCTGAAAGCGGGTCACGGATAGCACCGCCAAGACAGGTAGCCGCACCGCCGAAAGGTTCGATTTCAGTCGGGTGATTGTGTGTTTCATTTTTGAACATGAGTATCCAGTCTTCTTCGCCGGATTCAGTATTTACCTTTATTTTAACGGAACAAGCGTTTATTTCTTCGCTTTCGTCAAGGTCATTAAGCTTACCGTCAGCTTTTAATTTCTTAACAGCAAGTGTTGCAAGATCCATAAGAGTTACAGGCTTTTCATTTCTGCCCAGCTCTGAACGGATTTCCATGTATTCATCGAAAGTTTCCTTTATGTAAGGTGTCTGGATATCAACATTTTCGATATTTGTGGAGAATGTTGTGTGACGACAGTGGTCAGACCAGTAAGTATCAATCATTCTTATTTCAGTGATTGAAGGGTCACGCTTTTCTGTGTCACGGAAATATGACTGGCAGAATTTGATATCATCAAAGTCCATAGCCAGACCGAATTCCTTGATAAAAGCGGCAAGTCCCTTGTCGTTAAGTCTTATGAAGTTTTCAAGAATTTCAACCTTTTCCGGAATTTTGTAATCAGTATCAAGGCTTCTTACTATATCAAGTGAGGCTTCACGGCTTTCAACCGGATTTATAAGATAAGCTTTAAGTTTTGCAAATTCTTCATCAGTAAGTCTGCCTTCGATAATGTATATTTTAGCATTTTTAACACGACAGCGTTCTTTCTGTGTAAGGATCTGAATACACTGTTCACAGCTGTCTGCACGCTGGTCAAACTGACCCGGAAGATATTCAACTGCAAAAATTCTTTCATTATTGATAAGAACAGGAAGCTCCGGATAGGTAACATCAACAGCAGGTTCAGAAAATACTGTGCTGACAGACATCTGGAAATCTTCTTCACTGATCTTGTCTGCGTCATAGCGGTTCAAGATCCTGATTCCTGAAATGTTCAGGCGAAGTGCAGTCTGAACGTCGTTTAAAACAGCTTTTGCCTCAACGGCATATTCAGGTTTCTTTTCTACATAAATTCGGAATACAGACATATTATGCTCCATTCTCCGCAATATAAAAATATGATTTATTGATATAAACGGTACACTTGCGGAAAATACCGTTCGGGACGTGTCTGAAAGGTTAAATTATTTCACCAATACAACAGTCCTTTTCACTCTCTCTTATTTTAACATAAAAAATCAATCTTCGCAAACTTTTTTCACAATTTTTTGCAGGAATTTTTATTAACGTGTAATCCGGTGCATATCCCTGATGAAATTCGGGAGAATTTTCACGTTCAAAAAGTACCGGAACTGTTTTGCCGATCTGCTTTTCAAGATACTTCTGTTTCAGTTCATCACCGAGCTTTTTCATTCTGTCAGCACGTTCATGTTTTACGGAGTTTTTAATCTGCGGCTGTTTGGCTGCCGGAGTTCCATTCCTTGGCGAATACTGAAAAACGTGTATTTTAGCAAATCCGACTTTTTTTACAAATTCAAGAGAAGCTTTAAAATCTTCATCTGTTTCATTCGGAAATCCTACCATAATGTCGGTAGTAATTGAACATTCCGGAAAAATATTTCTTATTTTCTTAACCAGTCCGTAATATTCTTCTGTATTGTAATGCCTGTTCATCGCTTTCAGCGTTTTATCACATCCGCTTTGAAGTGAAAGATGAAACTGAGGACAGAACTGCGGAAGTTTTGAAAGTCTCAGAAGGTCTTCATCAGAAATAACTTCCGGTTCAAGCGAACCAAGTCTTACACGTTCAACACCGTTAATCTTACAGCAAAGTTCCACAGCGTCAACAAGACGTATGCCGAATTCTTTTCCATAAAAAGCAAGGTTTATACCGACAAGAACAATTTCTTTGTGTCCGTTCTGGGCAAGTGTATAAATTTCTTTTTCAAGGATATCAAGCGGCTTTGAGCGGCATCTTCCTCTGGCGTAGGGGATAATACAATACGTGCAGAACTGGTTGCAGCCGTCCTGTATTTTTACAAATGCCCTTGTTTTTTCGCTGAAATCTCCTGGGATTATCTCTTCAAATTTATCGCTTGCACAGTATTTTCCGATACTTACTATCTGATTTCTGCTTTTTGTGAATTCCTTTACAAGAGAAACTATATTTCCACGTTCCTTTGTACCGGTAACAATATCTGCTTCCGGTATACTTTCGGCTATTTCCGGGGTTGCCTGCGGCATACAGCCTGTCAGGACTATAACAGCTTCCGGATTGTCCTTTCTTGCCTTTCTCAGAAAGTAAAGACTCTTGCTGTCGCCGGAAGAGGTTACGGTACAGGAATTTATAACAATAACATCGGCAGATGTGATTTCATCAGCTGTTTCAAATCCTTCTGATATAAAATCAGCCTTTATGCTTTCAGTTTCATACTGATTTACTTTGCAGCCGAATCCTGCAAAAAAAACTTTCATAAATGTATCTCCATTTCAAAAATTTTGTCAGATGACTTTGTTTTATATGTTCAAAACTTATATTTATATATAACAAATTTAAACAATATAACTTGTGCATATACCACAAATAATCAAGGTGAATAAAAACAACACCCTTGTACACTTATACATTATACTAAATTTACGAAAATTTTGCAATCATATTGACTTTATTTTGATTTCGTGGTATTATTTACACAGTGGAAGAAATAATAAAGATGTTCCACAAAAACATAAACATTTGTATTGATACAGGAGGTTATAGTTATGGTAACTTATAAAATTTCACTTGGAGCAATCAATGATGTAAAAGATTTCGTTAATATGGTTATGAAGTATGACTTTGATGTTGATCTGGTTTCAGGCAGATATGCAGTTGACGCCAAGTCAATTATGGGTATTTTCAGTCTTGACCTTTCAAAGCCTATCGAACTTAAGGCTCACACAGATGAACCTGGAAATTTTGCAAAGGAAATCGAAAGATATCTTGTAAAATAATTTCTGAATACTGATAATGTCCGCCGGGAATTTCTTGAATGAGATTCCCGGCTTTAATTTTTTTGTGATAACTTTCATATAATTTTCTGAGAACATATTTTAAATATACGGGGAGGGTTATATGAAAAAAATTATTTCGTTTCTGACTGCGGCTTTAATCTGTTTTTCTTCATATTGTGTTTATGCAGATGATGAATATGAAAATCTTACATATTCAGCACTTTTAATGGAGGCTGAAACAGGAACGGTATTAAGTCACGAAAACGGATATGAGCGTACGGCACAGGGAACTTTATCAAAGCTTATGACAGTTTTGCTGACAGCTGAAGAAATAGAAAGCGGAAACTTCGATGAAAGTACTGTTTTTACGGCAAGCACAGAGGCAAATAAACAGCCAGGTTCTGTAATATGGCTTATGACAGGGGAGAGCATTTCAGTTGAGGAACTGTTGAAAGCTGTTATTATCGGAAATGCCAATGATGCGGCGATGGTCCTTGCAGAAAATATAGCAGAAGATGAACATGAATTTGTAGGAATGATGAATGCAAGAGCTTTTGAACTCGGCATGAGGGATACTGTTTACACAAACTGTACTGGTTTTGATGAAAACGGGCAATATTCAACAGCGTACGATACGGCTTTATTATGCCGTGAGCTTTTGAAGCATAAATTTCTTACACGATATTTTACCACATGGATGGACAGAGTAAGAAATGACCAGACAGAGCTTGTCAATGAAAATAAACTCGTAAGAACGTATGACGGTATTCTTGGATTTAAGGCAGGACATTCAAAAAAATCCGGATATACACTTGCACTTGCGGCAGAAAGAAATGAACAGAGGTATATTTCAGTGATTCTGGGATGTGGTGACGAAAACGAAAGATTTACAGCCGGAAAATCACTTCTTGCAGACGGCTTTTCAATGTATAAGGTTACGACTCCGGCATTTTCAAACGAATTTTTAAAACCTGTTGCCGTACATGGCGGAGTTGATTCGGCAGTGGAAATAGAGGCAGGAACTCTTAAAGGTCTTGTTGTTCCGAAAGGACATGATGAACTATGTTCGGTGGTTTTTATTCCGGAATTTGTTTATGCACCGGTGCAAAAAGGACAGTATATAGGAAAAGTCGGGTTCTATAATGGTGATACACTTTTATATGAAACTGATCTGATAGCGTCTGAAAGCGTGGAAAGCATGACTTTTTCAAAGGCAGTGAAAAAATGTTTATACATATTGTACAAATAAGATTTGTAAAAATGTACAGTTTCAACAAGAATGAAGTTACATCTTGCAAATAAAAAAGAAATATAGTAAAATGATAAGGGTAAGAGTGCAATAAAAAATATATTCAAATCAGGTTTTTACTTACTGACTGGAGGAAACTTATAATGTCATTAAAATTAAACGGCAAATATGTTCAGAAATTTGTTAACGAAGATGAAATGAGCGGAATCAAAGCTCAGGTTGAAACAGCTGCAAAGGTTCTTCATGACAGAACAGGTCTTGGAAACGATTTTCTTGGCTGGCTTGATCTCCCTGTTGATTATGACAAGGAAGAATTTGCAAGAATCAAGGCTGCTGCTGAAAAAATCAAGAAGACAGCTGATGTGCTGATCGTTATTGGTATCGGCGGTTCATACCTTGGTGCAAGAGCTGCTATCGAGCTTCTTAAATCCCCGTTCTATAACAATATGAAGAAGGATACTCCTGACATCTACTATGCCGGAAACAATATCAACCCTACATATCTGAATGAAGTGCTTTCAATCTGTGAAGGCAGAGATATTGCCGTTAATGTAATATCAAAATCAGGAACAACAACAGAACCTGCACTGGCTTTCAGAATCTTCAAGAAACTTGTTGAAGAAAAATACGGTCGTGAAGGTGCAAAGGACAGAATTTTCTGCACAACAGACAAAGCAAGAGGAACACTCAAGAGCCTTGCTGATACAGAAGGATATGAAACATTCGTTATTCCTGATGATGTAGGCGGACGTTTTTCAGTTCTTACAGCTGTTGGTCTTCTTCCTATCGCTGTTGCCGGCTGTGATATTGACAAGCTGATGAGCGGTGCTGCAAAGGCAAGAGAAGATTTCACTGCTGATTTTGATAATAATGACTGCTATAAATATGCGGCTCTCAGAAATATTCTTTACCGCAAGGGCAAATCTGTTGAAATGATGGTTTCATATGATCCAGCATTCTGCATGATGTCTGAGTGGTACAAGCAGCTTTTCGGCGAGAGCGAAGGCAAGGATAACAAGGGTATATTCCCGGCATCAGTTGTATTCTCAACAGATCTTCACTCAATGGGACAGTTCATTCAGGACGGCTCAAGAGTTATGTTTGAAACTGTTGTTGACATCAAGAATCCTAAGCAGGATCTCTTCCTTGAAGACGATGCTGAAAACCTTGACGGACTCAACTTCCTTACAAACCAGAATATGTCTGTTGTAAACAGAAAGGCTTTTGAAGGAACAGTTCTTGCACATACAGAAGGCGGAGTTCCGAATATTATCCTTGAACTTGACAGAATAGATGAAGAAAACCTCGGATATATGATTTACTTCTTTGAAAAGGCTTGTGCAGTTTCAGGCTATGTTCTTGGTGTAAATCCATTCAATCAGCCGGGCGTTGAAAGCTACAAGTCCAATATGTTTGCACTCCTCGGCAAGCCTGGTTATGAAGACCAGAAAGAAGCTCTGGAAGCAAAGCTTGGCTAATAGAACTTAAATGGAAAATTCCATTTTAAGCTGCTGTGACCTTGACAGGTCCTGCAATTATAAACGCATTATCAAATGCAGCAATAATTATGTCATTGCATATCAGCAAATGACGGAAGGAGTTTATAAATGATTAAGTTAATAACAGGCAAAAAGGGTACAGGTAAAACAAAGATACTTATTGACATGATCAACGATGCTGTTAAAGCAACAAACGGCGACCTTATCTGCATCGAAAAAGGTGCAAAGCTTACATATGACATCAGCTACAAGGTAAGACTTGTTGATGCTGAACGTTTTAACGTTTCAGGCTATGATGCATTCTATGGCTTTGTTGCAGGTATGCTCGCAGGAAACTATGATATCAAGGAAATTTTCGTTGATTCAATTCTTAAAATCGGCGGTGCAGATTTCGATGAATTCGGAATCATGCTGGACAAGCTCGACAAGCTCACAGGCGACGATACAAAGATCGTTTTCACTGTTTCAGCTGATAACGAAGAACTTCCGGCAAGTGTTACAAAATTTGTTGATTGATAAAAAAAGTATTGACAAAAGGTAAAAATCTGTATATAATATAATTTATGATGCTTGTAAGGGAGTAAATTTATGACAGCGGATTTACGTCAGGTTTTTAATATTGTCGGAGAACGTAAGGAATTTGACTATGAAATTCCTGCGGCGGAACTGAAACAGCGTTCCAGCTATGATTTTGCTGAAAATGTGGCTGTTTCCGGATGCTTTTATAACCGTGCCGACGTTGTTCATATGAATTATTCCGTAAAGTTTACATTAAATATCGTCTGTGACAGATGCCTTAAAGAACTCAGCAGAGATTTTTCTTATGAGTTTGAGCATATTATTGTCAATTCCTTAAATTCTGAAAACGATGATGACGAATTCATTGTCGCAGAAAATTACAGGGTCGATATCGATGAGATTGCTCTTTCGGATTTGCTTCTGGAATTGCCTACAAAACTGCTCTGCAAAGATGACTGTAAGGGACTTTGTCCTGTTTGTGGCTGTGATCTGAACGAATCTGAGTGTAATTGCCAAAAATACTGAGCTGTGCTTTAATGCCAGGCTTTAAGGAGGTGCCGGAATGGCTGTACCAAAGAGAAAAACTTCCAAAGCAAGACGTGATAAAAGACGTTCAGCAGTTTGGAAGCTTGATGCACCTGCATTCAGCAAGTGTGATAACTGTGGAGCATTAAAGGCTCCGCACAAGGTTTGCAAAAACTGTGGATTCTACAAGGGCGTTGAGGTTATCAAAATTGATGCCGAATAATGCTTAAGAGGAGGAGAGGAGGAGAAATCCTTCTCTCCTTTATTTTTTATTTTTTTGGGTAAACTAAACCTGTGAAAGGGGATGTTAAAATGTCTTTGCCTGTTGTTGCTGTTGTCGGAAGACCAAATGTCGGTAAATCGACATTGTTTAATAAAATTGTTGGTAAAAGAATTTCTATAGTTGAAGATACACCGGGTGTTACAAGAGACAGAATTTATTCCAAATGCGAATGGCGCGCAAGAGAATTTATGGTTGTCGATACAGGCGGTATTGAACCTGATTCAGATGATGTTATTCTTTCCCAGATGAGACGTCAGGCAGAACTTGCAATTGAAAGAGCAGATGTAATTGTTCTGGTAACTGATATAAGATGCGGAGTTACTGCAAGCGATCAGGACGTTGCTGCAATGCTTTTAAAAAGCGGAAAACCCGTTGTTCTTGCGGTAAATAAGTGTGATACAATTGGCGAACCGCCTGTTGAACTTTATGAATTTTATAATCTCGGACTTGGTGATCCGTTCCCGATATCCTCTCAGCATGGTCATGGAACAGGTGATCTGCTTGATGGGATTTTCAAGTATTTTCCTGATGAGAAAACAGAGGATTATGATGACGATTATATAAAGGTAGCCGTTATTGGTAAGCCGAACGCAGGAAAATCTTCTCTTATAAATAAAATTGCCGGCGAAGAGAGAGTTATTGTTTCGGATATTGCCGGAACTACCCGTGATGCAACGGATACTGTTATCGAAAATGATGAAGGCAAATTTGTGTTTATTGATACAGCCGGAATACGAAAAAAATCAAAAGTCAATGAAAAAATAGAACATTTCAGTGTACTGAGAGCTTACATGGCTGTTGACAGGGCTGATGTCTGCGTTATTATGATAGATGCTGAAACCGGATTTACAGAACAGGATTCCAAAATTGCAGGATATGCCCATGAACAGGGAAAAGCTTCTATTGTTGCAGTAAATAAATGGGATAAGATTGAAAAAGGTGAAAAGACCATGAGCGAGTTCCAGACTAAACTGGAAAATGATTTTAGTTTTATGTCTTATGTTCCGTTTGTATTTATTTCTGCAAAAACCGGTCAGAGGGTAAATAAAATATTTGAAATGATAAAATATGTAAATGAGCAGAACAGTATGAGAATATCTACCGGTATGCTTAATGATGTTTTGTCATATGCTACAACGAGGGTTCAGCCGCCGTCAGATAAGGGAAAGCGTCTGAAGATATACTATATGACTCAGGCGTCTACGAAACCGCCGACGTTTGTAACATTTGTCAATCGTTCTGACCTTTTCCATTTTTCATATCAGAGGTATCTTGAAAATCAGATAAGGGCAACTTTCGGGCTTACCGGAACACCGGTCAGATTTGTTGTCAGAGAACGAGGGGATAAGTAATGGTAATTAAGTTTGTGCTTGTTATTGCCGCATCTGCGGTGATTTCTTATCTTCTCGGAAGCTGTAATTCATCTATCATTGTTGTAAAACTTCTGAAGGGTGAGGATATAAGAAATTTTGGAAGCGGAAATGCCGGGCTTACAAATACTCTCAGATGTTTCGGAAAGCTTCCGGCCGCACTGACACTTGCCGGAGATCTCTTAAAGGGTGTCGTTGCGGTATTTATCTGCAAGGCATTATGCAGTGCATTTGCCGTTGGACTGGGACCTGACTGTGATGTGCATTTTATAGGATATGTTGCGGGATTCTTTGCGGTTATCGGTCATATCTTTCCTGTTTATTACGGATTTAAAGGTGGAAAAGGTGTGCTTGTCGGAGTTTCAGTATTCCTTGTTATAGACCCGATTGTTTTCTGCATACTGATACTGATATTCGCCGTAATGCTTTCCATTACCAGATACGTTTCAGTATCTTCCATAACAGCGGCATCATTATGCCCGGTAATAACGTTTTTAATGCAGTATTTTGCTGAGAACAATTCTATGAATCTTTCTCTTACATATACTGTAATGACAATTCCGATTTGTGCACTTGTTATTTTCATGCATCGTTCAAATATAGCAAGACTCAGAAATGGTACGGAAAACAGGTTTTCATTTCACAAAAAGGGGGAATAATCATGGCAAAAATTACTATACTTGGTTCGGGCGGATTCGGAATGGCTCTGGCTGTAATGCTTGACAAGCTCGGACATGATGTTACTGTCTGGTCAGCATTTGAAAAGGAAATAGCTGATATAAAGGCTGATGGTGAGCATAAGGCAAAACTTCCGGGTGTTAAAATTCCGGATACTATAAAACTGACAACTGATATGTCTGTTATAAATGGAAGTGATGTTGTACTGCTTGGTATTCCTTCTCCTTTTGTAAGAGATGTGGTAAAAAAAGCTGCACCTTATATTACAAAGGAAATGGTTGTTGTAAATACAAGCAAAGGGCTTGAAAACGGTACGCATAAACTTATCAGCGATGTTATCCGTGAGGAAGTCAAAGATTCGCCGATAGTTATTCTTTCCGGACCGTCACATGCCGAGGAAGTTGCAAGGGGTATTCCTACAACGGTTGTTGCGGCATCTGATGATATGGAAGCGGCTTCATACATTCAGGATATAATGAGCAGCAATGTTTTCAGAATTTACATTAACCGTGATGTAGTCGGCTGTGAAATAGGCGGTGCACTTAAAAATATCATTGCTGTATGTGCAGGAATATGTGACGGACTGAATTACGGTGACAATACCAAAGCAGCTCTTATGACACGTGGCATTACGGAAATCGGAAGACTTGGTGTTGCCCTTGGTGCATCATCTTCCACATTTGCAGGACTTACGGGTATCGGTGATCTCATAGTTACCTGTACGAGTATGCATAGCCGTAACAGACGTGCAGGAATCCTTATCGGACAGGGAGTAAGTCCGCAGGAGGCTGTCAAGCTTGTCGGAACTGTTGAAGGATATAATTGCTGTAAGGTTGCACTGGAACTTGCACACAAAGTCGGGGTTTCCATGCCGATAACAGAACAGCTTAATCATGTTTTGTTTGAAAATGGAAATGTAAAGGATGCTCTTGGAAAACTTATGTCAAGACCGAAAAAAAGCGAAACAGAAGAAATAATATAAAATGCTGTAATAAAAGACTTCTCCGGAATTTGAAATGCACCCCTTTTGTTAGACAATGTGGTATAATAAAAATATACCGGAATTGAAACTAACG
>OLWA01000652.1_pt1 | contig 41516 bp, 40 predicted proteins | sample 1673251 | NCBI WGS metagenome assembly OLWA01 (sample SAMEA3178937, study PRJEB25190) | human gut metagenome | biome: human gut; feature: human-associated habitat; material: faeces | place: Austria | collected 2013 | reverse complement strand
AGCGACGCCGAAGGCCTGGGCTTCGCCATCCCCATCAACGATGCCATCAAGGTGGCGCAGGAGCTGCTGGAAAACGGCTATGTCACCGGTCGGCCCTATCTGGGCATCACCTATCTGGGCGTTGAGGACGCCCAGACCGCTGCCCAGCTGGGCGTGAACGCTTACGGCGTCTATGTGGTGGAAGTGGTCAAGGGCGGCCCTGCCGAGCGGGCAGGCCTGCAGTCCGGTGACCGCATCGTGAGCATCGACGGCACCGAGATCGCCTCCAAGGACGATCTGGGCACCCTGATGCAGAAGCACGCGGCCGGTGACACCCTGAACATCACCATCGCCCGCAACGGCCAGATGCAGACCGTCAGCGTGACCCTGGGCGAAAAGACAGCGTCTAACAGCTAAAAATTCAAATCTTCTTGCGGCGGAAGACCTTTGCAGGCGGTCTGCCGCCGCTTTTGTGTGCCCGGAAAAGCCCCTTTGACCGAACGCACAAAAGTATGCGAAAAAATTTGTGAATATCGCCATCTGGACAAGCGGACCTTCCTGCGGTAACATAGATTTACAAGATTGTTACTCTCCATGAGGCATTACTTGCGCACTGATCCTTAAGAGCATTTATGCGGCTTATGGGGTGTGGTGTAAGTATAACCACAGGGGGAGTTTTTTCTTTGTAAATTTTGCGGATGGAGCGTGCCGGAGATGCAGATTTTCAAAAAGATCAACAACAACGTTGCTCTGGCACGGGACGCAAAAGGCCGCGAACTGGTGGTGTTCGGCAAGGGCATCGGCTTCCCCGCCATGCCGTATGAACTCACCGATCTTTCGGCGGTGCAGCGCACCTTCTACGATGTGAACGAGAAGTATTTTGCGCTGCTGCGCGACATCCCGGGCGAGGTGTTCCTGCTGGCGGACGACATTGCCGCCGACGCGCAGGACGAGCTGGACTGCTCCCTGAGCCCGAACCTGACCTATGCGCTGGCCGACCATCTCAATTTTGCCATTCAGCGCTGCCGGGACGGCATTGCCCTCCAGACACCGCTTGCCTATGATATCCGGCATCTGTACCCGCATGAATACAGCCTGGCAAAGCAGGCTTTGCACCAGATCCGGGATACGCTGCACGTTGACCTGCCCGCCGAAGAAGCCGTGAGCATTGCGATGCACTTCATCACGGCAGAAGCCGAGGTGGGCGACATGCACTCCACCATCCTCACCGCCAAGGTGGTGTCCGAAATTTCGGCGCTGGTGGAAGAAAACCTCTCCGTGAAGCTGGATAAGGACAGCTTCAGCTTTTCCCGCTTTGCGATGCACCTGCGCTACCTTGTGCAGCGCATGATGCACGGCAAACCGCTCAGCGGTGACACCGGCATGGACTCCATGTTCCGCACCGTCAGCCGCGAATACCCAAAGATCTATGCCTGTGTGCAGAAGATCAACGACTTCCTCACGGCCACCTACGGCTGGCCCTGCAGCAAGGAAGAACAACTCTACCTCATCATGCACATCCACCGGGTGTGCTGTGAGCGCACCGAGGAAGAATAAGCCTTCCCCGAAAGACAACCGAATACCCCGAGATCATCGGATCGTTACCCGTGCAAAGTTCACGGGGCGTCACCCAGCTCGAAAAGAACACAGAACGGCTTTGGGCCGCGCTGCGGCCTTTTGCGAATTGGGTGATTTTTGTTTTTCTACGGTATATCCGCCGCCCGGCGCGCGAGGGCGGTGTGTTATATAAACTTTTATTGCATCTTGATGAAGGACACCTTCGTGTGCCCGGACAAAGAAAGGAAGTGCGGCCTTTGCAGGAAACGGAACCCCGGCAGGCATTGCTGGATCAGCTGCTTCCCCTTGTGGGCGGTGAGGCGAACGTGGCCTCCACCACCCGGCGGGGCAGCCGCATTTCCATGACACTCAAGGACGAAAGCCTTGCGGACCCTGCGGCGCTGGCGGCTCTGCCGTTTGCGGCCACCGTCAGTCTGCGCAATGGGCGGCTGCGCCTTGAGCTGACCGAACAGGCATACGAAACACGTAAAAAGGAGAATCTACTTATGGCTAGTAAATATGATGGTCTTGCGCGTATCATCGTTCAGAACGTGGGCGGCAAGAGCAATATCGTGTCCCTGACCCACTGCATGACCCGCCTGCGCTTCAAGCTGCAGGACGAGAGCAAGGCAAACACCGATGTGCTGAAAGAGACCGATGGCATCGTGACCGTGATCCAGTCCGGCGGGCAGTATATGGTGGTCATCGGCCAGCAGGTTGCCGATGTGTACGATGCTGTGTGCACCGTGGGCCACATTACCCCGGGCGGCGCTGTGGACGATAACGGCAACGCCATCGGCAGCGCCGATGCCCCCAAGGAAAAGCAGAGCCTGTTCAACGCCTTCGTCAGCATCATTACTACAGTGTTTGCACCCTGCCTGGGCGTGCTGGCTGCCACCGGTATCGTAAAGGGCTTTATCTCCCTGTTCGTTGCCATCGGCGTGCTCAGCAATACCAGCGGCACCTACAATATCCTGTACTCCCTGGGCGACAGCTTTTTCTACTTTATGCCCATGCTGCTGGCCTACACCGCCTCCAAAAAGTTTGGCCTGCCGGAGCTGGAGGGTATGACCATTGGTGCAGCGCTGCTGTACCCGTACCTGTCCACCACTTCCGGCATGGATATCTCCAACCTGTTCGGGATCCCGGTCGTTATGCCTGCTTCCGGCAACTACACCTCCAGCGTTCTCCCCATCGTCTGCGCCATCGCATTTGCAGCCTGGTTTGAGAAGAAGTATAAAAAGTTCATCCCGGATTCCTGCAAGCTGTTCTTTGTGCCGCTCATCACCTGCGGCGTTACCTTTATCCTCACGCTGTGGATCATCGGACCCATCACCTCTCTGCTGGGCGATGGCCTGGGCATTGCACTCAATGCGATCGCAAACTTTAACGGCATCCTGCTGGGCGCTGTTGTGGGCGGCCTGTGGCAGATCCTGGTCATGTTCGGTCTGCACTGGGCTACCGTGCCTCTGATGCTGAACGACCTGGCCACCAAGGGCTACTCCAACGCACTGACCGGTATGTTTGGCTGCACCTTTGCACAGTGCGGTGCTGTGCTGGCAATTTACCTCAAGACTAAGAACAGCAAGACCAAGAGCCTGTGTGTCCCCGCACTGATCTCCGGTATCGCAGGCGTTACCGAGCCGGCGATCTACGGCCTGACCCTGCCCAAGAAGAAGCCCTTTATCATCACCTGCATCGTGGGTGCCATTACCGGCGCTGCCCTGATGGCGTTTAATGTTACCGGCTACACCAGCGCAGGTACCGGCATCTTTGGCTACACCGCTTACATCAATACTGTTACCAACGATATCTCTGGCATGATCGCATCCATCGTCATCTCTCTGATCGCCGTTGTGCTGGCCTTCGTGATGGTCTATGTGACCTACTCCGATGAGCCTGCCAAGGCAAAGAAGTAAAAAGCACCACAGTTTTAGCAGGGGTTTTATAGATATCCGTATTCAGGGGCAGGCTCCGGCCACAGGCCGTGCAGGGCCGCAGCCGTAAAGGGCCTGCCCCGCTTTTTATATCAGCTGAACAAAGGAGAAAAACACCATGAGCGTTTTCCGTGATGATTTCCTGTGGGGCGGCGCCTGTGCTGCCAACCAGTTTGAGGGCGCATGGGATGTGGACGGCAAGGGCGCCAGTGTGCCCGATATGTGCACCAACGGCTCCCACACCGTGCCCAAGTGGGTGACCACCACCATCCACCCGGACCGGCTGTACCCCAGCCATGAAGCCATCGACTTCTATCACCACTACGAGGAGGACATTGCCCTGTTTGCCGAGATGGGCTTCAAGACCTTCCGCACCTCCATCAACTGGACCCGCATCTTCCCCAACGGCTGGGAAACGGAACCCAATGAGAAGGGTTTGGAGTTCTACGACCGCGTGTTCGACTGCTGCAAGAAGCACGGCATCGAGCCGCTGGTCACCATCAGCCACTACGAGCTGCCCTATGCGCTGGTGGAAAAGTACAACGGCTGGGCTTCCCGGGAGCTGATCGGGTTCTACATGAACTACTGCAAGACCATCTTTGAGCGCTACAAGGACAAGGTCAAATACTGGCTCACCTTCAACGAGATCAACGCAGGCATGATGGCCTTTGGTCAGGTGCTTTCCACCGGTACCGTGCAGGGCTACGAAGGCCCCGCCATGGGTGCACCGGATGACCCCCAGACCCGCCTGCAGGCTTTGCATCACCAGTTTGTGGCCAGTGCACAGGCCATCATCTACGCCCATGCGCACTACCCCCAGTTCAAGATGGGCTGCATGCTGGCCTACGGCCAGAGCTACGCCATGACCTGCGACCCGGATGACCAGCTGGCCAACCAGCAGAGCATGAACGAGCACAACTGGTACTGCGGCGATGTGCATGTGCGCGGCGAGTACCCCTACTTTGCAAAGCGCCTGTGGAAAGAGCTGGGCGTGGAGATCCGGATGGAGCCGGAGGACGCCGAGACCTTGAAGAAGGGCGTAGTGGATTTTTACACCTTCAGCTACTACATGACCAGCTGCGTGACCACCCACAAGGATGTGGAGGGCATTGGCGGCAACCTGCTGGGCGGCGTGAAGAACCCCTACCTGAAAGCTTCCGACTGGGGCTGGCAGATCGACCCCAAGGGCCTGCGCTATGCCCTGAACGAGATCTATGGTCGTTACCAGATCCCCCTGATGGTGGTGGAGAACGGTCTGGGTGCCTACGACGAGAAGGGCGAGGACGGCGTTGTTCACGACAGCTACCGCATCGACTACCTGCGCAGCCACATCGAGCAGATGGCTGAAGCTGTCAAGGATGGTGTGGACCTGATGGGTTACACTCCCTGGGGCTGCATCGATCTGGTGAGTGCTTCCACCGGTGAGATGGCAAAGCGTTACGGTTTCATCTATGTCAACAAGTTTGACGATGGCACCGGCGACCTGAGCCGCGAGAAGAAGGACTCCTTCTACTGGTACAAGAAGGTCATTGCCACTAACGGCGAAGATCTGGCATAACTGCATCTGAAAAAGGCTCCGGCAGCGAAAGCTGCCGGAGCCTTTTTGCGTATTCAGATGATTCTTATACCTGCCCGAAGATGGTTGCGCTGTAAGGCATGAGCACGGCTTCGTGCTCGTACACCCTTGCAGGGCCGCGCCACAGGCTGGACGAGGTGCCGTCGCTCAGCAGCTGCCACCGCCCGCCGGGCAGCGGAACAGTGCGGCTGGTATCGGTGGGGTTGTAGAATACACACAGTGCGCCCCACGCGGCACCGTCGCCCCACTGGGCGGGCAGAGTCCAGCCCACCAGCGGCTGCTCCAGCGCGAAGAACTGCAGCGCGTCCGGCGCGTTGCGGTCGGCTCCGCCCAGCCGCGGGAACTTTGCCCGCAAAGCAAGCAATCCCCGGTAATAGTCCACCAGCGGGTGGTACTTCTCGGCCCGCTCCCAGTCCAGCCGGTTCAGCGCGGGCGAGGAGCGGTAGCTGTTGCCCTGGCCCTTTTTGGTGCGGGCAAACTCCTCACCGGCCTGCAGAAAGGGCAGGCCGAAGCTTGTCAGGTAGATGCCCGCCGCCAGCCGGTTCTGGGCCAGCGCAGTGCTGTCGGCGGCGGTGAACTCCGGCTTCTCGTGCCGCACGAGAAGCAGCTTGTCCCACAGGGTGAAGTTGTCGTGGGCGGAAACATAGCTCACGATCTGCCCGGGCGCGTGGGGCGGCAGCTTGTCGCTGCGGCACCAGGCGGCCACCGCCGCGCCGATGTCCCACAGGCTGTCGGGTTTGCCCTGCACATAGCCCGGCTCCCGGGCGTTGAAGCACCCGCCCTTGATGGCGTCGCGGGTGTCATCGCAGAAGATGCCCACCCGCTCGTCCAGCATGGCGAGGTTTGCCTTGTTGGCCTCGTACCGGTGCAGCTGGCTGCCGCCGCCCTGCCACGGCTCACCGTACATCAGGATATCCCGCCCGCCGGGCAGGCGGTCCAGCGCGGCGCGCACCGCGTTGATGGTCTCCACATCGTACAGGCCCATCAGGTCGAACCGGAAGCCGTCGATGTGGTACTCCTGCGCCCAGTAGAGGATGGAGTCGATCATATACCGCCGGGCCATCACCCGCTCGCTGGCGAACTCGTTGCCGCAGCCGCTGCCGTTGGAAAAGCTGCCGTCCTCGTTCTGGCGGAAGAAATAGCAGGGCACGGTGTCGTTCAGCGGGTTCTCGTTGCGGTACATGTGGTTGTACACCACGTCCATCACCACGCCGATGCCCGCCGCGTGCAGGGCGGCGATCATCGCCTTGCACTCCCGGATGCGCACTTCGCCGCGGGTGGGGTCGGTGGAATAACTGCCCTCGGGTACGTTGTAGTTGGTGGGGTCATAGCCCCAGTTGTACTGCCGCAGCAGGGGTCTGGCCTCGTCCACGCTGCCAAAATCAAAAATGGGCATCAGCTGGACGTACTTCACGCCCAGACGCTTGAGATAGTTCAGGCAGGTGGGGTGCACCCCGTCGCCATGCAGGGTGGTGCCGCTCTGGGTAAAGGCCATGAACTTGCCCCGCCAGGCCGGGCGCACGCCGCTGGCGGCATCCTGCGAAAAGTCCCGCACGCTCACTTCCCACACGGCCCGCTGGCTGGGCGGGATCACCGGCCGCACGTCCCGCGCCCAGGCGTCCGGGTCCGTGCGGCCGAGATCTACGATCATGCCGCGCTGGCCATTGACGCCCGCCGCCCGGGCATAGGGGTCGATGGTCTGGCGGGCGGTGCCGTCCACGGTGACGGTAAAGGTGTAATAGCGGCCGTGCTGGTCGCCGGGCAGGTAGATGCTCCACACGCCCTGCGGCCCGCGCTCCAGCGGCAGGGTACCCATGCGGGCGCTGCCGTCGCCTTTGCGGTAGAGGTTCACCGCCACGCTTTGGGCCGTGGGGGCCCACAGGTGCAGCCGTGTGCCGGAGGGCGCATACTCCGGCCCCAGCGGGCCGGTATAGGTGGTCTCGCGGGCAAAGGCGTCGCTCTCGAACAGCGTTTTCAGTTCAGCAGGGTTTGTGGCGTTCATGTTCCTTCATTCCTTCTTGCGAATTTCCCATAGAGTAAGTGTAAACAACACAGCCGGGTTTTGCAAGGGTTTCCCACATAAAAATAGCACAAGGCCCCGGAAATTGCGTACCGGAGCCTTGTGCTGTACGGAAAAAATGGGAGATGTTCTGCCGCACCCTGCGGGGAACAGCATTGGCTGTTTAGCCTTCCAGCAGGTCCGTGTGGTCGCTGGTGACGACCAGCAGGGTAGGTTCATTGGCTTCCGTGTGCGTCAGATAGAACACATCACCCTCGTCTGCCAGAGCTAACAGGTCCGAGATCTGGAAAGAGCTGGTGCGCTGGCTGGTGGTGAACACAATGGTCTGCGCACCGTGCGCCTGCAGGTATTCCAGCGTTTCCATGGTGCCGGTCAGGGTGCCGCTGCTGAGCACAGCATCGGTGAGTCGTCCGCCTTTACCGCCGCCGATGCCGGCCGCACCTTCAGAGCCAACCGCAGTGACCGTCGGTTCGTAAGCATCGTTGACACCTGGCACACCGGCATTCAGGCCGACCATATGTGCACCCGCACCGTCGCCGCCGCCAATGCCTGCACCACCGCCTTTTCCGTAGGCGTTGACGGTTCCGTTCAGGATATACAGGCCACTGCCCATATCGCCCTTGCCACCGCCGATGCCTGCACCGCCGTCACCACCGATGGCGGTCAGGCTGCCGCCGTCCTCGTTAGAGTCGTTGATATTCAGAGAACCGACACTTTCCGTCCGGTTCTTTTCCAGACCGGCATGGCCATCCCCGGCAAGCAGTTCATTTTTGCCGTCCAGTTCTATATTGACGACTCCGTTGCCCTGGATCGTCATACCGGCACCGCCGGTGGCTCCTTCAGAAGAAGCGTCCTCCCGCGCATCCACAGTCACATTGTCCAGAGTAACATTCACGGTTGCCGTTGCAGTTTTGGTTTTATCCGCCTTGACGGTGATGCCGCTTTTGTTCGCTTCACCGTTCGTGACAATGTCCACATCTTTGAGCGTAACGTTTGCTTCACCGTCCTCCGCATGGATGGTGATCGTGTTGGAAACAGAGGTGGTATCGCTCTCATCCTCATGGTTCTTGATAATGACCGGACCATCATCATCCAGCACATCGTTGACGTAGTACTGGCCGCCGCGAACTTCGACGGTAATATTGCCCTGGTCCAGATAGTGGGTGCCATACAGCGCAATGCCGTAAGCGTCCGCAAAGGCCGGGGCCGCGATGGACGTGACCATGGTCATTACCGCCGCCGTGGAAAGCACCCGCAGGGCGAGGAAGGGGGAGGGGGCGCATTTTCTTTATTATATACCCCCCCTCCCCTCAGTAAATCAAGTAAAAACAGCAGCAGCGGCGCTTTTTCTTGCAAAAATGCGCCGGGTACACTATACTGAAAGAAAACAATGACACGGAGGGCAAAGCCATGGCATATACCGATGATTGGGAAACCCTTATGAACGGTGTGTTCGGCGCGGGCGGCAAGCTCAAATTCGGCGGCGCACAGCCGGGGGAGAAGCCGCAGGCCGCAAAGCCCGCAGGCAGCCCCCTGCCGGACCTGAACGCCGCATTGCAGGAGAACCAGCGCCAGCTGGACGAGCTGCTGAAAAAGCAGAACGCCCAGCTCAAGGCCCAGGACGCCGCCGCGCAGTCTGCGCTGGAAGACAGCCGCCGGATGCTGCGGGACATGGAGGCCGACGGCCTGCTGGCCAAAGGCACCGCCGATGTGCCGCCGGAACAGCTGGGCAGCTTTGAGGGCCTTGCCGCCGAGGTGAAAAAGAGCGTCCTCGGGCAGGATGCCTTTGTGGAAAGCGTAGTGCGCGCCATGCGGCGCCCCTTTGTGCTGGGCACCGAGCGCCCGGCGGCACGCAACGTGATCCTCATCTGCGGGGCACCCGGCACCGGGCGGCACTTCGCGCTGGCGGAGACGGCCCGTATCATGGCAGCGCGGGGCCTGCTGCAGAACGACCAGACCGCCGTGCTGGACCTTGCCCTTTACCCGAACTCCGGGGCCGAAAAGCTGTTTCTGCAGGACCTTTACGCCGCCCTGCACGCCCCCGGCGAGATCGTCATTTTTGAGCACTACGAGAGCTGCCACCCGGGCTTCCTCAAGACCCTTTCGGACCTGGCCGTGAAGGGCAGCGCCCCGCTTTCCAGCCGGTATCTGGTCAACAAGGAGGGCATCCTGGTGGACGCGGGCACGGCGCTGGCCCCGGGCGCGGTGAGCACCATCACCCCCTGCGGCAAGTACCTCGTTTTCTTCTCCCGCAAGGGCCGGGACGCGCTGGCGGATAAGTTCGGCGCGCCCTTCGTGGCGGCGGTGGGCGATGTGTGCACCACCAGCGCCTTCGCCCGCGAGGACCTTGCCGCCCTCGCGGCCCAGCAGCTGAACGCGCTGGCCCAGAAGGTGAACACCCGCTTGGGCCTGACCCTCACCGCCGGGGCGGATGTGCGGGACTACGTTGCCGCTCAGTGCTCCAAGGAAAAAGGCGCGGCGGGCCTTGCCGCCGCCTGCGAGCAGATCTTCCGCGCCCTGAGCGAATACTGCCTGCAGACCGACGCAAAGCTCACCGGCACCGTGGCCCTCACGGCCCAGCCGGAGGGGGTGTGGTTCAGCCTGAACGGGGCCGAGGCGCAGCCGCTTGCCGCCCTGCTGCCCGCCGAGTACACCGGCGCGGTGGACGCCATCCGCGCCGAGCTGGACGACCTTGTGGGCCTTGCGCCGGTCAAGGAGTATGTGTTCGGCCTGGCGGATAATCTGCAGGTGCAGCAGCGCCGGGCGGCGGCGGGCCTCAAGACCGCCAGCCTTTCCATGCACATGATCTTCACCGGCAACCCCGGCACCGGCAAGACCACCATTGCCCGCCTTGTGGCGAAGTACCTCAAGGCCATCGGTGCGCTCAAGGGCGGCCAGCTGGTGGAGGTGACCCGCGCGGACCTTGTGGGCCGCTACACCGGCCACACCGCGCCGCTGACCAACAGCGTCATCCAGAGCGCATTAGGCGGCGTGCTGTTCATCGACGAGGCCTACAGCCTGTACCGCGGCGAGCAGGACAGCTTCGGCCTGGAAGCCATCGACACCCTTGTGAAGGGCATGGAGGACCACCGCGACGAGCTGGTGGTCATTCTGGCGGGCTACACGAAGGAGATGGAGACCTTCCTCACCGCCAACAGCGGCCTTGCCAGCCGCTTTCCGAACAAGATCGAGTTCCCGGATTACACCGCCGACGAGCTTTTGGATATCACCACGGTGCTGGCCAAGGGCAAGGGCTACCGGCTGGCCGAGAGCTGCACCTTCCCGCTTTTGGGCTACTACAAGCGTCGTCAGGCGCTGGACAGCCGCACCGCCGGCAACGGCCGCCTGGCCCGCAACACGCTGGAAAAGGCCATCTTCAACCAGAGCCGCCGCCTTGTGGCCGAGCCCGCCGCCGAGCTGGACCTGATTTTGCCCAGCGACCTGGAATTTGAGGAATAAACGATAAAAAGCAGAACGCCTTCGACGCTGGGTCGAAGGCGTTTTGCTTTATTGTCCGGGCAAGCAGTAAGGACTTTTTGTCTAATGACTTGCGTGTTCGTCTCAAGGCCGCACGGTTTTAGCCGAAAACAGAAAAAGCTGAGAAGGGGAAAAAAATGCGCTGCAAATTTTACGTTGAATTTTACAGCACAGTGCGTTATACTAAGGCTGAAAGGAGTGGATATTATGCCGAACATCAAACCGATTTCTGATCTGCGAAACTACAATGAGGTGCTGCGGGACGTGGAGGAAGGCTCGCCGGTCTTCCTGACCAAAAACGGCCGCGGGAAATATGCCATTGTGGAGCTGCGCGATTATGAGAAAGCGCAGGCGACCATCCGCCTGATGAGCGAGATCGCAAAGGGCCGCCGCTCCGGGGAAGAAGAAGGCTGGCTGAGCGTGGAGGAAGTGGAGAAATCGCTTGGGATCACACATGAATAAATTGCAGGTTTCAAAAGCAGCACAAAAAGATTTGCAGGAAATAAAAGCCTATCTCGCGGTCGATTTGGAAAATCCGGGGGTGGCAGTGGCTGCGGTGAGCAAGATCACGAAAAAGATACGGCTTTTGAAGGATAACCCGCTGATGGGCCCTGCGCTGACAGCCGTCACTGATGCAAACAGTGACGAACGATTTCTCGTCTGCGGGAATTATTTTGTTTTTTACTCTGTTACGCGGGAAAACATCTTTATTGACCGCGTTCTTTACGGCCGCAGAGATTACCTGCGGGTCCTCTTTGGCGAACAGGCCGATACGGTGCAGGCGGGCGAATTTCAGCCGGAAGAATGATACAAAAAGCGCGGCGGTACGTCACGGCTGGGAGGCGCCGCCGCGGCTTTGTGAACGAAATAGGCTGTATTTCTCCTATAATTTATGCTATAATAAGAGCGAGGGAGGGATGATTATGATGGTGAATACAAACAACCTTGTTTCCATCACGGAAGCAAACCAGAATTTTTCCAAGGTGGCACGACTGGTGGACGAACGAGGCTCGGCAGTGATCTTAAAGAACAATGTGCCGCGTTATCTTGTGATCGAGTTCAATCAGGCGGAGAAAATGCAGGATGCTGACGATGAGGATGTGATGGCGATCTCTGCAAAGCTGATGAAAAAGAACCGTGAAGCCTATGGGGTGCTTGCAAAATGAAAAGGCTGAACGAGCGTCAGGTTCTTCGAATGCACGAACAGCTGCTGGCACAAACGGGCGGAATGCCCGGTGTCCGGGACGAAGGGCTGCTGCAGCACGAAGCGCAATAAAAAGCTTTTCGCCGAACCGCTTGCGCTTTCGTCTCAAACGGGGTGGTTTTGAGACGAAAACCGCACAAAGAAAAAGCGAGGGGGCTGTCCTGTTTGGGACAGCCCCCTCGCCTATGTTGTTCTTTGGTCTGTCTCCGGCCTGTGTTATGAGTGCAGGTCAGAGCAGGATGACCGCTGCGTTGACCACCAGGCCCACGCCGGTCGCGCAGGAAGCGGTGACCCAGACGATGCGGCCCAGGTCTCGGATCGCATTGGCGGCGCTCTTGTTCATATCGTTGGCGATGGCGTCAATGCCATTCTCCAGCCAGGTCTTGGGGTTGGCGTTGCGGTAATCACGGATCGCCGTGATGCCCTTGTACCAGCCGATGAACGGGATCCAGTTCAGGATGGCTTCGCTCATGGTAGCGTTTGCGCCGCCCTCGGTGTAGGTCATTTCTTCGCAGGAAAGGACATTATAACATGCAGGCATTCTCATCGTAGCTTCCATAATAACACTCCTTTTTGAAACAAAGATTTATTTCTGCAGCGCCGGACAGGGCGCTGACTCCGACGAAAAGATGCGGCCGGGAAGATCACTTGCGCAGCAACAGGATGGCGCTCAGCGGGGCCAGGGCCACCAGCGTTGCCACCGATACGCCGTCGCGCAGTGCGTTGGAGGCAGACTGCTTCATGTCGGCGCCAATGTCGTCAAACGCACGGCCCAGAACGGTGAAGAAGTTGCCCTGCTTGTTGTCGGGCTGCGCCAGCCAGGCACGGCCCTGCTGGATGCCCCAGATGTAGCTGGAACCCAGCACACCAAAGCCGATGGTGGAGGTGACGGCGACAAGTCCGGTCAGGATGGCCGAGCCGCCCTCGGTATAAGTCATTTCTTCCTCAGAAAGCACGGTATAACCAGCGGGAAGATTCAGATTCGTATTCATCATGCATACACCCTTTTCAAAAGATGATCGGTTCGATTTGTTCCAAGCACTCGCACCGCTGCAATATCCGGGCAGAGAAACCTCTCTGTACCGCCATTGTACAACAGCCGTCGTTTTTTTGCAAGAGGGTTCTGGGCAGGATGCGCAAAAACTGGAGAGACTTCCGAAAAGAACTGGAAAAATTTGTGAAAAAGGACTGCAATAATTCGCGAGATCGCTGATTGCAGTCCTTTTTTGTTCCGTTTCTTTGCCGGTGCTGAAGTTTCTCAGCCCACAACGCCTGCCCGGTAGAGGTAGGGGTCGCTCTTGAAGCTGTCGAAGCTGTAGAGCACCAGAATCTGGTCGTAATCGTTGTCCGCGATCAGCTGGTCAAGGCCGTAGTTGTAATTGCGGAAGTCCACCACGTCGATGGCGGCGTAATTCGCGGTCAGGTAGGGCGCAAAGCAGTTGGCATAGCTGTCCTTGATGACCAGAATCTTTCCCGTCCCCTCGCCTTCAATGCGGCTCAGGCCGTTGTTGCCGTGCAGGAACATGGCGTACTTGTCGTACACGTTCAGCTTGTCGGTGTCGTACAGGCCGGTGGTCTCGCCGTCCGTGGGCTGGCCCGCCGCCGTGATGTTGTAGATGGTCAGGCTGTTGGGCAGGTCGTAGTACGTGATGGTGTCCGGCACGGCGTTCCAGGTGCGGGCCTTGGAGTAGTGGGTGCCGTAGAAGCTGTTTGCCGTCAGCGCGGTGTGGGCGGCTGTGTCGAACGGGGTCAGGCCCAGTGCGTCGCACAACTGGCCGTAGGCGTAGTAAGCGCCGAGGGTCGTCCAGTGGTGGTCGGTGCGGTAGTAGATATATTCACTCTTGTGGGCGGCAAGAACCTGCCGCACGTCCACAAAGCGGCCTCCGGCGGCCTGTACGGCGGCGGAGAGCTGGTCGAGGTATGTGTCCTCGTCCAGCAGCGGGGCGTTTGCAGGCACATTTTCCTTGTAGATATCCGAGGCCGCCGGGGCCAGCAGCACGTTCACCTTGCCGGGGTACCGCTGGCAGAGCGACTCCACCGCGGCGGTGTTCTTGGGCAGGGTGCGGGTCTCACTGTCCAGCAGGCCGAAGGTGCGGGGGAACATCATGTGCTCTTTGCCCAGCAGGATGCCGCCGTTCTGCTCCTTCTGCAGCAGGGTGGTCTCCACCACGCTCTGCAGGCTGATCCACTGGTCGCGGCCGAATACCTGATCCTTCACGTACTTCGTGTAGGCGGTGAAGTAGCTGTTCAGCCCCTTGGCGGAAAGCTGGGTCAGGGCCGGGCGCTGGCTGAGGGTGGTGTTTTCCATCTCGCTGTAGGCGCGGTCCGGCGTGATGAGGTCCAGCGCGAACAGGCCGACGAAGAACAGGCTGAACACCACCAGCACCGGGTAGTGCAGGAGCGAAGAAGATTTTTTGCTGTGCTTTGACATCTTCACGCCTCCTTAAAAGTTGAAGTAGAGGAACGGGCTGTTGGTGCTGCCCACGACGTAAGCAGTGGACACCACCAGCAGGGCCAGAATGGCACCGCAGCGGGTGACGACGTTCTTTTTGAGCAGGTTCCAGAACTTCTCAATGAGCGGGGTGCAGCAGACGACGCTGACAGCCAGCAGTACGCCGTAGTTGCGCAGGAAATACAGCGGCGACACACCGCCGGAGGGGATAAACAGCTTCTGGAACAGCAGGCCAAAGCTCACGCCGGTGTCGTTGCCCACGAACATGGCCCAGCCCACAACAACAAGGAACAGGGTGTAGAGGTGGGGCCACACTCTGCCTTTTTCCAGATGCTTGAGCAGGAACAGCTTTTCGATGGCCAGCAGCACAAAATAATACAGGCCCCAGCAGATGAAGTTCCAGTTGGCACCATGCCAGATGCCGGTGAGCAGTTCCACCACGAACAGGTTGAAGATCTGGCGCTTGAGGCCCTTGCGGTTGCCGCCGAGGGGAATATACACATACTCGCGGAACCAGCCGGACAGGGTCATGTGCCAGCGCCGCCAGAACTCGGTGATGGACGCGGAGATATAGGGGTAGTTGAAGTTTGCCGGGAAGTCGAAGCCCAGCATCTTGCCCATGCCGATGCCCATCATGGAGTAGCCGGAAAAGTCGAAGTAGAGCTGCAGGCTGTAGGCCAGGATGCCCAGCCACACCAGCGGGGTGGACGCATTGGCAAGGCCCACAAAGGTGGTGGAGGGGCTGTCCGCCACACCGATGATGTCGGTCCACAGGGCACCGATGGCATCGGCCAGCAGTACCTTTTTGGCCAGACCGAAGGTGAACAGGGTCATGCCGTCCTCGATCTGCTGGAGGGTATAGCGGTGCTTGTAGACATGCAGCTGGTTCGAGACATCGCGGTATTTCACGATGGGGCCCGCGATGAGCTGCGGGAACATGACCACATAGGCACCGAAGTCGATGATGTTGCGCTCGGCTTTCACATCCCGGCGGTAGACGTCGATGGAATAGGAGAGGGTCTGGAAGGTGTAGAAGCTGATGCCCAGCGGCAAAGTGCCGATGCCCTGAATTTCGGCAAAGGCGGTGCCCAGCAGGGCATTGGCGCTGCGCAGCACGAAGTTTGCGTATTTGAAGTAGAACAGCATCCCCAGACTGCCGATGAGGGCGACCAGCAGAAAGGCTTTGCGCAGAGCAGGCTTTGCGTCAAAGTGCTCGATGGCAAGGCCGCATACATAGTTGATGAGGATGAGGGCCACCATGACCGGGAAAAAGCGCACCTCGCCCCAGCAGTAGAACACCAGACTGCAAAGGAACAGCACGGTATTCTTGAGCTTTGCGGGCGCGAGATAGTACAGCGCCAGCGTGATGGGCAGAAAGCGGAACAGGAAGATGATGGTGCTGAAAACCAAGGCGTCAGCCTCCTTTTTTACCTGAAAAAGCCGATGCCGAAAATGGCACCGGCTTTGGGTGGGTCAGATTCAGAACGGGACGATCAGGCCAGGGCGTTGTCCACGGCGCTGTCCAGATCGGCAGTGCACTCGTTGGAGGCGATCACCATGACAACGGTGTTGTCCTTGAAGGCGATGACCGCGTTCTCCACGTTGGTCTGGGCCTGGGCGAACTCGGCATAGTTGCCGTAGAAGGCCACCTGATCCTGCTGGTAGGTGTACAGGGCATCGGCAATGTCCTGAGCCTTGCCGTCGGCGGCTTCGATCACCAGCACAAGACCGGCGTCGCCGTTGTCGTTGCTCTTGACGCCCTTGTAGCTCACCACGTTCTCGGCAGGCAGGTTGAAGTCATACTCGATGTTCATGGCTGCGATCTCGAACTGGTTGGAGATGGGGTCCTGCTCCAGCAGAGCGTCGTAGATGCCGTCCAGCGCAGAGGTGCCGTTCTCGGCGGCGTTGTCCACCACAGAGGATGCGGCGGCGCTGGAAGCGGGAGACTCCGCCGCAGCGGTGGAAACCGAGGACGGCGCAGAGGAGGCACTGCCGCCGCAGCCGGTCAGTACAGCGGCGGACAGAGCGGCCACAGCCACGAAAGATGCGATTTTTGTGCGGTTTATCATAAAAAATTCCTTCTTTTGTTCAAAACATTCGCCGCCCTGCCGAAACAGCTTTTCTCCCAGGGCAGACTATTGTTATCTTACCATAACTGCGGGCAAAATGCAACGCAAAGGGCCCCGGTTTTACGGATTTTTAACCGGTGACGCTCTCCCCTGCGGCCAGCTTTTTCAGCAGTGCCACGGCGTCCTCAAAGCACAGGCCGCTCTGGTTGATGAGGGCGGCATTCTCCGGGCCCACATAGCGCCAGTGCCAGGGTTCGTAGGTGATCTCGGTGACGGCTTCGGCGTCCTTCGGGTAGCGCAGGATGAAGCCGTATTCCTCCGCGTGGGCGCACAGCCAGCGGAAGGCCTCGGTGTTCTCAAAGCCCTCGTCAAGGCCGGTGTGCTCCGGGCTGTTCAGGTCGGCGGCAAGGCCGCAGTTGTGCTCCGAATAGCCCGGCGGGTTCACGATGGTGGCCGCCTGTTGGAGTGCCTCGTCCCGGGAGAGACCTTTCTCGAGAAAATACTGGGTCTTTTTGTCGTAGAGGTTTTTCTGGTAGTCCACGCTGCGGTAGCCGCTCTGCATCCAGACGGTCACGCCGTCCTTTGCGGCGGCGGCCTGCATGGCAAGGAAGGCGTCGGCGGCTTCGGTCTGCAGGGTCTTGTTGATGGCGGTGGCCGAGCCGCACTCCTTGGTGGTGAAGGTGTAGCCGTCCGGCATCTTGTTGGTATGATTCACCAGCACCATGCGGGGGTCGTCCAGCATGGCCTGGGCCTGCTGGGCCTGCGCAGCGCTGTCCTCAGCCTGTGAAGCGGCACTGCGGGCCGGGACGGAAGCGGCCTGCGGCAGGGCGGCGCTGCGGGAGAGCGCGAAGGAAATGCCGCCCACGGCCAGGCAGGCGGCGGCAGTCACGGTGAGCAGCCGCCGCACGGCGGGGCGCAGATGGCGGCGGCGGTGCGGGTGCCGGGTGGATGTGTTCATGCAAAAGCCCTCTTTCCGGTTCGATGGATAGAATTGCCCGTCTTCGGGCAGACTATGCCCGGAGGGGAACGAATATGAAACTTTCAGCACAGGAATATGCGCGCCGGGTGCGGCGCATCGGGCCGCATTCGCCCCTGGGGATGGACTGCCTGTGGGCCTTCGGTGTGGGCGGGTGCATCTGCCTGCTGGGCGAGGTGCTGCGCCAGCGGTACCTTGCCCTGGGGCTGGAAGCCGACCTCGCGGGCACCCTGACCAGCTGCAGCCTCATCGCCCTTTCGGCGGTGCTCACCACGCTGGGCTGGTACCAGAAGCTGGCGGCCAAAGCCGGGGCCGGGTCGCTGGTGCCCATCACGGGCTTTGCCAACGCGGTGGTCAGCGCGGCCATCGAGTTCAAGAGCGAAGGCCGGGTGCTGGGCACCGGGGCGAAGATGTTCACCATTGCCGGGCCGGTCATCGTGTACGGCACGCTGGCGGCGGTGGTGTACGGCGTGGTGCTGTGGGCGGCGGGCACGCTGGGCGTCGCCCTTCCATCCTGAATACGGATCAGCGCGCCGAAAGCTTGCAGCGCAACGCTATTGTACCATAAAACTTTGCATTTGTTGCCGGAAAGGGGAAATTTTGTTCATGGTGAACCGCTGCGGGGATACCCTGCTGTTTGAAGCGCCGCCGGTGATCGCTGCCGGGGCGGCGGTGGGCGGCAAGAAAGAGAGCGAGGGCCCGCTGGCGGCGGAGTTCGACGAGCTTTCCTCGGACAACCGCCTCGGCCAGTCCGGCTGGGAAGCGGCAGAGACCCACCTGCAGCTGCGTGCTGCACGGCTCTGCCTGAAAAAAGCCGCCCTCCCGCAGGAGAAGGTCCAGCTGGCCCTTGCGGGCGACCTGCAGGCCCAGTGCACGGCGTCCAGCTATGCCATGCGGGAGCTGGGGGTGCCCTTTGCGGGGGTGTTCGGGGCCTGCAGCACCATGGCGGAAGCCCTGGGCCTGGGCGCAGTGCTGTGCAGTTCCGGGGCCGCGCGAAACCTGCTGGCCATGGCGTCCAGCCACTTCTGCGCGGCCGAGCGGCAGTTCCGCACGCCCCTGAGCTACGGGGCCGTGCGCACCCCCACCGCCCAGTGGACGGCCACCGCAGCCGGGTGCTGCCTGCTGCAGCCCCAGGGCGAGGGCGTGGGCATCGCTGCAGCCACCTTCGGCCGGGTGCAGGACTATCAGGTGAAGGACATCAACAACATGGGCGCGGCCATGGCCCCGGCGGCGGCCTCCACCCTGCTGCACTATTTCCGGGATACGAACACCGAGCCCCAGGAGTTCGACTGCATCTACACTGGTGACCTTGGCCAGGTGGGCAGCCAGCTGCTGCGGGAGCTGCTGGCCGCAGAGGGCTTTCTGCTGAAGAACCATGTGGACTGCGGCTGCATCCTGTTCGACGCAAAGGAGCAGCAGGTAAAAAGCGGCGGCAGCGGCCCGGGCTGCTGCGCGGCGGTGCTGTGCGGGCACATCCTGCCGTGGCTGCGCAGGGGCAGCCAGAAACGGGTGCTGTTCGCGGCCACCGGGGCCCTGATGAGCCAGACCACTTTTTTGCAGAAGGAAAGCATCCCGGCGGTGGCACATTTGGTCGAGCTGCGCGGGCCGGAAAAGGAGAACTGACATGAATTATTTCTGGGCGTTCTGTGTGGGCGGGGCGATCTGCGTCGCGGGGCAATTGCTCATCGACCTGACTAGCCTGACCCCGGCCCGCATCCTGACGGGCTATGTGGTGGCGGGGGTGGTGCTTTCGGCCGTCGGGTGGTATGCGCCGCTGGCCGAATTTGCCGGGTGCGGGGCTACCGTGCCCCTGCTGGGGTTCGGGCACCTGCTGGCAAAAGGGGTGCGCACCGCGCTGCAGGAAGAAGGTGCTGTGGGCATCCTCACGGGCGGGCTCACCGCTGCGGCGGCCGGCATCACCACAAGCCTTGTCTGCGGCGTGATATGTTCATTGGTGGGCAAAAGTCACGACCAGAACTGAATACGCAAAAGAGGGAGCGCCAGCAAGGCGCTCCCTCTTTGCATAGAAAAAGGATTTGTTTTACAGCAGCATCACCGCGCATACCACGGCCACCACTGCACCAATGGCAGCCGTGACACCGTAAATTTTGCGGGATTCTGCGTCGTTTTTGTTCTGCTGCAGGTAGTAGACACCTGCGCCGAACAGCAAAATGCCGATAATGAGACCGATAATTGTGATCATGCGTTTTTCCTCCAATTCAGCAGCAATGCCGAGTTGATGATAACAAGCACACTGCCTGCGTTATGCACCAGTGCGCCTACGACAGGGTTCAGAATGCCGGTGATGGCCAGCGTGATGGCGATGAAGTTCAGCGTCATTGAGAAGGTCAGGTTCAGCTTGATGGTGGTCATCATCCGCTGGGAGAGGGCCATCAGGTGGGGCAGCTCCTTCACTTCGTCGTCCACAAGGGCGATATCCGCGGCGTCCACCGCAATGTCGCTGCCGGTGCCGCCCATGGCGATGCCTACCTCGGCCTTTTTCAGGGCCGGTGCATCGTTGATGCCGTCGCCGATCATGCACACCGGTTCGCCCTTCTGCTGGAACTCGTCGATGCAGCGCAGCTTATCCTGCGGCAGGCAGTTCGCACGCACTTCCCGGATGCCCAGCTGGCCCGCAATGAGCGCCAGCGACACCAGCACGTCCGCCTTGATGTCAAATTCGGTCACAAGGCCCAGAATGATGGGCACACCGCACAGGATGATGGCCGCCCACGCGATATCGAAGGGCAGCGGCTGGACGCCCGCCAGACTGAGCACCACCGCAATGCCGGAGAGCACCAGCAGGGTGATGTCTTTTCGGATGCCGCCCAGTTCCAACAAATGTTCCAGCGGCTCCATGAGCCGTTTGCGGAAGGGTTTCATATTCTCCGAAACATAGAACACTTTGAGAAGGCCCTTCTTTTCCTCCTGCACCCGAACGATCCTGAGCACATAGCCCGCACCGTCGGCGTAGGTCTGGAACAGGTCTTTCAGGGTGAGGGCGTCGGCTTCCCGCCGCTGCTGCGCCTTCTCGAGGGTCTGTTTCTGGCGGTGTTTTTTCTTCGCGGCGGCTTTCCGGTTTTTCTCCCGCCAATAATCTGCGTCTTCGTATTTTTCGAAAAAGCGGCATTCCTTCCCCAGGCAGTCGTGGGCCCCCATCAGTTTGCGGGTCAGCTTGCCGGGGTGGATGCGGTTGTGGCAGCAGCCCACCAGCGCCCGGAAGCTGACTTCGACGGTCCTGCCGCCCAGCAGGCGCGTGGTCACGCATTCGGCTGCGGCGTGCTTCCGCTGTGACCCACTCCAGATCGAACAGAACGTACATGCCAACGCCTCCCTGCGCTTTTTGCTTTATTAGCGCAAAATAAGCGGGCGCTGTCAATTCATAAAAAAGCAGCCGGGACCCTGCAAAGGGTCTCGGCTGCTTCCAAAACCGGTGTGTTCCGGCTTCAGCCCATATTTGCAAAACGCTCCACGGCCTTGGTGAAGTCCTGGATGGTCTTGTCAGGGTCGCCGTGCTCGATGCCGTCCCGCACGCAGTGCTTGATGTGGCCTTCCAGCACGACCTGCCCGCACTTGTGCAGGGCGGATTTTGCGGCGTTGAGCTGGGAGAGGATGTCCTCGCAGGGCACATCCTCGTCGATCATGCGGTCGATGGCCTGCACCTGGCCGATGATCTTCTTCAGGCGGCGGTGCAGGTTGTCCGCGTCCATGCATTGTTTCATTGCAAAAGCCTCCATACGGGTGGGTGTAGTAGTATGATTGTCTTTATTGTAGCGGCTTTGGGCAAAATGTCAAGCGGACGGGCGGTTTCGGCACATTTTTCAACAGGTCTGCGCTAGAATGTGGAAAATATTCTGGGAAAGGTGATGTGCATGAAGCAACGCTGGACGACCCTTTTGTGGGAGCTGTGGGCGGCGCAGGCCGTGTGCACGGCGGCGGCGTTCCCGCCGGGGAACCCGTTCATCCGGAGCCCGGCCTTTGCGCTGCCGGGGCTGGCCCTTGCGGCGGCGGTGCCTGCGGCCTGGGCCGCATGGGGGCTGCTGGCCCAGCCGCCCGAACCTCTGCCGCCGGAGCAGCTTCTGGAAGCGCCGCCGGGCTTCGACCTTGCCACTCTGTGCGACTTTGAGGCCGCCGCGCCCGGGTGACGGGCAAAACAAAAACCCCTGCGCCGGAGTACCCGGTACAGGGGTTTTGTTCGTCAATCAGAAAGCGATCAAGCGTTCTTGTTAGCACGCTTTGCCATACGGCTGATCTTGCGGCTGGCGGTGTTCTTCTTGATGACACCCTTAGCGCGAGCCTTGTCGATCGCGGAAACAGCAGCCAGGACGGTTGCGTCCTTGTCAGCGGCATTCGCATCGATGGCAGCGTCTGCCTTCTTGACGACTGTTTTCAGGTTGGTCTTAATGGCCTTGTTGTGAGCCTGCTCTGCAGCAGCCTGCACGACGCGGTCCTTCTGAGATTTGATGTTAGGCATTCGTTCCACCTCCTTGGCTACCTATAACAGCGCACCCTATGATACCATATTTCGCGTACCAGCGCAAGCGTTTTTTTGATTTTTGTTTGGAAAAGTTTTATTTTTCCCATACTTTTTGTGTCAGAGGGCCTTCTCCGGCCCCAAAATGAGCAAAAGAGGTGGGAAATATGCGTTCTACCGATATGGCCGACGAGCTGTTCGGCGCGGCAGATGCACTGCCCGGCGGGGTAAGGCTGGCCACAGCGAAGCGGGGCGGCGTCACGGTCACCCGGGTGGAGATCGCCCGGGAGGGCCTTGCCCGGCCCCGGGGCCGGTACGTCACGCTGGAGATGCCCAGCGTCAGTGTGCTGGACGAGCGGGACGCCGATGTCATCGAGACCTGCGCGGCCGAGCTGCGGGCCCTGCTGCCGCCGGAGGGCCCGGTGCTGGTGCTGGGCGTGGGCAGCCGCCGCATCACCGCCGACGCTCTGGGCCCGCGCACGGCGCAGAAAATTCTGGTCACCATGGGGCCGCAGCACACCCTGCCCGTGAAGGGCATCCGGCCGGTGGCGGCCATTGCGCCGGGGGTGTCGGCGTCCACGGGGCTCACCCTGCGCCAGCTGGCCGGGGCGCTGGTGGACGCGGTGCAGCCCGCCGCCCTCATCTGCGTGGACAGCCTGTGCAGCGCCGAGGGCGCGCGGCTGGGCCGCAGCGTGCAGTTTTCCGACACCGGGCTTTACCCGGCGCAGGCGGACCACGCAAAGCATCTGGACGCCGCATCCCTCGGCGTGCCGGTGCTGGCGGCGGGCATCCCCACCCTGATGGAGTCCGACGAAGGGGCTGACCTGGTGGTGACGCCCCGGGCGCTGGACAGCGTCATCGCCCACGGGTCGGCCCTGCTGGCAGGTGCCATCAACCGGGCCCTGCAGCCCCGGCTCAGCCTGACGCAATTGTGCTGGCTGACGGGCTGAAACGACGCATTCTGCGGGTTGTAACGGCGGCCTTTCCGGCCGTACCTTAAAAGAAAAGGCACCGCCCGGCTTGACAATGGGCGCGGGGTGGGTATCATAAAAAGGCTTTTCAGCAAAGAAACCATCAACCTCACCAGAGAAAGGAACACAAAATGACCAGTTTTTACACCGAAGAAGAATTGAAAGGCCTCGGCTTCCGGCACATCGGGAACGGGGTGTGCATCAGCCGCAAAGCCAGCATTTACGGCGCGCAGAACATCTCGCTCGGCGACCATGTGCGCATTGACGATTTCTGCATCCTGAGCGGCAGGATCGAAATCGGCAGCTATGTGCACGTTGCGGCCTACACGGCCCTTTACGGCGGCAGCGACGGCATTTTCATCGAGGATTTCGCAAACCTTTCCTCCCGCATCTGCGTCTACAGCGTCAGTGATGACTATTCCGGCCAGACCATGACGAACCCCATGGTGCCGGACGAATACAAGGCCGTGGAAAGCGCGCCGGTGCACATCCGCCGCCATGTGATCGTGGGCTCCACCAGCGTCATCCTGCCCGGTGTGGACCTGAAGGAGGGCAGCGCCTTCGGCAGCTTTTCCTTCATCAACCGCGACCCGGAGCCCTGGAGCATGAATGCGGGCATCCCGGCGCGCAAGATCAAGGAACGCAGCCGGAATTTGCTGGAGCTGGAAAAACAGTTCACCGCCCTTTACAAGTCAAAATCACCGGCCGAGCCGGTGGCTTGAGTAAGCCCTAGAACTAGCAAAGCCCCTTAAGAGGCCTTTTATTTACGCCTTGATTTCCTTGCTGCCCGTAAACGGGTCCACGAATTCCTTAAGGCTCAACTGATCGGCGATCTGGTCCTGTTGCAGCTGATTTTTGATGTATTCTTGAATTTTCTTTTTGTTCTTCCCTACCGTGTCCACGAAGTATCCCCTGGCCCAGAAATGCCGATTTCCATACTTGCCGTACTTGTTTGATTTGACCGTAAATCACCATTCGCCGATATTTTGGCGCAAATACGCCATGGTATTGACCTCTCCATGTCGTATGGCTTAAACTATCTACGTCTTTGTTCTCTTTCATTTCAAAGAGAAACCTCCCTGTTCTTAAAATGTGGTTGGCAAAACTCTATTCTACAGGGAGGTTTCTTCTTGTCTAGGGCTAAAGCCGTTTTTATTCCACCCGCTTAGCTGGTGGTTTTCTTTCGCTCAAGCACTCAAAAAAGCGGCGGCACCTCCCAGCCGGGAAGCGCCGCCGCTTTGCGTTCGTTATGTTGTTCCGTTCAAGCTCAGCTGTTGAACATATCCTTCAGCTTTTTGAAGAAGCCCTTACGCTTTTCGTAGTTTTCTTCTTTCAGGGTGCCCTCAAATTTCTTCAGGGCATCGCGCTGCGCCTTGTTCAGCTTTTTGGGGATCTCCACCTCGCACTTGACGTACATATCGCCGCGGCCGCGGCCGTTCAGGTACTGGATCCCCTTGCCGCGCAGGCGGAAGGTGGTGCCGCTCTGGGTGCCTTCGGGCACGGTGTACTCCACCTTGCCGTCAATGGAGGGCACGGTGACGCTGTCGCCCAGCACAGCCTGGCTGTAGGTGATGGGCACCGTGACCCACACATCGTAGCCGTCGCGCTGGAACACCTCGCTGGGCCGCACCGTGACCATCACGATCACATCACCTGCGGGGCCGCCGTTGCTGCCTGCATCGCCCTTGCCGCGCAGTGCCAGGCTCTGGTCATCATCAATGCCTGCGGGGACAGACACCTCCATCGTCTTCTGGGCGGCCACCCGGCCGCTGCCGTGGCAGACCTTGCAGGGGTTTTTGACCAGCTTGCCTCTGCCGCCGCAGCGGGAGCAGGGCTGCTGGGTCTGCATCACACCAAAGGGGGTGCGCTGCTGCCGGATGACAAAGCCACGGCCGCCGCAGTCCGGGCAGGTCTCGGGGCTGGTGCCGGCGGCGCAGCCGGTGCCGTGGCACTCGGTGCACTCCTGCTGGCGGGTGATGGTGATGTTCTTCTTGCAGCCGTGCACCGCCTCGTCAAAGCTCAGGGTGATGCGCACGCGGACGTCCTGACCCTTGCGGGCAGCGTTGGGGTTGGAGCGGCTGCCGCCGCCAAAACCGCCGAAGCCGCCGCCAAAGATATCGCCAAAGATGTCACCCAGATCCACGCCGTCGCCGCCAAAACCGCCAAAGCCGCCCGCACCGGGGCCGCCGCCGTTCTGGGCTGCGTAGGCCGGGTCAACGCCTGCAAAACCGTACTGGTCGTACAGCTGGCGCTTTTTCGGGTCCGAAAGCACCTCGTTGGCCTCATTGACCTCCTTGAACTTTTCCTCGGCTTCCTTGTCGCCGGGGTTGTAGTCCGGGTGGTACTTCATTGCCAGCTTGCGGTATGCCTTTTTGATCTCCGCATCCGTCGCCGTTTTGGATACCCCCAGCACTTCGTAGTAATCACGCTTTTCCTGTGCCATATCCACTCACCTCTCCGGGAACGTTCTATCCGGGAAACGCCCCGGTCGGTTCCTCGCTCTATAACCAGCAAGAGCCGCCCCGGCCGAAACCGGAGCGGCTTTTGCTATTCATGCGTGTGTGTCCTCCGGTTTGGCCGGACACGCACCGCTCAGTTCAGTTGATCAGACTTCCTTGAAGTCGGCATCCACGACGCCGTCATCATTGGGCTTCTGCTGGTTGTTGCCTGCGTCGGGGCCGGGCTGTGCGCCTGCAGCCTGCTGTGCGGCAGCGGCTGCCTGGTACATCTTCTCGAACACCTGGCTCAGAGCTTCCTGCTTTGCCTTGATGTCGTCCACATTGCCGGACTGCACAGCGGTCTTCAGGTCGGCCAGCTTTGCCTCGGCCTCGGTCTTCACCTCAGCGGGTAGCTTGTCGCCGTTCTCCTTCAGCATCTTCTCAGTCTGGAAGACCATCTGGTCGGCACCGTTGCGGATATCCACTTCCTCGCGCTTCTTCTTGTCGTCGGCAGCAAACTGCTCAGCTTCCTTCACAGCCTTGTCGATATCTTCCTTGGACATGTTGGTGGAAGCGGTGATGGTGATGTTCTGCTCCTTGCCGGTGCCCAGATCCTTTGCGCTGACCTTCACGATGCCGTTGGCGTCGATATCGAAGGTGACTTCGATCTGCGGCACACCACGGGGAGCCGGAGCAATGCCGTCCAGATGGAAGACGCCCAGGCTCTTGTTGTCGCGTGCAAACTCACGCTCGCCCTGCAGGACGTTGACCTCAACAGAGGGCTGGTTGTCCGCAGCGGTGGAGAACACCTGGCTCTTGTGGGTGGGGATGGTGGTGTTGCGGTCGATGATCTTGGTGCACACGCCGCCCAGGGTCTCAATGCCCAGGCTCAGCGGGGTGACATCCAGCAGCAGCAGGCCCTTCACGTCGCCCTGCAGCACGCCGCCCTGAATGGCAGCACCGACAGCCACGCACTCGTCGGGGTTGATGCCCTTGAAGGGCTCGCAGTTCAGTTCCTTCTTGACGGCGTCGTAGACAGCGGGGATACGGGTGGAACCGCCGACCATCAGGACCTTCTTCAGGTCAGAGGGACGCAGGCCGGCATCCTGCAGAGCCTTGCGGACAGGGCCCATGGTGCGATCGACCAGATCAGCGGTCAGCTCGTTGAACTTTGCGCGGGTCAGGGTCATATCCAGATGCTTGGGGCCGGTAGCGTCGGCGGTGATGAAGGGCAGGTTGATCTGGCTGCTCATGGCGCTGGACAGCTCGATCTTTGCCTTCTCGGCAGCTTCCTTCAGGCGCTGAGCGGCCATCTTGTCCTTGCGCAGGTCGATGCCGTTCTCCTGCTGGAAGGCGTCTGCCATCCAGTTGATGACGCGCTCGTCGAAGTCGTCGCCGCCCAGATGGGTATCGCCGTTGGTGGCCAGAACCTCGGTGACGCCATCGCCCATCTCGATGATGGAGACATCGAAGGTGCCGCCGCCCAGGTCGTAGACCATGATCTTCTGGTCTTCTTCCTTATCAATACCGTATGCCAGAGAAGCAGCGGTGGGCTCGTTGATGATACGCTTGACGTTCAGGCCTGCGATGGTGCCTGCGTCCTTGGTGGCCTGACGCTGGCTGTCGTTGAAGTAGGCGGGCACGGTGATGACGGCCTCGGTGACGGTCTCGCCCAGATAAGCCTCGGCGTCAGCCTTCAGCTTCTGCAGGATCATTGCGCTCACCTGCTGGGGAGTGTACTCCTTGCCGTTCAGGGTCACCTTGTGGTCGGTGCCCATGAAGCGCTTGATGGAAGCGACGGTGTTCTCAGGGTTGGTGATGGCCTGACGCTTTGCGACCTGACCGACCAGACGGTCGCCGGTCTTGGTGAAGCCCACCACAGACGGGGTGGTGCGTGCACCCTCAGAGTTTGCGATGACGACGGGCTCGCCGCCCTCCATGACAGCCACGCAGCTGTTGGTAGTACCAAGGTCGATACCAATGATCTTGCTCATAATGAACTCTCCTCTCGAAAGAACAACTCTAATTGTTTATGTGATGCTCAAATGTTTAAAAGCGGATGTTATATTCAAAACCCTTGCGGGTTTTTGCGTTGTTACTCGGCCACCACAACGGTCGCATGGCGGACGATCTTGTCGCCCAGCTTGTAACCCTTCTGGTAGACCGTGATGACGGTGCCGCTCTCCTGCCCGTCCGGGGCGGGGATCTGCTGCACGGCGTTCATGAAGTTGGGGTCAAAGGGCTTGCCCAGCGCTTCGATCTCCTCCACGTGGAGAGCATCCAGCGCCTTGGCGGCTTTGTCCAGCGTCATGGTCACGCCCTTTTTGTAGTTCTCGTCGGTGGTGGGGGCGTTGGCCGCCATCTCCAGCGTGTCCAGAATGGGGATGATCTGGTTCACCGCGAAGGACACGCCGTCGTTGAACTTCTGGTCGGCTTCGCGGGTGGAGCGCTTGCGGTAGTTCTCGTACTCGGCCGCCATGCGCAGCAGCTGGTCCTTTGCCTGTGCGGCGTTGGCCTCGGCGGCGTCCAGCTTTGCCTTGACGGCTTCCAGCTCCCGGGCCTTTTTGTTGAACCAGCCGTCCTTTTTCTTGTCGTCCTTCGGTTCAGCCTTCTCGTCGGCGGCAGCTTCCTGTTCGGGTGCTGCGGCGGGTTCGGTCGTTTCCTCGGGAGCGGTTTCGGGCTGCTCCGCTTCCTGCGCCGGAGCCGTGTTCTTGGTTTCTTCGCTCATTCCAGGTCCTCCTTATAGATCACAGTCCGCCGGGGTGCGGCAGCCTGCGGGGTGTCTTTTCGTTTGCCGCTCATGCCCTCGCCCAGCTGGTCTGCAAAGTAATGCAGCAGCGGCATCAATTTCTGGAAGGGCATCCGGGTGGGGCCGATCAGGGCGATGGAGCCCCACAGGCCGCCGCCCACCAGATACCGGTCGCTCACGATGCACATGCCCGGGATCTGCGGCTCCAGGTCTTCGCCCAGCAGCACGCTCTCATTGCGGTCAGCCGGGGGCGCGATGAGGTCTGCGGCCTGCTCCTCGTCGTTCAGCAGGGTGAGGATGTCGCCCACCTTGCCGTCCAGCTGGGGCCAGTTGAGCAGGTACTGCTCGCCGCCCAGAAAGACGTGGGGCTTGACGGAATCCTGCAAAATGGCCGCCGCCGCGCTGATGACGGGCACCAGCTCCGGGTCGATCTGGCTGCACAGCTCTGCCAGCAGCCGGGGGGACAGGTCCACCGGTGCCACGAAGGTCAGGTTGCGGTTCAGCAGGGCAGCCAGAGCGGCCGCCGCTTCCCGCGAGAGCCCGGTGCGCACCCGCGCCACACGGGTGCGGACGTAACCGGCGGTGGTCACGGCCAGCACAGCCGCTGCGCTGCGGCCCACCTGCACCACTTCATAGTGGGCGATGCACAGGTCCTCGGCGCAGGGGGTGCTGACGGCGGCGGTGCAGCCGCTGATGGCTGCCAGCGCCTTGGCGGCACCAGCGGCCAGCTTTTCCGGCTCGTGGTCGAGGCTTGCGAACACCGCATCCACACGGGCACGGGTCACGCGGTCCAGCGGCTGATCGCTGGTGAGCAGATTATCAAGGTAGTAACGGTAGCCCTTGGCGCTGGGCACACGGCCCGCGCTGGTGTGGGGCTGCTCCAGCAGGCCCAGCTTTGTCAGCGCCGCCATCTCATTGCGAAGCGTTGCGCTGGAAACCGCCATATCAAAGTAGTTTGCCAGCACGCTGCTGCCAACGGGCTCCCCTTCGAGACCATACAGCGCCACGATCGCCTGCAAGACTCGCTGCTTGCGTGCATCCATCGTCATAGCGCCTGCCTCCTTTTTGCGTTCGCTTTTGTTTGTTTAGCACTCCTTGTTCCTGAGTGCTAAGACCATTATAGCCAATTTTCCGGTGCTGTCAAGGGCTTTGCAAAAATGTTTATAAAGATTCATAATTCTGTCATAAAGCCGGGCGGCCCATGCCGCGCTCTGCCGTGCGCCGCAAAAAAGTGCTTTATAACCGGTATTTCCAAAAATACGTTCATTATTTCGGTACATCTGCACATTGAAAAAGCCGCCACCGCCGCTTATACTAAACTTATAATGTAGTCTGCACGGCTTGTCTGCCAGCGGTTGGCGGCGCGGTGCAGAAAAAAGAGGAGGATGTTTTATGAGAAAGAGATTGCTCAGCGGTCTGCTGGCAGTCAGCATGATGTTCTCCCTGTTCCCCGTTTCTGCATTCGCAGAAGATACGGGGGGGGGGTATTAGTCCTGACGCGGTGAGCGTGCAGGAAGTTGATGCGGAAAATGATGCCGACGACACCAAGTATACCAAGGTCTTCAACGTTGCTGATACGGCTTCGGAAGCAAATGGCATCGTTACTTTTGCGGAGGCGGTCCAGCAGATCAATGCTGATTCTTCCGGCACCGGCAACTATCTGATCGAGCTTGCGGATGATATCATTCTGAAAGAAACGGGCAAGTATTATAATTCACCGGAAGCGCTGATTTCTGCAAATACCACCACCATTCTGGGCAATGGCCATACCATTACCATTGACAACCTCGAGCTGTTTGTGGTAGGCAGCGGCACCAAAGTAATTCTGGGCCAGTCCGGCGGCGGCAATCTGCTCAACTTTACCGGCGGCAGCAATGCCTACAGTATCATCCACACCACTGATGGCAGTACTTTGGACATTTACGGAGGTGTCACGTTCAATAACTGTACCCCGACGTATTATATCCTTGATATTGGCAAAAGCACAGTGAACCTGCATGATGATGTATGCATCAAAGGCAATACCAGCCAAAACGGATCTAATCTCGTATTTATTAGCACTGCCATTTCCAATAACTACAACGCATTTTTGAATATGTATGGCCAGAGCTGTGTTGATGGCTCGGAAGGCGGCAGGTGTGGTATTTTGGTCGCTTACGGCCAACTGAATATGTATAACAGCAGCTGCATCAAAAATATAAACGACACATACGGCAACGGCATTTCCAGCTACTCTGGCACTACTGTCATCATGCATGACAGCAGCACGATTGAAAACTGTTCCCGCGGCATTTTTGCTTGTGGCTCTTTTACCATGAAGGATAGCAGCCGCATCACCAGCTGCACTTACACCCAAACCGGCAGCAGCCTGTATGGTGGTGCCGGTGTTTATGTCGATACGAATGCCACATTTACCATGGAAGACAACAGCAGCATTACCAACTGCAACGCATACAATGGCGGTGCTGTAAACATTCACGAAGGTAAATTTATCATGAACGGCGGCAGCATCACCAACAATACTGCCGACCAGAACGGCGGCGGTGTCCGCATCCAGTACACCAGCCCCGACCATCCGGCTGAGATCGAACTGAACAGCGGCACCATTGCCAACAACCATGCCAAATACGGCGGCGGCCTTTACGCCTCCTACGGTAAGATCACCAGCACCGGCGGCACGATCTGCAATAACACCGCTGATATTTGTGCCGCTGATGTCTATGCCCGCGCAGGCAGCACTCTGCCCGCCGCTTCCGGCACCACAACGGACGGTCACACCATCACCGGCTGGTATGAAGACGACAGCAGCACCCGCTATTCGCCGGAGAACTACAGCCGGGAAATCACCAACAATGACCTGAGCTCCCGTAACTATGCTCTGGTGGCAAGCTATCAGGACGAAAATATCCACACCATCACCATTGCAAAGGATGCCGAGGGCAACACACCCGGTTATGCTTACCGGAAGGATGAGGCCACCGGCAAAACGACCACTATCACCGGCACCATCCCGGGCAAGAAAGTTTATCTGTCCTATGAGAACGGCAACACGCTGGACGGCTGGACGGCCGAGCCGGAAATTACCATCCACCCCGCGACCGAAGCCGAGGACGCCTGGTTCGAGATGCCGAATGATAACGTGACCATTGCCTGCAAGGACCATTATGTAGCTCCCGTCATCAAGACTGATCTCGGCAGCTCTGTTATCTACCCGAATGAAGAAACCGCATTCACCCTTTCCATCACACCCAATAACGAGGCCAATGAGTATGCACTCGGTTCTCTGCAGTTTGACCAGCCTGAAGCGATCGAAGAACTGTATTATTTCGACCTCACCGATGATACGGACAGCGATGACGGCTCGTGGCGCAAGCTGGATGTGGACAGCACCGGTAAAGCCGTTTTTGCCTATCACGATTGGGACGAAGATATCGACCACGAACTTTATCTGGACACCGATGAGGATGCGACCGAGTGCAAGTTCCGTGTAACCTTTAACAAAAAAGGCAGCTACACCCTCTCCGCAACGCTGCGCGACACCGATGATGACGAGGGCAACCCCGTTATGAGCACAATGTCTCCCGTCTCCTTCACCGTTGGTTACGCCCTCACCCTGCCGGACGGCGTAACGCTTGACAACCTGAAGGTCAACGATGCCGCCCCCAAGTACGATGAGGACGGCGATTTGATTGCCAAAGAAGGCGACAAGCTCACCTTCACCAAACCTGCCGATGCCAGCGAAGACCTGATCTACAAGCTGGTGGACGCAAACGGCGATGAAACCGTTTTGGAGCCGGATGAAGACGGTGTGTATACCGTCACGCTGCCCACCGGCCACAGCACCATCACGACTGAAACGCTGCCTTCTCCCGACCCGGGCGAGCCCGACTTCCCCGACACCACGGACACCGGCACCGCCATCGGTGTTGGCGTCACCAGCGGTGTGCTCATCGGCGGTGCCGCTTACCTTGTGGGCACCCAGGTCTGGATGGAGCTCAACCTGCCCGACGGCGTCATTCCCACCAACCGCCAGCAGCTGGCCATGATGCTGTGGAAGGCCGCTGAACAGCCCCAGCCCCAGAGCACCGCGCTCTATGCGGACATCGACGCCGACAACACCGATGCCCAGCAGGCCGCACGCTGGTGCGTGGAGCAGGGCCTGATGAAGGACTACGGCGCGGACTTCAAGCCCGGCCGCTACACCTTCCGCCCGCAGGTCATCAAAGCATGGTACGACCTGCAGCACACCCTCAAAGCCGAGTAATCGTTTCCCAGCATAAAAAGCAGAGCCGTCCGCATTTTTACGGACGGCTCTGCTTCTTTATTCGTATTATTCCTCCATCTGCCGGGCAAGGAATGCCGCCGCCACGCTCAGCGCCTTGCGCTGGGCATCGTCCGGCACAGCGGTGCGGTCCTCGGTGAGCAGGCCCACCGCCCCGGTCACATCTCCCGCTGCGATGATGGGCACTGCACACAGCAGCACCCGGGGCGAACCTTCGCAGGGCAGCACTGCACGGTCGGCGCGGCCCTCGTTCTGGTAGGGCTTGCGGGCGTCCATGAGCTTTTCCAGCGGCAGGCTGATGCTGCGGTCGGCAAGCTCCCGGCGGCCCGCGCCGCTCACGGCCAGAATGCGGTCCCGGTCGGCCACGAAGGCGGTCAGCGCAAAGCTGCGGTTCAGCACTTCAACGTACTGCGCCGCCACGCCGTTCATCTCGCCCACGGGCGAATACTTTTTAAAGATCACCTCGCCGTCGCCGGTGGTGAAAATTTCCAGCGGGTCGCCCCGGCGGATGCGCTGGGTGCGGCGGATCTCCTTGGGGATCACCACCCGGCCCAGCTCGTCGATGCGGCGCACGATACCTGTTGCTTTCATGCTTTGGTCTCCTCCGTTCTGTTTCCTTGTTTGTGGCGATACAGTTAGTATCTGTCAGAACGGGAAATTTATACCTGCCGCCGCTGCGCCCCGGGGGAGCTCATTCTTCGCTCCGGCCCGCCCAGGCGCGCACCGCCAGCCACACGGCCGCGAACAGCACCCCCGCCACGGCCCAGATCCACCAGCTGGTGTTCCAGCTGTCGTGGCGGAAGCTCACGCCCAGGTACACCGCCGTCACGCCGCACCAGTAGGCCCCGGCAAACCAGCCCACCCGGCGGGTCACCCACTTGCTCTCCACGGTGTAGTCCCCGGTCTGCAGCAGCTTATCCAGCGCTTCCTTCTGCATCCCGGCCCGGATCAGCGGCTGCACCGAGATCGCCACGATGGCCAGCAGCAGGCACACCGCTGCCGCCATCCAGAAGTCGGAGCCGTCCAGCATCACCGCCGCCATCAGCGGCACCACCGACAGCACACAGCCCACCACGCCCCAGGTGCTTTGCCGCAGAAGGTGCGGGCCGCATTCCTTTTTCTGTTTTTCCACGATCCCGGCCACCCCGTAGCCCAGCTGGAACACTTCTTTTTCCAGATAGTCATAGCTTTCCAGCTGCATTGCCGCCGGGAGGATGAGCAGCAGGCCCAGCGCCACCAGCACCAGCAGAGTGATCATCCCGGCACCGGCCGCAAAACCTTCGCGCGGGGTGCCGTCCGCCCAGGCACCAAGCAGCAGCAAGGCGATGGGGCAGAGGATGCACAGGCCCACGCCCGCCGCAATGCGCCCGCAGGCGGCCTGCACAAGGCTCAGGTAGTCGTTCGCTTCTTCCAGCGTCACCGTGCGCAGGGGTTCCGCCTCCGGTGCGGGCAGCACCGCCGCCGGGGCCGCATCGGGCGCTTCGAGAGTGTCCTTCAATAAGTAATCGGTGGTCACCTCAAACAGCGCGCTGAGCTTTAAGATTTTGTCCAGGTCCGGGATGGACGCGCCGCCCTCCCACTTGGACACGGCCTGCCGGGACACCTGCAGGCGGTTCGCCAGTTCTTCCTGGCTCCAGCCTTTCTGTTTGCGCAGCTGGGCGATCTTTTCCGCTAAAATCATGGTCTTCTCCTTTTTGTATGGGCACTCGTACGAAATCACAGCTGTTTTTCTGCCCCCAGCATACCACATTCTGCGGTTGACAACTACCATTTGCGCTTGGAAATCTGTCAACCGGTGGTTGCAACCGGCAAAAAAGGCCCGGTTCGTTGTGTTTTGGCCCCGGTTCTGCTACAATGAAAGCAGATTTTTGCAAGAAAGGCAGGTGCCCGCATGGCACACATCCTCATTCTGGGCGGCGGTGCCGCCGGGCTGACCGCCGCGCTGGCGGCGGCCGAAGCTGCGCCCTCCGCGCAGGTGACCGTGCTGGAACGCAGCCCGAAGCCGGGCAAAAAGCTGCTGGCCACCGGCAACGGCCGCTGCAACCTGGACAACACCGGCATCGCGCCGGAGCGGTATTTCACGGCCGACCCCGCCGCACTGCGCCCGCTGCTGCAGGCCGTGAACGCCGCCGACCCGCTGGGCTGGCTGGCCGCCCACGGCCTGTACACCCGCACCGACGAAGCAGGCCGGGTGTACCCTTACTCCAACCAGGCAGCGGATGTGCTGGCCCTGCTGGAGCACCACTTGGCACGCCGCAGGGTGCAGCTGCGCACCGGCTGCACCGTGAGCGCCCTGGCCCAGAGCCGGGACGGCTACGCGGTGCAGTTCCAGAACGCCGAGGGCACCGCCGAGACCCTGCGGGCCGACGCCGTCATCTGCGCCATGGGCGGCGCAGCCGGGCCGCAGTTCGGCACCGACGGCTTCGGCCCCCGCTTCGCCGGGCAGTGCGGCGGCCGGGTGGAACCGCTCTACCCCTGCCTGACCGCCCTGCAGTGCGCAAAGCCGGACAAAGCGCTGGCCGGCATCCGCGCCAAAGCGGCGGCTTCCCTGCTGGACGGCACCCATGTGCTGGCCGTGGAGACGGGCGAAGTGCAGTTCACCGACTACGGGCTTTCCGGCATCTGCATCATGCAGCTGTCCGGCCTGCTTGCCCCGGGCCGCGGCCCGAAAGCCCCCGCCGTGGAGCTGGACCTGTTCCCGGCGCTGGACGAAGCGGCCCTTGCCGGGCTGCTGGCCGCCCACGCCCGGCAGGCGGCAGGGGAGCGCCCGGCCGACTTCTGGCTGGGCCTGCTGAACCCAAAGCTGGGCCGGGCGCTGTGGTCCGCCGCCGCCCTGCCGGACACAGCCGCCCTCACCCCGGGCCAGTGGCAGAAGCTGGCCCGCACCGCCAAACACTGGCGGTTTGAGGGGCTCACCCCCTGCGGCTGGCGGCAGGCCCAGGTGACCGGCGGCGGCCTTGCCCTGCGGGAGGTGGACACGCACTTCCAGTTCAAGGGCTGCCCCGGCCTTTACTTCGTGGGCGAAACGCTGGACTGCACCGGCAGCTGCGGCGGCTTCAACCTGCACTGGGCCTTCGGCAGCGGCATCGCCGCCGGGCAGGCGGCAGGCCGCTGCGCGGCCGCAGGGCACAGACCGCCCCAGCACGGCCGGGACCCCCGCAAAAAGCGCAGCCGCTGAGCCGCTTATCCCATGCAGACAAACGAACACCCGCTCACCGTGGAGATGCCACAGGTGAACGGGTGTTCTGCGTTTTATCCTTTCCGGTTTTATGCCGGTTCCTCTGCTGTTCCGGGCAGCGTGCCGCTCTTGTAGGCCAGGCCCCAGGTCTCCATCGACTTGATGATGGGCTTCATGGATTCTCCCAGCGGACTGAGGGCGTACTCCACCCGGGGCGGCACCTCTGCATAGACCGTGCGCACCACAAGGCCGTCCGCTTCCATTGAGCGCAGACTGTCGGTCAGCACCTTCTGGCTGATGCCATCCAAGTCTTTGCGCAGTTCATTGAACCGCCAGGGCCGCGCCAGCAGGTTCCGCATGATGAGCAGCTTCCACTTACTGCCGATGAGGGAAACGGTGGTCACCACCGGGCAGGCAGGCAGTTCTTCTTTGGTTTTCATAGGGGCACCTCCATAGGCGTGATATCAGTTTCCAAAAGAATATTATATGCATATTATAACCATCCTTCCCCGAACGCGCAAGACAGTTACAAAAAGGTGACCCGGTAATAAAAAGGTGCGTACTTTTCATCCGTACACCGCCGAATTATACTAAAAGCACGGACAATGAAGTCCGCAAAACAATTTACGGAGGCAACATCTTATGGCACTTTCCAATCTGTTCGGCTGGGCAAAGAAGACCCCTGCCGCATCCGCCTGCGGCACTGCTACATCTTCTCTGAAAACACCTGCAAGCATCTGGATTCCATGAGCTGGGCCGAGGTGCAGGAGACCTTCTATAACTGTCTGGATTTCTGCGCGGTGCATGACCGTCTGCCCTATTTCTATATCACGGGCGGTGACCCGATCCTGCACCCGGATTTCTGGCAGCTGCTGGAGCTGCTCAAAACACACAGCATCCCCTTCACGATTCTGGGCAATCCGTTCCACCTGAACGATGCCGTCTGCCAGCGGCTGAAGAACTACGGCTGCGAGAAGTACCAGCTGTCCATTGACGGCCTGCGCGAGACCCACGACTGGTTCCGCAAGCCGGGCAGCTTTGACACCACTTTGGAGAAGATCGGCTGCATCAACCGGGCGGGCATCCGCTCGGTGGTCATGACCACGGTTTCCGGCAAGAACATCGACGAAGTGCCCGGCATCATTGACGCGGTGGCGGCCGCAGGCGCGAACGTATTCGCCTTTGCCCGCTACTGCCCCACCAGCGGGGAGAAGGACACCGGCATCGCGCCCCTGCGCTACCGCCAGCTTCTGGCCGACTGCGATAAAAAGTTCAAGGAATATGAAGCCGCCGGATGCACCACCTATTTCAACAAGAAAGACCACCTCTGGACGCTGTACGAGTACGAGACGGGGGCATTCACGCTGGATGGAGTCTACGAGGACGGCATGATCTATGGCGGCTGCAACTGCGGCAACTGCCATCTGACCATCTTGCCCACGGGCGATGTGTATGCCTGCCGCCGGGTGCAGAACAGCAGGGCGGGCAATGTGTTCGAGGATCGGCTGGCCGATGTGTGGGTCTGCCAGATGGAGCAGCACCGGGACTACGCCCGCTTTGCCAAATGCTCCAAGTGTGAACTGCTGGCCTTCTGCCGGGGCTGCCCGGCTGTAGCCAGCGGCAAGAGCGGCGACTTCTACGCCGCCGACCCGCAGTGCTGGAAGGAGGTAATTTAATATGGATATTTTGCAGACGATTCTCCACCGCCGCTCCATCCGGCGGTTCGATACGCGCCAGATCGAAGAAGAAACCCTCCAGAAAATTTTGCAGGCCGGGCTGTATGCGCCCAGCGCAGGCGGACGGCAGGGCGTAATTTTTGCGGTCAGCCAGAATCGGGAAGTCAACGAGCGGCTGGGCAAGATCAAGCGGGCCAATTCCTATTTTCGGATGTCCACCGCCACGTGCTATGTTTCCCGCGAGCAGCCCAGCATCGTGGACGACGCAAAGCTGACCAACGCTTTTTACGATGCGCCCACGGTCATCACCCTGTTTGCCCCGAAAGATTTTCTCTTTGCGGCAGAGGACTGCGCCGTGGCCGCCGAAAACATGATGCTGGCGGCGGATGCGCTGGGCGTGGGTAGCTGCTATATCGGCCATGGTTGGACCGCCTTTGCTGTCCCCTACGGGCAGGATATCCTGCGGCAATGGGGCATCCGCACCGATTACTACGCCGTGATGCAGCTGCTTCTCGGTTACCCCCGCCCCGGTGACGCCCATCCGCAGGCAAAGCCCCGCAATAACGCACGGGTACTGCGGTTCTGATTTTCGCCAAACACGTCTGCTTTGCGAAGCAAATCCGTCTGTGCTTTTCTAATTTTGTCCCTCTGATCTCTGCATTTTTTGAAAAAATCACAGGTACAAGCCAAAAAGCCCGCATAAAACAAAAAAGACGACAAACCGTTTCTTTCAACGATTTATCGTCCTTTTGGTGCGCTCGAGGGAACTCGAATCCCTGGCCCTCTGATTAAAAGTCAGATGCTCTACCGGCTGAGCTACGAGCGCATATTCCTGCGGCAAAACAATACCGCCGAATAATATTACCACAACTTTGCGCAAAAAGCAAGGGTTCCCGGGCAAAAAGGCGCAAACAGCGCAAATTTCCCGTTCTGCTGCGCCGGTACGGCAGCTTTTTTCACAGTGCCTGGGCAGGGCACCCGCACCGGGAACAGCCCTAAAAACTCCCGGCGCGTCATCCCCGACAAGTTCGCGTTTGTGGAGCGCAGCGGAACAATGAAAGCCCCAGTGGGGACTTTAAGCGACAGAACGGTCTTGCGCAAGCAAGATGGAGGGGCCCCGCCCCGACAAGTTCGCGTTTGTGGAGCGAAGCGGAACAATGAAGTCCCCAGCGGGGACTTTAAGCGACCGAACGGTCTTGCCAAAGGCAAGATGGAGGGGCCCCGCCCCGACAAGTTCCTCTTTACAAAACCGGCAAGAATCGTTACAATCAAATCAAATCCGTTTGCGGTGCGCCGGGCCTCACCGGTGCGCCGTGTCTGCCGTGTTTTTTGCGGCTCCGGCGCTGTGCCGGGCCGAGCTTTTTGTGCAGGAGGTTTTTCCTATGAAGATCACGCGCCGTGCCGTTCTTCGCCTTACCGGTGCCGCTACCGCCTCGCTGGCTTTGTCCAGCTGCAGCGCAAGCGGCACCATTCTGGGCAGCAACTTCTCCGCCTGGCTCCAAAAAACGCTGGGCGGCTCTGCCTCGTCCGCCGCATCCAGCGATGCTGCGTCCGATCTGGTCGTCTCGCCGCTGCCGGAAGGGGAACAGCTGGACCCCGGCTTTGCCGTGACCCCCGCTTACGACGCTGACCCGCTCACCGGCGAGGCCCGGCGCAGCGGCGGGCGCATCGTGGGCGTGATGGTGAACAACATCTCCAACACCCCTCGCCAGAACGCCCGCCCGCAGCGCGGCATCGGTTCGGCGGACGTGCTCATCGAGTGCAAGGTGGAGGGCGGCATCACCCGCTTCTGCGCGGTGTTCCACGACGCCGACGCCATCCCGGAGATCGGCCCGCTGCGCTCCGGCCGCGACCAGTTCCTGCAGCTGCTGATGCCGTATCAGGCGCTGTACTACCACGACGGCGAGAGCGCCGCCTGCACCAAGTTCATCAGCGTGTACGATTACTCCGGCCTGAACATCGGCGGCAAGAGCTACTTCAACACCCCGGTCCACCCCCATGTGGCCCACCGCGACAGCCGCGGCCGGGACGTGGCCTACGAGCACACCGAGTTCACCTCCGGCACCGAGATCAAGCAGGCTGCCGCCAACGCAGGCATTGGCCTGGACTACGCCTGCGACACCACCTTCTTCCGCTTTGCGGACTACCGCACCGGCGCCGAGAACGCCATGAAGGGCACCGCCTCCGGCAAGAGCGTCAGCATCGTGCACTCGGACCACTACAAGACCAGCTTCAGCTACAACTGGTTCGACCACACCTATAAAATGCAGATGTACAGCCGCATCTCCGGCCAGTTCGAGAAGGCGGTGGACGAGCTCACCGGCAAGCAGCTCAGCTTCGACAACCTGGCCGTCTGCTTTGCGCCCATCGCGGCCTACCCCGGCGACTCCGGCGACGTGCAGCAGGTGAGCTACATCTCCGGCGGCGAGGTCTATTTCTTCAGCCGGGGCGGCATGGTGCGCGGCACCTGGCAGAAGGCCTCGCCCGAGCACCCGCTGCGCCTGTTCGACGAGAGCGGGGCCGAGCTCATCTTCAACCGCGGCAAGACCTACCTTGCCATCGTGGACGACGACGAGTGGTCCAACTTCAGCTATCAGTAAACGAGGAAACGCCATGAAACGCATCTGGACCCGGGCAGCGGCGGCCGCCGCGCTGTGCGCCGTATTGTTGAGCGGCTGTTCCTTTTCGTCGGAGATCCTCTCCGACCATTCCGTGCCCGCCGACCCGCTCACCGGGCAGGCGCTGCAATACCCCGGCGAGCGCGCCGCTGCCGTGGTCATCGACAACGTCCCGGCCAGCACCGTGCAGTGGGGCATCGGCAGCGCATCGGTGGTGCTGGAGGCCCAGACCGAGGCCGACGCTCCCACCAGCCTGTGCCTGGCGTACCCTGCAGTGAGCGCCATGCCCACGGTGGGCCCGGTGACCCTGGGACAGGACCTGTACTGGCGGCTGCTCAGCGGCCAGCAGGTGCTGCCGGTGCAGCGGGGCGCAGGCCAGTTCGCCCGCAACTATCTGGATTACTACAATCTCCGCGCCGTGGACGCGCTGGAGGTGGGGCGCAACGCCTTCACCTGCGACGCCGACTGGAGCAGCGCCCCGCTGTGGCGCACCAGCGGCAAGGCGGTGCTGGGCGTGCTGGACAGCCTGAACCTCTCCAGCCAGCTGGATGAGCTGGCGGCGTCGGCCTCGTCGGCGGTGACGTCCGACAGCACCGGGGCGGACACCGTTCTGCCCACCCTTCCGGCGCTGCTGCCCCAGAAGGCAGAGCCCCGCCTGCCGGAGCCGGACGCCGAGGACGCCGCCGCCGTGCAGGTGCACTTCGGCACCCAGAGCACCACAGCCTTTGCTTACAGCGCCGAAAGCGGCACCTACGGCATGCTGCACGCCGACGGCACCGCCCAACTGGACGCCAACACCGGCACCCAGGCCCAGTTCGACAACCTGCTCATCCTGTTCAGCTCGTCCACCCTGCGGGACGATGGCCGCACGCTGGATTACGACCTGACCCTTGGCGGCGGCGTGTGGCTCAACGGCGGCCGCCTGTGGCACATCACCTGGACCCAGGGCACCGACTCCACCTTTTTGTTCTACGACTCCGACGGCCGGCAGCTGAGCCTTTGCACCGGCCGCAGCTATCTGGCGCTGGTGTCCAGCGTCACCGGCGAAGAACTGGCTGTGCAGAGCTCAGCCGGGGAAGAACTGCTGGCACACACCGCCGCATAACAACGCAAAAAGCCATCTGCGACTTCAACCGTCACAGATGGCTTTTCTTGCGTTTTGCGTTCTTTCCGCCCGGGTGTAGGGAACACATTCATGCGTTCCGCTCCCGTCCCGGCAAATGCCGTCTACCTGCGGAGCAGATGAACCCGCTCCCTGCAGAAAACCGGCTGCCTGAGAGGGTTCTTTTACAGGTCCACCACGCTGCCCACCTCGGCGGGGCAGGAGGGCACAGCGCCCAGGGCCACCTCGTCGGTGCCGCGGTGCACCGTGAAGGTCTCGCTGCGGCCTGCAGCAAAGTCCGGGTGCCAGGTCAGCTCCAGCGTCTGCCAGTTTTCCGGCACAGCGCAGAAGCAGTGCACCAGCGCACCCCTGCCTGCGGCAAGGTTCAGGGTGAACACCGAAGCGTCTGCCGCGTTCTCGCCGTAGAGCGGGGCCGCAAAGCTGCCGCAGCGCACGGCGGTGCCGTCGCACACGGCGGAAAAGCCGGTGCCCATGCTGTACAGGTCCGCCAGGGTGCGCACCTCGCGGCTCTGCAGGTAGCTGGCGTCCACCGGCAGGGAAGAAGCCGAAAGGTTCTCCACCGAGAGGTACACCAGCACATTGCCCATTTCCGGCGCAGGGGCATAGCCCAGCAGCTCCACAGCGGCCTTGCCGTCCAGCAGGGCAGGCTCGCCCGCAAGACGCGGCTGCTGCGCCGCAGCGGAAACACCGGTGAGCAGGGCAGCGGCAAGGCTGACCGCACCGGAACCGGCACATTTCAGGAATGACCGGCGGGAAATGG
>OLWA01000648.1_pt1 | contig 41912 bp, 45 predicted proteins | sample 1673251 | NCBI WGS metagenome assembly OLWA01 (sample SAMEA3178937, study PRJEB25190) | human gut metagenome | biome: human gut; feature: human-associated habitat; material: faeces | place: Austria | collected 2013 | reverse complement strand
CCTTTCCCATAATGGACACATCCTTTCTTAACTAAATATTATTTTACTTAGTTCGTCTTAATGTGTCCACTACTTTATACTAACACCATAAAAAGGGGAATAGCAGGAGCAATAATAAGTTTAGTTGCTATTATTAGTGTGTTATTAGGTGTATTAGTTGTAACGGGGACAAGTCAAATAACAATACAAATAAGTGAGATTATAAAATATACATTTATAATTATGGTAGCTGGATTTATTATTTCATCTAGTACAATAATTTTTAGTATAAAAAATATGTCTTTAGTAATAAAAGGATTTATACATTTAATAATTACTTTATTAATTTTAAAGGGGAGTTTTATGTATTTAGGGATATTAAATGAAGATTATTTAATACAAGCAATATTTATTTCATTATATATTATAGTTGCAGCTATTTGTTTAATTACTATTATAAGTGAGAATAAAACAGATGTTAAAATGATAAATGAAAGACTGAAAATTATTCAGAAGATAAAAGATTAGAATAATATAAAAAAATATAGGTGTTTATTTTTTATAAAAATTTGATATAATATAAATAAGAAATGAAGATAATAAAAATAGGGTGCTACCAACACCCTATAGTATACAATTAAAGTTGTTTAGGCAACTGATATCACTATAATTTAATATGATTAAAAAATAGTAGCTTTCCAATTGCGATGTGGGGCTACTATTTTTTTGAGATTTTTTCTATAAGTAACACTATAAATGTCAATAATGCTATTAAGAATATACCTGCTGTAAATAGTAACATTAAATCATCGTTACTCATTAGTATCACCTCCGTTCACAAGAAAGGTGAGTGATACCAGTAGCCCACATTTAAGGAATAAGTGGTAAAGAGATAAAAAATAGACCAGCACTAAAGGAACTTCTAAAAGATGCAGAGGAAAGAAAGTTTCAGATGGTGATTTCTTGGAAGATTAATAGGATAAGTAGAAAGCTTTCAGATGTTCTAAAGATAGTAGATATACTAGAGCAGAATAGTATATCTTTCAATTCTTATTCAGAGCAATTCGATAATAGTACACCAGCAGGAAAAATGCAATTTCAGATGATGGCATTGATAGGAGAATTCGAGAGAGGAACAATAGCTCAAAATGTAAAAACGGGAATGTGTGCAAAAGCAAAAGCAGGAGAATGGTGTGGAGGTAGAGTTTTAGGGTATGACCTAGTACCAATAGATAGTCAAGAAGGTGCTAAAAGAAGAAAAACTAAATTAAAGATTAATGAAAAGGAAGCAGAAGCAGTTAGGTTTATTTTCAATGAATATGTTAATGGGAAGGGATATAAAGCTATTACTAATCAACTGAATAAGCTATGTTATAAGACTAAGAAAGGGAATGATTTTTCGGTAGGTTCAATACGAGAAATTCTAACTAACCCAGTATACATAGGAAAAGTTAGATACAATGTAAGACAGAACTCTGACCTACGGACAGTTATTATCCAGTTAATTGGAAGTATCTATTTTAACAAAAAAATTATTCTGAAAAATATAAAAAACCACCTTTTTATAGTGTAAAATTGGTTTGCACACACAATTTACAAAAGAAAGGTGGTTTTTATGATCAACGATCAAGAATATATTACTACAGAATTGAAAAAAACGCTAGAAAGAATGATAATTTTATCTAAGCCTCGCTTAAATAATTTAATTGCAATGGTTATTGGAATAATAACTTCTCAATCAGTTATTTTATCAAAAATATCTCAAGAATTAAAAGATTGTTATTCTTTAGGAACTGAAGAAAGTAAAATCAAAAGATTGCAAAGATTTTTAAGCAATAAAGCTATTGATCCTGAAAAACTCTATGAGTTTTTTGCGTATAAATTGTTACAGAAATATAAATTTAGTTCAAAATCAATTTATATAATATTTGATCATACAACAATAGATGATAAATTTGTAATACTTCAATTTTCATTTAAGGTAGGTAAAAGATCTATTCCCCTTTGGTTTAAGTTGTTTAAATATAAACAAGATGGAAACAAAGACTTTATTTATGTAAAGGAAGGTCTTAAATTTTTACATAAGATATTAACACCATATGAGTTTGATGTTACTATACTTGCAGATAGAGGATTTAAAAGTATTGATTTATTTAAATTTATAGATGAAACTCTTAAATGGAAATATTGTATTAGATGCACTAAAGATATGGGAATATCCATTGTAGGTAAAAGTAAAATTAAAAAATTAGATGATATAATTCCAACAAAGTGGTCTACAAAATATTTTTATAATATTAAATTAACAGCACAAGAATATATTTGTAATATGGCTGTATGTAAAGCTCAAGATGCTGAAGATGTATGGTTTATTGCTAATAACCTTTCCGAACCTTATGCAATAAGGGAATACAAAAAAAGATTTGATATCGAAGAAATGTTTAGAGATTTTAAAAGTAATGGATTTAGTTTAGAAAGTACTTGGAGTACTGATATTCACTATGCAAAGATGTTATACTTTTGTGTTTGTATAGCATATTCTTATATAATTTCACTTGGTACATCTTGCACTAAAGATAAAAAGAATAAATTATTAAGTGCAACTAAAAATATTAAAGGAAAGAAAGTTAGAATTTACAGTTTATTTACTACAGGGGTTAAATGGTTTAAAAGGTCCTATTACTCATGTAGGAATAAATATTATTTAAAAACCTGCTTTACAATATATCAAGGATAATTGTAGATAAGGGTATTGACAAAGTAAATATAGTAAAAATAGATGATATAATTTACTTATTTATACTTAAATTCAATAAAAATCAATATAATTCAAAAACAAATTCCATAATAATTGAAAATAAAAATTATTATGGAATTTATTGAATAATATTCATAATAACTGTCCATAAGTCAGAGACAGAACTGGTCAGAGAAAAGAAGAAGAAATATAAATGCTAATCCAATAATAACAGATGGAATACATGAACCTATAATAGATGAAGGGTTATGGGATAAGGTACAAGCAATCATGGAAAGTAAGAAAGGTAAGCCTTCAAGAATATATGATGGTGAATATCCACTAACAGGAATACTAAGATGTCCTAAATGTGGGACTGGTATGGTGATTTCAAGAACTACTAATAAGTTAGCTGATGGTACTAAGAAAAGGATAGCTTATTATTGTTGTGGGGCATGGAAGAATAAAGGTACAAGTGTATGTAACTCTAATACAATAAGAGTTGATAAAGCTAATGAGTGTGTGTTTACTAAGATTTCAGAATTACTTTCTAATGAGAAAATGGTTAAATCTATAGTAAATAGTATTAATAAAGAAAGACATAAAAAGATAAGTCCAGTTAAGAAGGAACTAGAAAGAATATATAAGGAGCTTGAAAAGATAGATAGGAAGAAAACTAAACTTTTCGAGGCATATGAAGAAGAACTGATATCTAAGGAAGAGTTCAAGGAGAGAAAAGATGAGCTAAACAAGAGAGCAAAAAGTCTTCAAGAGGAAAAAGAACCATTGCTAGTTACACTTTCAGATGATGTTAGTGAAGAAATACCGTATGAGTTCATAAAGAGCATACTAGAGAATTTCAGTAAAGTGCTAACAGAAAGTGCAACAAGAGAGCAACAGAAGAAATTGCTTCATATGATAATCTCAGAAATAACTATAAATGAAGCAAGAGAAATAGATTCAATAAAACTAAAAATAAATGATAGCTTGGTTGACTATATAAGTAAAGAAGAAGGAGTATCTATAAAGGATGCTCCTTCTTCTTTTATGTTAAGAAATATTGGAATCAGGGTATTGAATTTAGATATTGAAATATAGGACTAGTAATATATATATCATATGGAGCAAATATTACTATATAAAATATTACTATATAGTAATATTTATATCAAAGAAATAGAAAAAAGTTATATTAGAAGTTGAAATTTATAGAAAAATAATATAAAATAGTTAAAAAGTGTATAACGGGAGGATGTTATGTCGATAAAAGGAAATCCAGCGGAGAAATTATATGAGCTATTAAGCAATGCTAAAGAAAATTCAAGTAATAAAAGTATTTATACAAGTGGAAAATCTGTAAAGCAAGCTTGGACATTAACAAGTGAAAAATCTGTAAAGCAAGCTTGGGCATTAACATTTGACATAGATGAGAATGATGAAGAAAAGGTGTTTTTAGCAGTTGTACAAGTAATTCAGCAAATAGAAACATTAAAAAAAGTTACAAATAGGATGAATAGCAATTCAAAAGATGATTTTATTAAAGAAATTACTGAATTAGAGAAAGAAATAATGAATATTAGGTTAAGTGAAAATTCATATAAGTTAAGTAGTATAATAGATGAAAAAAAATTGATGGCGTTAAAAGCTATAAGTATGGGATTGGATATTTGTAATCAATATACAAATATAGAGGATAAAGAAGTACAGGAAATTAGAGAAAAAATAGTACAGTTAATTAATGAGATAGGTGAGTTATCTATAGATGATGATTTAAAAAAAGTGGTAATATATAATCTAAGTAGCGTAAACTTAATGATGGAGAATCATAAACTGTATGGAATAGATGAAATAAGGGGAACTGTTGAAAAAAGCTTTGGAAGCATTATGTTAAATAAAGAATTAAGTGAACTTTCAAATAAGGATACAACAGTAAAGAAAACTTTAAAGAAAACTCTAAATTTACTTGGAAGCATAAATACAGTTTTAACTTTTAGTAAAAATGTAGCACCAATGTTGCCAGAAGCAAGTGAAATAGTTAAAAACTTTTTTCTTTAATTAAAGTACTATATAAAAAGTTAAATATACTTACTAAGAAATACTTATTGATATTATAAGTATTTTTTATTTTTAAAGTATTAAATAAAATCTATAAACCTCACTTAGTATTGATATGGAGAACCGTATCATAAATAAGTGAGGTTTATAGCTTTAGGTATTGGTATAACTTGCCTAAGGCTATTTTTGTAATTGAAAATATACTACCATAAGTAATAATAAAGAGTTAAAAAATATATTTATATTAATTTACACTTGACAAAAGTGGTGAATAGTAATAATATAATAACAAGATTAATTGAATAAAATTAAATTTGAAAAAATTTAAAAAAGGGGAATTATAATGGGTAAATATGAGAAAATGAAATTAGATAATCAGTTATGTTTTTCATTATATGCAGCCTCAAGAGAAGTAATAAAAACTTATAAACCACAGTTAGATAAATATGGACTTACATACACTCAATATATTGCTATGTTAGTTGTATGGGAGTATGAAAAGATAACGGTAAAGGAAATGGGGCAAAAACTACATTTAGATTCAGGAACTCTTACTCCTGTATTAAAAAAGTTACTTTCAATGGAATTAATAGATAAATATAGAGATAAGGATGATGATAGAGTAGTTATTGTGGAGGTTACTGAAAAAGGAAGAAAAATGAAGGAGGAAATCATTGAGGTTCCAGAGAAAATGTATTGTAAGTTTGGCAAGAGCATAGAAGATCTTGTTGAGCTAAAGAGATTGTTAGATAATTTATTAGCAACATTTAAGTAAGAATTTGTTGAAATATACATTTAATTAGAATTGATCTTTTAATTAAATGTGTATGTAACAAATTCTATAAATTTAGAATAATTAATTGAATAAAATTAAATTTGATAAAATTAAAAGGAGATAAAATATGAAATTTTATGATTTTTCAGCAAAAAAAATGAATGGGCAAGAAGTTAAGATGGAAGCATTTAAAGGTAAAGTTGTATTAGTAGTTAATACAGCAAGTAAATGTGGGTTAACACCACAATTTACTGAATTAGAACAATTAAATAAGAAATATAAAGAAGAAGGTCTAGAAATTTTAGGATTCCCTTGCAATCAGTTTGCACATCAAGATAAAGGAAGCAATGAAGAAATACAAGAGTTCTGCTCTTTAAACTATGGAGTTACATTTAATATGTTCCAAAAGATTGAGGTAAATGGAGAAAATGCACATCCATTATATAAGTTCTTAAAAAATGAGAAAAAAGGTTTATTGAGTAAAGAAATTAAATGGAATTTTACAAAATTTCTTATTGATTCAGAAGGAAATGTAGTTAAAAGATATGCACCTACAGTAAAGCCATTAAAAATTGAAGAGGATATTAAAAAATTATTAAAATAATTATAGGTGGTAATGATAAAATGAATGAAAGATATGATATTGCAATAATAGGAAGTGGACCAGCTGGAATATCAGCAACATTAAATGCAAAGATAAGAAATAAAAGATTTATTATTTTTGGAAGCAAGGAAATAAGTACAAAACTTGTAAAGGCTCATAAGATAAATAATTATTTAGGCTTTTATGGAAAAAGTGGAGTAGAAATAAGAGATGAATTTGCTAATCATTTAAAAGCAATGGATATTGAAATAACAGAAGAAAAAGTGAATAGCATTTATGCTATGGGAGATTATTTTACTTTAATGGTAAATGACAAAATGTATGAAGCTACTTCAATAATATTAGCTACAGGAGTTAATTTTGGTAAGCCATTTAAGGGGGAAGAAGAGTTTTTAGGTAAAGGGGTAGGATATTGTGCAACATGTGATGCTCCTTTATATAAAGATAAAGTCGTAACAATAATTGCTTATAATAAGCATGAAGAAGCTGAAGCAAATTTTATAGGAACAATAGCATCAAAAGTATATTATGTGCCAATGTATAAGCAAGAAATAGAAGTTGATTCATCTATTGAAATAATAAAGGATATTCCAGTGGAAATAGTAGGAGATAGTTCAGTTAAAAAACTTATTCTTAAAAATAGTGAAATTGAAACAGATGGGGTATTTATTTTAAGAGATAGTATATCACCAGGACAATTAGTTCCAGGTTTAAAAATTGAAAACAATCATGTAGAAGTTGATAGAACAATGAAAACAAATATTGAAGGTTGTTATGCTGCAGGAGATATAGTTGGTACTCCATATCAATATATTAAGGCAGCAGGAGAAGGAAATATAGCAGCATTATCAGCTGTGTCTTATATAGAACAAATAAAAAGAAAAAATAAAGAGGTATAATTTATGATGAAAGTAGTTAATAGTAATGAATTTAAAAGTGAAATTGAAAAAGATATGGTTTTAGTGGATTTTTTTGCAGAATGGTGTGGACCTTGCAAAATGATTTCACCAATATTGGATGAGTTACAAGTTGAATTTGAAGATAAAATTAACATAATAAAGGTTAACGTTGATAACAGTATGGATATTGCAGAACAATATAATATATCTAATATTCCTGCATTAGTATTATTAAAAAAAGGTCAAGAAGTTCAAAGATTAATAGGATTTTCACCTAAACAGGTGATTAAAGAAAATATTGAGAAACATTTATAAGAAGGAGAAAAAATTATGATATATGATTTTAAAGTAAAAAAGACAAATGGAGAAGAAATACTTTTAGAAAAATATAAAGGAAAGGTTCTTTTAATAGTAAATACAGCAAGTGGATGTGGATTTACACCACAATATGAAGGGTTACAAAAGATTTATGATGAATATAAAGATAAAGGTTTTGAAATATTAGATTTTCCATGTAATCAATTTTTCCAACAAGCACCAGGAAGTGATGCTGAGTTATCAAGTTTTTGCAAATTAACATATGGAACAACTTTTGAAACTTTTGCTAAAATTGAAGTAAATGGAGAAAATGCTTCAGACTTATATAAGTTTTTAAAATCAGAAGCACCACAAGCAGAAGAAGATGAAGAATCAAAGTTATTATACGGAAAGCTTGAAGATCTAGGGTTTAAAACTGATGGAGAAGATATAAAATGGAATTTTACTAAATTTTTAGTGGATAAAAACGGTAAGATTATTTCGAGATTTGCCCCAACATATGAACCTAAGAAATTAGCTTCAATAATAAATGATCTATTAAAATAAACTGTAGCGTGGGAATTATAGCATAATTATATATAATAGATAAAAGAATAAAGTGGCAAAACCTCATTTAGAGTAGTTACGGAGAACCATATCATAAATAAGTGAGGTTTTTATTTAAATTGTAAATAGAATAATGTTATAAGATATTAAAATTCTTACTTGTATTAAAATATGCAGGTAAGAGTTTTTATTTATAATAAAAGAGTAAAGTTTATTAAATAATAAAATTATTGGAGAATAATGTAGATTATAAATATTTTGAAGCAACACATTCAGGACACGGACTTCAAAATGATGATAAAATTTATAAAGAATATATGGAAACAGTGGAAGAATACCTTGATAAGTATATACCTGTAGAAAAATAATTAAGGAGGAGTAGAGATGAAAAAGCTGTTAAAGATAATAGGAATAGCTATTGTATTATTTATTGCACTGTTAGTCATAATATTATTTATACCAATGACACCCAATAACTATACTAAGGAAGTAAAAACAGGTGGAGATATTGAAATTAAATATTTATCAATGGGAGATTATAAAGTTAAGAAAGTAAAAAAAGATGGCTCAGAAATAACGAAGAAATATTATATTTATTATCCTGAAGAATTAAGTAATATCAATAAAAAACATCCAGTAGTAGTTATATTAAATGGTACTGGAGTTTTGCCTAAAAAGTATAAAGCATTATTCAAACATTTAGCTTCTTGGGGATTTGTAGTTATTGGCAATGATGATGGTAGCACAGGATTTGGCAAGTCTGCTGATGAAACAATAGATTTGATTATATCTGAAAATAGTAATAGTAACAGTATTTTTTATGGTAAATTAGATTTAGACAACATAGGTATAACAGGACATTCACAAGGTGGAGCAGGAGTGTTAACAGCAACTTCTATTATGGAATATAAGGACAAATACAAAACAGCAGTAGCTTTATCTCCAACACACGAAGAAATTTCACATCAGTTTGGGTGGAAATATGATTTAACTAAAATAAATATACCAATATTGATGATAGCAGGAACTAATGGATATTTTGAAACTCAATATGTAATACCAATTGAAAAAATGATTGAAATGTATAATAAGATACCATCATCAAAGGTAATGCTCAGAAGAATTGGAGCAAAACATGTACAAATGCTATATTCAGCAGATGGATATGTTACAGCATGGTTTATGTGGCAATTACAAGGAGATGAAGAAGCAGGAAAAGCATTTATTGGAGATAATCCAGAAATAAGAAATAACAAATTATATCAAGATATTCAATTATCAGTCGAATAGTAAAAGTAAAAATGCTCTTTGACTAATAGAAGTAGCAACAATAATAACTACAAAAGATATTAATTATAAAAAATGGGGCTGTTGAACTAAATAATTAGTGTTTATGGTAATTTATTTATATGTCAAAATGGTAAAAAGCTAGAAAGGGGGGGGATGAAGTAATAGTATCCGAAAGTGAAAAGTTTAAAATTATAAAACTAATAATTAATATTTTAGAGGTTAATAGAATTTAAAAAAGATGACTCCTGTTCAATACAGAAATCATCTCTTAAATTAGTCTACTCTTTTTTAAACTGTCCTTGACAAAGGGTATAGTTTAAATATTCCAATCTTTATTTTTAAATATTAATAATTAAATTTATTTTTTACAGCTTCAAAAACAGGTTCAAAACTACTTTGATTTTCATTAAATAGTTTTATTAACTCTTCTTTTGCTTTAATATATTTAGGATCACATTCATCATATTTAATTATTGCATTACCTTCCTTATGAAACTTCATAAATATTATTGGATGTTTTTTTGCAAATAACTCTAATTCTTCAATATGACGTTCTGCTTTTGTTGCTTTTTTCATCCACCTAAAAATATTTTCATAATTATTCATTTTATTCATCCTCCTTATTATAGCTTAAAATCAGTTGAATCATAAGTTTTTACTTTGGGTTCTCCAAAGTAAGCTTTTACACTTTTAACTTATGGATTATGATTTACATTTTTGTGTTGATGTTTAGTATTTTTCATTTTATTTGATAAAATAATATAACTTAAATTGGTCTTATGTCAATATATTGGACACAGAAACTCAAACTTTTTTATGTTGCACTTCTAGCTAATAATTAGCATTGTTCTGGTGTCATGTAATTAATAGAAGAGTGAAGCCTCGTTCTTATTGTAACCAACCCTCAATATATTTAAATATAGCTATATTAGCTTAATCATAAAAAAATAATTTGTAAATAAAATAGTTTGATTATCAAAATAAAATAATGTATAATATCTTTAGCAAAGATAACTTATTAAAAAATAGGAGAAAAGTATATGAAGAAAAAATTAAAGATAATAGGTATTAGTACATTAGCATTAATATTAGCATTAGTTATTGGAGTAGGAGGATTGTTTTTTGGAGAGATTCGTACATTAGTATCTTTTAAACAATTAAATGAGCATCCTTTTTATGAAATGACTTATCATGCAGATTATAATTTAGATGAATTTTTAGTAAATGGAGCTGCAACAGATGATGATCTTGTAAGCTTTGTAACTAAGCAAGTATTAAAAGGAATTTCTTTTGATGTTAATCCAGATGGAGCTTGTAGCACTTTTGTTGCTACTAATTTAGAAGATGAAAATCTTTTTGGAAGAAATTTTGATTATGTACATTCTATAGGACTTATTGTTCGCACTCAACCTAAGAATGGATATAAGTCAATTTCTTTAGTTAATTTAAATCATTTAGGATTAAGTTTAGAAAATATGCCAACTAAGAATTTAATAAATCGTGTTATTACTTTAGCAGCACCATATGCACCATTAGATGGTATGAATGAAAAAGGACTTGCTATTGGTGTTCTTGTTATTGAAGATGGAAAAGTTCATCAAAATACTGGAAAAGTACCTATAACAACTACTTCAGCAATTCGTATGGTTTTAGATAAAGCGGCTACTGTTGATGAAGCTATTGAATTACTTAAAAATTATGATATGAATTCAAGTGGAGAAACAGGTTATCATTTTCAAATTGCAGATGCTACAGGAAATACAGCAGTTGTTGAATATATAAATAATGAAATGCATGTTTTAACTAAAGAAGAGGGATATACAGCAGCAACAAATTTTGTTCTTTATAACAATATGAATTCAGGATATGGACAAGACCGTTATGAAAAAATTAAAGCTAAGCAAGAAGAGACAAATGGAATAATGAGTGAAGATGAAGCAATGGATCTTTTACTTAGTGTACCATCACAAGGGGTAAGACAGGTTGAAGGTGGAGAAGGAATACCTTCAGATACACAATGGTCATGTGTGTATAATTTAGATGATTTAACATTACAAATTTGTACAACTAGAGATAAGTCTAGAACTTATAATTACTCATTAAAATAATGATATTGTTAATTCAGAAATCTTGAATTTTTGTTTGTATGATGATTGTTTGTCAATATTAAAAGAGTATGATAGTATATATAAGAATATAAGCAGAATTTTATATATTTCTATATTTTGCATATATTAATTGTAATTATGCAATTACAAATGAAAATTATTGGAGGAATGAATAATGGATAAATTACCAAATTGCCCTAAATGTAATTCGGAATATACATATGAAGATGGAAGCCTTTTAGTATGTCCTGAATGTGCTTATGAGTGGACTGCTGGTGCAGAAGTTGCTGGAGAAGCTCAAGAAGTAATCAAAGATGCAAATGGAAATGTATTAAACGATGGAGATACAGTTACAATAATAAAAGACCTTAAAGTTAAAGGTGCTTCATCTGCATTAAAGCAAGGTACAAAAGTAAAAAATATACGTTTACTTTATGGTGTATCTGATGGACATGATATTGATTGTAAAATAGATGGTTTTGGAGCTATGAAATTAAAATCATCAGTAGTTAAAAAAATATAGAAAAGATTCCGTATTAATAAGAACTTAATGCTTCAGAAATAAAGTTCATATTAATACGGTTTTTTTATATGTAATAATAAAAAAGTAGTATACTATAATTAAAACGAAAGATAAGAGTGGTGAAAAATGAAAGAAATAATAAATAATATTAAAGATAATGCACTTTTTTCTGGTATTAGTGGAGAAGAATTAGAAGAATTATTAAAACATTTAAATTATTATATAGAGAGATATCCTAAAGGTTCTATAATTTCACAGGAAGATGATAACTGTAATGCTATAGGTTTATTATTACAAGGAACAGCTAATATAGAAAGAATATATCCTAGTGGTAAATCTATAGTAATGAAGAAGCTTTCTTGTGGTGATGTATTTGGAGAGGCACTTATTTTTTCTAAAACTACTACGTATCCTGTAACAGTAATGGCAAATAGCAATTGTATAGTAGGGTATTTAAATAAAGAGGACATCATAAAATTATTTTCTTTAAATGATATTATATTAGAAAATTTTCTGATGCTTTTAAGTGATAAAGTTATTGTACTTAATAATAAGATTAAAAGTATTTCTTTAAAAAATATAAAGCAAAAAGTTGCAGATTATATTTTGCAAGAATATAAATCACAAAAACAACTAATAGTAAATTTAAAAATGAACAAAGAAGAAATAGCAAATTTTATAGGAATTCCGAGACCTTCTTTATCAAGAGAATTAATTAAGCTTAGAAAAGAAAAAATTATAGATTTTGATAGGAATAATATAACTATATTAGATATAGATAAATTAGAAGAAATACTTTTTCATTGAAAAAATGAAAATAAACTTTGTAACAAATGTTACATATTTTATTTTAATTATAGTGTATTATATAGTATATATTTTGAAAATTAATTTTACGGGGGTTTAAGAAATGGAAAATAAAATGTTTTGTTTTCAATGTCAAGAAACAGCAGGATGTACAGGTTGCACTAAGTTTGGTGTTTGTGGAAAAAGCCCGGATTTAGCTAGAATGCAAGACCTTTTAATATATACAACTAAAGGGTTAAGTGAGATAACAACTAGATTAAGAGCTGAAGGACAAGCTATAGATGGAGCAGTTAATCACTTAATAACTATTAATTTATTTACAACAATAACTAATGCAAACTTTGATGATGAAGTATTCTACAGCAGAGTTAGAGAAACTTTAAATGTTAAGAATGAACTTATGGCAAAGTTAAAAGATACAGCAAACTTATCAGAAGCAGCTTTATGGGATGCATCTTCAAATGAAGAAATGGACAAGAAGTCTGATATAGGAGTTTTAGCAACTAAAGATGAAGATGTTAGAAGTTTAAGAGAACTTATAACTTATGGATTAAAAGGTATGTCAGCATACATGAAGCATGCTAATGCTTTAGGATATGATAATGAAGAAGTTAATGCTTTCATGCAAAGCACATTAGCTAAGTTATTAGATGATTCTTTAACAATAGACGAACTTATAGCTTTAACTTTAGAAACAGGTAAAGTTGGTGTTGATGGTATGGCATTATTAGACCAAGCTAACACTGAAACTTATGGAAATCCTGAAATAACTAAAGTAAATATTGGAGTTAGAAATAATCCAGGTATCTTAGTATCAGGACATGACTTAAAAGATTTAGAATTATTATTAAAACAAACAGAAGGTACAGGAGTAGATGTATACACTCACTCAGAAATGTTACCAGCACATTACTATCCACATTTAAAGAAATATTCTCACTTAGTAGGAAACTATGGTAATGCATGGTGGAAACAAAAAGAAGAATTTGAAAGCTTTAATGGACCAATTCTTATGACTACTAACTGTATAGTACCACCTAAGGACTCATACAAAGATAGAGTATATACAACTGGAGCAGCTGGATATACAGGATGTACTCATATTAAAGGAGAAAGTGAAGATAATAAAGATTTCTCAGCAATAATAGAACATGCTAAGAAGTGCAAAGCTCCAACTGAAATTGAAACTGGAGAAATTGTTGGTGGATTTGCCCATGCTCAAGTATTTGCTTTAGCTGATAAAATTGTTGAAGCAGTAAAATCAGGAGCTATTAAGAAATTCTTCGTAATGGGTGGTTGCGATGGTAGAGCTAAATCAAGAAATTATTACACTGATTTTGCTAAGGCTCTTCCAAAGGATACTGTTATTTTAACTGCAGGATGTGCTAAATATAAATATAATAAATTAGATCTTGGAGATATCGGTGGAATTCCAAGAGTACTAGATGCAGGACAATGTAACGATTCATACTCATTAGCATTAATAGCATTAAAATTAAAAGAAATATTTGAACTTGAAGATATAAATGATTTACCAATAGCATTTAATATTGCTTGGTATGAACAAAAAGCAGTAATAGTATTATTATCATTACTATACTTAGGAGTGAAAAATATTCACTTAGGACCAACGCTTCCAGCATTCCTTTCACCTAATGTAGCTAAAGTATTAGTTGAAAACTTTGGTATTGGTGGAATAAATAATGTTGAAGATGATATAGAAATGTTTATGAACATGTAATATATTGAATTATCAAAAAGAACCTCTTGGTAAACAGCTAAGGGGTTCTTTTTACAATTGATGAAAAACTTATGCTTGATGAATATGGAATTAATAATATTATCAAGATAGAACTATCTAATTTATAATATAGAAAAGTTATTGAGGGAAGTTATTTAATAGTTTTTTCAAAAACTAATTGACATAAATTTCTACGCATTGTATATTGTAAGTATATAATAAACAGTTGTACGCCATGAAAGTACAAAAGGGGGTATTTATGAAAAAAATGTCTTTAATTTCAAGGATATTTATTTGTTTCTTTTTGGGTATTATCTTGGGGTTAGGATGCAATGGTATTGGTCTTTTATGGCCAGTAAGATTAGCAGCTACATTTAGTAGTATTTTTGGTAGCTTCTTATCCTTTGTTATTCCTTTAATAATAATAGGATTTATAGTTCCAGGAATAGCTACACTAGGTAAAAAGTCTGGAAAGGGTTTGCTACTTACAACAGTTATAGCTTATGTTTCAACTATAGTAGCAGGATTATTAGCGTATTTAGCAGGATCAGCCATTCTGCCTAATTTAATTAAGCAGGGAACATTAGCAGAAGGAGCAGCAGTTGAAGCTACTGCCTACTTTACAATAGATATACCTGCTATAATGGGGGTTATGTCTGCTTTAGTCTTAGCTTTTATTTTAGGTATTGGTATATCAAAAGTAAAAGATAGATCTTTATTAAGGGTTTTTGAAGAGTTTAATGAAATAGTGCTTATGATAGTTAATAAAGTATTAATTCCTTTAGTACCAATATATATTGGTTGTATTTTTGCTAAATTAAGCTTCAGTGGAGAGATATTTACTACTCTTAAGTCTTTTGCCATAGTATATGCAGTATTATTTTCAGTGCAAGCTATATATATATTAATTCAATACAGTATAACTTCAATAATAAAGAAGGAAAATCCTATTAAGTTGATAAAAAATATGCTACCAGCATATTTTACAGCAATGGGGACACAATCATCAGCAGCTACTATTCCAGTAACTTTACAATGTGTAAAAAGAAATTCAGTTAGTGATGAAATAGCAGAATTTGTAGTTCCTTTAGGAGCGACAATACATCTAGCAGGAGATACAATAACTTTAGTAATAACTTCAATGGCTGTAATGTATATGAATGGACAAGTTCCAACATTATCTCAAGTATTACCATTCATTTTTATGCTTGGAATTACAATGATTGCAGCACCAGGAGTTCCAGGAGGTGGCGTAATGGCAGCACTTGGATTATTAGAAACAATGTTTGGCTTTGGTAGTATAGAAAAATCTATAATGATAGCTCTTCACGCAGCACAAGATAGCTTGGGAACAGCTACTAATATAACTGGTGATGGAGCAATTGCTATAATTGTAGATTATCTTATAAATAAGAAAAGTAATGAAAGTAAAGTAGAGTTAGAGTCAATTTAAATTCATTTTAAACAATATTTTAGTGAAAATAATGATATAATTAATGGTAACTATTATTGATTAATTTGATGAATGGAGGGCTAGATATGTTTACTAAAGAAGAACTTTTAGTAATTGAAGATGCATTAAATATTGCAGATGAAAAATATATTAAGCTTATGGAAGAAAGTAAGAATAATAAAAATAAGCTTGTAGCATATAACAGAAAACAAAAAAAACTATGGTTAGTTCAAAATAAATTAAAGAAGCTTTTACAAGAAAAATAATAAAAACATCCAGAGAGAAAGATTCTAATCTTACTTTCTGGATGTTTTTTTAATATATATATTTATCATAATCCACCTAATAAATTCAATATATACCATTATATATTAAAGTTTTGAAATATTTAATAAAATATTGAAAAAAATTAAGAAAATATAGCTTTAAAATAAATTTACAAAAATTTAAAAGTATAATAAGATTTATAATAGTAATTAGTATGAGGAGGAATTTATGATAAAAAATAAAAAGAAAAATCTTTTAATTTTAGTTGCTATAATATTAATTATAGGAAGTGTAGTGATTATAAAAGAAATAAATAGCAAGAATAAATATAATTCTATTAAAGCAGAAAAGCAAGAGAGCACAGGTGAGGAAGTAAGTGAAGCTCCTAGTTCTGTAAGTAATGAAGAAGGCAATTTGGAAACAGTAGAGGAAGGAGTAAATGAGAAAGCAGATACAACGGAGGTAAAGTATATAAACATTGCACCAGAAGAAGTGAGAATTCCAATTTTAATGTATCATTCTATATGCGCTGATTATCCTGATAATAGTTTGATGGTAGCACCTGAACTCTTTAATGAACAAATGGCTTGGCTTAATGATAATGGATTTACTACAATGTCTTTAGAAGAGGTATACGAAGCTTTTGAAACAGGTAAGGTACCAGTAAAGCCTGTAGCTATAACTTTTGATGATGGTTATGCTGATAATTATACAGAGGCATATCCTATATTAAAAGAGTACGGTATGAAGGCAACATTTTTTATAATAACCAATAATACAGACAAAGATGGTTACTATATGAGTACAGATATGTTAAAAGAAATGAAGGAACATGGAATGGAAATTGAAAATCATACAGCATATCATTTTGAATTAGGTGGAGCCTCACTTGCGGATCAAAAGATGACTATAGAAGATGGAAAAGAATTTCTTAAGGAGAATATTGGAGTAGATAGTAAGTTTTTATGCTATCCAGCAGGTAAGTATGATGATACCACTGTGAGTTTAGATGCACAACTTGGTATTAAGGCAGCGGTAACCACTGAATATGGTTTTGCTAGTATAAATGATGGTTTATATACCTTAAAGAGGGTGAGAATATCACCGATGTCTATGGATAGTTTTAGCAGTATTTTTTCTCCATTTACAGAATAAAAATCATGTGCCATAATTAATTTAATATATTTAGAAATAATAATATTAGATAATAGCTGACTATTTTTAGTGAAATAATAGATATTTTATTAGGATAACAGTTATGGAGGTAACTATATGGCAAAATATAATAGCACAAATAATGACTTATTAAGAGATTCAAAGAGAAATACAACACCTAAAATATATGGTCTTTTATGTGATTTAGTAAATGATGAAAGGGAAGATTTGGCAGAATTAGTATTAAAGATTGATTATCTTATAGCTTATGCTAGTAATGCAGCAAAAGGCAAAGATTTTCAAGAGGCTAAAGAAACTGTATCTAAAGCTAAGGAAAGAATAAAAATGCTTAAGAGAGAAAATGTAGATGTTTCTCATTTAGAATATTTATTAGAAGGTGTAGAAAAAAAGATAAAGAAGTAAAAATTTCTTTATCTTTTTTTATAAAAATTATTTTCTTTTTCTGCTTTTGTTAGCAACTTCTACATTTACTTTTCTCTTGTTAATTTTCTTTCCAGAGCATTTTTCAAGTATTTGTTTGTGAATACTGTAATCAACATTTACAAATGTGAAGTTTTCTAATATATCTATATCTCTTATTTGACGTCCGCCAACCTTAGCATTATCTTTGATATAGTTTAATAATAATTTTATTGTTAATCCATCTCTCTTACCAGCTGAGAAGAATAATCTAACATCTTCTTTCTTAGGAGAAGCTATTTCGTTGTTTTTGTAATCAAATGATAATTTATTTTTAAATTGGTTTTGTATTAATGATGCAATTACATCTGTTGCATTAAACTTTTCTGTAAGCTCTTCTGCAATCTTTGTAAATCTTGAAGTATCAGTATTGTCTTCAATTATTGTACTTACTTCTTCTAAAAGTATAGCAAATTTGTTATTGTAAATTTCTTCAACTGTAGGTACAGATTTTTTTACTATATTACTCTTAGTTACTTTTTTAATTTGATTTAAGAAACCAAATTCTCTTGGTGAAATTATGCTGTAAGCAGTACCAGTTCTTCCTGCTCTACCAGTTCTACCAATTCTATGAACATAAGATTCAATGTCTTGTGGTAATTCATAGTTAAATACATGAGTTACGCCATCAACGTCGATTCCTCTAGCAGCAACATCTGTTGCAACTAAGAATTTTAATGATCCGTTCTTAAATTTAGCTAAAGTCTTCATTCTTTGAATTTGAGACATATCTCCGTGCATTCCTTCAACCATATATCCTCTGCTTTGCATAGATGAAACTAAATCATCAACACCTTTTTTTGTTTTACAGAAGATGATACCAGCAGATGGATTATCGAAATCTATTAATCTGCATAAAGTTTCAAACCTTTCACTATTATTAACTTCAAAAAAGTTTTGAGTAATTGTTGAGCCAGTCAATTCTTTTCTAGCAATAGCAATATGTACAGAATCTTCTTTTAAATATTTCTTAGTTAATTTTTTGATTTGAGAAGGCATTGTTGCTGAGAATAAAAGAGTTTGTCTTTCTTCAGGAATACTCTTCATTATTTCTTCCATATCATCAATGAATCCCATGTTTAACATTTCATCAGCTTCATCTAATACTAAGAATTCAACTGAATCTAAAGGTAAAGTACCTCTTCTTATATGGTCTAAAACTCTTCCTGGAGTTCCTACAACTATGTTAGCTTTCTTTATGTCTCTTATTTGGTTGTGTATTGGTGCACCACCGTAGATAGCAACTACGTTTAATTTTTCATATTTTGCAAGCTTAACTAATTCATCGTGAACTTGTATAGCTAATTCTCTTGTTGGTGCTAAGATAATTGAACTTATTGCCTTTCTATTAGCTATGTTGTTTAGCATTGGAAGTCCAAAAGCAGCTGTTTTTCCAGTACCTGTCTGAGCTTGGCCAATGATATCTTGCCCGTTTAAAGCTACTGGAATAGCTTCGGCTTGGATATCTGATGGAGTAGTAAAGCCTAAATCTGTTATAGCTTTTAATAATCCCTCTTTCAATCCTAAGTCATTAAATGTTAATTTTGTCATATAGTATCCTCTTTCTTTTCAATATATTTTTATTTATAAATTTTAATCTACTAATTAAAATAATTATTCAGCACAACTATTTTTATAACTTATCTTAGTATATAGTAAAACAATAATTTATGCACTAAGTATTTATTGTAAAAATTAAAAAATACTAAAACTTAGTAAATAAAAATGAGTTTATTTGCATAAAAATAAAAAAATAAGTGTTTATATAGTTGACAAGTAGAAGAAAATAGTTCAAAATATCAAATTGAAAATAGTAATTATGAGACAGTATGAAATTGTTGTATATTGTGTTATTTTATCAATAGAGCAGATGGGCGGCTTAAATACTACCCATTTGCTCTATTTTTTTAAAAGAAAATTGTGAAAGGTGAGAAAAATGGGAAAAATTTTAGAAGATAAGGTATTTTTAAAAGCAATGCTTACATTGGCAATTCCTATTGCATTACAAAATTTAATAACAACGTCATTAAATCTAGTGGACAACCTCATGATTGGTAAATTAGGAGAAACTCCTATAGCAGCAGTAGGATTAGCAAATCAATATTTCTTTATATTTACTTTATGTATAATGGGTATAAATGCAGGAGCCAATATATTTATGGCTCAGTTTTGGGGTAAGAAAAATGTTAAAGACATAAAGAAGATGTTAGGAATTGATATTACTATTGGATTTATTGCAACAATGATATTTGGTTTGGCAGCCTTTGTTTTTCCTCATAAAATAATGGGAATATTATCAAATGATATTGAAGTAATACAGTTAGGTTCACAATATTTAAGGATTGTAGCTATAAGTACAATATTTGTTAACTTAAGTCAATGTCTTTCTTCAGCACTAAGAAGTACAGGACAGCCATCTATACCTATGTATGCTAGTTTAATAGGTGTTTTATGTAATGCAGTATTAAACTGGGTATTTATATTTGGTAATCTTGGAGCACCAAAAATGGGGGTGGCAGGAGCAGCTTTAGCAACGACCATTGCCAGAATAATAGAATTTATATATATTCTTGGTAATGTTTATATAGGTAAGAATATAGTAGCAGCAAAGATAATAGAATTATTTGATTTTAGTTTTAAAGATATAAAAGGTTATTTTAAGGTTTCAACTTCTGTAATTTTAAATGAGCTTGTATGGTCGCTAGGTATGACAGCTTATACAGTATCATATTCATTTATTGGCACAAGAGCTGTAGCTACAATGCAAATAGCAAATACGTTAAATAATATGTTTATGGTTATTTGTACAGGCTTAGGTGCAGCAGCAGCCATAATTATAGGAAATAAAATTGGAGCAGAAGAAGAGGAAGTAGCTATAGATTATTCTAAAAGGATTAGTATTCTTGCACCGATTGCAGGGTTTATTTTAGGAATAATAATATGGATAGCAGCACCATTAATAGTGAAACCTTTTGATGTAAGTGCAGAAGCATGTGCAGATACTATTAGAGTATTAAGAATAATGGCAATTTTTTCAGCTTTAAGATTTTTTAATACAGTATTGATAATAGGTGTATTTAGAGGTGGCGGAGATACTTTATATACAATGCTAGTACAACTTGGTACAGTTTGGTTTTATGCAGTACCAATAGCCTTTTTTGCAGCTATAGTATTAAAGATGCCAGTGGAAGTTGTATTTTTCCTAATCTGTTCTGAGGAACTTGTTAAAGTATCATTTAGTATTTCTAGATTGAAGTCATGTAAGTGGATTAAAAATGTTATAAACTAAAAAATCTGTATAAGGGAATTTATAATTTTCCTTATACAGATTTTTTTATTGTTCAGGTAGCTTACTAGCTACAATTTCTTGAATTTTTGCTGGTAGCTCTTCTAATTCTTCTTTAGATAAGCCATTAGTTTCAACCATTTTATGTATATAGAAATCTACAGTGCCTTTTTTTATCCATGATCCATTACCATGTTCCATGATCTTGTATGAACCATTAATAGTGATAGGTATTATAGGACACTTTGATTTTGTGGCAAGTTTAAAGCTTCCTGCTTTAAATTCTGCCATCTTAGTACCTTTACTTCTAGTTCCTTCTGGGAAGATAACCATTGAAAATCCCGCTTTTAAGTTTTTTATACCTTTAATAATAGCTTCCCCAGATTTTCTTATGCTTAATCTATCCATAAATACACAATGCATAGCATTCATCCAGCCTGTAACTAGAGGGATTTTTTCTACTTCAATTTTTGATATAAAGCCTATTAAATTAGGAATTGAAGTTAAATATATTGGTATATCAAAGTTTCCTTGATGATTTCCTACAAATAGTACAGTTTTGTCTTTTGGAAGATTTTCTAATCCATGTACATTTACATTTACTCCTGCAACTTTAAGTAATGAATTTGCCCATATACGAGTACATTTATTAGTTAGATTATTGCTTTCTTCCATTCGTCCTTTTTTAGCTAAATATTTAACTCTTAGAAGGAAGGGAATACTTATAATTAAACTTAAGAAAAACCATATAAACCAAATAATCGTTCTTATCATAATAATTCACTCCTATTATATTAGTACATTTTTCAGTATACTATAAATTTATTATGTATTCAAAAGATGTGCGTAGAAAGAGCATAAGCAAAGTTAGGAGTTTTTCATATATTATCAATGAAGATAATTTAATAGAGGTTATGAATTTGAGTGATTTTAATAAAGAAAAATTGAACATTGTCTTTGCTGATGATATAGATAATGATGGAGCAATAATACCTAGAAGATATACTTTAACTCATAGTGATGAAACAGGAGAATTGTTTTTAAGTATAGGAAAATATTATGATTATAGCAAGGTAAGTGAATTAAGAGATGAAGTCTTAGGATGCTGGAGTTGTGATGAGAATAACTTATATTATTTAAGATTGGAAGTGCTTTTAGATACTTGTGGTGATGAAGAAAAAATAGCCATAAGAAATAAAATTTTTAGAAATGAATTACCAATGGTGATTAAAGCAATAATATATGGTGATAGGGAGTTTTTTTTAATTCATAAGGAATTATATGGAAGTAAGGTAATTATTAAATTTAAATCTAGTAATAAGACTTATAATGCTGTAGAACAGTGGGGATATGTAAAAGATTATAAGGTAAAAGAAGCTTATGAATGTAGGTATTATAATGACAAGAATAAGGATATCATGAGTAATACTGTTGAAAAAAAGGCTAGTAGCCAAGAAAATATCAGTATGGAAAAATTCCAACCTATAGATATGGAAGAAAACTTAGTTAGTTATCCAACACCATTTGCACCTAGAATGAAGTATACAATTCCAGTTAATCCACAAATTAATCTACAAAATAGATGTTCAATCATTGAAGGAGCTTTAATGGATATGCTTTTTCCTTATATAGAAAATCAGGTGTTTTTAACTTTTGGTAAAAATACTCCTTTTTGCTTAAGGCAAGGAAGAATTTTAAATGCAAGGGTTATATCTAGCTATGGACCATGTAGGCAGCAATATGAAATAGTAGTGGGAATAAAGGCAGGAAGAGTACCTACACCATATGATAATCTCATAATAACATTTTTAATTAACAATAATAGAGTTACTGTAAAATCATCAAAAAATCCTAGATTTGAATAATAGAAGAAATTGACATAACAAAAAAGTTATAATAAAATAGTTATTGTAGTGGATATGCTCCTATAGTTAAATGGATAGAACAATCCCCTCCTAAGGGATAGATACAGGTTCGATTCCTGTTGGGAGTACCACTTTTTTTATTGAAAATTGATAATGGGTAATTGATAATTATTTATATAGGAACTTCTTTGGGAAGCTCCTTTTTTAATGAAAAAAATTCAGCCCTAAAGCTGAATTTTATCATTAATTATTAATTTTTAATTATTTAGCTCTCTTTTCTAGTAAGTCTTTTCCTTTTTCAAGTCCTAAAAGGATAGCTCCACCAATAATGAAATATATAAAGCTAAATGTGCTTAAGGTCATAGCTGGTTTAGCTACTTCTAAAGTTGTAGGTCCCATAAATACTGCGTATAGAGAACCTATCATAAGTCCTAAAATTAAATAAATCATTTGTGATCTATGTCTCTTTAACTCAATTTTTATTATTTTAATTGTTGAAACTATACCTGTTATAACTCCAAGTCCAAATATAACTAGTACAGGTACGTATTCAAAATTAAAAGTAAGAAATTCTTTTATTGCATTTATTATTCCTGTATAAAGACCAAAGATTAATAGTAATGTAGAACCTGATATACCAGGAAGAACCATAGCTGATATTGCTATCATTCCAGCCACAAAAACAAAAATCCCAAGTCCTATAGATAATCCGCTTATTGAAAGGTTTAATCCACCTTCAGAGCCAGCGGCAGGGTTAAAATAAGTTATAAGTGCAACAATTGCCACACCAATAATAGTAAAGATTATATTTTTATACTGTCCAACTATTGAATCTTTCTCTTGTTTAATTATCATTGGTATTGCTACAATGATAAGTCCTGTAAATAATGAACTTATGGCATAAATGTGATCATTAAAAATAGATGATAAGAATACTACAGAAAGTCCTAGTCCTATTATCCATCCAAAGCCAAGTTTAATTAAAAATATTAAAGCTTTTTTCTTTTCTTCCCATGGATCTTTAGAAACTAAAGTATTTAGAGAGTTTATGAAATCATCATAAAAACCTAATATGAAAGCTATAGTACCACCTGACACTCCAGGAACACTATCTGCTAATGACATACAGAAGCCTCTAATAAAATTAAGAATAATCATAATTCACCTCAAATTGTAAAAAATTAAAATAAAAAGGAATAAAGTTCCCTTTAATTAAATATTATAATTGTATTGCCATAAATATAAAAGTTAAAAATTTTTAACAATATAAATAATTGTTAAAGTTTTCTTAAACAGCAATATTGTAAATTTTATGTTTATTTATTATGGTAAAATATACAATGAAAATTTAAGTTATGATATAATTAAATAAAAATTGATTAAAACATAGGAGTGTGATTTGATTTTGGACACCGGTGTTCAGATAACGATACTTATAATTCTACTTTTTCTATCAGCATTTTTCTCAATGTCAGAGACAGCTTTGATGTCTTTAAGCAAGATAAGAGTAAGACATATGGTGGAAGAAGGAGTTAAGGGAGCTAAGTTAGTTGAAAGGCTAATAGAAGACCCCAACAAATTATTAGGAGCAATATTAATAGGAAATAATATAGTAAATATAGGAGCATCATCTTTGGCAACATCAATTGCAGTAGCTAAATGGGGCGAAGGTGGAGTTGGAATAGTTACATTAGGACTAACAGTAATAGTATTAATTTTTGGAGAGATAACACCAAAATCAATAGCAAAGCAAAAGTCTGAAAGTGTATCACTTGCTGTAAGTAAATTTATTAATATAATTGTTAAGCTATTAAAGCCTTTCATTATATTATTTACAGGAGTTTCTTCAATATTTATTAGATTATTAGGTGGAGATCCTAAAGCTAATGAGCCATTTATAACTGAAGAGGAAATTAAAACCATGGTTGGTGTAAGTGAAGAAGAAGGAGTTCTAGAAGATGTTGAAAAAGAAATGATTTTCAATGTTTTTGACTTTGCAGACGCTCAGGTAAAAGATGTTATGGTTCAAAGAGTAGACATAATAGCAGTAGATTTAGAAGCAAGCTATGATGAAGTGTTAGATGTGATTAAAAAAGAGCAATTTTCTAGAATACCAGTATATAATCAAACTATTGATGATATAGTGGGAATATTAAATGTAAAAGACTTAATTATGGCAGAGCAGAATAAAGAAAAGTTTAAGGTTTCTGATTACATGCGAGAACCAAATTATACTTTTGAATTTAAAAAGATTGCTGAATTATTTAAAGAAATGAAGAAAACTAGAAATCATATAGCTGTAGTCTTAGATGAATATGGTGGAACTGTTGGTATTGTCACTATAGAAGATTTAATTGAAGAAGTATTTGGCGATATAGAAGACGAATATGATGATGAAAATAAGGAAATTGAAGTTATCAAAGAAGATGAATATATTGTTGATGGAAGTGCTAAGCTTGATGTTGTCAGTGAACTTATAGGAGTAAACATGGAATCGGAGGAATTTGATTCTGTAGGAGGTTTAATTATTGGGGAATTAGGAAGGTTCCCTGAGCAAGATGAAGAAATAGTTTTAAATAATATTAAGTTTAAAGTAGAAGAAATAGACAAAAATAGAGTTAAAAAAGTAAGGATTTTTACTTGATAAACATTGGGGCTGTTGCATTTTTGCAACGGCCTCAATGTTTATTAAAAATGTAGAATGAAAAATTTAAAATTATGTTTGAAAGACTTTCAGAAATTTTTTTAAAAATATATTTTTAATTCTTAAATTTTACATTTTTAATTTATAAAGGAGGTGTTTTTTTGGATTATATGGAGATAGCCTTAGATGAGGCTAGAAAGGCACTGAATAAGGGAGAAGTGCCTGTGGGGACAGTGATTGTAAAAGATAATGAAATAATAGCTGTAGCTCATAATTTAAAGGAAACTAATAAAAATGCTATGGCTCATGCAGAAATGATAGCTATTGATATGGCCAGTAAGGTTATAGGTGATTGGAGGCTTAATGGATGTGAGATGTATGTAACTTTAGAGCCTTGTGCCATGTGTACATCAGCAATTGCTCATGCAAGGATATCAAAGTTATATATAGGAAGTTTTAATAGGGATATGGGTGCTTGTGGTAGTATATTAAACCTTTTAGATTATAAAATGTTTAATACAGAAGTGAATGTTAATTGGAACTATGATGAAGAATGTAGTAAAATATTAACAGAATTCTTTAATAGTAAAAGAAAAATAAAATAGGTGGTGAGGAAATGAATCCAGTAGCTTTTGAAATTTTTGGATTACAGATCAGATGGTATGGGATAATTATTGCAGGAGGAGTATTAGCTGCATTTTTATTATCAAGTGTACTAGCAAAGAAAAAGGGAGTGTCATTTGATGATATAGTTGATGCATTCATATGGGCTTTTCCGATAGCAATAGTAGGTGCAAGGGCATATTATGTAGCATTTGAGTTTAAAAACTTTGATTCATTTGCAGATATGATTAATATTAGGACTGGTGGATTAGCTATACATGGTGGTCTTATAGCAGGAATAATTACAGCGTATATAGTATTAAGGATTAAAAAGGTTAATTTTTGGGAATACATAGATGTTGTTATACCGGCAGTTGTATTAGCACAAGGAATAGGAAGATGGGGTAATTTCATGAATCATGAAGCCCATGGTGGTGCTGTTTCATCAGATTTTATAAGTAGATTCCCTGAATTTATACAAAAAGGAATGTTGATAAATGGATCATATTATCATCCGACTTTCTTATATGAATCTGTTTTTGATGTATTAATATGTTTAATATTAATTTACATCCTATTTAAAAAGAAAAAACAGCATGGAATTGTTTTAGGAGCTTATTTGATCCTCTATTCTTCTGCTAGATTCTTTATTGAAGGGCTTAGAACGGATAGTTTAATGTTTATGGGCCTTAGAATAGCCCAAGTTATAAGTATAGTGGGAATAATTTTAGGGGCAATTATAATATTTATATCTATTAAGAAAGGCAAAAGTAATAATATATAATATTTAACCTATGGAGGAATAAGTAGATTTTATCTTTAAAATCTACTTATTCCTCTATTTTTTTATAGTTTTAATAATAAAAAACAAAAAGTAAAAACTATATTTTACTTTTTGATAGAAAAATTAATAAAAAGTCGCTTTTTGACTAAAATATGGAATATAATAACAAAAATCATTAATAAAATTAATAGTAAAAAATTAAAAAATAAAAATGTAAATAAAATAATTTACTTTTTAAAAGGGTATGGTATACTTAATTTTGCGCTGAAAAAGCAATTTTTAAGTGTGGGAAAGGATGCAGAAAGATGGATTATGGTGAAATTTTATCTTCAGGAAAGAAAATAAAGAGAATAAGAAAAGAACTTGGGCTTAAACAGCATGAAATTACTAAGGGAGAAGTTACCCGTAATTTAATAAGCATTATTGAAAATGACAAGGCAGCTTTAACTGAAAAGGTAGCTAAAGTAATAGCTGATAATATTAATATGGCTTGTAGTGAGCAAAATATAGATTATCATGTAAGTGCCAAATACCTTTTAGAAAGTGAAGAGTATCAGGCTGAAAGAGTTGTGGATAAGTATTTAGAAAACTTGGCTGTGGATAACTTGCAGATAGTAGATGAAATTGAAGAGTTCTTAATTATTTACGACCTTACTGATAAAAAAATAAGTATATATGAAAAGATTGGTGATCTTTATAATGATATAAAGGACTATTATAAAAGTTATACATATTATATAAAGGCTTTTGAAAGCATTAAAAAAGATAAGATTGATGATAGGGCAGCTATTTTAATTTTAAAGTTAATTAATTGTTGCAAAGTTAATGATAAATTCAAGGAAGCTTTAGAATTTTGTAAGCTACCACTAAAAAATGAAACTTTTATTTCTATGGACATAAAGTTAGAGCTTTTATTAAATAAGGCAGAAATACTTATGTTACTTAGGGAATATGATTATTCCTTAGATGAAATTGAAAGCATTGAAGAATTTACTGAAGAATTTACTGAAGAATATTTATTTGATTTAAATATATTGAAGGGACAATGTTACAGAGAAAATAAGTACTATAGGGATGCTTTAGAGGTTTATAGGAGTCTTAAAGTAAAAATTGAAAACTTAGATAAAAATAAGATTCTTTACATAAATATAAAAATAATAGCAATATACATTTTGCTTAGAGATAATAGGAATATTAGAAAGTATATTGATGAATCTCTAATGCTCATAAGTTCTAAGAGAGGATTATATAAGGAAGAGAAGGGAGCAGATATTTTTTCTGGTTTAGCTAAAGGTTTTAAATTTATTAATGAAGATGAGAAGGCTGCAGAGTATTATAATCATGCTATTTATAGTGCAAAAAGAAATAAGCAGTATACAATACTCCTTGATTCACTAGAAAATTTATTTGAAATTTATGAAAAGAAGAAAGATATTGATGAAATAGACAATATAAAGAATGAACTTTTAGAATTAATATCTACTAAGGCTCTAAATAATGAAAATAAAATGATATTTAAAGTCATAGGATTTTATAATGTTATGGATGATAAAGAGAGTATTGAAGGAATTGTTAGCTTTATTTTAAATCATCAATAAATTTCGGGAAAAAAATCAAGAAAATCTTTCTATTGAACAACTAAAAGAATTATGTTAAAATGTAAAAGTATAAAAAGTAAATATAATTTTATAGAGCTTTTTATACTTTATATTTTATCAGTATAAATATTATGGAGAGATGTCCGAGTGGCCGAAGGAGCACGCCTGGAACGCGTGTATAGGGGAAACTCTATCGTGGGTTCAAATCCCACTTTCTCCGCCAATGCCGTGCTAGATGGGGAGTCAGCGGTGCCCTGTAACCTGCAATCCGCTATAGCAGGATTGAATTCCTCACCTAGGCTTTAATCTATATGGTCTGCCCCTTTGCAAGTGATGTTGAGGGTTGGGTCCCATGCGACGTAAGACTGTGAACCTCGTCAGGTCCGGAAGGAAGCAGCGATAAGCAGCCCCTGCGTGTGACATGGATAAATCTTGCCTGAGTCAACTACAAAGGTAACGCATATAGATTTCTGTCAAAGTGAGGTGCACGGTTCTACATATACCTTTCTTTTTGGAAAGAAAGGATTTTTTAATATTTAGAACTTTTTAGTTATAAGTTTAAAAACTTATAAATTTTGTGTGACTAGCAGCATCATATGTTGTTTATTAAATAGTCAATTAATTTTGGTTACTCTTCAATAGGATTAACAATATAGGACAAAAAACAATAGGACAGAAAAATAGGGAAGCTTCATCTGAACTTATGAAGTCTTCCCTACTTTTCTATTCTTTTTTAGTTTAGGATTTTTTTATATAATTAATAAATTTATACTGTAATCCATCTTTAGCGTTAGTTAAGATATGTGAAGAATAATCCACAGCCCAATTTTCTAAATCAATCTGTGGAAAACTTGTATCACCTGAGAAATCTTTTAGTACTTCCGTTAAATATATCTTATCTGCATGTGGTAAAAATTCTTTATAAATTTCTCCACCGCCAATTATAAAAGCTTCCACAGGGGAATTTTTATAATTGTTGATAATTTGGTCAGCGTTGTGGATAACTTCTACATTTTCATTATCCACAGAAAAATTTTTATCTCTAGTCAAAATTATATGCTTTCTATTAGGAAGCACTCCAGGAAGTGATTCAAAAGTTTTTCTACCCATAATTATGGTATTGCCGCTTGTTATTTCTTTAAATCTTTTTAAATCGTCAGAAATATGCCATAAAAGTTTGTTATTTCCGCCAATTATATTATTTTGAGCCTTGGCTACTATAATGGAAATCATTTTTACACCTCTTCTTTATTTTACTATATTCCTAAATCAAATTTTAATTGAGGCTTAACTGGTTCGTAATCTATAAGTTCAAAATCATCAAGAGTGAAATCATAGAAATTAGTCTTGCCTTCTTTAAGTATTAATTTTGGTTGTTTTTCACTAGGTGTTCTAGAAAGAAGCTCTTTAGCTTGATCAATATGTCTGTCATAAATATGTAAGTTATCTACAACATGCATAAATACACCTGGCTTTAAGCCTACATGTCTAGCTACCATCATCAGTAAGGCTACATACTGCATTTTATTTACATGTCCAGCTACAAGATAATCTGACGACCTTTGGTGTAATGTCATATCAAGATATTCGCCTCTGGCAGACCAAACAGTTAGAAATGCACATGGATGAAGCCCGGCAGTTTCTTCGAAGTCAGCATATTGATAAAGATCAATGATGTGTCTCCTTGTGTATGGTTCATTAGTAAGCCCATCTAATAACTTATTCATTAAGTCATATTTTTTTACTGTAGCACCATATCTTTGGCCAATGGTATTTGTGTTATCCACTTCCCAGTCTCGCCACCACATGATATTATGTTTTTCTTCCAAAACAGATAAATCATTGCTTTGATCTTGATATATCCATAATATTTCCTTTATAGCAGATTTTATAGCTATAGGTCTAAGAGTTGTAATAGGAAATTCACCTTTGCTAATATCATATTTTTCTACTATTTGATTAACGTAGATTGTATGAGCAGGTGTTCCATCCTTATAAATAGGTCTGATTTTATGTCCAACAGTACTTGTTCCATTATTTAAAATGTCTTGTATGTTTTCAATAAAAATCTTATCAGCTTTTGATACATAATTTGTTGTCATATGCTCACCTCAAAAATATTAAATTATAAAATTTAAGTATAACATTCTTTTAAAAATTTGAAAATTTCAGTAGTATTTTTTAGTAGAATATTGCCTAAAATTATAGATAATATAGTAAACTGTTTGAGATAAAAGGAATTATTTATTTTCACAAAAACTAGTGTATAATAATAATTAAAGTTTATAAAAAAAGAGAGGTAAGAGATTTGGCATATACTGCTTTATATAGAGAATGGAGACCAAGTACATTTTATGATGTAGTAGGTCAGGAACATATAACAACTACATTAAAAAATCAAATACTTAATAATAGAATAGCCCATGCTTATCTTTTCTGTGGAACGAGAGGTACTGGTAAAACATCTACAGCAAAAGTTTTTGCTAAAGCATTAAACTGTTTGAATTTGCAAGATGGAGAGCCATGCAATGAATGTGAAATGTGTAAAAAGATAAATAACGGACTTGCTATTGATGTAACAGAGCTAGATGCTGCTTCAAACAATGGTATAGATAAAATCAGAGATATTATTGATGATGTTAAATATCCTCCGCAAGAAGCACGTTTCAAGGTATATATAATGGATGAAGTTCATATGCTTTCAGTAGGAGCTGTAAATGCATTTTTAAAAACTTTAGAGGAGCCACCTGCAAATGTAATATTTATTTTAGCTACAACAGATCCTCAAAAGTTACCTATTACTATTCTTTCAAGATGTCAGAGGTTTGATTTTAAGAGAATTAATAAAAATGATATAACTGCAAGACTTAGAAAGATAGTTACTGAAAAGGGAGTTATGGCCGATGATAAGAGTTTAAATCTTATTGCTAGAGTTTCAGATGGAGCTATGAGAGATTCTTTAAGTATATTAGATCAAGCAATATCTATGGGAAACGGAGCTGTAGAGTATTCATCTGTTGTTTCTATGTTAGGACTTGTAACTAATGAATATCTTTTTACTTTAACTAATAATGTTATAGAAAGAAATATTGAAAAATGTATTTCAACTATTGAAGAAATAATTACTTCAGGTAAGGATGCTTATTTATTTATTAAGGACCTTATTGAACACTATAGAAATCTTTTAATGGCAAAAGTAACTAATAATGCAGAAGAAGTTCTTGATATGTCAGAAGAGAATATTGCTCTTATTAAGGAGCAGTCAGCAAGACTAAGAGCAGAAGAAATAATGAGATGTATACGAATATTACAAGAAGCAGAAGGTAATGCTAAGGTTAGTAAGCAGGCTAGGCTTTATTTAGAACTTTCCATAATAAAAATGTGCAAAATTGAGTATGATACATCAAGTGAAGTTATTTTAACTAGGCTTAATAGATTAGAAGAAAATTTAAAGAACGGAAATATAGCTGTAGCTGTTAAGGAAGGAGTTATGGCTGAAGCTACTAGTATGAAAAAAGCAGCAACACCTGCAAGTAAAGCTACTAAATCTGTAAATACAGAATCATCTGCCATTGGAAATGCTAGTTCTAGGTTGACTATCAATGAAGTGCAAAGAGCTTGGAAGGATGTATTAGAAAGGTTCAAAGCTAAAAGAGCAATGATTATTTATGCATCTATATTAATGGGAAGGCCCATTTCATGCAGTAATGGTATTATAACAGTTGAATTTGATGAAGATTATAAGCTTAGTGCAGATAGATTAAATAAGGCAGAAAATAAAGTAGTAGTAAATGAAGTATTTTCTGAAGTATTTCAAGAAAAATTAAATGTACAGTTTGTATCTAAAGAAAAAAACAGCAATGAGCAAAATGCAGAAGATGTTTTGATGAATGCCTTTGGTGAAGGATTAGTAGATATACTTGATGAATAATGGTAAAAAAATAAGATAAATACTTTATTCTAGTAAAAACTATAAAAATACTTTATAATATGAATAGACTTTTTATTTAAGAGGAGGATTTTTTATGGCAAGAGGAGGATTTCCAGGCGGCTTCGGCGGAGGAAACATGAATAACTTAATGAAGCAAGCACAAAAGCTTCAAAAGGAAATGGAAGAAATGCAAAAAAACTTAGAAAACAGCGAATATGAAGCTTCAGTAGGTGGCGGAGCTGTTGTCGTAAAAGTTAGCGGTAAAAAAGAAGTAACATCAATTAAAATAAAAGAAGAAGTTGTAGATTCAGATGATGTTGAAATGTTAGAAGATTTAGTTCTTAGTGCTGTAAATGAAGCATTAAAGAAAGCGGAAGAAGCTAGTTCAAATCAAATGGGAAAATTAACAGGCGGATTAAACATACCTGGATTATTTTAAATTTATTAAAGGGCATGCAAGGAGACTTGCGTGCCTTAAAAATTATGAATGGAAGGATGAATTAAATGGATTTTTATCCAGTTGCTATAGAAAAGCTAATTGAAGAATTTGCAAAATTGCCTAGTATAGGAAAAAAGACAGCTCAAAGATTGACATTACATATATTAAATCTTCCAGAAGATGAAGTGAAGGAATTTGCTACAGCTTTAGTTAGGGCTAGAGGTACAATAAAATACTGTTCTATATGTGGAAACTTTACTGAAACGGATCCTTGTCCAATATGTAGCAATCCAAGTAGAGATAAGAGCGTAATATGTGTTGTGGAACAACCTAAAGATATTATGACTATGGAAAAAGTTAAAGAATTTAATGGAACATATCATGTACTGCACGGTAATCTTTCTCCAATGCAGGGAAGAGGGCCTCAAGATATAAAGATAAGAGAACTTGTGGCAAGGATGAATGCTGATGTAAAAGAAGTTATTATTGCTACAAATCCTAATGTTGAAGGAGAAGCTACAGCAATGTATATTTCTAGAATACTTAGACCTCTTGAAGTTAAGGTAACGAGAATTGCTTCAGGGCTTCCTGTTGGAGGAGATTTAGAGTATGCTGATGAAGTTACTTTATCTAAAGCATTAGAAGGAAGAAAAGAAATATAAAATGAAGACTTTCTGAATAAAATTTAAATATATGGAAATAAATAGAATAAATATTTTTAATTTCTATTTAAATTTTAGGAGGGAGTTATGAATAAGGGCAAAATTTTAAATTTTATACTGGCAAGGTATGAATATGAGGATACTTTAGATGATGAGCTTTTAGAGTCTATTAGGGAAACAATAGAAGAAATGCAAATAGCCCAATGTATGTTCAATTATGTAAATGACCCTAAATTAATTGAAGCTGCCATATATAGAGAAGATGCAGCAAAGAAAAAATTTGAATATCTTTTATCGCTAGCTAAAGAGAAGCAAATGAATAAAAAGATAGATATGTAATGAATTTTTTTAAATTATGTAGCATAATAATAAGTACTATATAGGGGGAGAAAGAGGGGAAGGTTAAATGATAAGTTTAGATATGATGGTATATGCATTAATTGGATTGGCATTATTGTTCTTAATAATAAAATTACTTAAATGGCCATTAAAGATATTAATTAATGGTATTTTAGGAATTATATTATTATATATATCAAATATAGTGGGAAGTTATATAGGGTTTGTGCTACCTATTAATGCAATATCAGCACTTGTAGCAGGTTTTTTAGGCATACCAGGAATAATATTTTTAATATTATTTCAATTTTTTGTATAATTTAATGATTGTTAAAAAAACAGGAAGGGAGCCTTTTTAGGTTCCCTTATAAGTTAAAACAGATATGAATTAAAGAAATAAGTTGTTAATGAATGAAAACTCTATATATTAAGTAATTTATGCACAAGGTAAAAAAGTGATACAAAAAATTTAGGTGTAAGCACTACATCCGCTTACACCTGTTTAATATGTGGATAATTTAACTTAAAAGCAAAGAAATTATCTACAATAATAACTTGCCCATTATTTATAAAAATATGCACAATTAATGTTATAATTTAAGAAGAAAAGTAAGTTAATATATAATTGTAGGATATTATGTAATATGAGGTGATAAAGATGCCAGCAGGCAATGGAGTAAATTGTTTATACTGTCCAGAAAGAGAAGTAGGTAGATGTGAAGGTAATGATACAGGATGTTTATGTTTTAAATGTCCAAGACATTTAGGACAATGCAGATGTGTGAAGTATTGTAGGGAAACAGAGTCAGTTTTAATTTTTGATGAGAGATAACAAAATATTTTTAATGTTTTAAAGGGTTCAGAAGATAATCTGAATCTTTTTTGTTTTCAGAAGAGAATATATTATTTTTTTATTAATATCATAAATATAACTTTATGAATAATATAACAAGATAAGAGTAAATAAATATAAAGTATAGCACTAATACTAAAATTAATATAATAGTAACAGGCTATAGCAGTAAATAAGAATATAATGGGGGAATTTCATGCATAAGAAATTATTTATTCCTGGGCCAGTGGAGGTTAGACAAGAGGTTTTAGAAAAGATGTCAACACCTATGATTGGGCACAGAAGCAAAGAAGCATCAGAATTACAGAGACACATAAGTGATAATTTAAGAAAGTTATTTTATACACAAAGTGAGATATTACTTTCTACATCATCAGGTAGTGGTCTTATGGAAGGGGCAATAAGATCATGTACAGCAAAGAGAGCAGCAGTATTTTCTGTGGGGGCATTTGGTAAACGGTGGTATAAGATGGCCATAAGTAATAATGTTCCTGCAGATATCTTTGAATTTGAAATGGGGAAGGCAGTAAAGGTAGACAAGGTTAAAGAGGTTTTAAATACAGGAAAGTATGATTTAGTAGCAGTAACTCATAATGAAACATCAACAGGAATAATGAATCCTATCAAAGAAATAGGTGAAGTTATAAAAAATTATCCAGAGGTAGTTTTTATTGTAGACACAGTAAGTTCTGCTGGTGGTACAAAAATAGAAGTTGATAATTGTGGAATAGATGTATGTTTGACATCATCACAAAAGGCTTTAGGTCTTCCACCGGGATTATCAGTATGTACTTTTTCAGAAAAAGCAAAAAATAGGGCTGAAAATGTTAAAAATAGGGGCTTTTATTTAGATTTGCTTGCTTTATATAAATATTTAAAGAAGAAAAATTATCAATATCCTTCAACACCATCTTTATCACATATGTTTGCCCTTGATTATCAGCTTAATTATATATTAAATGTTGAAGGATTAGAAAATAGATTTAAAAGGCATATAGAAATGGCTGATATAGTTAGGAATTGGGGCAGAAAGTATTTTGAACTATTTCCTGAAGAGGGTTATTTGTCTAATACATTAACTACTATTAAGAATACTAGAGGAATAAGCGTATCAGATCTTAATAAAGAATTAGCAAAACGAGGTTTTCAAATTTCTAATGGATATGGAGATTTAAAAGAAAAGACATTTAGAATAGCTCATATGGCAGATATCACTGTAGATGAAGTGAAGGAGCTCTTAGATAATATCAATGACATCCTAGATTTAAAATAATTTATTATTCATAATTAATATATTGGGGGGATTTTACCTTGAAGGTATTGGCTAATGATGGTCTTGAAATAAGTGCAATAAATGAAATAAAGAAAAATGGTATATATATAGAAACAAACCATCTTGATAAAGAGGAATTGATTGAGAATATAAAGAATTATGATGTGCTAGTAGTAAGATCTAACACTAAGGTTACCAGTGATGTTTTAGAGGCAGGAGCAAAAGGAAATTTAAAATTAGTGATTAGGGCAGGAGTAGGAATTGATAATATAGATTTAGATTATGCTAAAAAAGTAGGAATTAAAGTTAGTAATACTCCTGATGCTAGTTCAGATTCAGTGGCAGAATTAGCTTTAGGGCATATGTTTTCTGTTGCTAGGTATATAGCAGTAGCAAATTATACAATGAGAAATGGACAGTGGAATAAGAAGCAGTACAAAGGTAGTGAAATAGCTGGTAAGATTCTTGGAATAATAGGTATGGGGCGCATAGGGAAAGCTTTGGCAGGAAAAGCAGAAGCTTTAGGTATGAAGATAATATATGCAGATGTTTTAGGAAAGCAAGATAATCTAGCTTATGAATTTATGGATTTAGATAATCTTTTAAAGGTTAGCGATTATGTATCATTACATGTTCCATATGATAAGGATAAAGGAGCTTTAATAAGCAGTAGAGAAATATCAATGATGAAGGAGGGTGCAGTTATAATTAATTGTGCTAGAGGAAAGGTGGTAGATGAAGAGGCGTTATTAGAGGGATTGAATTCAGGAAAATTAGCAGGAGCAGGGATAGATGTATTTGAACAGGAGCCTAGTAAAAATACAGAATTAATTAATCATGAACGTGTAAGCGTAACACCTCATATAGGAGCTTCTACCAAAGAGGCTCAAGAAAGAATTGGAAAAGAAGTAGCAGCTATAGTAATTAATTTTAATAAGTAATTTTTAACATAAGGGAGGTATTAAATGTGGCAATTATTAGACCTTTCAAAGCATACAGACCAGTTAAAGAATATGTAAAAGATATTGCAGCTTTGCCTTATGATGTTATGAGTAGCAAGGAGGCCAGAGAGATTGTAAAGAATAATAAATATTCCTTTCTCCGTGTTGATAGGGCAGAAGTAAATCTAGCTGAAAGTGTAGGTGAATATGATAAAGTTGTATATGATACAGCTAATCAAGTGTTAGAAAATATGATAGAAAAGGGGCTATATATACAAGAAAAAACACCTGCTATTTATATTTATCAGCAAATAATGGATGGAAGAGGGCAAAAAGGAATAGTGTGTTGTACATCAGTTGATGATTATATTAACAATATTATCAAAAAGCATGAAAGGACAAGATTACTTAAAGAAATAGATAGAGTTAATCATGTAGATATATGTAATGCTAATACAGGGCCTATATTCCTTACTTATAGGAATAATGATGAAATATCATCAATAGTAGAAGAGTGGAGTAAGAAGGTGCCTGTTTATGATTTTATATCAGAAGATGGTAATGGACATAGGGTGTGGATAATAGATGATAATATAATAATAGAAAAATTAGTTAAATTATTTAAGAGTATAAAATACTTATATATTGCCGATGGGCATCATAGATCAGCTTCAGCTGTAAAAGTTGCTTTAAATAGAAGAAAGCAATTAGGTAAGTATACAGGAGATGAAGAATTTAATTATTTTTTATCTATAATATATCCTGATACAGAGCTTAAAGTGTTTGATTATAATAGGACAGTTAAGGATTTAAATGGGCTTAGTGAAGAAGAGTTTTTTAGCAAGGTTAAAGAATCGTTTTATCTGTCTAAATCAGAAGGTAATAAGCCAGTAACTCCGAAGAATAAACATGAATTTGGTATGTATATGAATAAGCAATGGTTTATTTTAAGAGCAAAGGATGGCTCTTTTGATGAAAATAATTCTATAGATAGTTTAGACGTATCAATACTTCAAAATAATCTCTTGAATCCTATACTAGGAATAAGTGACCCAACAAAATCAGAGAGAATAGAGTTTATTGGAGGCATAAGAGGTCTTAAGGAGTTAGAAAATAGGGCAGATACTGATATGAAAGTGAGTTTTTCTATGTATGCAACCACTATAGATGATATTATGAATGTTGCAGATAATGGTAAAACAATGCCACCTAAGTCTACTTGGTTTGAACCTAAGCCAAGAAGTGGTATATTCATTCATAAATTTTAGTAATAAATAAAAGGAACGGTAATAATAAACAACTGTTCCTTTTATATTTATATTATAGGCTTGTAACCATTTCTTTTAATATAGCAGTTGAATGTTTAACAGCTATAGGTGTGAATTTTTCAAAGTCCATATGTGCTCCGTTATTTGCATTGTCAGATATTGATCTGATTACAACGAAAGGAATAGAGTTTAAGTAACATACATGGGCAATACTTGCACCCTCCATTTCACATGATAAAGCACCAAATTCTTTTTCTAACCATTGGATTTTTTCAAGAGAAGCAACAAACATATCTCCAGAAACAATTCTTCCTGAGAAGGTATTGAAATCTCCAGCTTTATCACAAGCGGATTTAGCTACTTCTATTAAGCGCTCATCACATTTAAAATCAAATGTATCTAATCTTGGAATTTGTCCCATAGGATCACCAAAGGCAGTAGTATCCATATCATATTGGACTAAATTAGTAGCAATTACTACATCACCAGGATATATTTCTTTACCAATACCTCCAGCAACACCTACATTAATTATATGTGTTACTTCGTATTCACTAATAAGAAGCTGAGTACATATAGCAGCATTAACCTTACCTATTCCACATACAACAGCAACTACATCTTTACCCCATAATTTTCCTCTATGGAATGTCATTTTAGCTTTTACTGTAGTATCTTCTAATTCCATGTCAGTTAATAATATTTCTAATTCTTCTGACATAGCACCAATTATTCCTAATATCATCTTTACCTCCAAAATAATTATTTTAATTCAACATATATTATATACATAGAGGAAATCATTTAATAGTGTATAAATAATAAAAAATAAAATAGCGAATTCCGATAGGAGTTACTTGAGAAAAATGCTTCAATAGTCTAATATTATTAATAAGCAAATAAACGTACATAAAAAGGAGAGAAGGAAGATGGCATTATATCCATTTTGTAGAACAGAACTATTAGTAGGAGAAGATGGTATTGAAAAGCTTAAAAATTCAAAAGTTATAGTTTTTGGTATAGGTGGAGTAGGAAGTTTTGCTGTAGAAGCATTAACAAGAGCTGGAGTTGGGAATTTAGTATTAGTAGATAATGATACTGTATGTATATCTAACTTAAATAGACAAATACATGCCACTACAAAAACTGTAGATATGGTTAAAGTTGAAGCTATGAAGGAAAGAATTAAATTAATTAATCCTGAATGTAAAGTTGAAGCAAAACAAGTATTTGTTACAGCTGAAAATATTCCAGATTTAATAACAGATGATATAGATTATGTTGTAGATGCAATAGATACTGTAACATCAAAACTTGCCTTAGCTGAATATTGCTATAAAAATGAAATAAAGATAATGAGTTCAATGGGAACTGGAAACAAACTTGATCCAACTATGTTTCAAGTATCAGATGTATATAAGACAAAAGTATGTCCTTTAGCTAAAGTTATGAGATATGAATTGAAGAAGAGGGGCGTAAAGAAGTTAAAAGTTGTATATTCTGAAGAAATGCCAATGACTCCTGATAAGGGAAGGGCTGTACCTTCAGGTAAGAGACAAACTCCAGGAAGTATTTCATTTGTTCCTCCTGTTGCAGGAATGATAATAGGTGGAGAAGTAATTAAAGATTTAATTGGTATAAATAAATAATAAAAAAGGCTTTCTTAAGTGTAAGAGGGCCTTTTTATGTTTATATTGAAGGATTTTGCAAATATTAAATAAGTATAGATAATACTGATGAATCTTTAGTTGAGTTTTATATAGAATTATTTGTATAATAAAAATAGTGAAAATAAATTAGGAGAATATAAGATGGGGAGTCAGAAAGAAGTCAATATTGAACCAATTAAAGGTACTTTGAATGATTATGTTATTAAAGATAAAGATAAAATAGTAGTGGGAAGATTTACTATAGCAGAACTGGATAAAGAAAATAAAAGAAGCACTATAAGGTTTAAATTTTATAGGGAAAATAATTATGAATTATTAAAAGTTTCAATAGATATGATTTTAAAGACTATCTTCAAAGACAGAAATATAAATAAGATTAACTTTTTAGTTAGTGAAACTAGTGATATAAGTGGATTTTTAGATTTAGGCTTTACTTTGGAGTCAATACTTTCAGAAAATCTTATGGTAAATGGAGCTATTGTAGATGAATTAGGCTTAGGCATTACAAGAAATGAATACATAAGTTCAATAAAAAATAATATAGTCTATATTAAGGGCAATAGAGTAATTGTTAGAAATTTTACACCTGCTGATGCAGAAGAGCTTACAGATTACTATGTTAAAAATAAAGAACATTTAAGGGAATTTGAACCAGCTAGAGATAGTAGTTTTTATGAAGCAACGGTACAAAGGAAGATATTAATAGAAAGTTATAAGCAGTTAATGGTTGGAACAGGAATGGATTTAGGAATTTATTTAAATTATAAGCTTATTGGTAAGATAAAGGTTTCTAGTATAGTTCATGGGGTATTTAAAAGTGCAATTATAGGATATTCAATAGATAAAGAACACCAAGGAAGAGGTTATATGAAAGAAGCTGTACTGCTTGTAGAGAAATATTGCAAACAGTATTTAGACTTACATAGATTAGAAGCATCGGTGCTTGTAGATAATAATAAATCAAAAAGAGTGCTTTTGAAAAGTGGGTTTGAAGAAATAGGAGTTAATAAAAAATATCTTTATATAAATGGAAAGTGGAGAGACCATATTACATTTTATAAAATATTAGAATAAAAAAAAGGAGCTGTGCACTAATTATTTAGTGCGACAGCCCATTTTTTTATTCTTAAACTTCAAAGTTAACTACAGTAGTTTCACCAGCAACAGCTGAACCAGTTGTAACAGGAGTTATTGATTTAGCAGCATCAACATTAGTTATTAAAACTGGAGTTGCTAAAGATAATCCTTTGCTTAATATGAAGTCTCTGTCTATTTTTATTATAGGTGTACCAGCTTTAACTGTTTTTCCAGCTTCAACTAATTGTTGGAAACCTTCACCATTTAAAGAAACTGTATCAACACCGATATGAACTAATAATTCAAGGCCGTTTGATAATTTTAAAGCAAAAGCATGTTTAGTTTGGAAAACTAATGTTAATTCTCCATCAGCAGGAGCAACAACAGTGTCACCTTTTATCATGATCGCAGCTCCGTATCCAGCCATTTTTTCAGCGAAAACTGGGTCTGGTACTTCTGATAATGGAATTATATCACCATCAGCTACAGCAACTAAACAATTTTTTGGTGCTACTTCATCAGCAGTTTCTTTTGATTTTGATTTAAATAAGTTTTTAAAAAAGTTACCCATTTTTATCATCCTTTCAATAAATATAAGTTTTATTATTCATAGTATAGGTAAAATAAAAGGTATAAGTTTAACTGAATATGTAAAACTTATACCTAATCAATAAGATAATTATATATTTTTACCAATATACTGTCAATGTTTATATATAATCATTATTATTATAGTTATAAGATATGAAATATAAAATTATTACAATTATATGCTTTATTCGATGTTAAGTATTTATTATTTTACATAAAAATTAATATATCAAGTAATACGTAGCCGTGTGTATCAATGATATAAACATGGTGTATTATGTAGAAAATAAGAGTAAAGTATGAGTAATTTGTAAAAAACGAGAAAATAGATCATAGATAGATATATAATAA
>OLWA01000647.1_pt1 | contig 41925 bp, 42 predicted proteins | sample 1673251 | NCBI WGS metagenome assembly OLWA01 (sample SAMEA3178937, study PRJEB25190) | human gut metagenome | biome: human gut; feature: human-associated habitat; material: faeces | place: Austria | collected 2013 | reverse complement strand
ATTTGTCACCTACAGCACAAAGTATGATAGGAAATACAAAATATTATTTAGGTGGGTATAGTAAATCAACCATTCAAAAAGATGTAATGTACCAATATGAAAGAAAAATAAATGGAAGTACATATTATTATGGATCAAATCCAAATAATTGGGTAGGAAAACTAGGACTAATGTATGCTAGTGATTATGGATATGCAGCAAGTGATGAGTGTACGCAAACATTATCTAATTATAAAGATACAACATGTAAAAACAATAATTGGTTATTAAAAAGAAAGGAGGAATGGCTATTGCCTCAGAATGCCGGCACTAGTAACTATGCGTTTATTGTCCGTTCAGACGGGGAAGTCAACAGTATATATGTTAAGAACACGGATGTCGTTCGGCCAGTTTTATATCTAACATCTTCCGTAGAAATCATCGGGGGAAATGGAACTTCAACTGAGCCATATGTACTGGATATGAACTCAAAAGATACAAGTGGAGCAAGTGCTCCAGTACTTGCAAGTAATATGATTCCTGTATATTATGATGATTCAAAAAATGTGTGGAAATGTGCTGATAAAGATAATAAAGATAGTCTAACTAGATGGTATAATTATGATTACAAAATGTGGGCTAATGCAGTTACCATAAATTATAGTGATAGTTCTATAAAAAACAAATATTTTAATTCTAATGGTACATTAAAAATAAAACCAGGTGAGGAAGTATTAATGGATGATATAACAACAATGTGGGTATGGATACCAAGGTTTAATACAACTACACCAAGTAATTATAATGGTGGAACACAAACACAACCAAATGCAATAGATGTAACATTTGTAAAGCAAAATGAAGTAGCGCTTGATGCCTTTACTTTTGGAAATAAAGAACTAAGTGGATTTTGGTATGGAAAGTTTGAAGTGGGTCATATAACGCTTGCATCAAGTTCAACTAATGATAGTTTAGGATGCACAAATGAAATATGTAGTAATGCAAATGGAATAATAATAAAACCTAATGTAACAAGTTTAGCAAGAAGTAATGTAAGTAATTTCTTTTATGCTTCAAGAAGCATGGAACAACCTAATAATAGTTTTGGTTTTGTAAGTAGTGAAGTAGATACGCATATGAGTAAAAATAATGAATGGGGAGCAGTAGCATACCTAACTCAAAGTATCTATGGAAGATGTACTAGTAGTACAACCTGTACTGAAGTAGGAATAAACAATAATGGTTCATATAAAACAGGATATGGAGCACCAGCAGGAAGTTCTGATTCTGCAACAAACGAAGCATATAATACAACACGTGGAAAAGATGCTTCAACAACTAATAATATATATGGTATATATGATATGAGTGGCGGTCGCTACGAATATGTCATGGGAGTATATAATAATGCAAAAAGTAGTTCAGGATTTAATAGTTTACCAGATGAGAAATATTATAATAATTATACAGGATCATCTTATACAGGACATGCGTTAACTGAAACAAAAAAATGGTATGGTGATAACGATGGCTTCGTTAGCGCGAGTTACCCATGGTTCGCACGAGGTGGCTACTATGGCGCTGGTGGGGTCACAGGAGTGTTTTACTTCAGCAGCTACGATGGTAATTATATCAACAGCCACTCTTCGCACCTTGTAATTTCCAACGAATAGCCCTACAGGGGTATTTATCGGAAGGGGACTAAAGAACCCAAAATGAAAGTCAAGTAAATTAATTAAAAAATGATAGAAAGTGATACTTCAAAAACAGATGTGATTAATGCACGAAAGTTTTTGAAGTTTTTTAATAAAATAAATATCTTTATTTTATTTGTATTTTATTGTATAATTTAAATGGAAATTGAGGTTATGTTATGTTAATTACAAATGAATTTGATGATTATGAAATTATATCTATGAGTGATGGAGAAAAGCTTGAAAGATGGGGTAAGTTTTATTTGCTTAGACCAGATCCTGAGATTATATGGAAAGAAAGTTTAGATAAAAGTATTATTCATGCTTATTATCACAGAAGTACAACTGGGGGAGGTTATTGGGATGTTTTAAAGAAATTACCTTCTTCTTGGTGTGTTAATTATAAAGATTTAACTTTTAATGTTAAGCTTATGGGGTTTAAACATACGGGTATTTTTCCTGAACAAAGTGTTAATTGGGATTTTATGAGAGAAAAAATAAAAGAAGAAAAGAAGAAAAGTAATCGTGAAATAAAAGTTTTAAATCTTTTTGCATATACTGGTTGTGCTAGTGTTGCTTGTTTAAAAGAAGGAGCAAGTGTCGTTCATGTTGATTCTAGTAGGGGAATGGTTGATTGGGCTAAAGAAAATGTTAAAGTAAATAATTTAGAAGATAAACCTATTAGATTTTTAGTGGATGATTGTATTAAGTTTGTTGAAAGAGAAATAAGAAGAGGAAATAAATATGATGCGATAATTATGGATCCACCTTCTTTTGGAAGGGGAGCTAATAAAGAGGTTTGGAGTATTGATAAGGATTTATTTAATCTTGTTAGTTTATGTAAAAATCTTCTTGTTGATGAACCACTTTTCTTTATAATTAATACATATACTGCAGGTCTTTCTAAAATAGTTATTGAAAATATTTTAAAAATAGTTATGTCTGGTTTTCCTGGTAAAATATCTTCTTATGAACTTGGAATACTTGGTAAAGACAATTTAATATTACCATGTGGAGTATGTGCAAGATATGAAAAATGATTTAGAAATATTATATGAAGATAATCATATTATTGTTGTAGTAAAACCATTTAATATTTTATCTCAAAGTGATGATACTAAAGATATTGATATGTTAACTTTAATAAAATCTTATTTAAAAGAAAAATATAATAAACCTGGTAATGTTTATTTAGGTCTTATACATAGACTTGATAGACCAACCGGAGGAATAATGGTATTTGCTAAAACTAGTAAGGCAGCATCAAGACTTAGCGAACAAATAAGGTTAAATTTATTTACTAAAAAGTATTTAGCTATAGTAAATGGTTATTTTGATGAAAAAGCAGGTGTTTTTGAAGATTATATTTTAAAAAAAGAAGATAATTCTAGTGTAATATCTAATTTAGGGAAGTATGCTAAATTAGAATATGAAGTGTTAAAAGAAAAATCTAATTTAAGTTTAGTAAATATATTATTACATACAGGTAGACATCATCAAATAAGAGTGCAATTTGCAAGTAGAAATCATCCTTTATATGGGGATCAAAGATATGGAAAATCATCTAAAAAGCAACTTGCATTATTTGCTTATTATTTATCATTTAATCATCCAGTTACAAAAGAAAAATTAGAATTTATAAAATATCCAGATAAAGTTGGTATTTGGAAGGAGTTTATATGTTAGAAATTAAAAATGTTAGTAAAAGTTATGGAAATAAAAAAGTATTAGATAATGTAAGTTTAAAAATAAAAAAAGGAAAAATATTTGGTTTTATCGGAGAAAATGGTGCAGGTAAAACAACTTTAATAAAAGCAATCGTAGGGATACATGATTTTGATTCCGGTGATATTTTAATTGATGGTGTATCTATTAAAGAAAATCCTGTTTTATGTAAGAAAAAGATGGCTTATGTTCCTGATAATCCTGATATTTATCCTAATTTAAGAGGTATTGATTATTTAAATTTTATTTGTGATATATATGAAATAAATGAAGAAGAAAGAAATACTTTAATAAAAAAATATGCTGATAAATTTTTACTTACATCATCTTTAGGAGATATTATTAGTTCATATTCTCATGGTATGAAACAAAAACTTGTTATAATAAGTGCTTTAATTCATAAACCAAGTTTAATTATTTTAGATGAACCTTTCGTAGGATTAGATCCTAAAAGTACGAAAGATGTTAAAGATATAATGAAAGAATTATGTAAAGAAAATGTTACTTTCTTTTTCTCATCACATGTTCTTGAAGTAGTAGAAAAACTTTGTGATGAAGTAGCTATTATTAAAGATGGAAAAATACTTGAAGTAGGTTCAGTTGATAAAATAAAAGGAAATAAAGATTTAACTGATGCATTCTTGGAGAAAACTTATGAAAAATAAATTTATAACAATTTTAAATACTACGATTAATAATTCATTTAAATTAAAAGTAACAAGTAAAAAGAAAAAAATAGGTATAATAGTGTTATTAATATATTTAATATTTTGTTTTATGTATACTTTTAAAATAAATTTAAGTACTATTTTTGAAACATTAAAATCTTTAAATTTAACATCATCTTTTTTAAGTGTTATTGTTTTTCTTTCAAGTTTATTTTCTTTTTGTATGACTTTCTTTCTAGCAAAGAATATTTTATTTCAAAATAAAGATAATGATTTATTATTAACTTTACCTCTTAAGAAAGAATTAATTATATCTACAAGATTAACTTATTTATATTTATATAATTTAGTATTAACTCTTCTTTGTTTAATCCCAGGTTTATATATATATACTACTAATATAGGAATAAGTTTAAATTTAGTTATAATAAGTGTTATATTAGTATTTTTTACTCCGATTATACCAACTTTATTAGCTAGTGTTTTTGGTTATTTAATTGCCTTTTTAACAAATAAGTTTTCTAAATCAAATTTATTTGAATATATTTTTAATCTTTTATTTATAGGAATGTATTTTTTAGTATTATTTAATAATAATTCTTTTCTAGTAAATATTATTTTAAATAAGAATATTAAATATATATTATTTCCTTTATATTTAATAAATAAATCTTTAATTAATCCTTTATATATAGTTATTTATATAATATTTAATTTACTTATTTTATATTTATTTATTAAATTATTTAAAAATATATACTTTAAATTAATTATAAATGTTAATAAAGTTATTACTAAGAATAATTATAATATAAATAGTAATAAAAATAGTTATAATAATAAAAATAAATCTTTATTAAAAAAAGAAATAAGAAACTATTTTTCATCTTTTGTTTATGTTTTTAATACTTTAATTGGACCTTTTTTACTAATATTATTTACAATATATTTAATTTTTGATAATAAAATTATTACTAGTATAGGAAAAGATATTGATATAAGAATTTATATTTATTTAATTATTACATTTGTTATATGTTTAACAAATATTACTTGTTGTAGTATTTCTATGGAAAAACAAAATTTTTATATGTTAAAAACATTACCTTTAAGTGAAAAAGAAATATTAAATAGTAAATTAAAGTTAAATATTTTACTTGTTTTACCTAGTGTTATTTTCTTTTTAATAGTTATATATTTAAAAGGATATATTAAATTTTATGATGCTTATTTACTTTTATTTTATTCTTGCTTTTTAAATCTATTTGTAAGTATGTATGGTTTAATTGTAAATTTAAAATTTCCTATGTTTGATGCTTTAAACGATCAAATAATTGTTAAAAGAAGTACAAGTGTATTAATAGGGACAATTGTTTTAACTATTATATGTTTGTGTTTAGTATCTTTTGTTATGGAATATAATGTTAAGTATAATCATTTAATTGAACTTTCTATTCTTATTGTATTAGCTTTAGATATAATTCTTAACTTTATTTTAAATAAATGGGGAATTAAAAGATTTAGGAAATTATAAGATGAAATTAAATATAAATGATGAAAGTTACGATGTTATTATAATTTATAAAGATATTAAAAATATGTATTTAAGAGTAAAGAGTGACTTAAAAATATATATTACTTGTTCTAAATATACAAAAGAAAAAGATATTGTTAAATTTATTGAAAATAATACTTTAAATATATATAAGATAATAAATGATATTAAAAGAAAAAATATTAATTTAAGTGATAAATTAATGTATTTAGGAAATAGTTATGATAAAAGATTTATTAATACTAAAGAAATTATTTTTGGAAAAGATTATGTTTTTATAGGAAAAAATTTTAATTTAGATAAATTTTATAAAGATGAAGCATTAAAAGTATTTAAAGAAAGATTAGATTATATATATAATTTATTTGAAGAAGATATAAGTTATCCAAGTCTTAGAATAAGAAAAATGACTAGTAAATGGGGAGTTTGTAATATAACAAAAAAGATTGTTACTTTAAATTTAGAACTAATTAAATTAGATATAAAATATTTAGATTATGTTATTGTACATGAACTTAGTCATTTGATATATCCTAATCATTCTAAAGGTTTTTGGAATTTAGTTTATAAATATTGTCCTAATTATAAATTATATATAAAAGAAATGAAGAATTTAATTTAGTCTTATTTACTAAAAAATGGAGGAAGGTTTTATGATAATAACAAGTTTAGATAATAAAAAAGTTAAAGAAGTGGTAAAATTAAAACAAAAAAAGTATAGAGATATAGAAAATAAATTTATAATAGAAACATTAAATATAATAAAAGAAGCTTATAATATGGGTTATTTACTTGAATTATATGTTCTTGAAGGTACAACTTTGAATATAAAGTTTGATGTTCCAATAAATTATGTTAGTAAAAATGTTTTTAATAAAATTAGTTTTTTAGAGAATTCATATATTTTGGGTGTTTGTAAGAAAAAAGAAAATAAACTTACAGGAAATAAATATGTTTTACTTGATAATATACAAGATCCAGGTAATTTAGGAACTATTATAAGAAGTTGTGTAGGATTTAATGTAGATACACTTGTACTTGGTGATACTTGTGTTGACTTATATAATGATAAAGTACTTCGTGCAAGTGAAGGTAATATTTTTAAATTAAATATTGTAAGAATGGATTTAAAAGATGTGATAAAAACTTTAAAAGAAAAAGATATTGTAATATATGGAACAGATGTAAATGATGGTGAAAATATTGATAAAGTAGAAAACAACTCTTCTTTTGCTCTAGTTATGGGAAATGAAGGAAATGGGGTAAGCGATGAGGTTAAAGCTTTAGTGGATAAGAATTTATATATAAAAACATCTAAAAATTTAGAAAGTTTAAATGTAGGGGTAGCTACAGGTATAATTCTTTATGAGTTAAATAAGTGAGGTGTTTATGAATAAGTTAAATCATTTGGCTATAATTGTAGATGGTAATGGAAGATGGGCTAAAAGTATTGGTAAAATAAGAAGTTATGGTCATTTAAAAGGGTATGAAAATTTAAAGAAAATAATAAATTATGTTAATGATAATTTAGATATAAAATATATTAGTTTATTTGTTTTTTCAACAGAAAATTTTAAAAGAAGTAAAGATGAAGTAGATTATTTAATGAATTTATTTAAGAAAGGTTTTAAAGAAGAAAAAGATGTTTATATAAAAAAGAATATGAAGGTGGTTTTCTCTTATAAAAAAGAAGGGTTAAGTAAAGATATTATATCTATAATTGAAGAAGTTGAATCTTCTACAAAAGATAATACAGGATTAGTTGTTAATTTTTGTTTGAATTATGGTGGTAGAAGTGAAATAGTTGATGCTTGTAAGAAAATAATTGATGATAAAATAGATAAAAATGATATTACAGAGGACTTATTTAAAGATTATTTATATAATAAGCTTCCTGATATTGATTTAATGATTAGAACAAGTGGAGAACAAAGGATAAGTAATTTTATGTTATGGAGTTTGTCTTATAGTGAACTTTATTTTACAAAAACTTATTTTCCTGCTTTCACAACAACTGAATTATTAGAAATAATTGATGATTTTAATAATAGAGATAGAAGATATGGTAACGCAAAATAAGCGTTACTTTTTTAATATTTTAATATATTTTTCATAAATTTATTATGAAAGGGAAAATAATATGTTTCAAACAAAGATAAATGAAAGAATAAGATTAATATTAGTTATATTTATATTGTTGTTTTTAATTATATTAGTAAGAATTGTTTACGTTCAAACAATTGAATATAAAAAACTAAGTTTATTAGCAGATGATTTATGGAGTAGGGAACTTCCAATAACAGCAGAAAGAGGTAAAATATTAGATAGGAATGGTGTTATTTTAGCTACGAATAAAACAACATCTACTTTAATAATTATTCCTAATCAAGTAGAAGATAAAAAGTATACTGCTAAAATTATTAGTGAAATATTAAATGTTAGTTATGATACTATTTATGAAAGAGTTAATAAAAAAAGTTCTATAGAAAGAGTTCATCCTGAAGGGAGAAGATTAAATAAAGATATTGCAGATAAAATAATATCTTATAATTTACCAGGTGTTTATTTAGTTAAAGAATCTCAAAGATATTATCCTTATGGTGATTTACTTTCTCATACTTTAGGTTATGTAGGAATTGATAATCAGGGCTTAGCAGGTATTGAGCTTATGTATGATAGTTATTTAAAAGGAACAGATGGTGCGATAAAATATTATAGTGATGCTAAAGGAAATAGACTTGATAAAAAAGAAGTATATGAAAGTCCTGTAAGTGGAATGGATATTGTTTTAACAATTGATTATAATATTCAAAAGTCAATTGAAAGAGAACTTGATAATATTGTGGATATTTTAAATCCTGATAATGCTTTAGTAATAGCAATGAATCCTAACACAGGTGAAATACTTGGGATGGGTTCACGACCAGGATATGATCCTAATAATTATAGTAAATATAATATGGAAACATTAAGTAGAAACCTTCCTATTTGGATGACTTATGAACCTGGTTCAACTTTTAAAATAATAACAACAGCATCAGCAGTAGAAGAAGGGGTTGTTAATTTAGAAAAAGATACTTTTTATGATACAGGAAGTGTTAAGGTAACTGGTTCAACTTTAAGATGTTGGAAAGCAGGAGGACATGGACATCAGACTTTTTTGCAAGTTTTTGAAAACTCTTGTAACCCAGGTTTTGTATCACTTGGATTTAAACTTGGAAAAGAAAAATTATTTTCTTACATAGATTTATTTGGTTTTGGAGAACAAACAGGAATTGATTTAAATGGTGAGGGTAGTGGTATAATATTTTCTTTAAATAATGTTCATGATCTTGAACTTGCTACGACTGCTTTCGGACAAGGTGTAAGTGTAACACCGATACAACTAAGAGTCTTATAAATGATACCCTTATAATAAATAGGGGAAGTATTAGTAAATATAGTAAAAAGTATGATGTTGAGTATGAATTTAGGTGTTTGGTGAATATAATGTAAAAATAGTTAAATTAATTCGTTAAATAAAAAGTAAAGTGCACAATTGTATGTGTGATTACTTAATAAAAGCGTGGTTTCAATAGAAACTGCACTTTTATTAAGCATTTTAAGGGAAAAAATAAAATATAATGTGAAAAAATATGACTATTTTTAAAATTTGTGATATATTATTACTTGTCAAAGGAATTTTATTCCACGACGAAAGGACAGAATATGCATCATTTTTTAAAAGAAAGTGCACAATTCTGTTTGTTTTCAATATTAGGCAATTTATTTGTCGATGAGATATTTATAAGGATGATATAAATATCTTTTTTATTTTAATAAATCTTTATTTAATTGAACTTCATCTGGTTCAATATAATACATATTAAGCATATTAAGTGTTTGTTCGTCACATAAAAATAACATAGCTTTAAATGGGCAATTATTATTTAAAGAATCCCTACATAAGCTATTTATATGATTGGCAATTATATTACAATCATTTTGAGTGAGATTCTTAAATGTTGTTTTTTTAGGTAAAACATATCTTATAAATTCATGATTTTTTTCTATGCCACCTTTTTGCCAAGATGCACTAGGATCACAATAAAATACTTTTGATAATACTTCACCTGTTTTATGATGACATTCAATATTTAAAACATCATAAAATTCATGAACATTATCAGTAAGTATTACCTGGAATAGTTTTTTATAATCATCTTCATATAAAGTTTTCTGTAAATATTCAAAGACTCTAGTTACTTCGTCTGTAGTTTGTTTTTCTAACAAAAACATAAGCATAAAATTTGATTTTCTCCAAAATAAAGTAAGAATGCATTTCGAGTTTGACTGTATTCCTTCAACTGTGTCCATTTCTACAATATTTAAATTGGGGTTTTTACTTGTATATTCAATAAAATCATCATATTTTCTGCCAATAAGAATTTCTCTTTCTTGTCTTGTCCTACGTTTTTTATTTTTTATTTTTTTATTTTTAACTATTCTTGGAAAATCAATTGGTCCAAATTCAAATACCCCTTTATTGATATAATTATAAAATGAAACTTTAGAAAAGTTTAAAATTTCCGGATGATTTATATATAGGTGATTTGTAGTTTGTCCTTTTTTTACAAGTGAAGCAATAATCTTATTAATATTAAATATTTCCTCTTCATTCAAATCAATTCCTTGTCTACAACTAGATATTAATTCTTTATAAGAATCATCAGCTTTTCTTGCGTAATAAGTAAATCTTTCTTTTCTACAACCACTTCTAGACTTACATCCATTACAAATATGTGGCGACTTTAACAATTTATTACAAGAATAGTCTTTGCATTTATCGTTGTAACAATTATTCCAATTACTTGGTTTATAATAAATTTTATTTCTATCAATTTCTCTTAAAATAGTAGAATGTGATTTATTCAGTTCTTTTGCTATTTGATTAATACTTTTTTAGCATTTAAGCCATCTTCTATATTTCTTCTATCTTCATAGGATAGATGGCAATAATTTGTCATAATAATATTCCTCCTTTGTATGATAAATAAATTGCTTGAAGAATATTATATACGATTACAAAACTAACTGCACAACAATTGTGCGCTTTCAAATTTATATTACGAGTTAAATTAATTTGTAAAAAATTGTAAAAAAAGTATTGACAAACTAAAAAAAAAGAGTAAAATCTAATTTAATATTTTTAACTTGGATGAGGGAGGAATATTATGATTAATTGCTTTAATACTTTAAAATCAGTAATTAAATCAAAATTAAATGTAATTTGCAACACTTTTTGCTGCAATACTTTAATACGCCTTTCTTGTCCACTAAAAGAGATGAAATGTGATAGCGCAACGGTTTAATTACCTTTGTTGCGTCGCCTTTCATCTCTTTTTCTGTATAAAAATATATAGTGGGAGGTGCCTCATGAATATTACTATTGATGATTTATTAAATCATGTAAAAACTTATAATCCAGAAGAAATAGAGATTATAAAAAAAGCATATGATTATGCAGATTACTTGCATGAAGGACAAACCAGACAAAGTGGTGAGCCATATATAACTCATCCTTTAAATGTTGCTTATATATTATCAGAAATGCATGCTGATAGGGATACTATATGTGCGGCACTTTTACACGATACTCTAGAAGATACTAAAGCAACAAAGGAGGATATTGCAGAATTATTTAATAAGGATATTGCTAATTTAGTAGATGGAGTTACAAAAATAAGTAAAATGAATTTTTCGAGTAAAGCAGAACAAAATTTGGCTAATACTAGAAAAATAATTACAGGTCTTACAGAAGATGTTAGAATAATAATTATAAAGTTAGCTGATAGACTTCATAATATGAGAACATTAGAATTTAAATCAGAATTTAAACAAAAAGAAAATTCACTTGAAACAATGGAAATATTTGTACCACTTGCTTACTATATAGGCGCTTATAGAATTAAAACTGAACTAGAAGATATTTCATTTGGATATTTATCTCCGAATGAATATAAAGAAATAGAACAAATATTAAATAATACAAAATTAGAAAATGAATCTTGTTTAAATGAGATGTTATTAAATATAGAAGAAATATTAAATAATGAGTTAATACCACATGAAATAAAAGTTAGAACAAAAAATATATATGGAATATATAAAAGACTTGATGGTGGAAATAAAAAAATATGTGATATACATGATTTATTATCACTAAAGATAATGGTAGATGATATAAAGAATTGTTATATATCACTAGGACTTATACATAATAAATATCATCCAGTTAATGATAGATTTAAGGATTATATATGTAATCCTAAAACTAATTTATATAAATCATTACATTCTACTGTATTTGGGCCAAAAGAAAAATTAGTACAAACTCAGATAAGAACATTTGCTATGGATAAAGTAGCCTCTTTTGGACTTACTGCTCACTGGGATATAAATAAAGGTAATGCTAGATATACGATGCAAGAAGAATTAAGAAAAAAATCACAAGTATTTAAATCATTAAGTGATGTAAATATAATGTTTAAAGATAATCAAGATTTTGTATCTCAAGTAAAAGGAGAATTATTTTCAGATAAAATTTATGTTTATTTACCAAATTTAAATGGTGAAGTATTTGAATTACCTAAAGAATCTAATATAATAGATTTAGCTTGTTATATGAATTTAGAAAAAATATTAATAGGAGCTAGGGTAAATGATGAAATAGTACCTATTGATTATTGTTTAAATAATAAAGATAGGGTAGTTGTATTAACAGATGAATTGGCTTATGGAAATCGAAAAGATTTAATAAAAAAAGCTAATACGGAATATGCAAAAATGAAAATAAAAAATTAATTATAAGGGGAGTTAGAATATGAACAATAATTCAAAAGAAAATTATTATCTTTTAAAGGAAAAAATCGAAAAATCTCACGATTTTGATTTCAATGAAATATTAGAAAAACTAAATGATAATATAATATGTGTTGGAAGTGGTTCTTCTTACGCTACTGCTTATTTATTTTCAAAAATAATACGTAATATATTTAAAAAAAATTCATTAGTTATGAGACCAAGGGAATTATTAAATGAACAAATAAAAGATAATGTTTCAATAATTATATTTTCTTATAGTGGTACATCAAAAGATACTATATATTTATTGAATAAATATTCTAATAGTTTTTTGATATGTGGAAGGAATATAGAAGAATTTGAAAAAAAAGAAAAAATCTTTAGTTATTATACAGGGGTTAGATATGAAAGAGGTAGTATTTTATATGAAAATGTTTTAATTCCTTTAACAATATTATTAAAAAATATAAATAATTTTAAAGATATAATAAACTATGAAATAAATAATTTGGAATATCATGATTCTAATAATGTATTTGTATCAAAAACCATAAATAATATAGCTATATTTGGTGGAGATTTTTGTGAAACTGCTTGTTTAAATTTTTGTAATAAAATACTTGAGACTGGTATTATTAAGTTTGATTATTTTGAAAAAAAGGATTTTTCTCATGGACAATATATTTATTTTTTAAATAATAAATATGATAATATTATTTATTTTAAACAAAAAAATGTATCAGAGTATGAAAAAAAACTAATTGATTATTTACAAAAAACAAAAAATAAAATAATTTTTGTTGAAAGTGAGTTTAATTCATATGAAGCAGAATATGATTTAATTTATAAATCCAATAAATTATTTAATTCTATTCTTATATCAAAATTAGAAAATTTAAAAATTAATTCTTTAAATGCTAATGAACAATTATATAAATATGAAGGAGATTTTTCATGATTGTGTATATTGATTTTGATGGTGTAATATATGATACTGTATCAATAATTCTTAATCAAATGAAGAAAAATAATATTTCATTTGAAAAGGATTGTAGTAACTTTTTTGAACATTTAGATTGGAAAGAAATATTATATTCATCTAAAGAAATAAATTTTTCCGTATCAAAGATAGAAAAATTAAAAAATAAATATAATATAAAAATACTCACACATGTAAGTTCTATTAATGAAATGATAGAAAAAACAAATTTTATTAGAAAAAAGTTTACTGATATAGATATTATATTTGCTCCTAAAAAAGTAGATAAAAACTTTGTTGTAAATGCTAAAAATAATATTTTAATTGATGATTCTAAAAAGAATATAGATAATTGGAATAGAAATAATGGTATAGGTATTTTATTTGGTCAAGATGGAATTTTAGATTTATTAGATTTAGAAAATAATATTAGAGGTGATAACAATGATTGATTCACATTCGCACATAAAAATAAATAAAAATGTTAGTGTTTCAAAGAAAAATATTAAAGATTATTTAATTATGTTAAAACAAAATTGTATAGATGAAGCAATAGTAACTATTGACCCTTTTATAGATAATATTAAATGCAAATTGAATTCTAACCATTATGTAAAAATGAAGTCAGTTAATGAATCATATAATATAATTTGTAAATGCACATCTTGCAATAAAATAATATATGAAGGAATTGATCCTTATATTGAATATAATAATTTCTTGATTGAAAACATGTCAGAAAATAAAAATATTAATATTTTTCCAGTTGTTGCTGTTACGCCAAATTCATTACAACATATGATTGATTTTTATATTAGTGAATATGGTAGCAAAATAAAAGGAATTAAAGGATATACAGGTTTGAGTGCTTATACATTAGATGATATCGAATTTTTAAAAAGTGCTTTACCTTTACTTGTTCATTGTGGAACGTATGATAATCAAAATCCAATGAATATGGTAAATTTTGCTTCTAAATTTGATAATTATTTGATATTAGCCCATCTAGCTGCTTTGAATATTGATTCAATCAAACGTTTTAAAGAAATGGATAATGTTTTAATTGATTTATCTCCAGCTAAATTTATTTTTGATACTTATGTAAAGAATAATAGAGCAGGTGGAGTTTTTAATAAAATTAATATTAATACAGTTGATGATATGTATGAAATACTTGCTAATAATTTTGATATTAATAGAATTGTTTGGGGTTCGGATTTTCCCTATTCAGATCAAAAAGAAGAATTAAATACTTTTTTAACTTCACCAATTTTTTCAAGTACTGAAAAGGAAAAAATATTATGTAAAAATATAAAGAAGGTTTTATAAAATGAAAATATATGATTCTGTAATTATAAAAACAAAAAATGCAAATAGTGATATTGTTGTTAAATTAAAAAAAGAATTCCAAGATAGGTTTATAAAAATTTATCAAGAATTAAAAAAATCAGAATATTGTGAACACGACACTTTAATGATTAAGATAGTTAATGACACAATACTAATTGAGGATAATAAAATTTCAATCAAAGATATTTTTCGTAAATATAAATTTGTTTCAAATATATTTTGTGATGAACAAGATATTAATGTATATCAAAAAAAGTATGCTAAATATATAATCAATAAAAAAAATCAAGCTAATAAAATTATTTCAAAATATAATTTCAGAAATAATTTTGATTTTGTTAGTGGCGCTATTTTTATTACGGATGAACAATATTATCTATTAAATGATACAAAATTGAAAAACGTGATATTTAGTAATCATGATAATTGCTATGAATATGTTATTCCTAATGAAAATGGGTTTATTTTAAGAGGAAGTTATACCTATTATTATCTTTTATCTAATAAAGGAAAATTTGAAAAAGTAAGTTTAAAGCATTTTGAAGAATTTATTAATAATTATAAAATTTATTTTAAAAAAATAACAAGTGCATTTGACGATATTGAAAATAATAAAGATAATAGTGTTTTGGTTTTATCTGTACTTGATAATATTAGAAATTATCTTTTAATATTAATTAATGCTTTAGTAATTTCAAATCAAAAAGAAGATGAAACTTTATTATACGATCTAACTAATTCAAAATATAATAAAATTTTGGATGATATTACAGTTGTATATGATCAAATGACTAGTATTATAAACAATGGCTTATTTGATATAAAATTAATTATCAAAATAATTAATAATGTTGTAAAATATAAATTTTTAGATATTATTAAAAATAGTGATAATAAATTTTATGATAAAATGTTAAAAAGTCATAGAGAATGTGATTGCTTTTTAGAAAATTATTTAACAGCGCTAAATTACTTAAATAAATATAAACATGATGTGAATTTCTTGGGCGTATTATATGGTGGAATAGAATTACCTTTGATTGCTTATTTTTTAAAAAACAAAAAAGCTAAAGTTATGTATGTTTCATTATTTGGTATATATAATGAAAGACATAAATCTAGATTAGATTATGATGAAATTTTAAAAAAAATAAATAATAAAATAAAAAACAAGAAAATGTTAAAATGCATATTATGTGATGATAATATGTTAACTGGAAAAACTATCCAATACATATTAGATTCATTAGTTATTCAAAATATTTCAGTTCAAAGAATACTTTTAATTAATCACGTGAATATGAACAGAATATATCAAATAATAGATAATAAAACATTATTAGATTTATCTATTATTGATAAATATATATATGGTTTGTTTTTTAGTACTAAATATTCAAAAATTAAATATGGAGAAAATAAAAAAAATAGTTATTTAGATGAATTTTATTTATTCGATTTAAGTAAAGAATATATATGTTATTATCTTTATAAAAATAAAATATATTCTCCAAAAAGTAGAATACATAATTATAAAATAGGAGGGAAAAATGAATGATACCTTAATTACAACTTTTCCAATGAAACCATTAAGTAATATTAAAGTTGGAACATTTACAGCTCCATTATATGTAGATTTTTTATCTCAAAAATTAAATTGTAAAAGTATATTATCATTAAATTTATTAAATAGTTATAAAAAAACAAATGATAATTCTAATGATTACTTAAAAATATTAAATAATGTAGGCATTAATTTTGATGAAGTATTCATAGATTATTATAATAAGGAAAAATTACTAAATAATATAGATTTATTATTTGATAAAGGTTTAATAGTTGAGAGAGATGAAGAATTTCTTATATGCGATTGCAATAAAATAGATATTAAATATTCAACAATCAATGATTATACAAATTATGATTTAATAGAAAGTAAAAATGGAGAATATTATTGTAAAGATTGTGGTAGTAAATGCAAAATTATTAAAGAAAAACGTTTATTTTTGATTCTTGATGAAAAATATTTAAGAAAAGTTCAATCAATACCTAAAATTTATGATGATAATTTAGAGCAGATAAAAGAATTATTTAAAAACAAAGAATTTTTAATATCAAAAAACAGGAATACTGGAATAAAATATAAAAATTATAACATAGATATAGATTTTGTATGGAATAATTATATTAATTTATTTAACGAAAAAAACATTGTAATAGTAACAAGTAATAAGCATTTAATGAAGGTGTTTATTACAAATTATTTAGCTACAGTTTTTAATAAAAATATTATATATATATTACATCCATATATTGAAAAAAAAGAACCAATTATTTGGGAGAATACATTATATCAATATGATGAATATTATAAAAAATTATTTTTACTTTATAGTCCAAAATGGAATTCTAGAGATTGCTATTATGATATTGGTCTTTTTAAATCTTTAGCAAAACTAAGAATTGGAGGTAGAAATAATTTATACAAGTATTTAAGTACTAATGAAAAATATGATGATTTATATTTATATTTAAATAAATTTATTACTACAACAATAAATTTTCAAAAAAATTTAAGTGAAATTAAACAAAAGAAAATATTAATTTCTGATTATGATAATACATTTCATGTTTATTATGATAGTTTATTAGAAAATAAAGTAGAATTTAAATATAAAAATAATTTTTATGATGAAAATAATATTATTGATAGGGTTAATAAATTTAGAATAAATAATTTATTTTGCATAAATACTGGTAGAAGTTATGATTCCTTAAAAAGAGTTTCACCTGATTTATCTTATGATTTTTTAATATGTAATAATGGGGCCGAAATTTATGATAGCCAAGATAATTTGATCAATTATGAATGTATGAATATAGGTGATATTAAGCTAATTAATCAGTATAATTTTAATCAAATTTGTGAGGTAAAAAAATATTATCCCAAAAATGTATATGTAGAAGATAAGATGCTTGCAGTTAGTATTAAATGTACAAACAAATCTTATTTTGATGAACTTGTGGATTATTTTTCCAATAATCTAATAGAAACAAAATGTTACTATTTATTTCCAAGAATACGATTAGTTAATAATAAAATAAATAAAAACAGTGCTATTGAACTATTGATAAAACGAAATTATATTTTTAAAGATAATATTTATGTTATAGGCGACGATGATAATGATTTACCAATGCTAAAAAATTATAATTCTGCAACAATGAAATGGTGTTCTTCAAATATAGAAAAATTAAACTTAAAGAAATATGATAATATAGTTGATTATATTAATTATATAGAGGGCAAATAAAATGAAAAATGAGTATGAATTTATATATGATGGTGAATTAGAATTTGTTCAACAATTAGTCAAAAAATATAAAACTGAATACATTGATATTAAATTAAAATATAATAAAGCATTAGAAAAAACAAATAATTATATTGATATGATAAATTTGATGGAAAAATACAGGATAGAAATTTTAAATTTATTAAAGAAAATTGTTAAAAAATATACATATTTTGAAAATAATGCAGTTATATATTTAACAGGAAGTTTTGCTAGAAATACTGTTAGACCATTTAGTGATTTGGATTTAAATATTGTATATATAGATGATTCAGGAAAAAAATATGAAAAATATGAAGAATTATTTTACTATATGATTAGTGAGATTTTTGATTATCCAAGAAGAGCAGTTCATTCAATAATAACAGCATTTAATAATGGAAAAAATATAAAATATGTGAAAAAAAACATGAATGAAGAGGATATTACTGTTACGTTAGTTGACAAGAATTTAACGATTAAATATCAAATACCATATTTATCTAAAAAAAGATTTTATTTACAATATATGAATGATAAAAATTATAAAACTGTATTTAAAAATTTAAAGAAAATTTATGATAATAATGGTATCCAAGAATGGTCAAATAATTTTTTGTTTTTAAATCAAAATGAAGCAGTTAACAAATGTTATGGGGAATATATTTCATATATTCTAAAAAGTATTAGTTTTAAAAAAATAAATAAATATTATGATCAGATAATTAATGATCTTATTAATGAAAATTTAGATTTTTCTTATATAAAAAACATTAAAATTGTAATTCAAATGAATGAATTTCATTTTATATATAATTCAATAACTTTACTACAATTATTAAAACGTATTAAAGAACAAGGAAAATTTTATAATTCATTTGAAGATATTATTAATAATGCAGATCAAAATTTAAAAAAAGTAGTAATGTATTTTTATGAATATAACTATAAATTAATTATTTTAAATGAGATTTTTAAAAAATATAATTTAGAATATAGTATTCATACAAATAAAAAAATTAATTTTAAACAATACCCTTTGATAAAAAAGGAGATTGATAATATTATGAAGTTTATGTATAATATAAATGAAAAAATATTAAAAATATTAAAAGAAGAGGTGTATATATATGATAAATAATAATGGTACAAAAACTATAATTACAGAAAGAACAATATTAAGAAAGTTTAAAGTAGAAGATGCTTCAAGTTTTTTTAAAAACGTAGGAGATGATCCTGAAGTTTCAAAATATGTAGTATGGAATAGACATAAAAATGTTGAGGTTACGAAAAAAGCTGTATCAAAATGGGTTGAAAATTATGAAAATGATAATGTGTATTATTGGGCTGTCGAATTAAAAGAAACAAATGAAGTTATTGGGTCAATCAGCTGCGTAAATGTCGATTTGAAAAATGCTACGTGTGAAATGGGCTATGTATATGGATCGAAATTTTGGAATAAAGGGTATGCAACAGAAGTTTTAAACTCCATAATAAATTATTTGATGAATGAAGAAGGTTTTTATACAATATACGCAGAACATTTAAGTCTTAACCCTGCTTCTGGAAGAGTATTAGAAAAATGTGGAATGATATATGAAGGAAGGTTAAAAAATAGAATGATAGATAAAAATACAGGAGAGTATGATGATTTATTATCTTATTCTATTAGTGTTAAATGAAAGTAAGTATTATATTGACAACTTATAATGTTGAAAATTATATAGAAGAATGTATAGATTCAATATTGGAACAAACTTATAAAAACTTTGAATTGATAATAATAGATGATGGATCCACTGATAATACAATAAAAATATTAAAAAACAAATATAAAAATTTAAATGTTATTGAAAATAAACATGTTGGAGTAGCAGAATGCCGTAATTTAGGGCTTTCATTGGCAAAAGGAAAGTATATTTGCATATTAGATTCAGATGATTATTTTGAAAGAAATATGTTAGAAAGTATGATAAACAAAATGGAAGCATATGATGCTGATGTAGCTATCTCAAGTGCGTATAAATTTGATACTTTAACTAAAGAAGAAGTTATAACAAAATATATGTTAAACGAAAATGTTTTTAAAGGGTTTAAAGTTTTTAATCCCATTGATATAAAAAATGACATTTTTCAATTAACTGTAGCCAATGCTTGGGGAAAAATGTTTAAAAAAAGTTTAATAGTTAATAATAATTTAAAATTTCAAAATTTGAAAAATTCAAATGACGTTTTATTTGTTTTTTCAGCAATAATGAAGTCAAAAATAATTGTTCCTATTAATATTCCGTTGGTTCATTATAGAGCTAATAATAATAGTAGTATTCAAGGCAGAAAAAAAGAATTTCCTTTTGAATTTATTAAAGCTTATGAAAGTTTACAAAATTTTTTAATTAAAGAAAAAATATATAAAATATATAAACAGAGTTTTATTAAAATGATAATAAATATATTTTTATGGAATATTAGTACAGTTAATGAAGAAATTCAATTAGAAATTCTTAATTTGTTGAAGGAAAAATATTATAATTTTTTTAATATTGAAGATTATGAAAATAAGAATGATGAAAATTATAAAAGTTTAAAACAAAAGATAGGTGAATTATGATATATATATCAATTAATAAGATGAATGATATAATTAAAAAAAATCTAAATAAAATACCTAATGATATTGATTTAATTGTTGCTAATCCAAGAAGCGGTTTATTGCCTGCAACTATTATTAGTTTAATTAAAAATTTACCAATTTGTGATATTGACTCTTTAAAACAAAATAGAATATATTCATATGGGTCAACAAAGAAAAATAATTTTATAAACAACATTAATGATGCTAGAAAGATTTTAATTGTTGAAGATAGTAGTTATTCTGGGAATTCTATTGAGTTAATTAAAAATAAAATACCTAATGAATTAAAAGATAAATGTGTTTTGTTAGTATTATTTACAAATAAAAAGACAAAAAATATGTGTGACATGTTTTTTGAGGTTATAAATGAAAGTAGAATATTTGAATGGAATTTATTTCATCATAGATATTTAAATTATGCCGGAATAGATTTAAATGTATTATATGAAAATGATTTTTTTAAAATTAAACCTACTCAAAAAATTGAAGCAGTAATTATAGATGATAATTTAAACAAAAAAGAAATAGAAAAAAAATTAATAGAATATAATATCAATTTTAATAGAATAATATATCGAAATGAAATAGATAAAAAAATACAATTTATTGTTAGTAATAATGTAAATAAGTTTAAAAATTATGATATTGATATTATTGATTATGATAATGGCGTATATTATCATAAAAAAGATTAAATAGTATAATTAAGGAGAAAAATATGAAAATAGCAGTTGTTGGAACAGGATATGTTGGCTTAGTTACAGGTATTGTTTTAGCTCATATAGGACATAATGTAACTTGTGTAGATGTTGATGAGAATAAAATTAAATTAATGAGAAAAGGTATAAGTCCTATATATGAAAAAAATTTAGAAGAATTAATGCTAAAAAATAAAGAAAGACTTATTTATACAACTGATTATAGATTTGCATATAAAGATGTTGATGTAATATTTATAGGGGTTGGCACTCCAGAAAGAGCAGATGGATCAGCAAATCTTGATTATCTATATTCAGCCTTAGACCAAATATCAGAATCTTTAGAAAAAGATTGTGTGATAGTAGTTAAATCTACTGTTCCAATTGGTACAAATGATAAAGTAGAAAAATATTTAAAAAACCATGTTAAATCTGGTTTGAATGTTTATATAGTAAGTAATCCTGAGTTTTTATCACAAGGGACTGCTGTTAGAGATACGTTATATGCTTCTAGAATTGTTGTAGGCATAGAGGATGAAACAGCTAAACATATTATGAAAAAAGTATATGAGCCGTTAACAGAAGAACCATATAATATTCCATATATTTCTATGAATAGAAAAAGTGCTGAAATGGTAAAATATGCTTCTAATGATTTTTTAGCTTTAAAAATTTCTTATATAAATGAAATTGCAAATTTTTGTGAAAAAGTAGGTGCTAATATAGAAGATGTAACTAAGGGTATTGGTTGTGATCCAAGGATAGGAAATAAATTCTTGCGTGCAGGAATAGGTTATGGAGGATCTTGTTTCCCTAAAGATACAAAAGCACTTCATTGGTTAAGTAGAGAATTAGAAAGCGAATTAAAGACGGTAAAAGCTTGTATAGAAGTTAATAGATTTCAAAAAATTAAAATGTATGAGAAGTTAAGAAATAATTTTAAATCTTTAAGGAATCTTAATATAGCGGTTTTAGGATTGACATTTAAACCAGGAACAGATGATATGAGAGAAGCTCCATCAATAGAGAATATTGAATTATTATTAGATGCCGGAGCTAATGTTCATATATATGATCCAATAGGTATAGACAAATTTAAAACCATTATAAATAAAAAATTTGGAGATGATCGAATAACAAGTGCTATTAGTTATTTTAATAATATAGATGATGCAATCAAAGATTGTGATGCTGTTATGATAATGACAGAATGGCCACAAATAGTTAATTACAATATTGAAAAATACGTTAATTTAATGAAAACTCCAAATGTATATGATGGAAGAAATTGTTATACCCTTGAAGAAATAAAAAATTACAAAATATATTATAATTCTATTGGTAGAGATGTTATTAACAATTTAGAAAATAAAGAAAAAAATGATAATTGCTTGCTTCAAAGGTAATCCATCAAATGAATTTTATAAGCATATTAGTGCAAAATATATTAAAGACGGAGTATATAAAAGATTAAATTTGACCGAAAATATATATTACTATGGAAACATAGAAAAATTAATTTAATATCAAAATAAAGTTAAATTAAGGTTGAAAAATTATTGATTTATTTGTGTCAAGTAGTATAATATAGTAAAATTGAAATTAATGTGAGTGGTGCACATTAAAACTTTTTTCAAAAGTGACGTGCACCAACTTTTTTATCAAATTTTAACAAAACACCAAAATGTAAATTTTTGGTGTTTTGTTGTAACCTAAAATTTGTTGAAAATAAAGATAAGTTTTAATTTAACTCACCAATTTAAACTATAGAAAACACCAATTTTGGAATGTTCCAAAATTAAGACACCATCATTTAGCCTTATTTTATAATGGCAGATGATATTTAAGGTGTCATTCTTCTTGTGCCCATTAAAAATATGCAGTATTTTTTACTCAAAAAAATAGCTTAAAAATAGTAAAAGTGGCTACTCATAATTTTAAAGAATGGAGGAAAATTTTTATGAGATGTACTGAAAGAACCACTCTAAGAATAGATAATAATTTAAAAACTAGAATGCAACTTTTAGCAATTAAAAATAATTTTAGTATGAATAAAATGTTTATCTATTTATTAGGACTAGGATATAGATCTTATGTAGAAAGATATGAAAAAGATTGTGAATTTAAAATGGAAGGAGGAAAAATATTATGGTAATAAGAACAGAAAAACTTACTAATTATACGAAGATTGATAACACTTATTTAGAAGATAAAAATATATCTTTAAAGGCAAAAGGATTATTAACTTTAATGTTATCTTTACCTGATGTATGGAATTTTAATATTAATGGTTTAAGACTTTTATGTAAAGAAAGTAGATTAGCTATTACTAATGCACTAAAAGAATTAGAAGAAAATAGATATTTAATTATTGAAAAAGGACATTCTAAAGATGGTAAATTTTTATATAACTATATTGTTTATGAAAAACAATATACCCAAAAAGTACATACTGAACAACCATATATGGATAATTAGATAGTATTAATAACTTAAAGATTAATAAAGTAAAACAAAGATAAAATAGATAAAATCAAAAAAATTATTATTTTCTATAAAAAACCTCTTGCCAAATTCATTTTTTTAAGTGATAAATATTAAAACTAAATTTTAATTTATTGATATCTAATTTAAGAAATAAGAGACTTTGATATTAATCTTAATCGGTTATTAATGTAAAAAAGTAAAGTCTCTTAAAATGGCTTAAATTGAAAATGAAGGAGTGTGTTTGATATATATTTAAAAAATACAAGTAATGAAGTAAAAGGATTAGTTTTAAAAATAAATGAACTTGATAAAGAAAATAAACTAAAATTTGTTGATTATATTTTTAATCTATGGGATAGAAATCAAATTAATAGTTTGAATGAAGTTAATCCTAATTTACCTGATGATAGTATTGATATAGAAATATTTAATCCAAGTAGTATTGATTATCATTATTTAGTAATTGATATTAAAGAGTATTTGAATTATAAATATAATCTTTATCGACTTTATCCAAACGAATATAGAAAATTGATACCAGTGTTTGAAAGATTATCATTTGAGGAAAAGAAAGATGTACTTGCAGAATTATTCTTGATATTAGAACATGATGAATTATTACCTGATAGTATTGATGGCTATGAAATAACTAGAAGAATTTTAAAATATTAATATTAAAAACTAAATTGTTATTTGAAAACTTAATTTATTTCAAATGATGATTTAGTCTAATTTTGTCCTTTGAGGTGTTTAAGTTTTCAAGTTTTTTGTAGAACTTAATACCTTAAGTTCTTTTTTAGTTTTTATAAAAATAAACTTAAAAGAAAGGACAAAGTATATGGAAAATAAAGTTTCTTCTAAAATAATTGAAATAGAAACAAGTATTAAGTTACTTGAGTATTTAAAAAGAAAAAGTGTTATAAATGATGAAATGTATAATTATTGTATTAATAAATTGATAAATAAAATTGATTTAGAAAAAAATAAAATTGATGATGATTATATAAATAATATAGATAATTATAAAATTTTGACTTAGGAGGCAATTATGGACTTATATACAGTTAGGAATAATATTATGAAAGGTGTTTCATTGCAAGAATTAAATTTAAGAGTGTGTTTTTATGCAAGAGTTTCAACTGATAAAGATGAACAATTACATTCTTTAAAGAGTCAAATATCCTTTTTTAATGATTATATAAGCAAAGTTCCTAACTGGGAATTTATAGGTTCATATATTGATGAAGGTATATCAGGTACACTAGTTAAAAAAAGAGAAGAATTTTTAAGAATGATTGAAGATGCTAAAAGACATAAATTTGATTTAATACTTACAAAAGAAATATCAAGATTTTCAAGAAGTACCTTAGATAGTATTAAATATACACAGGAATTACTATCAAATGGTGTTGGTGTATATTTTTTAAATGATAATATTAATACAATATTACCTGACTCTGAACTTAGACTTACAATGATGTCTTCAATTGCTCAAGATGAAGTTAGAAGATTATCAGAAAGAGTTTCATTTGGTATGAAAAGAAGTATTGATAATGGTGTGGTACTAGGATGTTCTAATATTTATGGTTATGTAAAAGATAAAGGAAAACTAGTAATTGATAGAGAACAAGCAAAAATGATTAAAATAATATTTGATAGATATGCTAATACTACTGATGGTTTATCTAAAGTATCAAGATATTTATATAGTATAGGTTACAAAAGTAGAACAGGAAAACGAATAGATACTACAATACTTACTAGAATTATAGAAAATCCTAAATATAAAGGATATTATTGTGGACATAAATCAAAAGTATTAGATTATCGTACCAAACAAAAGAAAAGATTAAATGAATCTGATTGGATTATTTATAAGGCCTATGATAATGTTCCACCAATAGTATCTGAAGAACTATGGGAAAGAGCAAATATTAAACTAAAGCAAAGACAAGATAGTTTTACTAATCGGGCAGTTAATAAAGCGGTATTTCAAAATAGATATACTTATTCGGGAAAAATATATTGTGGTTATCATAACTTAACTTATCATAGATCTAGCGCTGGAAAAAGAAAAAATAATCCTGTATGGGAATGTCAAGTTTATAGAAAAGAAAGTTTAAAAGGTTGTTCTAATCCAAGAGTATTTGAACTAGAGTTAGATGAAATATTTAAAGATTTATTTAAGACATTATTTAAACGAAGAAATAATATCTTTGATGAAATATTAAGTAGTTGTAAAAACTATTTAGAAACTAATAATAATGAAATAGAAATAAAAAATATTGAATCTAAATTATTACTTTTAAATAATAAAAAAGATAAATTATTAGAACTAGTTATGGAAGAATATTTATCTAAAGAAGATTATAAAAAACAAGTAGATTTAATTAATGAAGAAATATATAATTATCAAAATAAAATTAATGAATTACTAAATAACAAAAAAGATAAAAACTATATTGAGAATAAAATTAATAGTATCAAAGAAGCATTAAATAATTGTTTAATTGATAGTGAGTGCTATAGTGACGTATTTAATGAATTAATAGATAGAATTTATGTTTTTAAAGAAAATGATAAAAAAATTAAATTAGATATTTATATTAAGACAGGAGAACAAATAAATACATTCTCCGATAATTTAGACAAAAAGTTTCATTCCTTAGACTACGTTACAACAAGTAACCGCGGTTTCATCAATAGTAAACGGGGGTTATCTATATAAACCATATGTTTTAAATAATATATATGATAGTAATACAAATACAATTTTTCATCAAAACGAAAAATCACTTGTAAGAAAAACAATAAGTTCTAATACAAGTAAAATTATGCGTATGGCTTTAGAAAGTGTTGTGGCCCGTGGTGGTGGAAAAAAAGTATATATTGATGGGTATAGAGTAGGAGGTAAAACAGGAACGGCTCAAAAAGTTCAAAATGGTGTTTACTTAGCTAATAATTATATAATGAGTTTTATGGCAGTTCTTCCTGCTCCTAATCCTGAAGTTGTCTTATATTTAGCTATAGATAATCCTAAAAAGACGGCTTTATTATCAAGTTATACAACAACTCCTTATGTAAGAAAAATATTACTTGATATTATTAATATAATGGAAATAGAAAAACAAAGTGATCAAATAGAAAAAGATTATGAATGGAATGATAAAAAATATTATGAAGTTGAAAATGTAATTGGCAAAACAAAAAGTGAAGCAAAAAAGTTATTAACAGGATTTGATATTTCTTATGTTGGAGATGGTAATATTGTAAAAGAACAAACACCAAAAGCAGGGGAAAGATATTATCAAACTGGTAAAATAAGGTTATTAATGGGTGAATAAATGTAAAATTTCTAAAGATTTTCTTTCGTTATTTTAATACTTGTAGTATAATTGTTATAGAAATTATTAAAGAATGGGTGAAATTTATGTTATTATTAACAAAGGTTGTTTTATCGTTGATGGTAGGCTTTATAACGTCAGTTATATTTGGCTTTGTATTAATACCATTTTTAAAAAAAATAAATTTTGGACAAAGAATAAGTGATTATGTAGGAGAAAATCATCATAAGAAAGAGGGAACTCCTACGATGGGTGGAATAATATTTATTGTACCTACGATTATTACAATAATATATTTATGTTTGTCTGATAGAGTAGAATTTACATATAATTTAGCTATTGTACTTGTGGTATTTATTCTTTATGCACTTTTGGGGTTTTTAGATGATTTTATTAGTATAAAACGAAAACATAATGAAGGACTTACTATAGCACAAAAGTTTTTAGGACAAGTTTTAATTGCTCTTATTTTCTTCTTTATATTTATGAAATATGATGGAAATACTAATTTTACAGTATCAAGTTTAGGAATAGATATAAATTTAGGTTGGGGATATGGAATATTTATTTTACTTCTTCTTGTAGGGTTTAGCAATGCAGTTAACTTAACTGATGGATTAGATGGTCTAGCAGGAGGACTTTCTGCAATATCTTTTGTAGCATTTGCTCTTATTTCACTGTTTATCGGTCAAGAAGATATGGGAATATTTTGCTTTATTCTTGTAGGAACAATCGCAGGATTTTTAATGTTTAATGCTTATCCTGCTAGAATATTTATGGGAGATACAGGTAGCCTTGCTCTTGGAGGAGTGTTAGCTACAATAGCCATATTAACAAGAAGAGAAATTACCCTTTTTATAATATGTCTTCCATTTGTAATAGAAACAGCAAGTTCAATGATTCAAATATTGTATTATAAATTAACCAAAAAAAGAGTTTTCTTAAACTCACCACTTCATCATCATTTTGAAAAATTAGGTTATCAAGAACCAGATATAGTAAAAGCATTTTGGTTATTTGGAATTCTTTGTTCTTTAGCAGGAATATATTTTGCTGTTTGGTTATAGAAGCAAAAAATTTAAAAATTAGTTTAAGATGAATTTTTAAAATTCATCTTTTGTTTTTGAAAAGTCAAAATTAGCTATTTGCAAAGCATTTGATATATCTTAATCAATCTAATTGGAGAGCTTTATGGATAAAATTATAAAAGAAAGATAATAAAGATTATTTAAGTAAAAAAAGAAAAACCGTTTAGTGATGAAGTATTGCAACAAGCAAGAATATATAAAATAAATAATTAAAAACAAAGTTTATTGGTTTAAATTACAAACACTAATTTTTTAAAAATTAATGTTGCTATAAAAGATTTTTTAAGATATAATATTAAGCGTACAAAGGAGATGTTATATATGAAAAATAATATTAAAGAAATTGAAGTTAAAATAGAAAAAGAAGAATTTGAAAAAGCATTAGAAAATACTTTAGAAAAGAAATTACAAAACTTTCAAATGGATGGTTTTAGAAAAGGAAAGGTACCAAAAGATTTATATTTAAAAAAATATGGTAAAGAATCATTATATATTGATGCTGTTGATAGCCTTTTACCAAGTGCTTATGAAAAAGCATTAAAAGATGTAAAACCTATTATTGAACCAAAAGTTGATTTAAAAGAAATAAATGAAAATGGATGCACTTTTGTTTTTACAGTAACTGAAAAGCCTGAGGTTAATATCAAAAAATATACTGGGTTAAAAGTTAAAGAAGAAGAAGCAAAAGTTACAAAAGAAGAAATAAATGCTGAAATTGATAATATGCTTGAAAGATATAGTGAAATAGCAGTAAAAGAAGGAAAAGTAGAAAATGGTAATATTGCTATAATCGATTTTGAAGGATTTAATGATGGTGTTGCTTTTGAAGGTGGTAAAGGAACTAATTATTCACTTGAAATAGGAAGTAATACATTTATCCCAGGTTTTGAAGAACAATTAATTGGAATGGGAAAAAATGAAGAAAAAGAAATTAATGTTACATTCCCTAAAGATTATCCAAGTGAAGATTTAAAAGGAAAAGATGTTGTTTTTAAAGTTAAAGTAAATGAAATAAAAGAAAAAGTAAGAAGAGAACTTGATAAAGAATTTTTTGAAGATTTAGGTATGGATGGTGTTGATTCACTTGAAACATTAGAAAAACATGTTGAAGAACATTTAAAAGAACATAAAAAGATGGATAATGAAAACAAATTCGTTGATGAAATATTAGCTAAAATCGCAGAAAATACAGAAGTAGAAATACCTGAAGAAATGGTTGAACATGAAATTACACATATGGTTGAAAATTTTGAAAATCAATTAAAGATGCAAGGAATTTCACTTGAAGTATTTTATGAAATGACAAAAAGTGATGAAAAAGCTTTAAGAGATCAAATGAAAGATGAAGCTTTAAAAAGAGTTAAATATAGTTTTATTTTAGAAGAAATTCAAAATAAAGAAAATATTAAAGTTACAGAAGAAGAAACAAATGAAAAAGCTGAAACTTTAGCAAAACAATATGGTATGGAAAAAGATGCATTTATTAGTGCGGTAGGTGGTCTATATAATATTGAATATGAACTTTTAATGGAAAAAACAATTAATTTCTTAAAAGAAAATAATTAATTAATAACTTCATTTCTTTAATTAGAAATGAAGTTTTCTTTTAAAATAAAAAATATTGGGAGGACCAATATTTTTTAAGTATTATTTATTATTTTTATTAGAAGCACTTTCAAATGCTCTTAAAACTTCAACTGGTAAAGCAAAAATAACAGTATTTGATTGATCAGAGCTTAAATCATTTAAAGTAGCAAGAGTTCTTAAGTGAAGTGCCCCTGGTGTTTTATTCATAACTTCAGCAGCTTTAGCTAAATTAGAAGAAGCTTCAACTTCACCAGCAGCTTTAGTTATAACCGCAGCTTTTTCTCTTTCAGCTTCAGCAACTTTAGCAATAACTCTTTTCATTTCCTCAGGTAAGGAAACATCTTTAAGTTCAACATTTTCAACCTTTATTCCCCAAGGATCAGTAGCTTCATCAATTACCTCACATATTTTAGTAGAGATAGTTTCTCTTTCACTTAGAAGTTCATCAAGTGTAACAGATCCAACAATATTTCTCATTGTAGTTTGGGCAAGTTGACTAACAGCATAATAAAAGTTTTCAACTTCCAAAATAGATTTAGAGGCATCAAATATTTTATAGTATATAACAGCGTTAATTCTAATTGAAACATTATCTTTTGTTATTGCATCTTGTTCAGGAACATCAACTGCCTTTGTTCTTATATCAACTTTTTTATAAGATTCAAAAATAGGAAGAACAAGATTCCATCCTGGATTCATTATTTTTGAAAATTTACCAAGTTTAAATTTTATACCTCTTTCATATTCATTAATCTGTTTAATTGAAGCTAAAAAAATAATAACAATAATACCTATAATTACATATAACATAAAATTACTCCTTTCATAATTTTATTATACTATTTAATTTTATAATATTAAATAGTATTTAATAAATTAACCAAATGTAAACAAAACTATTGCATTTATCATAATTTTTTAGTATTCTTTAATAAAGAAGGTAAGTGATTACATGAAATTTATGTCTGATTTTTTGTTATTTATTATTTCATTACAACATTTTAACAATCATATATATTTAGTGAATATGATTGTTTTTATATTTAAGGAGGAAAATGGATTATATAAAGCAATATAAATTATTATATAAAAGAAAAAAGAATTATGGCAAAACTTCAATAAAATTATATGATATGTTAGAAAAAATAATTAACGATTTGAACATTTTATCTGTTTTAGATTATGGATGTGGTAAAAGTAAATTATTAGATTTAATAAAGAAGAATAAAAAAATTAAAATTTATAGATATGATCCTGCGATTAAAAAGTATTCTAAATTAACAAAAAATAAAACTGATTTAGTAATATGTACTGATGTATTACAACACGTTCCCTTATATGATTTAGATAGAGTATTAAAAGAAATAAAATCTAAAGGTATTTATATATTGTTTTATATTAAATGTACTAATCATAAAACAAAACTTCCCAATAAAACTTATGCTAATTGTACTGTTTATGATAAAAAATGGTGGTTAGAAAAATTAAGCAATTATTTTTATAATATAAAAGAAATAAAAATAAGTGATTTAACAAGTGTTTGTTTTATTATGAAAGGAGAAAATATTATGAACTATGATGTTAATATTCGTGAAGAAGTTTTTGGAGGTACACTAATGGATGTAAAAACAGGGAAAAGAGTATACATAACAAAAAAAGAATTAAAAAACATTTTAAATAAAAACATTTTTCCTAAAGATTTAGAATATTTAAAAAAAGATAATTTAAACATTAAATTTACTAGGTTAACAAAAAAGATAGGGAATATGTTTAGTTTTTTTGATATTGTTTATCTTGAATTAACAAGAGCTTGTAATTTAAAATGCATTCATTGTTTAAATAATTCAGGTATAAAACAAAAAGATGAACTAACAAAAGATGAATTATTGAAACTAATTAAAAAACTTTCTTCACTTGGAGTGCAGGAAATAAGATTTACCGGAGGAGAACCACTTTTATTTAATGGAATATATGATTTAATAAAATTTGCAACGGAAGAAGGTATTTGCACATCACTTGGTACAAATGGAACACTTATTACTAAAGAAGTAGCTAAAAAATTAAAAGAAAGTGGCTTAAAAAAGGTTGTTGTAAGTATTGATGGAAATAAAAAAACGCATGATAAAATAAGAGGTAAAAAAAATTATCAAAAGGCCATGAATGGATTAAAATACTTAAAACAAAATGATATAAATGTTAGGGTAAATTCTGTAATAATGAAATCTAATATGGATGATGTTATAAAACTTGCTAAAAAAATGTCTAGAAAGAAGATTACTATATTTATAAGAAGGTTTATATCATCAGGAAGAGGAAAAGAACTTGAAAATAATATGTTGAATAAAAAAGATTATGATTATGTTAGAAATAAATTACAAAAAGAACTTACTAAAAAAACATATGTTAATGGTCATTATTTAAGAAACGACGAAGGTGTTAATTCAAGAATAAAATTACCATTTGAAATAAGAGGGTGTAAAGCAGGGCAAAGAGCTATTACAATTTTACCAAATGGCGATGTTAATTTATGTGGCTTTTTAGCAGCACAAGATTTTCCTAAAGTAGGTAATATAAAAGAACTAGATGACTTTTTAGATTTTTGGATTACAATTAATAAAAATGATTATTTATTGAATCTTCGAAATAATTTAGATAAATATAATAAACTTTTAAATGTTCAAGAAACATATTGTCTTGCCTATATAGCAAATTATTTAAAGGATAATAAATTATGATAATTGTTTTAACGGGTCTTCATGGAAGTGGTAAAAGTTATTTTGCAAATAATATATGTAAAAAATATGGCTTTGAAATTATATATAAAAACGATCTGATAAAAGAAATGTGTAAAAAAATGAATATAAACTCATGGCATGAATGGTACATAGAAAGTTTTAATAAAGATTTTATAACTACTACAATTAAAATATTACAAAATTTACCTAAAGACAAAGATATAATTTTGGATTCAATTCATAGTTATGATGAATGGATGGTAGCTAAAAAGTATTTAAAAGATGTTTATCTTGCTCTTATAATAGCACCTGAAAATATAAGAAAAAAACGTTATGAAAAAGATGATTTTTTAAAAGACATAAAAAGAATTAACTATTATCATAACAAGGAAAATAATAATATAAACTGTTTATACGTATGTGCAACATGGGCATTTAATGGTATAGCTAGTGATGAAATTAATGAAAAAAGCTTTTTAGAATTATTAAATTATATTGATAGTAATAAAACAAAAGAAAACAAATTAGAAAGGAAGAAAAAACTATGAAAGTAAAAAAGGCAGGCTGTATTTTAATAAATAAAGAAACAAAAGAAATTGGTCTTGTTTATAGAATAAAGCATAAAGATTATTCATTTCCAAAAGGGCATCTTGAAAAAAACGAAACATTAAAAGAATGTGCAATAAGAGAAACAGAAGAAGAAACATCAGTTAATCCCATTATTATAAAAGATGAACCAGTTAAAGTGTTAAGTTATGTTGATTCAAATAATGATGATGTAGAAGTTTACTATTTTTTAGCTTTAGAAAATGGATTAACAAAAAGAAAAATAAAGGAAAAAGATAAAGAGTGTTTAAAATGGATTAAATATGATGACGTTGAAAAAATATTATCATATCCTAACTTAATTGAATTATGGAATGATGTGAAAAAGGATGTTTTAGAAAAAATAAATGAATAAAAAAATAATTTTTATATCAAAATACGATAATACTTTAAATGGAGCAAATAAAATAAAAAATAAAATGGATAACTGTGATATTTTAGTAATCGAAGACTTTAATAAAGATTTAAATATAAATCATTCCAATATATATTTTTTATGTAACACACCATTAATTAGTAAAATAGTAAAAGGATTAAATAGTAATAACTATATTTTTAATAAAGAGTATTATTTAAGTAATTATAAAAAGAAAGATGCTCAAATTTTACTAGAACAAAATAATATAAATGTTCCTAAAATAATTGATTATAATAAAATAGAAAATAATATATATCCAATATTTTGTAAAGAAAATAACCACGTTGGAATAATATTTTTAGTATATAATAAACTAACACTAGATAAATTCTTTAAAAAATTTAATATAAATAAATTTTATTTAGAAGAAAAGCTTGATAATACTTATGAATATAAAGTTTATTATGTAAATAAAAAAGTATTTTTTAAAGATAAAGTTGAAATATATGATTTAAAAATTAATAATATATGTGAAAATATTTCTAAAATTTTAAAGCTTGAAATATTTTCAGTTGATTTAATAAAAATTCAGAATGAATATTATGTTATAGATGTAAACCCATCATCAGCATTTTACTTATCAAATAAAGCAAGATTAGAGTTTATAAAAATAAATAAAAAGTAATTTTTTCATTACTTTTTATTTATTTTGTGTTATAATCTTAAAAGAAAAAGGAAAGTGATGTTATGAATAATGTTATTTTAATTAAATATGGAGAATTAACAACTAAAAAAGATAATAGAAAAGAATTTATAAATATATTATCTAATAATTTACATGAAAAGTTAAAGAATTATGATGTAAAAATAATAAAAGAATATGCTAGAATGTATATTTATTTTAATGAAGATGATAAAAATAATGTTTTAAATGTTTTAAAAAATACTTTTGGAATTCATGCGTTTAATTTATGTTATAAAGTTAATACTAATATTGATGATATTAAAAATATGGTTTTAAAAAAGCTATCTTTAGAAAGTTTTAAAACATTTAAAGTGGTGACTAAAAGAAGAGATAAAAATTTTGAAATTTCAAGTATGGACTTTAATAATGTAATTGGAGGGCATATTTTAAAAAATATAAAAAATGTTAGTGTTGATGTTCATAATCCCGATGTTTATGTAAATATTGAAATAAATAAAGATGATACATATATTTATTTCAATGATATAAAAGGTCTTGGAGGATATCCAGTTGGAGTACAAAAAAAAGGACTTTTAATGTTAAGTGGAGGGATTGATTCTCCCGTTGCAGGATATCTTGCTTTAAAAAGAGGAATAAAACTTGATGCTATATATTTTGAAGCAATACCACATACTAGTTTAAATGCTAGGGAGAAAGTTATTTCTTTAGCTGAAGAATTATTAAAATATACAACAAATATTAATCTTTATGTTGTACCAATTACTAAACTTCAAGAAAGTATTTATAAGAATATAGATTCCACTTATATGATAACTATTTTAAGAAGAATGATGTATCGTATTGCGGAAGAAATTGCTAAAGAAAAAGAATGTTTAATCTTAGTAAATGGGGAAAGTATAGGGCAAGTAGCTAGTCAAACATTATCAAGTATTAATGCCATTAATAGAGTAGTTAGTATTCCTATTATAAGACCAGTTGCATGTTTTGATAAATTAGAAATAATTGATATAGCCAAAAGAATTAACACTTATAATACAAGCATTTTACCTTATGAAGATTGTTGTACCATTTTTGTACCTAAACATCCCGTTATTAATCCAAAGATAGAAAAATGTGAATATTATGAATCTTTAATAGATTATAAAACAATGATAGATGAATGTATAAAAAATACTTTTGTCGTTAAAATAAATGAAAACAAAAAAATTAATGATTTATTATAGAAAAAATATGTTATTATAAAAGTAGGAAGTGATTTTGTGGAAAGTTTATTAAAATATTTTGAAGAAAATTATGATGTTTTTGAATGCTTTAATGGATGTTTAGATTCTTTTATGTTTGAAAGTGAAACTGAAAGATATATTGATATTTTGATGGGAATGATAAATGAATTTTATACTAAAGATATCATTGGTTTAAAAGAAAAAGCTAGTAAACATGAAAAATTTAGAGTTTCAAAAGATAATGAAGGTAAGTGTTTCTTAGAAATAACAGGAAAAAATAATAAAACTATTATTATAATTAGGCAAGAAAATAGTAATTTTGAATTATATAAAAATTTAATTGGAACTAAATATACAGAAGAAGAATTTACAAATAGATTAAATCAAATTCAAAAAATAGATTATGATATAGCAAAAAGAAAAGTACCAAAAAGATTTTTAAAAGAGTATAGTGATACTAATTTAATGGATTTTTTAAAAGCAAAGCTTATTGTAAGTTACTATAGATACTTAACAGATGAATATAATAAAATTACGGTAAGACAAGAGTTTTTCACAGAACCAGAAGCTGTTATGCGTGACAATAGTGAACAAAATATTAATATAAAAGAAAGAAACCAAGAAAGAATTAATGATATCATAGACTATGAATTAAGAAAACAAGCATTGTTAAAATATACTCCATTTCAGGTTGTTCAATTTATAGGAAGAAAAACAAAAGAAAGAGTAGATGTTTATTTATATGAAAAAGATGGATTTATAATTGGAATTTGCGAACCATTTTTTGGAGATAGCTATACTAAAATATTTAATTTTGGCAAAACATCTAAATATAATTATCCTTTAATAAAAGAAATGTTAACAGCTGGTCTTGAAGCAAATAGAACAGTAAGTGGATATGATCCTGCAATAATAAGAAAAGCTCATACATCAGTTGATACTTTTAATTCAAATTTAAAAACTTTATTTGAAAATTTAGAAGACGATAAAAACTTTAAAGAAGATATAGAAAGATCATTTAAAGTTTATAGATAGGAATAAATTACCAACTTAAAACATGTATAACTTTTAAAAGTTTTCACATTCTATAAATGTATAGGAGGTGAAATACATGAACCAAAATAGTAAATTAGTAGTTCCAGGAGCTAAACAAGCTATCGAATCTATGAAATATGAAATAGCTAGAGAATTTGGTGTTACTTTAGGACCAGATACTACTGCTAGAGCTAACGGATCAGTTGGTGGTGAAATCACTAAACGTTTAGTTGAAAGAGGATTAAGCCAAATGGGTGGATACTCTCAAAAATAGTTTAAGTTTGATTTTAAATTAAAGAAATAGAGTTTACATTCTATTTCTTTTTCTTTTGGAAAATGTTAAATTTTGTATTATAATAGTTTTAGGAGAAATGTTATGTTAGATAAATTACAAATATATTTACAAATAATTGTTGATTATTTATTACAAGTAGGTTTAGTTGGAGGATTTTTACTTATTGTATTAGAATCCATTATTCCGGCACTTCCTTTAAGTGTTTTTATAGGATTAAATATTATTACTTTTGGAAAAATATTAGGTTATGTTATATCTTATTTTGGAACTATCGTAGGATGTATGTTGTCTTTTATAACTTTTAGGTATATATTAAAAAATTATTTATATAAAATTTTTAAAGAAAAAACAAGAATAAAAATAGAAGATCTAATGAAAAAAATGACAAATATAGACTTTAATACTTTAGTAGTTATAATAGCAATACCATTTACGCCAGCTTTTTTAGTTAATATTGCTGCGGGACTTTCTAATATTCCAATAAAAAAATATATATTTGCTTTATTAATTGGTAAACCATTTATGATATATTTTTGGGGTTATATCGGAGCAAATTTGTTAGAAAGTTTGAAAAATCCAATTATTCTTGTTAAAATAATAGTGATAGTGTTATTAGCATATTTAATAAGTAAAGTAGTAGAAAAAATAATTAATGTAGAAAAAAATTAGGAGGGATAATTATGATGGATTATATAATAATAGGATTGCTTGTTATAACAATTATTTTAATAATAATATCTTTAACAAAAAATATAAATGAAGGAAATATAACAGAAAGACTTGGTAAATTAGAAGTTAGTATTACTAAGGATTTAAGTGATTTAAAACTTTCTTTAAATAAAGATTTTAATGATTTATCATTAAAAAATGAAAGAAGATTATTAGAAATAAATGATAAAGTTACTGAAAGATTAGATGAAAATTTTGAAAAAACAAATAAAACATTTATGAATGTTTTAGAAAGACTGTCAAAAATAGATGAAGCACAAAAGAAAATTGATTTATTAAGTAATGATATTGTATCTCTTCAAGGAATACTTACAGATAAAAAAACAAGAGGTATTTTTGGAGAAGTAAATTTAAAACATATTTTAGTAAGTGTATTTGGAGAGAATAATAATAATATTTATAAACTTCAATATCCATTTCCTAATGGTTCAATTGCTGATTCTGTTTTATTTGCACCTGAACCACTTGGTACAATTGCAATAGATAGTAAATTTCCTCTTGAAAATTATAGAATGATGGTTGATAAAAAAATAAGCATAGTTGAAAGAGAAAAATATGAAAAATTATTTAAAATGGATGTAAAAAAACATATTGATGCAATTCATGATAAATATATAATCGAAGGAGTAACTACAGATCAAGCAATTATGTTTTTACCTGCTGAGGCTATTTTTGCAGAAATTAATGCATATCATACAGATATAATTGATTATGCTTATAAAAAACATGTTTGGATATGTAGTCCGACAACTCTTATATCAACATTAACTGTTGTTGAAATGATTATTAAAAATATTGAAAGAGATAAATATACATCTATTATTCATGATGAATTAAATAAACTTGGAGTTGAATTTTCTAGATATAAAGACAGATGGGATAAATTATCAAGAAGTATTGAAACCGTAAGTAAAGATGTAAATGAGATTCATACGACAACAGATAAAATTACTAAAAGATTTACATCAATTAGTAAAGTCGATGTTAGTTTACTTGAACATAAAGAAGATTTGCATAAATAATAAAATTATGATATAATAAGCACAAATTTAAGGGGGAATGTTTATGCAAGCTATTTCTATGTCACAAAACAAATATAAACAACTTACAAAGATGAATTTACCCAAAGAAGTTTTTAATACAGAAGCTATTATATATGATTTTAGATATAAAGGAGAAGAAAAGGTATTTAAAAAGCTTCTCAATAATATGGGAGTTAATCTTGCTAATAAATTATATACATTAGAAATGTTAGATGTAAATAGAAAGTATTTACCAGAAAATTTATGTATTCCTGACTATCTAACAATTGTAGGTGGTGTAGTTGAAGGTTTTACAATGCCTAAAATAGAAGGAATAAATTTTTCTACTACTTTAAAAAATAAAAATATAACAATTGAAGAAAAAATATATTATTTAAAAAAAATTGGAGAATTACTTCATCAATTAGAACAAATAAGAAAATATACACCATTTAATGATTTTTATTTAAATGATATTCATGAATCAAATTTTATAGTTAATCCATATAAAAAAACAATAACAGCAGTAGATTTAGATAGTTCAAGAGTTTGTTCTAAAGCAAATTTTGCTTCAAGATATTTAACACCATTTGCTCTTTTAAATAATGTTAAAGATAAATATAAAATAATTGAAGATAATTCAAGTAGTCTTGGATATGTTGAAGCTGATAGCAATACAGATTTATATTGTTATATAATAATGATTTTAAATTATTTATATGGGGAAAATATTAATAATTTAAACTTAGAAGATTTTTATAATTATTTAACATATTTAGAAGAAATAGGAATAAATAAAGAATTAATAGAAATATTTAAAAATATTGTTTCAAATAAAGATAATGAAAATCCATATGATTTACTTGATACATTAACAACAGAACAAGTAGCAAGATCAAGAAAAATAGTATATAAAAAGTAATATAATTTATTTTATATTACTTTTAAATGTTATAAAATCAGTATATGCTTTTTTATCAAGTTTAAAATTAAAATCCTTAATTTTAAACTTTTTATTTTTATTTATTATTAATTGTTTTATAAAATATTTAGTAAATGAAGGATTTCTTGGTAATAAACCAAGAGTATATGTTCCATAAAAATTATTATTAAATATAAATTTATTATCTAATTTAATATTATCTTTATAAATACTACCAAAATGATTATTAAATCCTAAAATATTCTCTTTTGTAAATAAAGAAGGAATATAGACTTCATTTACAATTCTTTTTTTATTTTCTTTTGTATAATAATCAAATAATTTAAGACCTTCATGAACATTATTATCAATATCAATTATTTGTTCTCCAAATAATTCAATTGCATTACCTGTTATTAGGAAAAACTTATTATCATTATAATATTTGTGAATATCTTCTTTATATTTTAAAATATCATTTAAAACTAATAATTGATTATTATTTGTACCACTTCCTATATATATTAAATCTAATTCATCAAAGTTTATATCATCATCGATAGATAAATTTTTAATATTTACTTTTATACCTTGACTTTTTAAATGATAAGTAAGAACTTTAATATTTCCTATTTCACCATATAAATTCATTAAATCATAATATAAATGTCCAATTGTTATTTCCATTATTTTTCCTCCTTCATAATATCATTAAAGAAATCTAAATAATCAAAGTTAAGTATTGCATAAATACTTCCAGAAGATCTTTTTATTATCTTTTCTGCTTTATATAAATTATCAAAACATATAATTTTCTTTTCATCAAAGCCAGCATATTTAAGTCTTGTAGCTAAATCATATTTTTGAGGTCCAGTACAAATAAATTTATCAATTTTATCTTTTTTTAACATTTCAAAGTCAATATCATATAGCCAAGAAATATCATCAAAATCATACCTTCTTGATATTTCTTTCCATCCTAGAACAATAGTTTTTAAATCTTTATCACGATGGGAAAATAAAACTGATTCATTATATGTTGTTGCATTTTCAGCTTTATTATTTAAAACATAAACATCTCTATTATTATATTTATAAAAATTATAAAGTTTTTTATTATTACTTATTTCGTTTATTAATTTACATATTATATTTTTATCTAAACCATTTAATGATAATGTTGTAAATGCTGCGAGAGTATTATAAGCATTGTATAACATATTATTTACAATATTTATTTTATAATTATTATCTATGGTAATTAAACTATTATTATAATCATATGAAGTTATCATTGAAGTTAATTTAGGTCTTTTAAAGTCACATGAACTACATTTATAATCTCCAAGTTGTTCTAAATGATAATAAGTATATTCAAGCTTTTTATTACATTTAGGACATCTACTTATATTTAAACTAGGGTAATCATTTTTAAAATAAGAATACTTAGTTTTATCTATACCAAAAAAGTAACATTCATTTTTTGTATCTAAATTAAAATATTGTAAATAAGGATCATCACCATTTAAAATAAGTTTACATTCTTTATTTAAACTATTTAAAATACAATTATATATTTCTTCAAAACTTCCTTGTCTAGGGGGTTGATCTCTTGTTATATTAGTTACGACAACATGAGATGGTTTAATTTTAGGAAAAACTTGAATAGCATATCTTTCATCCATTTCAAATATACAAACATCACTTTTAACTTTTCCATTTAATTTTGAATTTTCAAGTAAACTTGTAATAATTGCACTAACTTGATTAGAACCTTTATCATTATAACAAACCTTATATCCTAAGTTTTTGTATACATTAGCCATTATACTTGTTGTAGAACCTTTACCAGATGAACCTGTAACAGCAATTACAGTTTTTGGTAGTTTAAAATCATATAAAATATTTTTATTTAATTTTAATGCGATTACTCCTGGTAAGGAACTACCTCTTTTAAATATTTTTCCAGCGATTAAATAAGTTAATTTACCAACCAAGATACTAAAAAACTTTTTCATAATTATTCCTTCTTTCATTTATATATGTCTATATAAAAATTATATCATATTTATTAATAATAATATTGAAAAAATGTAAAAAAAATAATATAATTTACTTATAGTATATAAAAATAGCAGAGAAAGGATAAGAAACATGAAAGAGAAAAAAGGAATAAAAATATCAATTATTTTAACATTAATCGGGGTTGTATCTTTAGTAACAGGGATAACTTTTGCAATATATGAAAATACAATTAACGCAGGAAAAAGTCAAGTTATAAAAACAGGAGTAGTAAATTTTACATTAACAGAAAGTACAAATGGACTAGT
>OLWA01000646.1_pt1 | contig 42086 bp, 44 predicted proteins | sample 1673251 | NCBI WGS metagenome assembly OLWA01 (sample SAMEA3178937, study PRJEB25190) | human gut metagenome | biome: human gut; feature: human-associated habitat; material: faeces | place: Austria | collected 2013 | reverse complement strand
TCGAAACATTGCAAAGCAAAGACTTTTCAGAAATCCTACTGATCTGCGTCAATTTAGGTGTCACAGCCTCACGGTATCTGCAAACACTCCGAGGCAAAAATCTATATTTATTCTCTTGAAACATAAGAAATATTATGGGCGCAGCTATATATTACAAGTGCGCAGTTTTAGTAACTTATTTATAATTTCACCTTTAATTCCTTTTCCCCGTCCTGTCCTTGATATCGGACAATGGTATATCTTCCCTTACGTTCCACACGCCGGGCTGCCCCATGAAGTCCTGTCAGACTCTGCTGTAATTCCCGCTTTTCTGCGTCATAGCTTCCCACATCATCTGAGGTAAAAAGCAGTCCGCCAAACAACCCATTTACCTGTGCCAGCAATGCCTTCTGCTTCGTTGACAGCTTAATGTTGTCATCCCGCAGCAGATAAACATCCGGATCATTCCAGAATGCCCGCCCGTTTAACTGCCTGCGGTAGATCGTATTACCAATGGTGTTTTTGGTGGAAACACGCTCTCTGTGAAGAAGTTTTTCCTTCGGGGAACCATCCCAGTCGAGCCCCACATCCGGACCGATCCGGCAGTAATCCACCTTGCCAAATGCCGGTCCCAGCGGGACACCGCAGCCAAGGATCAGCTTGTCTCCCACAAGCTCCCGCAGGAAGTCCATGGCTTCACACATAAGCTGTCCTCTCGTTTTATACGATGTCGGCTGCATACACGCCCCATAAAGAAAATCAAGCTTCACCAGATCAAAGCCCCACACATCCAGTACCTGACGAAATACCTCTCTCAAATAATCCTGCACCTGTGACAGCTCCAGATTTAAGGCATAAAAGGTACTCCAGTTACTGCCACCACACACCGGATTTCCACACTCATCCTTTACCAGCCAGTCCGGATGCTCATGATAACATCCGGAATTTTTCTCACATACAAACGGGGATAACCACAGCCCTGCCTTCATGCCGTACTCATGGATCTGATCCACCACCGGCTCCAGTCCTGCCGGGAATTTATCTGCATTGACATCCAGCCAGTCTCCCACATAAGTCTGATAACCGTCATCAATCTGAAACACATCAAGGTTCTGTCCCATTTCATGGACATGTTCCAGATTCTCCATAATGATCTGTTCCGAAATATTCTGATAATGATTGTACCAGCTTGTATAACCGGTCATTGGCTTTCCAGACGGCTTTGATATGTTCATTTTTTCAAAATAAAAGTCAAACACCTGATCCTCGGTACCGGAAAGTTCCACCAGATCAAAAGCATTCCACTCCTCAGAAATCTTTAATCCTGCACAGTCTTTTTCTATGGTCATCTGCTGTGCTGTGCCATTATAATAAAATACCGTAAATCCGGCACGTTCACTTAAAGAGCCCAGGAAGCGGTACTGTTCTCCGTCCCGGAAATAACAATACGTAAATCCATGAAACTGTCCGGTTCCCTTCGGTTTCATGGTAAAATTCACATCTCCATAACGATCCAGATAATATTTTTCCACCATGCCGGAAGCCAGCGGAGATATGGCCGGTTCCTTTTCGAAAATCGTATGTTCATGGGAATCCGTCCAGGACTGATATCCATTCATAAAGATCTGTTCCGGATTTCTGCCCCCACGGCAGGACCACGGAAATGTCATGCTGACCGATTCCAATGTAAGCTCTCCCACAGGATTTCCATAATCATCAAAATCCTTCGGAATGATCCGGATATGGATCTCACCCTCATCCTCCTGCCAGCGCAGGGTAAAATATGGCTGCTCTCCTCCCTGATACATCTCTGCCGCAAAGGGTTCCCCGTTCCGGTTTCCCCTGATCAAAAAAATTATATTTTCCATGTCTTCTCCTCTCTCGTATATTTACTTTCTTCCCTTTTCCCACAGAATCTGCTTAATACTCTGCATCATAATTATTTATGTCTATTCTCTCCCACTGCATCATCTCTCCAGTATATCCAGTGTATGTGCTCCTGCTCCGATCAGATCCTGTCTTTCGCAGACCGATAAATGATACTGTATAAACAACTCGAAGGTCTCCTCGTCCATAGCATTTAGTACCGGCCGCATATAATTTGCCGGACCATCCGGAGAAATGATCCTGAGCCGTTTCAGATCTGCTGCCGTATTTAATGCATCAATGTCCTCAATGCGCATATAATCATACAGATCTCCATCCTGTGGAATACACTTGAAATCCTTTGACAATCTGCCGTCCTCCAGACACTGCTTTACATTGCCGTCTCGAAAACCGTACAGAAGCACACCATATTCATTCATACAATACGCCACCAATATCCTGCCACCCGGTCTGGTCACGCGCTTTGCCTCCTGCAGTGCTTTCAGCTTGTCCTCCGTGGTATATAAATGATACATTGGTCCAAACAGCAAAGTAATATCAAAGGAACTGTCCGCAAAACGGGACAGTTTTAATGCGTTGCCCTGATACGCCTTGACGCTGCTTCCCTTTGATTTCAAAATACCCAGATTATATCTGACTAGCTCCACAGCTGTAACGTCATAGCCTTCCTCCGCCAGTGCAACACTGTATCTGCCGGTACCTGCACCGATATCCAGAATACGGATCTCCGAACGTTCTGCCTCATCGGATCCATTCTTGTCCCTCTGTCTGTTCTGTATCATCTCATCAATACACGCATGAATATACTTCATGGAAGTAATATACTCCACCCTGCCGTGGCGTCTGGTAAGCCTTTTATCCTCATTAAATTTATTATAATATTTCTCCAGTTCCGTCATATGTTTTATTCTCCCGATCGTCTCTTGTATCCCTTTACTGTCCATCCCATATATGCTGATCCCGGCCTTTATTCAGTGCCGAAATCTTACATCTGATGACGGACCACCCGGTACTCATCTCCATTGCGGTAATACGGGCAGCTGTCATGGTGGTTCGTCATAAACCGTACCATATCATCCTCATCCATATTCACATCACAGAAATACTCTTCGTACTCCTCATCATAACTGTAATTTGCACAGGTATCACATTCATTTGACATACTTGCTGCACCTCTTTTCATCTCTTTCTGTTATTTTACCAAAATATCAGACATATGTACATCGCTAACCGCAAACAAAAGCAGGCACTTATTTTTATTGTATTTTCATTTTACCCCATTCCCCGGCACAGCCATACACTTGCTACCATCCCCGCAAAGGTAGCGATCAGCGCCCCGGTTAATGTCCAGTTCATTTTCGTTACCGGAGAATGTTTTTTATCCCCGGTTGCAATAAAATATACGGAAATTGTATAAAAGATCGTCTCTGAACAGCACATCAAAACAGACGCTAAAAATCCCTCATGGGAATCGGTTCCAAACTCTTTATAAATATCAAGAAGCAGACCGGTGGCTGCCGAAGATGATACCATTTTGATCAGAGAAAGAGGCACCAGAACAGCGGGAAAATCAATCTTTTCCGCCATAGGTGAGATCCAGGCGGAAAATGTTTCCAGCAGACCGGAAGCCCTAAGAATGCCAATCGCCATCATCAGTCCGATCAAAGTCGGCAGCACCTTTAATACAACCCGGAAACCATCCTCTGCTCCCTTGACAAATGCGCCAAAAACATCCGTATGGCTACAAAGACCATACCCTACAATATAAAAGATTACAATGGGTATCATAAAATTGGATAAATATAGTAGAAACTGCATGAAAAAAACTTCCCCTTTCTTGCAAATCCTGAGACGAATGTATATAATAACAGTAAGTGGTGTTAAACATCCTATTGTGCAGAGTTTCGTATACGGAACTCTGTCTTGTTGTAAATATATTCTGTCGGGAAGTCTTTCATTCACGAAATCTCCTAAACACAGAATCAGAAAGGTTTGGTAAATTACATGAATACCGTTTTTATTGCGGATGACGAACTAATCATACGTCAGGGTTTAAAATGTATTATTGATTGGGAATCTCTCGGATTTTCAATTATTGGCGAAGCATCCAACGGCATTGATGCATTAGATTATATTGTCCGGGAGCAGCCGGATCTGGTACTGATGGACATCCGCATGCCCGGTCTTCTGGGAGTGGATGTGGTTAAAAATGCCAGAGACAAAGGATTTGAGGGACACTTCATTATTCTGAGTGGATTTACTGATTTTAAATACGCACAGGCCGCCATCCGGTACGACGTTGATTTCTATCTCACAAAACCCATTGATGAGGATGAACTTCTGGAAGCTTTAAATACATTAAAGACTACAATTGAGGAGCAAAGTCGTCAGTCTGGTACCTGGAAGCATTACCGCCAGAAGGCACATGGCATGATCCTTCTTGATATTCTCACCGGAAAGGCAGATTTTGATCAGATCAATGTGGAAGATCTTCATCTGGATGCGGATGAATACCAGGTCGTTATTTATGAGAAATACAGCCATAATGCCACACAGATGTCCTATCGTTTTGCAGATCTTTTAAAGGTTACAAACGAAATGAACAGTTCTTACGAACAGATTACCATTGATGACAACGAAATCCTGATGTTGAAGGGCGAATTTACCCTGCACAAATTCCAACAGTTTCTGGAGCATTACGACCGGGAACAAAAACCCCAGAAGGATTCACCGCTGGATTCGCTTTTTATCACCTACGGAAGACCGGTCAAAGACCTTCGTGAGGTTCATACCTCCTACCAGGAGGCACTCCGTCTGCTGCAGCGGCGCTTCTTCTGTGAACACCGCCAGCATACCATCGGCTATGACCAGCTTCCAAATCCAGATGTGGAAAACCTTTTTTCATTAACACCGGAGGTACTGCAGTTCTACTGCGAAACCCTGATCGGTTATATCCAGGCCGCCAAGCGCAATCAGATGGCGGAAATGCTTCACGAACTGGAAACGAAGCTATACTCCTGCGAGGAGGATATCCCACGGATCAAACTTTTTTTGACAGATCTTTACCTGTCTATCAAGGAAAAGATTTTTCATCTGTACCATAACGCGGACATTGCTTTTCCGAGCAATGCCGAGATCATCGAATTCATCAACAGCAAATACTATCTGTACGAAATTGTACTTTACTTTACAGAACAATTCGAAATGATCATCCGCACCATTGGCAATCCATCCAGCGAAAGTGTCATGGATGATATTATTCATTATATCGAACACAATTATATGGATAATATCAAGCTGGAAAATATTGCCCCTCTTTTTGGTTATAACAGTTCCTATCTGGGCAAGATCTTTACCAAAAAGGTGGGACAGGGATTTAATGTTTTTGTAGATCAGATCCGCATCGACCACTCCAAGGAGCTTCTGGAGAGCAGCTCTCTGAAGGTATATGAAATTGCCGAAAAGGTTGGATACCGCAATGTGGATTATTTCCATACCAAATTTAAAAAATACGTCCATCAGAGTCCGGCCGAGTACCGGAAGCAGATGCGCAAAGCAGAATAATGTCAAAAGAATGATCCATAAACTATAAAAAAGGCAAAACACCGGTTTTGCCTTTTTAAAGTTCCTATATCGGTAAAGTTTCCCTACTGACCGATTTTCTCAGCAATATAATCCCCGATCCGGGATATATCCATCTCTAATGTATAGGCAAGCTCTCCATACAACAGGTTTTCTGCCTGTTGAAAATATCGCTCATCCACAGCCGCAACTTTTTTGCCGTCCTCAATCCTTGCCTTTTGCCGGAGATAAATCGTCTTGATCATACGGACAAGCTTCCGGCAGTCACCACTGCGCACCGCCTCCTTATACTGGTCTTCCCGTTCCTTTTCATTGGGGATCCAGATTGTTTCCAGCGAAGGAATCTCCTCCACAAGCTCCTTCGCTTCTTGTTTGCTAAGTACCAGCCGCATCGGCAGTTTCACATGATCCACCGGCACATATACCAGCGAATCCTTCTGATACACCGGACGAAGAGTATAATATTTCTTTTTACGATCTGCTACCGACATAGATAATCTTCCGACCGCTGTCACCTCACACACCCCATGTGTTCCATACATCACGCTGTCATTCACCTGATACATAATTTCCCTCTTTTCATAAAATAGATTCGTTTTCCATAGATACTTACTTTTGACCATAGATAAACCGGAAGCCCCTGTAAATAGGGCTTCCGGTGTCTGATACCGTTTCATGTTCTTTTATAATTATACCACATTTTGAGTACTTTTGTAAGGCAAAATTCAAAAAAAGAGTTTTTGTATTCCGTCACTGTGTCAGGGGCTCCTCCACCTCACTGCGGTAAGGAATGGACGGAACAGCCCCCTCCCTGGCCACAGCGATTGAAGCCGCTCTGGCATAAAAGCTCTGAAGCATTGTCTCAGCATTAAGTCAAACCGTAACTGTCACGTCTCGCAGCCATCTGCATATATCAATCACCTGTACTCCCTGATAATCATACGTTTCATGACGTGTCCTTGCAATGATCATCTTAGGATATGCATCTCTTATTGCAAGCAATGGCGAATATTCCCGTTCAAATGTTTTTTCGTCTGAAATATTGTCACTGACCTGAATATATATCTGCTCATCACGTCTCTTTACTACAAAATTCACCTCTTTTTTATAGAGTTTTCCAACATACACCTCATAGCCCCGCCTGCGTAACTCCAGATATACAATGTTCTCATAAACTCTTCCAAAGTCCATATTTCGTGTACCATTGACTGCATAACGGAATGACGAATCGCAAAGATAAAATTTACTATTGTTTCCAAGATATTTTTTCCCTTTTAAATCATATCGTTTTGCCTCATAAACCAGAAATGCATTCGAACCAGTAATATAAATATCATAAATCCATTTTGTATATATACTATTGATCGCAAATTCAAACTTAGAGCACATCTGAACCTCATCGATCAGCAGTATGTTATTCATTCCCTCTTTGTATTGATCTAAGATGTACCTATGCAATGCATGATATTCTAACAAATGATCAAACTCTAATTCCTGAAGGTTTATCATTACGATATTTACCTGTTCCGCTAATGTCTGCAGGTAAGCGACAAACTCCTGCAACAATACCGACTTGCCGCTTCGTCTGATTCCTGTGATTACCTTTATATCCGGCGTTCCATATAATTCAATCAGTTCATCTAAATACTTTTGTCTTACGATAATCTGCATATCACCATCTTCTATTCCCACTTTTTGAAGATAATTCATTTTCCGGTAATACAATTACTATGCACATTCTTTGCGCTTGCCGATAAGCAGGACAGCATCTCTCTGATGTGCTCTGACTTCTGCTCTTCCATTTCATTCCAAGCACATTGAAGCTGCATGGAGCTGGTGCATCTAATTTGCCGAACAACAACTAAGTACCAAAAATGAGCCTTCCAATGTAAGGCTTTCACAGCCATCAATTTTCGGATAGTCTTACTACGCAGTGCAGTCTGAATCCTTTCCTTACCTCGTAACATTCAAGCCTCAGACCGCTTATACGGCACAGTTTTTGTATATCCTCTTTCGTATAAACATGGACGTCTCCTTTGTGCAAAAGCGTCCTTAACACTGGTATCTCGATATGGTTAAAAAACCACATCATAACCTTGCTTTTAGAAGCCATATCCCTTAAAATGAGCCTTCCACCCGGACGGAGTACCCCGTGCAGGCTCCTAAAAAAATTTTCGGGATTCGGGTAGTGGTGGAAGCTCATGGAACAGGTGACAACATCAAAACTGTTTTCCGAAAATGGCAGGTTTTCGCAGTCCCCCGCAACAAAATGTACTCCATCAAGTTTCTTCCTCTTTGCTGTCTCTATCATTTTTTTCGACAAGTCAATTCCCGTATAATTCTTATCGGGAAAATCCTTTTTGAACATACCGAGCATAGCTCCCGTGCCACAGCCTGCGTCAAGCAGGTCGGAAAACGGTTCTTTCATCACTTCCGCCAGTACATCGGGATAGTCCTTGCGGCACATATTGTAGACGCTGGGATCGTTATCATCAAACTTTTCAGCCGCCTTGTCAAATTCTCTCAGAGTTATCTTTTTGAATTGTTCACTTGTCATAATAGCTTTCCCTCTTTCTTCCTGTTGTACGCCATTGTATACAGAAAAATGCCTTGCTTTATTTTTTTCTCACCACACAGCTCCATACCGCAGCGGATATATTTTTTTACTTTCAGCGGTGTATCGGTATCCAAAACACAGGGAATATTCCTTGAATCCGCTTCGGCAAACGGCTGTTCCAAAACCTTGTGCATAAATCCTTTTCCCTGAAAGTCCCGCAGAACCACCACCATAGATACCGCAATATAGTCAGGCTCTTTTTTGAAAATCTTCGCATACTGTTCTCCGCCGCTTTGCGCTACGGCTATCCACGCTTTCGGCGGCAGCTCGCATAAAAATCGTCTTACCATATGCAGAGCCGGTTTCATTACCGGTTTTGTTTTCTTTCTCCAATAAGCAAGATAGCCCTCACCTTTTTCCGATGTGGCATACAGTACCCCTGCCCTATAAAAATATTCTGTCATAATTTCAAACGCCCTGACCGACTGTTCTCTTGTGAGCATTGTCACGATCCCGGCGTTTTCGGCAGCAAACGCTTCACCGATCTTTCTGCCGACTTCGGCGATTTCTTTCTTTGATTTATTTTCTACTTTTATCATTTTTATACCTGTCCGCCCTTTCTCAGAACTGCCAGTTTATTAGAAATATTTTTCACCGCCGGTATCCAGCCAAACAAATGATATACAGGCATGATGACCTTCATGCCTTCCACAAGACTCACATCACGAACCCATGTATATTCCGGTGCAATAACCTCCAGCTCCTTTCCCGACTGTATCCCCCATGTAAACCTCGCCTTTGTGGCCTCGATGGACTTTTCCTTCATGTTTTTTACAACCCATGGACTCATTGTTTCCATGATAATCTCCGCCTGTCGGAACCGGCCGCTGATGATGGACAATATCTGTTTCACATCTTTTTCCGAAAGATACATAACCAGCCCTTCCAAAATGACAAGTGTCCTGCCATTTGGTTCTTCAATTTCTGCTGCCCAGCTTTCATCCATTGCCGATTTTGCAATCATTGAAATATTCCCGTTTTCCGTAAGAAACCGTCTGCGCACTTCTATGGTCTCCGGCAGATCAAGATTATACCAGCGAACAGTTGGCGGCGTTTTTAGACGGTACACCCTTGTATCCATTCCGCAGGCAATATTCACCACCGTTCCCTTTGGATTTTCCCTGATAAACTCTCCCACCATACGGTCAAGAAGTATGGTTCTTGCTATAACGCCTTTTGACATCATCGCGTCTTTTTCCGCCAAAGAAAAATCATAATCCATATGGAACACGATTTCCTCTGCCATTTGGTCGTGAAATTTCGCATTGCTCTTTTTTGAATAAGCGGCACGGGCATACAATGTCTGCAACATTGTTTCCGGTACACCCAGCATCTCTACCTTTTGATTTATTGTTACATTCATTTTTGTTCCTCCCGTTTCAGTATCCGGCTGACAGCGTGTTCCATTTTGCAGGCATCCTGCTCCGCAAGGATGACCGTATGCTTTTTTGTATGCAAACCAGTCACTTTTTTACCCGGAACGCCTTTCTTACCGCCTCATTAATATGCGCCTCACACATACCGCACACCATGCCCTCTATGCCCGCTGTAATCTTTACCATAAAAAGCTCTCCATTTTTACCGCTAACTATGATTAGGGTCACCTAACCCAAGCGCATAAATAAAAGCGGTTCATTTGTGTTAGTAACCGCTAACCTAATTATTAATATACCTCTTTCCAGCTGCTTTTGTCAATATATCAACAGAATTTTTGATATTTCTAAATCTTCTGACATTCCTTTCTTTGTAGAACTCCCTTATTAGACAAATTGATTTCCTACAAGTTCGTACAGCCACTAAAAGCTCCATCTCCAATCCATTGTAACTTCTTGTTTGTAACTCAAACTTTTTTAGCAAGGCAAAAGCCCAGTGAATCTGTACCGGAAAGGACAATTTTCTTTTCCTCAGCTGCGTACTTATCTGAAAGAACGCTTGCTGCATTGATAAAGTTGTGTGCCTTTGTTTTTCCAGGATATGTTACAACAAATATCACCATTTGGTGTGTATACTGTCAAGAGAAATGCTTGAAAAACTTGTAAAATCAAGGTTTTTTCCAAAATAAAAGAGACAGCCAACGAACGACTGCCTCTTTTGGAGAAGGTATTTTTGTTACTTATGGGGTGTAGCAAAAACTATATAATGTATTGGGGTTTACGATGATTAGTATAACAGCGGTGTCCTCTAAAGTGTGCATAAACTTACCATCTTTTCCAAAAAGTTTTTGTGCATTTTTGCTTGCCCATCAAAAACAGCTATCATTTTCCATAAAAAATCTGAAAATGATAGCCGTTTTTTGTGATTTCTATCAAACACATCCATAAACGCCTTATTTGTCGGATGATTCTGTCCCAGTCTCTGACGGATCCTCATGATCCTCCTCAAAAAGAGCCTCAAACTCCTGTCTGGTAATACGCTCCCGATCCATCAGAATCTCGGCCGATGCGTGAAGCACATCCATATGTTCCTCAATAATGGCACGTGCCTTCTGGTAACAGTCCTGAATGATGGCACGAACCTCTTTATCAATGTCCCTTGCCGTTTCCTCACTGTACGTTCTACTGGTATGGCCAAAATCGTTACCTATAAACACTTCATCACTGTCGGCATAATTGATCATACCGATGGCATCGGAAAATCCATACTTGGTAACCATATCCCTGGCGGTTGCCGTCGCTGATTTAATATCCTGGGATGCTCCCGTGGTAATATCATCAAAGATCAAAGACTCTGCGATACGGCCACCGAGACTGACCATAATATCCTGCAGCATCTTTCCGCGAGTTGTAAAGGTCTCGTCCTTATCCGGCAGAGGCATGGTATAACCGGCTGCCCCCTGTCCGGTCGGAATCACGGAAACAATATGCACCGGTCCCACATCCGGAAGAACATGGAACAAAATCGCATGACCGGACTCATGGTATGCCGTGATCTTTTTGTCCTTCTCGGAAATGATCTTACTTTTCTTCTCCGTACCGATCCCCACTTTAATAAAGGACTTGTCAATATCTGCCTGCGTAATACATGAACGTCCTTCTCTGGCACAGGCGATCGCAGACTCATTCATAAGATTCTCCAGATCTGCACCGGTAAATCCTACGGTCGTTCTTGCGACCTTTTCCAGATCCACGTCATCGCTTAATGGTTTGCCTTTGGAATGAACCTCAAGGATCTCCTCACGACCTCTGACATCCGGTCTGCCTACTGCCACACGACGGTCAAAACGTCCCGGACGGAGGATTGCCGGGTCCAGAATATCCACACGGTTGGTTGCAGCCATCACGATAATGCCTTCATTGATACCGAACCCATCCATCTCAACCAACATCTGGTTCAACGTCTGCTCACGCTCATCGTGGCCGCCGCCCAGACCGGTACCTCTCTTACGGGCTACCGCATCGATCTCATCAATAAATACGATACATGGTGCATTTTTCTTGGCCTCCGCAAACATATCACGGACACGGGATGCACCAACACCCACAAACATCTCCACAAAGTCAGAACCGGATAAACTAAAGAACGGAACGCCCGCCTCTCCGGCTACTGCCTTGGCAAGAAGCGTCTTACCGGTTCCCGGAGGTCCCACAAGGATGATACCCTTCGGAATACGTGCACCTCTCTCGGTATATTTGGCAGGGTCTGCCAGGAAATCCACGATCTCCTCCAGCTCCTCCTTCTCCTCCTTTAATCCTGCCACATCCTTAAAATGCTTGGCATTGGGATCATCCGGATCAATCCGCTGGGCGCGGCTCTTGCCAAAATTCATCATCTTGGCATTGCTGCCTCCCTGTCCTGCCGTCTGTGCCGACAGAAACGAAAATAAAAAGAAGATGGCAATGATCCCCAAAAGATACGGAAGAAGCGTCGTAATGATCCAGGATGGCTTCTGCACATCCTTCATCACATACTTATCTGCCAGCTTGCTGTCCTTACTCTGGATCAGCTTCTCTGCCTCTGTTACATCTGATACATAAAAACTCTGCGCGGAACCGTCTTTTTTACGGACGTCTACCTCTCCGGTAGGCACCTCCTCATTGGGCAGGATTGCCACGGATGTGACATTTCCATCCTCCAGATCCTGAGCGAAATTGACAATGTTATATGTCTTTTGTCCACCCTGGTCCAAAGTACCCGAAACATAGACGGCAGCCGCAATAATCACCAGAATCAGCAGATAAAAGCCGATTCCTGTTCTCATCTGTTGCCTCATGAATGTCTCCTTACCTGATATTTATTTCAGAATGAAACAGGACTACCTGCTCCATTACCTGTGCAGCATGACTGCTCCCCTCCTGCGAGGGTCTGTATCTGCACACTATGCTTCCACAAACTCCAGTGTGCCTACAAATGGAAGATTTCTATACTTCTGTGCATAGTCAAGACCATAACCAACCACAAATTCATCCGGAATGGAGAACCCGGTATAGTCTGCCTCCATCTCCACCTCCCGGCGGTCCGGCTTATTTAAGAGAGTGCAGATCTTAAAGCTCTCCGGCTTTCTCTCCAGAAGCATCGGCTTTAACATAGAGAGGGTATAACCGGTGTCGATAATATCCTCGATCAGCAGACAGTCCACTCCCTGGATTGACTGCTCCAGATCCTTCTTGATCGTAATCTTTCCTGAACTGGAGGTGCTGTTCCCATAACTGGATACAGACATAAAATCAATCGTTACAGGCATCTTCAAGTGCTTTGCAAGCTCACAGGAAAAGAATACACTTCCCTTTAAAATACAGATCAGACGCAGTGGCTTCATTCCATATTCCTCATTGATCTGGTCTGCCATCTCTTTAATTCTGTTTTCCACCTGCTCCTGGGAAAACATAACATGTACTATTTCTTTCATCTTTTTTCTCACTCTCGGTAATCATTTTTATGCATAAAACTTCCTCTGTCCTGTCGGATACATAATATCCCGCACTGACTCTGTCAAGCTCTGGAATCCACAGAACATGGCTTCCCTCTGCCAGCACCCATATCTTCCTGCGATCCTCTCTGGGAATGTGTCTGTCGATCAGCAGACGGTTCAGCGGTTTCTTTCGATCCCCCTGCTCATCCAGCCACAGAAAATCTCCTTGCTCAGGATGACGAAATTCAAGCATACCATTTATTCTAGCATAATCAAACCATTTCGTACAGTTATTTTTCGGTATTTTTCTTTCATTATCTTCAAATGTTTCCAAAAAATTCTTCCGCTGCCAGAAAAGTTTTATTACTTTATCATCCATGCCACACAGCACAACACTTCCCGTCTCTTTCTCTGCCGGATTCCAACACAGAACGGCATCCTTCCCCTTTACGCCACTGCCGGCCTGAGTCACAGGTTTCCCTGCTTCTGCCATGGTTTCTGTGCTTTCCACAGATTTGATTCCTGCCCTGCGTATCCAAAGGATATCGTAATCCCTGCCTGCCATCAGACCATAGGGCAGACAGATCCGTTTGCCGCTCTCCCCCGCAGCCAGTGCAAGCAGAGCCCCGGTATGACGGCTGGTAATATCCTTCTGACGCCCTGCCGCCCGGGTGATCATCCAATAAGCAAATTCTCTCTGCAATGCCTTGGGAAGCGTTTCAAGCTCCCGGATCCTTGCCCGAAGCTCTTTTCCTGCAGAAAATTCCTCTGTCCCATTTTTGTCACTGTGTACATCCGAACCCCCAGCAGAAGCATTCTCCTCCCCTTGCGGAAAATCTATTACAAGATCCGGAAGACGTTTTGCAAGCTCCTCCTCCAGAAATGCCTGCACCTCCTGCATCTGTGCCGCTGTGCGTGCCAGATGCTCCGACGCCCTGTGGTTGACACTCTCTTCCAGCACAGGCAGTATATTCAGCCGCAGCTTATTCCGACTGCAGTCTGCCTCCAGATTCGTACTGTCCTCACACCACGCCTGGCCGATCTGTCCCAGTTCCCGGACAATCTGATCATGACGCAGAAAAAGCAGCGGGCGGATATATCTCCCATTCCGGGGACGCATCCCCCCCATCCCACACACACCACTGCCACGCAGCATCTGAAACAGTACTGTCTCTGCCTGATCATCCTGATGATGAGCGATCGCCACCTTGTGGAAGCCATACTGCTTTGCCGTTTCTTCGATGCACTGATAACGGTAAATTCTTGCCGCCTCCTCCATGGAATATTTCTGTTCCTGTACCATTTTAGGGACATCTCCACGGCATATGTGAATTCGGACGCCATGCTCTGCGGCAAAGTTCTTACAAAACAGCTCATCCCGTTCTGCTTCCCCGCCCCGGATCTGGTGATTCACATGGATCAGCTCCACCACAAAGTCCCATTCCCGGGACATCTCCAATAATGTCAGTGCCAGATACACCGAATCTGCTCCGCCGGAAAATGCTACCAGCACACGATTGGATGACTCCAACAGTTGGTTTTGTCTGCAAAAGGCTTTCACCTCATGGTATGATCCCAGTCTCATTGCGTATGTTATCTCCTTTATGACAGCCGCAGCTGTCTGTTTTTGTAGGATGGCACATATGAATTCTCTCTGGTTCTCTCCCAGACAGCCGCTACGACAACGCTCATATCGTCATGAACTTTTCCTTCACTCTGAGCCACGGCTTCATCCACAATATATTCTGCAAGCTCCTGGGGATTGACAATTCTGTGCTCCCGGATCAGACACTCCAGTTCCTCTTCCCGGTCTGTAAACGCATCCACAATGCCATCTGTCATCATTATAACATAATCTCCGGAATATATCTCCGTCTTGTTAAAATATGGCTCGGCCTCCTGATAGAGCCCAACCGGCAGTGCTTGTCCCTCAATCCGCTCCACACCATTTTCCCTGCGGATCCATGTGGCAGCCGCACCGTTTTTCATAAACTGGCAGCTCCCCTGATACAGATCCAGAACCACCACATCTGCCGTGGCAAAACTTGTCTGTACCGCCTCCGGCATATAAAGAGAGTTGATCAGCTTCAGGGCAGAGATCTTGGAAAATCCGGCTTCTGTCATCTGCTCCAGCAGCTCGATCACCACCTGGCTTTCCCCAAAAGCTCCTTCTCCACTCCCCATACCGTCCGAGAGTGCCAGCAAAAGCTCTCCGTTTGGCAGGGACAGGCAGGAAAAATTATCCCCGGAAACCTCCTCCCCTTCCTTCATCCGGCGTCCCACACCGGTAACAGCCAGATACGGAGTATCTTCGACAAATATCATTTCCGTTTCATTTTTCGGAATCACATTATGACTCTCTCTGGAAGGCATAAAGGAACGACCGAAAAGATCCGATAACACGCCGGCGGTCTCCCTCGCTGTCACCAGACGGCCTTTTACGGTATGAGCCTTCATCCGTATCTCAATCCTGTCACGTTTGTCCCGGTAAATGACCAGATTCTCCACCTTTACCCGCAGACCCGCAAGCTCCCGTCTGATGACATTTTCCATTTCTTCCGGCACTTTTCCAGTCTGACCGGCAGTTCCCGCCAGTTCTTTAAAAAGCTCCCCCACCTGTTCCATCTGTCCGGCCAGTACCCGTCTGTTCTGGGCAAGCTGGTTCTGAAAGCTCATGACGGTTCGGGCCATCCGAAGGCCCTGATTTGCTTCCATCAGGAACCAGTCCGGATGAATGCATTCCTCCACAAATTCTGCCGGCATCTGATCAATACGAAGCATTCCATGTTCCTGCATCTCCATCAGATGCGAGACCACCTCCGGACGATTCACCACCACCTGTCCCATACAGTATTCCCGGTTGCTGCATTTATCACAGACCTGTTCTGCCATCTCATTCATCAACATTCTTACATCCCGGCGGTTCACTCCTGATTTTTCTTCACTCTGTTTTTGCAACACACGGGAAAGCTGACGAAAAGAATCGGAAAAGCCCTCCAGCTTATTTTTCATCTGCCCTCCGGTATCTGCTTCACCGGAACCGGTTTCTCCATGGAACGGAATCCGGATCCGCCGAAGCATTTTGTCCGGTACTGCTGCCAGGATCAGGCTGTCGATCACCAGCATTTTTATCATCCCAAGTCCGATCATATCCCTGTTAAGACTGATGCCAATTCCAAAGGCTCCCAGCAGATAGGCGGACAGACTCCACATCTTTCCCCTGTCCCGAAACAATGCACAAAGCATGCCAAGGAGACACAGACTCCCCACAAATCCTTCCCCCTGTCCCATAAGGGAGAATATTATTCCTCCTGCTGCCCCCGCAGCTGCACCAATCCCGATACCATACTGATATCCGGCAAAAGGAACCATCCAAAGCACCACCAGCATCGTGAAAGAAATATCGCTGATCATCATCTCCGGAACGCCATAGATCGCAAACATTCCTATCAAGATCAGGCTAAGGAGCTGTTCCTGAGAGACCTGCTGCCCTCTCCGGAAATGAAACAGGTATTGCTGTCCGTCCAGAAAAACCCTTGCCAGAGCTATAACCAGAACAGGCTCCAGTACCGTAAATAAAATGTCTTTCCACTGGTATGGCAGGATCGTATACTGCGTTACCGACAATACCGCCAACGTCGCTGCCATCAGCCCTGAGGAATGCCAGATACTCCATTTCATTCCCTGCTTCTTCATCAGATTCCGGGCTATGACAATACCAAGCATACTCACACTGTAACGAAGCACTGCCTCCACCGGCAATGCGGAAAGCATCCCCAGTCCCACGGAACACAACAGTGGGATCACACCGTTTCCAGACACCAGTGCCCCCGCAAAAAAAGCTGCCCCGGCAGGATTTCGTTCCAGCAAAACGACACGCCCGATCAAAAAACCAAGCAACAACTGCACCAACATTCTTTTATGAATTCTCTTCATGACACATCCCCCTCTTTTTTCGTCAGTGCAACAAAGTATAAAAAAGAGTTTTCAAATTTTTTGTCAAAACAGGGAACCTGTCCAAAAAATTTTTCCGACAAAATGCACCAAAAAAAGAGTCTCACATTTTATGTGAAACTCTCTCATGGATCACTTGTCATCCGGTTCAAAGATAATCTCGTCCGGATATACCAGCCCCAGCTTATTACGGGCAACCTCTTCGGTATATTCTTTTGTCTTTACATAAGACTCATAGTCCTTGATCTCAGCCTTCTGCTCCTTAAGCTTTTTCTTTTCCTTCTGAAGCTCAGAGATCTGTGCTGAATACTTCGCAGATTCCGCTTTTAATGTAACCGTCTTATATGTAAATGTCCCACACAGAACACAACATAGGGCGATCACACCGAAAACCGTAAACGGACTCAGCTTCTTTTTACGTCTTCGTCGTGCCATATACTTTATCAACTCCCCTTGGACCAGCCACATTTCGTCCCCCAACGAAATACAACGGTCAATGCCTCTCGAACGATCCACATCTGGTACAACCGATCAGTAACATATACCAGATATAGTGTCCAAATAAAATGTCAGTGAAACTTGTTCCGAATGTCCATTCCATCTAGCTTTCGCTATTTGGTCCAGTTATTTTACTATACAACATTTTAACCAATTTCGCAACCCTAAATCCTATTTTTTTATTATATTTGTCCAATAAACGATGCAGTCCTGCACGCAGCGGCATGCTGATACCGGTCTCATATAAAATACCTCCGGCAAACATCCCTATAATCCCATACCATCTGGGGACGCCATCGATCATTTGAAAAAACAGAATAAATACAGGAATACTCAACAGGCTCCAATACAACAGATCTTCGATCCATACCCATAACTTTCCGTGGGGAACCAGCCATCGCCAGACCCTCAGAATATCATATCCAAACATTAAAAACATACCGGTACACAACGTGGTGATCTGAAAACAGATCTGCTCCTGGATGATCTGGCTCACTGAAATATCCTCCCCAAAAATGAGGCTGCCTTCTTTTCAGGATCATTCTTATCCGAATAAGCAAAGCTGTCGATCCTTCCATCTACATCAACCTCTCCCTTTTCCAGAGACAGACGGTTCACATGAAGTTCATCCCCCTTGATCAGCAGGATTCCCTGTTCTGTCTCAAGGTAAACCTCCTTTGCATCAAAGGATAGAACATCTCTCACTCCGGACATGACCGCTGTACGCCTGCCATTCAGATACACCTTGTGCACTCCTCTGTTTTCCCGTAAATTTCTATTCTCTTCCATATCCTGTCTCCATTTCTGTACCGCAAAATTCTTAAGAACAACTGAAACAAAACCGCCCACATAACAAATATATATGCAGACGGTCCCGTAATTATGTTCCTGTCTTTACTTTTGGAAAAACGGATCATTCGGAGACTTTTCTAAATGACACGGTACAATTCCTTCGCTTCATCCTTTTTATATGTTTCTTCGATACTGAGAACTTCCACCTTCACAACCTTATCCCCAAAGGTGATCTCTATGATATCCCCCACCTTCACGTTCAGAGATGCCTTTGCCACTTTACCATTAACCTGAATCCTTCCGGCATCACATGCCTCATTGGCGACCGGTCTTCTCTTGATCAGACGGGAAACCTTTAAATACTTATCTAATCTCATCTTAATCGACCATTCCTTTCTCCGCCCGCAGACTTTGAGCAGCAGGCACTGTTTTCACATGAATTCTTTCAAAAAAAGGGCTGCCCAAAAGGCAACCCAAAGCATATCCTGTTTCACAAAAATTACTCGTTTACAGCATCCTTTAAAGCCTTACCAGCCTTAAACTTAGGAGCGTTTGAAGCTGCGATCTTGATTGTCTCTTTTGTGAGTGGGTTTCTTCCCTCTCTAGCTGCTCTGTGCTGTACCTCGAATGTACCAAAGCCAACTAACTGAATCTTCTCGCCCTTCTTTAACTCATCTGTAACAGTGTCGATAAATGCCTTTAATGCCTTCTCAGAATCCTTCTTAGAAAGCTCAGACTTCTCTGCGATAGCTGCAACCAATTCTGTCTTGTTCATGGATAAACTCCTCCTCAAAAAAAATTTCCGTAAAAACTTACAAGTCTATTTATACCCTTATTACCCCCATTTGTCAAGGATTTTCAGTAATTCTTTCGATTTTGTCCGCATTTTTTGACACTCTACAATTGTAGGATTGCATTTTTCCATCCAATGATATAGAAATGATCCATTTCTACTGCTCCAACTGCCTTCCCAGAAAGCCTGCTGCCACATGTGCCAGTTTCCGTTCTGCCTCACCAAGGCTTTCCTTCTGGCTCCGGGTAAAGATCACCACCGCACCAACCGCATCTCCCTCGGAAATGATGGGACAAATTACTTCCCAGGCAAACGGCTCTGCCTCATCACTGATCTTGCGATACTCTTTGCTTTCTCCGGAAGCCACAGAAATTTCCCGTCCATCGATCATCTGCTGCATTTCCCGGCTGATGGCTTTATCCATCAGCTCCCTGCGTGCCCCTGCAGAAGTGGCGATCACCTGCTCTCTGTCTGTCACGACCACCTGATACCCTGTGGTCTGTGCCAGCGAATCTGCATACTGCTGTGCAAAAATCCCCATATCCCCCATCAGAGAATATTTTTTAAGGATCACTTCACCTTCCCGGTCTGTATATATCTCTAACGGATCTCCCACCCGGATCCGCAGTGTCCGACGGATCTCCTTTGGGATGACCACCCGTCCCAGATCATCTATTCTTCGAACAATACCTGTCGCCTTCATATAAAAATTCCTCCTGCTTCTTACATACTTTCTATAATTGTGCTATATGGGTAGTATGCAAAAAACAGGAAAAATTATGCACTGACCGGAATTCGCCCATAATATTTCTTATGTCTCATATTTTTTACACAGCCACCCACTTTCAAAAGCTGAAATTTTTTTATTTTTTGAAACTCATATTATCCTATCCCACTCGTATTCCTTTTCCCAAGTCCTGTCATTGCCCTTTTAAGCAGCCTGTGCTATACTGATATTTCACGGTATTGATACTATTTAAGGAGGAAAAAATGAAAACACATAAAAAGAAAAGAAGTTCTTTTTCCGGCAAGGTGGGTTTTGTCCTGTCTGCAGCCGGAGCATCCGTCGGTCTCGGAAATATCTGGAGATTTCCATATCTTGCCGCCAAATACGGTGGAGGAATCTTCCTGTTGATCTATATTCTGCTGGCACTGACCTTCGGTTATACTATGATCATGGCGGAAACCTCTCTGGGGCGTATGACACATAAAAGTCCTGTTGGGGCATTCCACAGCTTTGGCCGTTCCGGCTGGCTTTCTGCAGGTGGCTGGATCAACGCTGTCATCCCTCTTCTGATCGTCCCATATTATTCTGTGATCGGAGGCTGGGTCATCAAATATCTGCTGGAATACATCAAAGGAAACAGCGAAAAGCTGGCCACAGACAGCTACTTCTCCGGATTTATTTCCAACGGTACATCCACAGAGCTCTGCTTTGTTGTATTTGCCCTGATCACCGTTGCCATTATTTATGCCGGTGTGAGAAACGGTATTGAACGTGTCTCCAAGTTTATGATGCCGATCCTGGTGGTTCTCTCTGTGATCATTACGATCTATTCTGTTACCAGACCGGGTGCATTAGAAGGTGTGAAATATTTTATTGTTCCAAATCTGAAGGATTTTTCCTGGATGACCGTGGTTGCTGCCATGGGACAGATGTTTTACTCCCTCTCCATTGCCATGGGCATTCTGGTGACCTTTGGATCTTATATGAAAAAGGATGTTTCCATTGAGGACTCCACACAGAATGTCGAGGTATTTGATACCGCCATTGCGATCATGGCAGGTCTTATGATCATCCCTGCCGTCTTTGCGTTTTCCGGCGGCGATTCTGCCACGCTGCAGTCCGGTCCGGCACTGATGTTTATCACAATCCCAAAAATGTTTAACAGCATGGGCTTCGGAACGGGTGTGGGTATTTTATTTTTTACTCTTGTACTATTTGCCGCTCTCACAAGTTCCATTGCTCTGACCGAGAGCTGTGTTTCCACCTTCGAGGATGAGCTTGGCTGGAACCGTCAGAAATCCACTCTCCTCGCCGGTGCCATTATCCTGATCCTTGGAACTCTTTCTTCTCTGGGATACGGTCCACTTGCCGGCATCCGGATCATCGGCATGCAGTTTCTGGATTTCTTTGATTTCCTGACCAACTCTGTGATGATGCCGATCGCCGCATTTGCCACCTGCCTTCTTGTGTCCAGAGTGATTGGTGTGGACAAGATTGAGGAAGAAGTAACACAGGGCGGCATGCACTTCCGACGCAAAAAGATCTTTGTCTTTATGATCAAATATCTCTGCCCGATCTTTGCGGCGATCATATTGATCAGCTCGGTAGCAAATGCACTGGGATGGATCTCGATTTAACGAGGAAAGTTTGAGGAGGTAATATAAAATGAATACAACATTACCGATAACTGCAAAAGAAGCCGTAGAAAAGCTGCTTTCCGGCAATAAACAATACATTGACTCCAAATGCGGAGTGGGAGATATTTCCAAAGAAAAAAGACGACTGACCACTCTGCATGGTCAGTCCCCTTATGCGATCATTGTTACCTGCTCGGATTCCAGAGTCATTCCGGAACATATATTTTCTGCCGGGATCGGGGAGCTTTTTGTGATCCGTCTGGCAGGTAATGTGATTGATGACCACCAGCTTGGAAGCATCGAATATGCCGCCGGTCATCTGGGGTGCCGTCTGATCCTTGTGATGGGTCATACCCATTGCGGTGCCGTGGATGCAGCGATGAATGGCAATCCGGAAAACTACATTAAATTTATTACCGATGAGATCCGTCTTGCTATCGGAGATGAGACGGACGCCGCAAAGGCCTGTGAGCGAAATGTTGCCCACAGTATCCGGATCATTGAGGAAAGTCTTAAGATCCATCATATGGAGGAGGATACCGGACTCCGCGTCATGGGTGCCATCTATGATATTGAATCCGGCGAGGTGCGGTTCTTGTAATGACGGGAAGGAGTAACTTATGAAAGAGAAGTTATTTAACATCATACAGATCGGTGACCGGAGCAATGAGATCAGCCGTTTTTTTGATATCTTTATCACCGTGACAATTTTTGCCAATATCATTGTCACCTTCATGGAGACCTTTGAAGAGCTGGCATTTCTGTCTACATGGTTTCGTGTCATCGAAGTGATTACCATCTCCATCTTCTGTGTGGAATATATTTTCCGCATCTGGACTGCCGGATATCTCTACCCGGAAATGTCCCTCTGCCGTGCAAGACTTCGTTTTCTGATCTCCTTTGATGGCATTATCGACTTGCTCACCATTGTGCCGGCATCCTTTCTGTCGGGCTTTGTGATCTTTCGTATGCTTCGTGTGGCACGGATCTTTCATTTGTTCCGCCTCAATGCAAAATATGATTCCTTTAATGTGATCACCACGGTTCTCTACGAGAAAAAGAACCAGATCATTTCCTCTCTGTTTATTGTACTGGTTCTGATGCTTGCCAGCAGTCTTTGTATGTACAGCGTGGAGCACAACGCCCAGCCTGCGGTCTTTCAGAATGCATTCAGCGGGCTCTGGTGGAGCATGTCCACTCTGCTCACCGTGGGATACGGCGACATTTACCCCATCACACCTCTGGGCAGGATCATGGCGATCGTGATCGCCTATCTGGGCGTGGGTGCTGTTGCGATCCCTACCGGTATTATCAGTGCCGGATTCGTAGAGCAGTATCAGCGGAAAAGCACGCTGTCCAATTTTCGAAATGCGGATATTAAAGAAATTGCAGAAATCTTTGTAGATAAGCAATATGCCGGAAAGACCATCGAAGAGATCGAAGAGGATGATCAGGCAACGATCTACCTGATCCTGCGGGACGACCTGTCCATCCTTCCCCAGAAAGATACGGTACTAAAGCTCAATGACATTATTGTGGTCAGAAGCACGGGAGAGACGTAAATTTGCGTCAATGGTTTCAAATCTTCATCCTGGATATAAAATGCATTGTCTGTTATCTCAACCCTTTCAGATACCCCTTCTGCTCCGGTGTGATCCGGTAACTTTCCACCGCCTTCTGAATAGTTTTGCGATGTACCCATGGGGACAATCTGCGCTCCTCCAGATAAGGGATCACTGTATCCCACTGCTTTACAAGGGCTGTCGCCAGATACCATGCGATCATCATATTGACATAATACTCCTCCAAGCTCACTCCGGTCACCCATTCAAGATACTCCGGCCGGAAATCCTCATCCAGATACAGTCTCATGAGAACACCCATCCCGTAACGGATCGTATAAGTTTCCCCGGAAGCAATCCAACTTCGGATATGCCCCAGTAATTCCTCCTTATGCTTTGCGAAACATTTCGGAAGCGGCAGATCACAGGTTGCCCAGTTATCTATATACGGCAGAAATTTTTCAATCTGCTCCAGACATTTTCCAAAATCCTGCACCTGGGTGAGCAGCATTATATGTAGATTATTTTCCTCGTAATAATCGTGCGGCAGCTCCTCCAAAAAGTCTGCCGCCTCCGCTGTTTTTCCGAACTCCTTTGCAAACCGGCGAAGCACGGGAGTGCGTATTCCAATAATGCGTTCCTTCTCGATATCCGGGATCAGTTTACTGTGAAAATCCCGGTATTTTGTATCCTGTAACTCAAATAACCTTTTCTGTAATGAAGTCATATGTCTTCTCCCAATCGTAATCTCCGGTAATACACGTTCTGGTTCGTGAAGCATTATACTTCCCGTCAATCCATATCGCTCTCTGCAAATGCTTTCCATACCTTACTTACACGATGGCCTTGGGCAGATACTGTTGCAAATGCTTCCATGCGTTGTCTGCTGCCACCGCAAAGGCAAAGGTGACCAGAAAAATTCCAATGGTATAAAAAGGAATTCCGATCCATCCCGGCAGATCTAACGGCTCCATTTCCTCCTTCACAATGTCCAGAAAAATAATGTGTGACAGATAGATCGTAAAGGAATGTCTGGAGATCATCTGCATCAATGTTTTCTGTGCCTCCGTGAAACGAATCCTGCCATGTTCCACGATCCCGGCAAAGACACCAAGGGAACATATGGCGATCAGAGGATTCCGGTACTGGAAAAAGATTTCTTCATGACTGCCGGACACCCAGGTTCCCCAGCATGTCAATCCTATATTAATAATTCCGGCTGCAATTGCAATCGTAAAACACAGTTTACTGCCAAGTTGATTCTCCTCCGACAAATACCGTATAATATATCCCATCACAAAATATCCCAGATAGCTGGAATTTCCAACCATCGGTACCGGATATGTAAATTCCATATCTGCCAGTGCCAGCACATAATAGAATGTCAGAAAAAAGACCCAGAGCACGACAAAATATTCCGTCAACCGCCGTGACATTTTTTTAAATAAAAGTTGAAAAAACGGAAGTGCAATATACATGCCAAGGATCGCATACAAAAACCACAAATGCTTTTTGACGGGCTCCTCAAAAAGAGTGGCAAAATCATACCGGTCATCCCAGAACACAATGTTCCAAATGTAGTACAGCACACTCCAGAATACCAGTACCATGAGTGTATGAAGAACCCGGTGTACGCTTTTGCGGAGGCTGACATTTTCCTCCAGCAAAAGATAACCGCTGATCATAAAAAAGACCGGAACCGCAACACGGCTGAAACAGTTGGTGATCAGCGAAAATAAATATGTTCCGCCGGAAACCTCTCCATATGCCCGGCTATACACATTTGATACGTGAATACATACCACTAAGATACAGGAAATGACCCGCAATAATTCAATATTATAATTTCTCTCGCGGCTCACCACGAACATCTCCTCTCACCTGAATAAAAATCACAGGAATATTTTGTATTTTTCATCTCCACACCGGCAGATCCTCGTACTGTAAAACTCCCGGATCGCATGGATCAGATAAGCAGTGTCTTTAACCCCCGCCGTCTCATATGGGGAATGCATCGCAAGCTGTGCCAGACCGATATCCACCATATTAATAGATACCTGATGACTTGCAATATTGCCAAGAGTAGATCCTCCCGGCACATCCGATCGATTGACATAGCTCTGTACCGGTACCTCTGCTCTCCGGCAGATTTCCTGAAAAACAGCGGCAGAAACCGCATCTGTAGTATATCTCTGATTGGCATTATACTTGATCACAATGCCTTCATTCATATATGGCCGGTTCGTTGGATCCGCCTTGTCCATGTGATTGGGATGAGCGGCATGTGCATTATCCGCAGAGATCATAAAGCTCTCTGCAAGCATCCTCCGGAAATCCTCTGCGTCTTTGCCAAGACTATCTGCGATCCGGGTCAGCGTATCCTTTAAGAAGCCGGAAGCTGCTCCCTGCTTGGTACCGCTTCCCACCTCTTCATTGTCAAACACACTGCAGACACTGATACTGTCCCTGTGACCGCCTTCCAGCAAAGCCTTCACCGAAGCATAAGCACACTGTACATCATCCAGATGCGGACTGGAAATATACTCTCCGTGGGCTCCCCAGATGGTTCCCGGCATCCGGGGATACAGGAAAAGATCTGTCGACAGCAGATCCTTTTCCGCAACCCCCGCCTGTTCTGCCACCATGGCACCAAAAGTTCCCTCTGCCGTTTCATCTCCCCAGAGTGGAATCATATCTTTCTGGGCATTGTAAGTATACCCGTCATTTAAGCTGCGATCCATATGGATCGCCAGATTGGGAATCATCACCAGATCACGGTCAAAATGGATCATTCTCGTCTCGATCCCCTGATCCGTATGTACCACGACTCTTCCGGCGATGGAAAGAGGTCTGTCAAACCATGGAGCACAAAGCATACCACCGTATTTCTCCGCATTCAGTTCAATATAATGGCCTGCCACCTTCATTTCCGGATTCTCCTTAATCTTAAAGCCTGGAGAATCACTGTGGCTTGCGGCAATCTGGAAGTTTCCGGCAGTCCCCTCCGGGATCCGGAAACCGATCAAAGAAGAGCCGTTTCGTATTACATAGTAATCCCTGCCCGCCTGCAGCTCCCACCGTTCATTTTCATATAAGCGTTGAAACCCGCTTTCTTCCAGCATCTGTGCCAGCCCCGCCGCCACATGATAACAGCTTGGGTGAGCCTGAATAAATGTCATCATTTCCTGAGATATTTTCTGATCCATATCCTGCATATCCGTTCCTCCGTCATTTTCTGATTAAGATCAAAACAGATCATCCTGCATCCTATAATGCTCCATCAGATCCATGGCAGCCCGCAGACTTCCTGTCTGGTTAAAGCCCTTCGGATAAGCAACGCCATCATCCATGGCTTTCTTTAAGGTTTCCTCAAAACAGGCTTTTCCATACCTCTGAATAAATATAGCAGAAACCTTTGCGATATATTCCGTCTGTATATTGTAATAGCCCTTACTGCATGCCGGCAGATCAAAGCACTGATAGCATCCCTCCAGCCCACGCTGTCTGGAGCAGACCACATTCTCACACTGACCGTCCGGAAACAGGGTTCCAAAGGAACAGCATGCATAATCACTCCGGCATCCGCCGCACCACTGGCTCTGCAGACAATGGGTACAATGCTGTCCACATCTGGCAATGGGATCTGTCCCTGCCTTGGCTCGCTGTACCAGATATTCTTTCATCTGACGGCACCGCTCAATCCTTGCTCCCTTCGGATCATCGCCCTCCTGGTCATCGTAGGAATAACGGTGAAGCATCTCGCAGCAAAAATCCTTGCATTCGCCACAAAAATCCACTCTTTTTTTGCGTGCACAAGCAGCCAGCTCACATGGACCATAAAAAGGATTTCCACCAGTTGCGACACATCCCCCGCAGTGAAACTCTTCCCGATATTCACATTCCCCACAGCTAAGACCACAGTAAGAATCCATTCCTTTGTACATTCCAAATCCCTTACTTTCTCTCATCGTTATATCATTTGCCGGTTAGAAGCTATGGCCTCCGCCGCCTCCGCTGCTTCCGCCTCCTCCGCTGTGTCCACCGCCCCCTCCGGAGCCGGAAGAACTGCGCGGACTGTATGTTTTACTTTCTCTTTCAAACTGCACATTAACATGGTTCATCCGCTGTGCTGCATCAATGGACGCCAGCAGCTCTGCTTCAGACGGACTCTTGGATCTGGAAAATAATTTAACCAGAAAATAGTTGATCAGAACCGCCAGAGCCGCAGCCAGAAAGAGATTACTTGCATTCTTCATCGGCTGGGCGATCGTTTTCCCCTCCAGAAGTGTAAGCTCCGCATTATAAACTTCTTTGGCACACCGGTAGTAATCGGCATCAGATGCATACTTATAAACCTTATCCGTAATAGTATTCGCATAGGCGTTGGTAATCGTTTTGTAGATCACGCCATTACTGTAAATATAAATATTACGCTGTGCCATGTCGATCAGGAACAGTGTTCCACTTTCCTCTGCACTGCTCTGCTTCCAGAGATACTTGTCATAAAGATCATGTGCCAGTGCTGATGTGGAACGATACCCGATATTTGTCGTAAAAAATCCTGCCGATCCGTACTTTGTCAATCCCTTCATATCCTCTGCCAGTGCATGAAGTTCACTGTCTTTCAGCAGAGAAGCATCATCATGGATCTCCACCTTATACCCTGTCGTCTCATCCGTATAGACGGTTCCGTCCGGCCGTTCTAATATATCTGCTGCCATAACAGATGACGTCACAGACATCAGAATAAACAGCAATGGCAGACACACAAAAAGGAGTCTGAAAGCATTCCCGAAAAATGAAATCTCTTTATGCACGGTCATCACCTCCTTTATAGTGAAACTGTGGCAATGGCCGGGTTGCAAACAGGTTATAACAGCGGATCAGATCCACAAGTGCAATGAGCATAGTGATCAGCAATATACCGGCACAGCTATAATAATACAAATCACTGACCGGGTTGATCAATGCAACAGCGACAGACAGGATCGTCGGGAGCAGGATCCAGGTCAGACCCATTCCACGTCCTTTTCTCGCATCAATATCATCCATCCGGAACCACGCTCTGAACCAGAATATCGTAATCGCCACTGCCGAGATTCCTACGGTGATCCTTGTGAAATACTGTTCCAGCACACCACCTGTCAGAAATCCTCCAACCAGAAAAACTATCATCAGGATAACATCAAAAAACCTCATCGCCATCCGGGGATCTTCCAGCTCTACAACACTGCTTCCGGAGGTCACCACTGCTTTGACGCCATCTTTCTTCTTTTCATCCTCGGCTGCCGCTGCAAGCTGGGCGTCCGACTTCGGTGCAAGATCCTCTCCTCCCGGTGCTTTTTTGTGACTTTCCCGTTGTCTTCGCCTCTTTATCGCAATGGCTCCCTTGTCATTCTCTTTGCCTTCCTGTGCTGCAATATCATCGATCTGCTCATAATAGACAAAAGATATCACTGCCGCGATCATGGCAACAATTCCCAGAAGAATGCTCGGTATCACAGTGAAAAAGCGGTTTAACAACAGGAAGATCGGGATGGTCAGAATGGCAGATGCTCCTAAATACTTCGGCACATCCACCGGAAGATCTGCAACTACTTTTCCTGTCTGGCCGTTCACTGTGGCATAAGCCACACGATTGTTTTTTTTGTATGCCATAAACCACACCGGGAACATAGCTCCATTTACCTGATCCACGGTAGAGTGAAGTTTCCACTGAAGCATCTTTCCCTGCTCCTCAATGGAATATTTCCGCAGGTTTGGATACTGCTCAATAAACTTCTGTGTCTCTCCCAGAGCAAACTCTTCTGCTTCTCCTGCATAAAGAGAATTGTCTACATCCGCACTGTCCGCGTAAAATCCACTGAGATACGCCGGCGTAAACTCTTTCATTTCCCTGGTATCGAAAGGTGCAAGATTTCCACTGATAGTATCCGAAAAAGAGGACGAAGCATCATATGCAATGCCGTTATAATCAGCGTTCATATCCAGAGCCAGATTATAATGACTGGTGATTATGTAATCTCCCTTACGCTTCTCCGTCGTCCCCTTAAGCTGTACATCTGCACCTCCCTGCTGTACATCATAGAGCCAATACGGCATATAGATGCCACGAAATTCATTGATATGCTTTTCGCTTTTAAGCTCCTTTGGTGCAAAGACTGCCTTCCCCATCATTTTCATATAAGCTTTCCTGCACTGCTCCTTTGTCTGGCCAAACGGAATGATATACTTTGGTCTGTGTTCCTTCTGTAAACGGCTCTCTAATACCGCAGACGAACCACAAAAAGTACAAAATCCTGCAGCAGTAGTATCCGTGCTGTAAATCTCGCCGCCACACTGCGGACACCGGAATACGGTCACTTCATACTCATCCTGCTCCTGTGCTCCGTTTTTATCTGAAACCTCATAGGGATCAAATTTGGAATCACAACTGGCACATGCCATCCTTTTCGATGGAATATCATATCGCAGATTTCCACCACAATTGGGACATTCGTACATATCTTACCTCCTTTTGATCAATATATTGGATCCGCTGCCTTATAATCTGCTTTGGATCCTTTCACTATTTGATGCGTACATATACAATGCTCAGCTTGGAATTTTTCGGACTCGGCACGGCGTCGATCTCCAGGAAATCAAAACTCCGGATCAGTTTTCCAAGCTTGGAATAACCATAGTTTCTCGGATCAAAGCCTGGAATTCTTTTAGATAACTGGATGCCGATCTCTGACTGGTTGATCCAGCCGTCTTCATCTGATTTCAGATCAATAATATTGGCGATCTCATCTCCAAGCTCCTCCGGTGTCAGAAAACTCTCCTCCGCACGGTCATCATAAAAATCATAAAAACTGTCATCGTAGGAATCATACGAGTAAACCGGAGCCGGCTCTTTCTTCGTCTCCTTCTTTTGTTTCCTGCCGGACGGATTATTACTGCCTCCAGCCGGCTTCTTGTTCTGCTGCTTTTTATTTTCGTCCTCTGCCTTATATAACAGATCAAGATATTTAAAGGTCTCACAGGCAGAAACCAGAGAAATCGGGGTTTTTTTCTCCCCCATACCGATCACCAGCATTCCGGCCTCCCGTAGACGATTCGCAAGTTTTGTAAAATCGCTGTCGGATGTTACCAGACAAAAACCTGTTACATTACCAGTGTATAAAATATCCATAGCATCAATGATCATTGCAGAATCTGATGCATTTTTATTTTTGGTATAATTGATCTGAAAGATCGGCGTCAACGCATATTTACGCAGCTCATCCTTCCAGGCTGAAGCACTGCCTTCCGAAAAATCAGCATATACTCTTTTATACGTGGGAGTGCCAAATTCTATAACCTCATCTAAAATTAATTTGATGTATTTACGGGATATGTTTTCCCCATCAATAAGCACTGCGATCTTGTCTTGTTTCTGCATTTCCTACATTCCTTTCTCTTTTTTCTTTTTCAGCATCTCCCGATCTGCCCTCCGGAATACTTTATCGTACTCCTCTCCCCCGGCAGACTGTGCCACTCCATATACCATTTCAACCGGAATATCCGGTGCCTCCTCCAATGTCTTATTCCTCATGTGTTCCTCAAACTGCAGCAGCAACTCATCCATCCTCATGTAGTCATTTCCCTTGAGAACAGCAATAAACTCATCCCCACTGATACGGAAGATCGGGCTGTGGGAAAATTCTTTGCAGATACCGCGGCAGACTGCCATGATCATAGCATCTCCGTAGCTTCTTCCATAATTTTTATTCACCCTGGCAAGCCCGGTTACTGAAAATATCACCACAGCATATGGTGTCTTTTCCTTCCCCTCGTCGAGGGATTTGATATATTCGAAATAATACATTTTATTTTTTACTCCGGTCAGACCATCCCGGTATACGAGCCCATTGATCTCCTTCACATAGGACTTCAGATTCTGTGCCATCTGCTGTATGCTGTCTGTCAATGTCTTGACCTCATCATTGGTGTTGCATTCAATACTGACATCCATATTGCCATCTGCGATCTCTCTGGCTGCATGATCCAGTTCCTTTAATGGTTTCACTATTTTCCGGGTGATGCAGATTGTAAAGATCAGATAGCTGGCAAGAATACCACCGCTTACAAGCAGAATCACGATCAACAGATGATTTCTCGGCTGATTGGTCTCTGCCACCGGAGCCAGGAGCACATATCTCATTCCATTGCTTAATGTCTGATACGTCATATAGGATCTTTCACCCTTATAACAAAACGGAAGAAGCTTTCCTTTATTGGAATCTGCCTGTTTCATGGTATTATAAAAATGATCTGAAATATCAATGGTGCGGATCGTGCACTCATCATCCCCCGGTTTACGGAAATATACAAGTCTTTGTTCCAGATTGACTAAATTACCCCGTCCATTCTCATAAATTGCTCCCTCCTGGGCCAGATCCACCAGATAAGAAAAGTCAACATCAATCCCAATCACACCTACCAGAGTATTTTCCAGATAAAATGGAATACCGTAGGAGATCATTTCCACGCCAACGGTTTCATTGTAATAGGTGCGCGTCCACATCGGCTTTCCTGCTTTGACCGGCTGATAATACCAGCAGGTCTTTTCCCCGTCTTCTTCGGTATATTTGGACAGGTCGGTAGGCGTTGTTTTCTGCAGGGTTCCCCTCAGACCATTGCGTGACCAGAAAAATCCCGCCGTTGGATCCAGAATTTCAGGATTATAATGAAAATATACCCCCAATGTGCCGTCGGTATGATCTGCTACGTTTTCTGCCAGAGCACTGACCTTCTCCGTATACTTCTCCCGAAATGTATCATCCTGCAGCTCCCTCACCGAAGGCAGACGGCTTTGGGCATAATTATAGATGATCGTGGCAGACTGCTTAATGTTGTCCAGCTGATTATCCATACGCAGAGTCTGCTCCTCGCATACGGTATTGAGTGTTGTTTTCAGATTTTCCCTCCACTCATACCCCGCATACACCAGACATGTCCCACCAAGCAATAGTGACATTGTCAGCAGTCCCGATATGATCAGAACTGTAAATTTTGTTTGAATTGATTTCATACTTTCTCCATTCTTTCGTGCTTAATTTTTATAAAACCCTGTTTAATTCCTCCGTCCCTTCCAGTACAAACTTTCCTTCCCGAATTAACACAATCTCTCTGCCATCCCTGCAGTGAACAATAATATCTCCTAATTCGTGATATGGTATTGTCACATCCGTATGACAGTTAAAATATGCCCTGGACGGATCCGAATGACGAAGGGCAGAAAAACGGTTCTCCTTTGCCATCATCTGCCTGCCATCCGGATTATACGTGACCAGATCCTCTTCATGAGAAAAGCAGGTGTCACCGAAGGCAAAATGTGGTCCGGTCTTTTCTGCGATCAGGATCGGCAGCAGATGAGATATGCCATACTTCTGTCCCATTGCATACGCCGTTGTGTTGGTACCAATCGCAAACTCTCCCATCGGTAATGTCGGATGCTGGAATAACAGATTCTCCTCAATATAAGACTTATTCTCCTTTTCTGTCCCAAAATTAGTACATGAGTAATCCTCTATCACGCCATCTTTAATCTGAAGAGTTAGATTCTCGTATTTTAGTTCATTAAGGTACACCTCTGTTACATGAAGGGTACCAGCGGTGCCTTCCAGCTTCGGAGAAGTAAATACCTCTCCCAGTGGAATATTTACGTCTGCCAGACAGTTTTCAAAATCTGTTTGATGCTCCGGATCCTCCAGCGGATAAAGTGCCACCGTCAGGTTTGTCCGATTATCCCCTCGTCCTGTCACCGTCACAAACGCTCCCTGATCCAGTGCATCGATCAATTTCTGCTGGATCACGCCATACTGCGTACTGTCCAGTGTATTCACCCGCACGGTTTCATCAAATATCTCTCCATAATCCTTACCGATCTCCGGAACCGGATACGCAATGATCGTAAAACTGACCTGATCCCCCGGAATAAACTCATTGGACAAAAGAGAGGCTGCCGACTGGTATTCCAACTTCTGCTTTCTCTGCTTCTCCGTATAAGCTGCTGCCTGCTTCTTTGCCACCGGTACAAACGGATCCTCTCCAAATACCTCGATCACCGCCGGACCCGCAAATGCCGCTGCCAGATTCCGGTACTCCTCATAAGCGCATCTCTGCTGTGCCAGTTTCCGGTCTGCCAGTGCTTTTCCGAAGATCAGGGCCTCATCAAACCGGTGATCATAATCATATTGTGGATTGGCTCCTCCTGAGCTGTACCCCACCTTGATTCCTCTGCCATTGCGGTAGATCAGATTGCCCACCGCCCGGTACATCGTTGTCTCCAGTCCCATCTGGCGAAACTGCTCCACTGCCGCACGGATCATCCGTTCAAAGCCCAGACGATACCGGATATTTACAGTTTTTTTGCAGGACAGATCAATCCGATAAAGCTCAAAGCCTTTGCGGTATCCTTCCGTATAGGTAGCTGCCATGTCCGCAATCCGGGACTCCTCCATTTCTCCCAGATGAAGTGCTGTCCCAATCTCGTTGTCACCAATATATTCTCCAAAATAATACAGATATCTCAGATCCTTCAGATCCACCGTCTCGATCAGGGATCTGGCAAAGCAATGCTTTGGATCTAACATCATCTCTGTCCGGTCTGCAATAGTGATATCTGCATAATCGGATACATAATAATAAATCGCATTGCGAACCTCGTGTAGTTCACAGTTTTCATCCTCCAGCAGATCATATATCTCAATAAAAAGCTCCAGTCCTGTCACCAGGAAAAAAAGTCTTTTCTCAAAAATATATACCAGAATCTCCCGCAGTTCCCCATACAAAACACAAAGATATCTGCCAAACTCCTCTCCAAGCTTGTCTGCCGCATACGCCGGATTGGCGTAACTGGTATCATAATTCTCCGGAAGAATATCCCGGTACAGCTCCCGATTCCGCTGCTGCAGCTGCTCCAGTGACAGCTCATAAAAGGTTCCTGTATCAATCTCTTCATATGTGTCCATCATCAATACAAGATAGGAGGACACCTTTGCAAAATAATCCCTCATCTGATCAGGGACAGTACACTCTCCACCGTTAGTCTCCTGATCAATCCCCCGTACACGTTCTGCCGCCAGTTCATATCTCTCCTGATAGCGGATTTTTTCTTCTTTTGCTTTTGGATAAATGATGTTCATATGATCCCTCACTTTATAAAGTCTTCGTTCCCGTGTCTGCGGGTTACATGATCTCCATGATCTTCAGATCCTTTTCCTTCCGCAGATCAATGGCTTCCCCGTCCACCATGACAACAGGTCTGGATAATGCATGTACATTTATATAGATCAGTTTTCCTGTCCTTCCATCGGAAAGCTTTATCCTTTCATTGAGATAAGACTCTGCGATCCGGCGTAAAAAAGTCAATATATAACGGCTGTCGTACTTCTGAAAACCTTCTTCTTCAAAAATCTGTATCACATCAAAGGGGCATGTCGGGCCACGATACACCCGTGGGGATGTCATGGCATCATAAACATCTATAATGGAGACGATCCTTGCATATTCGTCAATATGATCCCCCGCCAGCCCCAGCGGATATCCGCTGCCATCCATTCTCTCATGATGCTGAAGTGCCGTATAACGGATATGATAATCCAGTTTATTTTCGGTCAGAATTGCAAATCCATACTCCGTGTGCTTCTTGATGATCTGGTATTCCTCTTCACTGAGTCTCGCCGGCTTCTGAATGATTTCTAACGGTACCCTGGTCTTGCCGATATCATGAAGGATTCCGGCCACTGTCAGGGTCTTTTTCTCCTCTTCTCCAAATTCGAGCCAGTCAGCGAACACATTGCACAAAAGTCCCACATTCATGGAATGGGCATACGTACTATCATCGTAATGCCTTAAATTCTGTACCATATCAAAGGCATTGATGGAATTGCCTGTATCCTTCAGCAACATTACAACCTGTCTATATAATGCCTCACAGTCAATCTTTTGATTCTTTTCGATGACACAGCTGATCATATTCTGAAAACTTATGATCTCAGTATCATAGTTTGCCTGAAACCTTCTAAATGCCGGATTGTTCTGAATCCGCTCAGAATAAGATGACCGATGATAGGAATTGGCTTCCTGTATACTTAATACCTCCTCCTCGATCATAAACTGTGGTATCTCAAAACGATGCAGTTTGGTGATGGTTCTCTCATCTAACACTGTCCCTTTTTTGACAACGATCTGATTGGCAAAATTATACACATCCTGCCCCAGGATCATTCCGGGACAAAGTCTTGCTTTATCCATCATCTGCATCTTATCTCACCGCCTTTTTTAAAATAAGCCCGCTTCGCCGGAATATTTCATCCGGTTTTGCGGGCACCGTTTCTATCATCAGTCCTTATCAACGACTTCCATGTAGAAGCTGGAGTAATCCTTTCTCTGCTCCTTTGTCGCTGCGATCGCTGTCCGCGGATGCTGATTTAAATGACCTGTGATCAGGTAAGGAATGTCATATCCCCATACAGCTCCCTGCTCTTCCAGTGGAACCATATATTTCTCAACAAACTGCAGTACAGGGAAAAGCTGGTATTTCGGATTCTTCAAAAATCCAAGAAGAAGCTCCATTGCACAGTTTCCTGCACCTCTTCCCATGCCCTTCATGGTAGCATCCAGATAAGAAACTCCGTTGGTCAGCGCCTCGATCGTATTGGCAAAAGCAAGCTGCTGGTTGTTATGTGCATGCATTCCTATGTACTTACCATACTTCTCACCAATCTCGAGGTACTGCTCGCTGATACTGCGGATCTGCTCCGGGAACAGGGAACCGTAGCTGTCTACAATATAGATGCCATCAACCGGACTCTGTCCCAGCATATCCAGTGCTGCCAGAATATCAGACTCCTTTGCATTAGAGATCGCCATAATGTTACATGTCGTCTCATATCCCTTGCGGTGTGCATCCTCGATCATATCGATCGCTGCAGGCATCGTGTTTACATATGTAGCGACACGCACCAGATCCACCGGGCTCTCATCCTTCGGATGAATGTCCTGCTTGTAATTACATCTGCCTACATCTGCCATAATGGAAACCTTCAGATCGGTATCATTGTCCCCAATAATAGCACGGATGTCATCGTCATCACAGAATTTCCATTTACCAAACTTATCCACATCAAACATTTCCTTATCTGCTCTATATCCGAACTCCATATAATCTACTCCGGCCTTTACATTGGCCTTATACAGAGCTTTAATAAACTCATCCGTGAAATAAAAATCGTTTACCAATCCACCATCTCGAATTGTTGCATCCAGAACCTTAATGTCCGGACGAAATGATAATAAATCTCCCTTTTGTGCCATAACTTCTTTCCTCCGTTTTGAATTCTTTGTTTCCACGCTATATTATACATAATATTGACACCTTTTACAATCCTTTTAACTTGATAGGAATTAAAAAGTTTATTTTGTCTGCATACAAAAAGAAAAATGCTGTGGTCATCCATCCTGCATTTGCCGGACAACCACAGCATTTTATTTCAATCACTCCATCCGGTCCGGTGTATCCACACCCCACGGAATGGCATTTTACCTGTTAATGTGCCAGAATGATCTTCTTCGGACACTTCTGGGCACACTTGCCACAGCCGGTACATTTGCTCTGATCAATATGTGCCACGTTGTTCTCTACAGTCACTGCCCCTGACTCGCACTGTTTGACACAGAGACCACAGCCAATACAGCCGGTATCGCAGACTGCCATAACCTTTGGTCCCTTGTCCTGATTAGAACATGCCACACCGTAAGAAGCATCATATGGAACCATCTCGATCAGATGATTTGGACACTCCTCGGCACATTTACCGCAGGCCACACATTTCTCTTTATCAACCACAGCAACACCATTTACTACATGGATCGCATCGAACTGACACGCTGCCACACAGGAACCGAATCCCATACAGCCAAAGGAACATGCCTTATCACCGCGTCCCGGAATCGCTGCTGCTCTCTTACAATCAGAGATACCATAGTAATTTGCCTTGAGTCCTGCTTTGTCACAGGTACCGTTACATTTTACAAAGGCTACCATCTTGACTGCCTCACCGGCATCAACGCCCATAACGGCTCCGATCTTCTCAGCGACTGCTGCACCGCCCACCGGACAGGCATTGACCGGAGCTTCTCCTGCTGCGATCGCCTTTGCAAGGGCATCACAGCCCGCATAACCACAGCCACCACAGTTATTGCCCGGAAGGAACTCCCGGACCTCGATCTCCTTCTCGTCGACCGGCACTGCCAGCTTAATTCCTGCAAATCCCAGAAGAAGACCAATCAGAATACCGATAACTCCAACTAAGATCGCTGCATGTATAATACCAGTTACCATTTCGTCTCCTCCTTTCTATACCAGACCTGCGAAACCGCAGAATGCAATCGCCATCAGACTTGCTGTAACAAGAACGATCGGTGTACCCTGAAATGACTTCGGCACATCATTATGCTCATTGCGCTCACGTATGCTTGCCATGATCGTGATCGCAACCAGGAATCCAAGAGCGGTAAACAGACCTCTTACCACACTGTAAAGGAAACCGATTCCGAAGCCCTCACCGGCATAATCCGTCACATTGTTTAATGCAACACCAAGCACGGCACAGTTGGTAGTGATCAGCGGAAGATACACACCAAGGGATGCATGAAGTGCCGGCATAAATTTCTTGAGAACCATCTCAATAAACTGAACCAGTGCTGCAATGATCAGGATAAATGCGATCGTCTCCAGATATGCAAGACCGGTTGGCTCCAATATAAAATAATAAATCGGATATGTTATTGCTGATGCGATCGTAATTACAAATGTAACAGCGGCTCCCATGCCCACGGCTGTCTCCACCTTTTTGGATACGCCAAGAAATGGACAGATACCAAGGAACTGGCTTAATACGACGTTGCTGACCAGCATTGATGATATAATGATCACAAATAATTCGCCCACTGCCATCAATCCTCCTTCCCGTCAGAAGCGGCTTCTTTTGCTTTGGCCTCAGCCTCCGCTTTTGCCTTTGCTTCCTTTGCGGCCTTCGCTTTTGCCGCGGCCTCTGCTTTTACCTTTGCTGCAGCTGCTTTCTCTGCCGCTCTCTCAGCTTCCACAAGTCCTTTGTTTGCAACACTGCAGTTTCCTACACAGGATGCACAGTTGCCGCCACAGGCGATATTACTGTCTGCATTGTCCACATTGGTAGCAGACGGCATTTTCAGCTTGTTCTGGATCGCTGTCAGGAAGGACAGCACCAGGAATGCGCCCGGAGCCAGTACAAAGAATGTAATGTGATAATCATCCGGAATAAACTGATGGCCGAAAATAGCACCGGCACCGAGAATCTCACGGCAGATACCGATACAGGTCAGACCAAAGGTAAATCCAAGTCCCATACCAAGACCATCAAATGCGGACGGAAGTACCGGGTTCTTGGATGCATATGCCTCTGCACGGCCAAGGATGATACAGTTTACAACGATCAGTGGGATATAAACTCCCAATGCTTTATTTAATGATGGCAGATACGCCTGCAACAGAAGCTGTATCAATGTAACAAAGGTTGCTACAATAACGATAAATGCAGGGATTCTTACCTTATCCGGGATCACCTTTCTAAGCAGAGAGATGAATACATTGGACAGGATCAGTACTGCCGTTGTGGTCAGACCCATGCCAAGACCATTGATGGCAGATGATGTAACTGCCAGGGTCGGACACATACCAAGCATCATCACGAAGGTAGGATTCTCGGTGATAATGCCGTTCTTTAAACGTTCCGTACAAGAATTCATAATCCATTCCTCCTATTCTGATAATGATGCGATAAAGTCTAATGCACCGTTGACGGCTCTTGTGACAGCACGACTGGTAATTGTAGCACCACTGATAGCATTGACGGTGCCGTTATCGGCACTGCCGGAGCCATCCTTTACAACGGAAAGTCCGCTATCACCCTTTGCCATACCGACATACTGCTCATTCCATGATGTGGAGCTGTTCTGTCCCAGACCGGGTGTTTCATTGGAGCAGTCTGTCACACGGATACCTACGATATTGCCATCCTTGTCTACACCAAGTGCCAGAGTAACTGCACCGCCATAACCTTTACCAGAGCAGGTTACTACATAACCGGCATCGGCGCCATCCTTCTGAGCCTTCATAACCTCAGAGATCTCTACGTCGCTGAGAGACTCTCCCATCGCGTCTGCTTTTACCTCGCCGTTTGCCAGCTTCTCATTATACGTTGCAAGTGCATCATCAATGCCCTTGTCATTTACAAAATCCGCACCTTCAAAAACAGCTGCATATGCCTCTGCCTTTGTCTTTTCATTCTGCTGCTCGATCGGCTTCTTCGTCATGGTATAAACACCGCCCAGAAGGATACCTGCGATCAGCGTGATCAGTGTCAGTGCAATGGTATCATGGATCAGAGTATTTTCTGATTTCTTTTTTTCTTCTTTATTTGCCATCCTTGATGCCCTCCTTTCCAAACGGAACAGGAATTGTCACCTTCTCGATCAATGGAACCATCAGGTTACTGATGATGATCGCATAGGATACACCCTCTGCAGATGCTCCAAAGATACGAAAGATACCGGTCAGAACACCTAACAGAATACCAAACACGATCTGTCCCTTCGGTGTGATCGGGCTGGTTACATAATCGGTTGCCATAAAGAATGCACCAAGCATCAGTCCTCCACCACAGAATTCTGCTGCCAGATACATCAGATTGAAACCATGTCCGCCAAAGATCAGATAAAATACAGCGAAGGTTGCCAGATAGCATACCGGAATCCGCCAGCTGATCACCTTGCGGATCAGAAGATATGCTGCACCGATCAGAAGACAGAGCGCAGAGGTCTCACCAATGGTACCGCCTGTCGTTCCCAAGAACATCTTAAGAACCTGAGCCCAGTCCAGATTCATGGAGCCATCCTTGATCATTGCCAGAGGAGTTGCTCCACTGATGGCATCTAACTGCTTGCCTGACAAGTATTTGAGTCCTACTGCCTTATCATAGGCAAAGGAGGTCATCTGTCCTGCGAAGGAGATCATCAGGAAACATCTTGCACCAAGTGCAGGGTTCATAAAGTTCTGTCCCAGTCCGCCAAAAAGCTGCTTGACGATGATAATGGCAAATACACTACCAATGATCGCCATCCAGATCGGGAACTTGGAACTTAAGTTTAATGCCAGGAAAAGTCCTGTCAGAGCGGCACTTCCATCACTGACTGTCAGAGGAAGTCCCATTGCCTTCTGCCATATGTACTCGGAAAGAACACATGACGCCATACATACCACGATCAGTACCAAAGCACGGATACCGAAATTGAAAATTCCGAACAGAGCCGCCGGTGCCAGAGCAAGAAGCACATCATACATGATGGATTTTGTAGAGGTCTTGCTTCGAACATGTGGTGATGATGAAATATTCAATAAATTACTCACGATGCTACACCTCCTATTTCTTTCTTCTCTGGGCTGCCACATACTGGCGTGCCTGCTTAAAGGTCTGTGTCAGAGGGCGTTTTGCCGGACATACAAAGGTACAGCTTCCACACTCATAACACTCCATACCGTTTAACTTCACAAAAGTATCGTAATCATTATGCATTGCTGCCTGTGCCATCATCTGTGGCATCAGGTTGCCCGGACATGCCTCCACACATCGTCCGCAGCGGATACATGGGGTTGGCTCATATTCTGCCACCTCATCCTTTGTCAATGCCAGAATAGACGATGATGTCTTGGTGACAGGAACATTCAGATCAAAAAATGCAAATCCCATCATCGGACCACCGGAAATGATCTTGACCGGCTCTGTCTTAAAGCCGTCTCCCTCCGGAACAAGATCTGCGTGATTGCAGCCTAAGCGCACCTCCACATTGACCGGTGTATTGAATGCATCACCTGTCAGTGTGAGAACACCCTGAATCAGAGGTGTCTGCCTGCATACGGCGCGGTAGATCGCAATGACCGTCGAAACATTGTCTACGATACATCCGGCATCTGCCGGCAACTTCGCGGAATAGATCTTGCGGCCTGTCGCTGCATAGATCAGTGTACGCTCACCACCCTGAGGATACTTCGTCTTTAACGGCAGTACCTCCATACGATCCTCATTCTTTACAGCCTCCTGCATCTTTGCGATAGCATCCGGCTTATTGTCCTCGATACAGATGACACCCTTTGCATTATCGAAAAGCTTCAGCATAACCTTCAGACCACCTACGATCTGGTCTGTATACTCAAGCATCTGACGATAATCGGATGTCAGATACGGCTCACACTCTGCACCATTTACCAGAATATAATCAATCTTATCCGGCTCCTTTGGTGCAAGCTTTACATTGGTCGGGAATCCCGCACCACCCATACCAACGACACCCGCCTCCTTGACAATGTCACGGATCTCGTCTTTGGACAGCTTCGTATAATCCCGTTCCTCTCCAAGCCCCTCAATTCCTTTGTACTCCTCGTCGTTCTCAATAACGACACATGTTGCTTTGGAACCATTTAGAAGCATTCTCGGCTCTACTGCCTTAACAGTTCCTGAAACCGAACTGCAGATATTGGCAGAAATGAAGCCACTGGCTTCGCCAATCTTTTGTCCAACCAGTACCTTGTCGCCCTTCTCCACAATAGGAGTCGCAGGTGCACCAATGTGCTGTGCCATAGGGAATACGTATTCTCCCGGCAGATTTACCTGTTTGATCGGCAGATCCTTAGACAGCTCTTTTCCCTCGTAAGGATGTACACCCCCACGAAATGTTGCGTTACTCATTCCGGTTCCCCTTTCTTTGATTTATTTTGCCACGGCTGTTGATATCATTTCTCATTTCCCTCACATATGCCTATTACAATCTATTCTTTTGGGACTGGATTCAGCCACAACAATTCACTCTTTATTGTATCATTCGTATGACAAAAGTCAACAATTTCACAGAGTTTTCGTATATGTTTACCAAAAAATCCTGGTTTTTTCCTTTGATAATCTCTATCAAAGACGATTGACGCGAAACGTATTTCACATAATGCCGGTGAATCACTTTATCGCATTGCTCTATATAAAGGCACACAAAAAAGTGCCGTACACAATGTACAGCACTCTGCATGTTAAAGCTGATAACGGGAATCGAACCCGTGACCTCCGCCTTACCAAGGCGACGCTCTACCGACTG
>OLWA01000645.1_pt1 | contig 42104 bp, 37 predicted proteins | sample 1673251 | NCBI WGS metagenome assembly OLWA01 (sample SAMEA3178937, study PRJEB25190) | human gut metagenome | biome: human gut; feature: human-associated habitat; material: faeces | place: Austria | collected 2013 | reverse complement strand
CTTTGTCAACAGTCTGCTAAAAAGCTGTACCGCAAGGTACAGCTTTTTTAAATTGTTTTAACTATTCTATTCATTAAATTAATGAAGTTAGTTTTAACTTTTGTAGAAGTTTCCATAACTTCTTCATGGCTTAAAGGCTGATCTAGTATTCCAGCAGCCATGTTAGTAATGCAAGAGATTCCCACAGTCTTTATACCAGAGTGGTTTGCAATGATAACTTCTGGAACAGTAGACATACCAACAGTGTCACCACCTAAAATTCCAACCATACGAATTTCTGCTGGAGTTTCATATGTTGGACCAGATAGCATCACATAAACCCCTTGCTTTAAGTTTAATCCTAAATCTTGGCCTGCTTCTAATACTTTATTTCTTAGGTCTTTGTTATATGCTTCAGACATATCAGGGAATCTTGGACCAAACTCATCAAGATTTCTACCAATTAAAGGATTTGTACCAGAAAGATTGATATGGTCATTAATAATCATTAAATCTCCAGGGTTTAAATCTGTATTTACAGCTCCACAAGCATTAGTTACAACAAGTTTAGAAACTCCTAAAAGCTTCATAACTCTTACAGGGAAGGTAACTTCTTGCATTGAATATCCTTCATAGAAATGAAATCTTCCTTGCATAGCTATAACTTGCTTTCCTTCTAATAAACCAATTACTAGTCTTCCTTTATGTCCTTCTACAGTAGATGTAGGGAAGTTAGGAATATCGGCATAGTCAAAGAATTCAGCTTGCTCTATTGTATCAGCTAAAGAACCAAGACCAGAACCTAATATTAATCCTATTTCAGGGGTATATTTGCTTTTGCTTTTTATAAATTCAGCAGCTACTGATATTTTGCTTAATAAATCCATTAGTATCACCTCTTAAGTTTATTTTTTATTAAGAATTAAGTAGAAGTTCTCCTACTTTAACAACATCTCCAGCTCCTACAGTAAGAACTAGATCATCTTTTTTAACTTTATTTTTTAAGTAGTTTGCTACTTCTTCATGGCTATGAAGATTTATGCAGTTAAAACCTTTTGCTCTTATAGAATCACCAAGTTCATCTGATGAAACAAGACCAGTATCTTTTTCACGGGCAGCATAGATATCCATTAGGATAAGCTCGTCAGAATCTTTAAAGCAAGTAGTAAAGTCATCAAATAAAGTTTTTGTTCTAGTATAAGTGTGTGGTTGGAATACACAGTATACTTTATTATGAGGAATAAGTTTTGCTGTATTTAAAGTGGCAGCAATCTCTACTGGATGATGAGCGTAATCATCAATTATAGTAGCACCATTAAATTCTCCTTTGTATTCAAATCTCTTATGAGCACCTTTGCAGGCAGCTAAGCCATTAATAACAGCTTCATTAGGAATTTCTAAGATTAAAGATGTACATATTGTTGCTAGAGCATTTAGGATATTATGTCTTCCTGTTGTGCTTAAAGTAACATCAAATAATTCCTTATGATGATGGAATACAGTGAAAGTAGCACAACCCTTATTGTTAAATGAAATATTACCAGCTGTAACATCGCCTTTATCAAATCCGTAGCTTAAAGTTTTACATTTTGCATAGTTAAGAACTTCCACTACTCTAGGATCTTCTGCACAACCTACTAGATATCCGTCATCAGGGATTAAGTCAGAGAACTTTTTAAAAGTATCTTCAATATGATTGATATCTCTGTAATAATCCAAATGATCAGCATCTATGTTAAGGATAATACCTATGTAAGGGTAGAATTTTAAGAAAGATGCTTTATATTCACATGCTTCTGTTACAAAGTATTCACTTTCGCCAATCTTATAGTTTCCATGGATAGCATCAACATCTCCACCTACAAGGATAGTTGGATCTAAGTTTGCTTCAATAGTTATGTGGGAAAGCATAGAAGTAGTAGTGGTCTTCCCATGAGTACCAGCAATAGCTACATTATACTTATGTCCTTTCATGATATAGCCTAAGAATTCAGCTCTATCCATCAATTCTATGTTTTGAGCTTTGGCTTCTATTAATTCTGGATTATCAGCAGGAATTGCAGCTGTGTAAACAACTAAGTCAACGTTTCTTAAGTTTTCTTTTTTATGTCCAATATATATTTCAGCATTAGCTTCTCTTAATTTATTTAAAACTTCAGATTCCTTAGAATCAGAACCAGAAACTCTATATCCTTTTGTTAGTAGTATAGCAGCAAGTCCGCTCATACTTACTCCACCAATTCCAATGAAGTGGACTTTCTTATGTTTATCGATATTTAAGTCAAAAGCCATCATATCAACTCCTTTATATAATCTATCTATAATTATATACAAAATTTACAATTTGAACATATAAAATAATAAATATATGAAAATATATATTGAAAAAAAGGGGATAAGGCAATTATATATATTTAGAAAGATTTTTAAAATTAGTGAGTAAAACTATTGATAATAAGCTATATTTAGAATAAAATATGAATATTATAGGGTAGAAAAAATATGAAAGTTCGTGATGAGGCATATAAAGAAAGGAGAAAAAATGGAAAAATTAAGCAGAAATAATAGGGTTGTAATCATTACTAAGATTTTAGTTGAAAATCCCAATAAGGTAATAGGCTTAAATAGATTTTCAGAATTATTAAATGCAGCTAAGTCAACAATAAGTGAAGATATAGTTATTGTTAGAGAAGTACTAGAAAAATTAGAAATGGGTAAAGTTGAAACTATATCTGGAGCAGCTGGAGGAATAAAGTTCATTCCTCAAATGGGCGTTAGTGCTAAAGAAGAGTTTGCTAATGAATTATGTGATGCACTTATGGAAGAAGGAAGAGTTGTTCCAGGTAACTTCATCTATTTAACAGATATAATGTATAATCCACAAATAATAAGTAAGGCAGGTGTCATATTAGCTTCTTATTTCAAATCAATGGATGTAGATTATGTTGTGACAGTTGAAACAAAAGGTATTCCACTGGCTTATGAAGTTGCTAAGAGTTTAGGTATAGAGTTAGTAATTATAAGAAGAGAAAATAAAGTTACAGAAGGGCCTACTGTTTCTATTAATTATTTATCAGGCACAAGTGGAAGAATACAACAAATGTCTTTAGCAAAGAAATCTATGAAGCCTTCTAGCAGATGTGTATTTATAGATGACTTCTTAAGAGGCGGCGGAACAGCTCAAGGGATAACTGATTTATTAAAAGAATTTGATAGTGAATTAGTTGGTACTGGGGTGTTAGTTGATAATATAGGTGTTGTCAATAAGAGAGTAACGGATTATGTTTCAATCATCGATATTGAGTATATAAGTGAAGACGGTAAGATAAAAGTAACTCCTTCCAATCTAATAAAATAAGAAAAAACCAGTTGTTTGATATATTTTTTTGTAAAATTTAAAAAAAATTAAGTAAAAAAAAGGATTTTTAAACTTTTTATAGAAATATATTTATATAAAAGCAACTGGAGGTGGAGTGAAATGACAATCACAGACGTTAGAGTTAGAAAAATAGCATCAGAAGGAAAAATGAAAGCTATTGTATCTGTGACATTTGATAATGAATTTGTAGTACATGATATTAAGATTATTGAGGGGCAAAATGGTTTGTTTATAGCAATGCCAAGCAGAAAGACACCAGATGGTGAATTCAAAGATATTGCACACCCAATCAATACTGAAACAAGAGAAAGAATACAAAGTGCAATTTTAGAAGCTTATGAAAAGGCAGTTTCTGAAGAAAGCCTAACTGTAAGTGAATAAAATTTATATCAAATATTAATTAAAAAGAGGCATAGCCTCTTTTTTGTTAAAATAAATATAGTATATTATTTCATTATAGTTAAATGTAAGCTATATATATTTTATAGAGGAAGGTTGAAATCAAAACGTTAATGAAATATAATATATTAAGGTATGCGAACAATAAATGGATAAAATGAAATTTTGTCCTCATAATTGAAGAGGTGAATTTATGTATAAGTGTGCTCTTATTTTAGCAGCAGGGCAAGGGACAAGAATAAAATCTGATTTACCAAAGGTATTACACAAAGTTTGTGGAAAAGAAATGGTTAATCATGTTATAGATACATTAAGAAAGGCAAAAATTGAAGATGTAAATGTTATTGTTGGAAAAGGTGCAGAATTAGTTAAAGAAAAAACTAATAGCAGAAATGTTAGCTATTCACTTCAGACAGAACAGCTTGGAACAGGTCATGCAGTTAAAAGTGCTATAGAGTTTTTAAGTGGGAAAAAAGGAACTGTAGCAGTTTTTTGTGGAGATGCTCCATTGATAACAGAAGAAACGATAGGAAGATTATTTAATGAACATATCAATAATGAAAATAGCACAACACTTTTAACATCTATATTAGATGATGCTACAGGGTATGGAAGAATCATCAGAGATGGAGAAGAAGTCCTTAAGATAGTTGAACATAAAGATTGTAATGAAGAAGAATTAAAGGTTAATGAAATGAATGCAGGAGTTTACTGCTTTGATATTGAAAATCTTTTAAACTCTTTAGAAAAATTATCTAATAACAATGCACAAGGAGAATACTATTTAACAGATGTTATAGGGATTCAAAAAAGCGAAGGTAAAAAAGTTGGCGCTGTTGTTGTTGATTATGAAGAAACAATTGGTGTAAATTCAAGAAGACAGCTGGCAGAAGTTGAAGAAATACTAAGAAACAGAATAAACAACAGACATATGGATAATGGAGTCACATTAATAAATCCAAGTGTTACGTATATAGGTGCTGATGTAGAAATAGGCAAAGATACTATTATATATCCAGGAAATACTATTGAAGGTGTAAGTAAGATTGGAAGTGGGTGCATTATATATCCAAATTCAAGAATAAATAATAGTGTCATTGAAGATAATGTTCAAGTAGAAAGTTCTGTAATAATAGATAGTAAAATAGGAAGTTATACAACAGTAGGTCCATTTGCTTATATAAGGCCAGAATCTATCATAGGAAGCCATGTTAGAATTGGTGATTTCGTTGAAATAAAGAAATCAACAATTGGCCATAATACGAAAGTATCACATTTAACATATGTTGGTGATGCTGAAGTAGGAGAAAATTGTAATTTTGGCTGTGGAACAGTAACAGTTAATTATGATGGAAAAAATAAAAATAAAACAATAATAGGAAACAATAGTTTCATTGGATGCAATACTAATCTTATATCTCCAGTTAAGGTTGAAGATAATACTTATATTGCAGCAGGATCAACAATAACTAATGATGTAAAAGAGGGCGAACTTGCAGTAGCAAGAGCTAAGCAAAGAAACATTGAAGGTTGGGTTGAAAAAAGAGGGTTAATTAAAAAGTAAGTATTCTTACTTTATAATATAAATAGCTAGACAGCCAAAATAAGGAGGATCTAATAAGTATGATAGCTCATGGAAAAAACATAAAAATATTCGCAGGTAATTCACATCCAGAATTAGCAGAAGAAATTGCAAATTTATTAGGATTGACATTAGGAAATTCAAAAGTTTCAACTTTTAGTGATGGGGAAATATCAGTAGATATAAATGAAACAGTTAGAGGAGCAGATGTATTTATCGTTCAATCTACTAGCAGCCCAGTAAATAACAACTTAATGGAGCTTCTAATCATGATAGATGCTTTTAAAAGAGCATCAGCAGGAAGGATAACAGCAGTTATTCCATACTATGGTTATGCAAGACAAGATAGAAAGGCAAAATCAAGAGATCCAATTACAGCTAAGTTAGTGGCTGACATATTAACTGCAGCAGGAGCAGATAGAGTATTAACAATGGATTTACACGCATCACAAATTCAAGGGTATTTCAATATACCAGTAGACCATTTATTAGGATCACCAATATTGGCAGAACATTTCATTGAAAATGGATTTGAAGAACAAGATGATGTAGTTGTTGTATCACCAGATCTTGGAAGTGTTACAAGAGCAAGAAAATTTGCAGATAAGCTTCATGCACCAATTGCTATAATTGATAAAAGAAGACCTAAGGCAAATGTTTCTGAAATAATGAACATTATAGGAGATGTAAAAGATAAGAGATGTATACTTATCGATGATATGATCGACACTGCTGGAACTATTGCCAATGCAGCAAATGCATTAAAAGACTTAGGTGCTAAAAATGTATATGCATGTTGTACTCATGGTGTATTATCAGGACCAGCTTTTGAAAGAATAAATAATTCTGCTATTGAAAAGCTAGTTATGTTAAATACAATACCATTACCAGAAGACGAGCAAAATTTAGAAAAATTCAATTCAATATCTGTTGCGCCTATATTTGCAGAAGCTATTAGAAGAATTTATGATGATAAGCCAATAAGTAAATTATTCGAAAACTAATTACATAAAATAATCTTCAAGTTATAATTAATTTGAGGATTATTTTTTATTTTAAAATTATAGCAAGATTTCTTTAAAATAATAAATATAAAAAAATGTAACAAATGTTAATTTTATAAGAAAAGTAAGGTAGTTTGCTAGGTTTTAGGATAGAATATTTTTATAAGGATGGTGTAAGAAAATGGACGATAAGTTAGGAAAAATCTTAATTGTAGATGATGATGAAAATATAAATGAGCTAATAGACATGTATTTAAAAAGCTCAGGTTATGAAACAAAAAAATGTTTTAATGGGCTAGATGCTTGTAATATAGTTACTAATGATAATATAGGATTAGTAATTTTAGATATTATGATTCCAGGAAAAGATGGTGTGGAAGTACTGAAATTTATTAGAAAGCAAAGCAATGTACCAGTGATAATGCTTACGGCAAAAGGTGAAGTCTTTGATAAAGTACTTGCTTTAGAACTAGGTGCAGATGATTATATGGTAAAACCTTTTGATCCAAAGGAGCTTTTAGCAAGGGTAAAGGCTGTAACTAGAAGATATAGTCCAGAAGTTAAAAATAATGATGTTATAAAGTTTAGTGATCTTACTATTGATATAGGAGGATATGAAGTAATTTATAGGGATAATATGGTAAAGCTTGCACCGAAAGAGTTGGAATTACTACACTACATAGCTAGTTCTCCCAATAAAGTATTTACTCGTGAACAACTGATGTATGAAGTTTGGGGATATGATTATCCAGGGGATTCAAGAACTGTAGATGTCCATATCAAGAGGCTTAGAGAAAAACTAAAAGGCGGAGAAACATGGGAGGTACAGACCGTATGGGGTGTTGGATATAAGTTTGAGGTGAAGTAATGTCAAGGAAAGAAAGTATAAACCAAAGGATAATAGTCACCTTTATTTCTGTTACAAGTATAGTGTTGATTTTTCTAGGTTCAATTATGACGATATTATTTAATAAAAATTACCACAGTACAAAATTATCAAATTTAGAAAAGCAGATGGGTATAATTGAGAATTCCATAAATAATTATTTAAATCAACAGGATGGTTCATATAGCCAACTTAAAGAAATAATAAAGATGGCCTGCATATCAACTAATACTGAAGCTATAATTACCGATAGGCTAGGATATGTATATTTAGTGAATGGGGAAGATTATCAGAATTTAATGTATAGCAAAATTAAATTAAATACAGAGTCTTTATCTTCCAATATAGAATTTAAGAAAGAAGTATTTAAGGTAGATAATGCTTCAATAAAGGGATATGTAAAAGCTATATATGAAGATGGTGAAATTGATGGATATATGATTATGGTTATGCAAAATGAAAGTGAAAGAAATTTTAATATGTTTATTATTTGGATAACAGTTATCATTGAAATAATAATCTCTGCAATAGTAATTAAAATAGTAACTAATCAGATAATCATAAGGCCAATAGATAATATTAATAATGTAGCTAAAAGGTTAGCAAAAGGTGAAGTAGAAAAGAGAGTAGTGGTAAATTGTAATAATGAAATTGGAGAGTTAGCAGAATCATTTAATATGATGGCAGAATGCTTAGAGAAGTCAGATACAAAAAGGAGAGAATTTATATCAAATGTATCTCATGAGCTAAGATCACCAATTACGTCTATAAAAGGATTTATTGGAGGTATTTTAGACGGAGTAATTCCAAGAGACAGAGAAAATTATTATCTTAAAATTGTTTATGATGAAGTAGATAGACTAGCAAGGCTAGTAAATGATTTATTAGATATGTCGGCTATGGAGTCAGGAAAATTTAATTTGGCAATTACTGAATTTGATATTAACCAAGTTATAAGCCTTTGTATTTTAAACTTAGAGCACAAGATTCAGGAAAAGGGGTTAAATGTTAAAGCCACATTCCACAATAACAGGGCTTATGTATTAGGTGATAGGGATAGAATAATACAAGTAGTTACAAATATTATTGAAAATTCAATTAAATATAGTAATGATGATGGCGAAATAAAGATAGATGTATATTCTAAAGGAGAAAAAATATATGTAGATATATTTAATTCTGGAGAATGTATAGAGGAAAAAGAACTTAATAAGATATGGGATAGATTTTATAAAAGTGATAAATCAAGAACTAATAAGCTTAGTACTGGATTAGGGCTTCCTATAGTAAGGTCTATATTATCACAACATAATGAAGATATATGGGTGAAGAATATAGAGGGAAAAGGTGTTAGCTTTATATTTACGCTAAAGAAATCTCACTAAAAGGGAATTGTTTCGGAGGTGTAATTGATGGATGATAATGTTGATAGAAAAACTAAAGAAAATGATAAGATCTATAAGATAATTTTTGAAAAGAAAAATACTCGTACTAATATACGCATAGGAATTAACTTAGGAATTATAGTAATAATAGCATTAATAGTATTAAGTGTATTTTTAAATTTTATTATTAAATATAAATACGGAGATGTTATTGAAGAAGTTAAAAATACAAAATTTAATAAAAATAATATGATTATTAGTGATTATACTTCAGTGGTAAAGAAAGTATCAAAGTCATTGGTAACTATAACTGAAGATAATGGAGAAGCTAATAGTGTTACAGGCGTAGTCATAACTGAAAGAGGAGTAATACTAACTAATTATTCAGGAATCAAGGATATGGAACACTTAAATGTGATCTTTAATAATGATGAAGAAGAATCTGTAGAGGGAAAGCTTTTATTAAAGGATGAAGAATTTGATTTAGCACTAATTCAAGTAGATTATGAAGGGAATATTCAGGCTATTAAGTTGGCTGATGAAGATAGCATTGTGGAAGGACAGGGAATAGCTGTATTAGGCAGTGTATACTCTGAAGGTCAAAAAATAGAAAGTATTATTCCAGGAATAATTGTCGCTAGGTATAATAAGTCAGGAAAATACGATACTTTAGTAGAAGAATGTACCTTGCTTCAAATAAGTGCACCTATTAACTTAAATAATACAGGTGGTCCTATATGTAATGCTAATGGTGAACTTATAGGAATAGGTAGTCTTTATCTTACTGAAAAATTTGGTTTAGAAGGCGTTTATTATGGTATTGAATTGAAAAACTTAGATAATATAATAAATTCAACATCAATAATAAAAGAAGTATTAGGTATTACAGAAGGTGGAATATTGATGGATATAGAGCATCATAAACATGGTTTTTATGTTGGACAATTGAAAAAAGTCGGAAATGCATATAAGTCTGGTATTAAGCCAACAGATATCATAGTATCAATTGAAGGCGTTAATATATCTAATATTAATGGAATAACTGAAATGTTAAATTCTAAAAATAAAGGAGATACTATATCTTGTGAAGTCTTAAGTGATGGAATTATAAAAGAAGTAGAAATAAAAATATATAATTAATATATAAAAGGATATTTGGTGATTTATGCTAAGTATCCTTTTATTAAATTTATTATTATTTTATAAAAGGAAAAAATGGTATAATATAAAGTAGATTATTTTAGTACAGAGAGGAATTGACAGAATGTATTTAGTAGTAGGATTGGGAAATCCAGGTAAAGAATATGAGGGAACAAGACATAATATAGGATTTGAAGCCATAGATTATTTAAGTGATAAGTATAATATAGAATTAAATAGGGAAAAATTTAAAGGTGTTTTTGGTGAAGGATTTATTCAAGGTAAAAAGGTAATTTTATTAAAACCAACTACATATATGAATTTAAGTGGAGATAGTATAAGGGAGGTAGCTAATTTTTATAAGCTTTCTAATGAAGAAATTATTGTCTTATATGATGATATAAGTTTAGCTATTGGAAGGCTTAGGGTAAGAGAGAAAGGAAGTCATGGAGGACATAATGGGATAAAGAGCATTATAGCTAATTTGGCAACAGATGTATTTCCAAGAGTTAAAATTGGTGTGGGAGCACCAAAAGGAGATTTAGTTTCGCATGTTTTAGGGAAATTTTCTAAAGAGGAAAATGAAGTTTTAGATAAGACATTAAGGGCAGTAACAGAAGCTGTGGAAATAATGATAGATAAAGATACTAAGGAAGCAATGAATAAGTGTAACGGATTTGATGCTTTAAAGTGTGTTTAAACTTTTAAGGAAGGTGTGTATAAATGAGATTACAGGGGGTAATGCAGCCCTTAAAGGATAATATGAAATTTAAATCAATAACTGAGAAAATTTCAGAAAAAACATTCCCTATAAATATATATGGCATATCGGAATCAGGTAAAAGCTACATTATAAATGGAATATTTGAAGAGAATGATAATTCTATGGTGATAGTAACTCATAGTGATGTAGATGCCAAAAATTTATATGAAGATTTAAGTTTTTATACAACGGATGTTTTTTATTTTCCAGTGAGAGAAGTAGTATTTTATAATGTAGATGCTATTTCAGGAGATTTAAGATGGGCAAGGCTAAAGGTAATAAAGGAAATATTACAAAACGAAAGAAAGAAAATAATAGTTACTTCTATAGATTCACTTACATCTTTATATACTCCTAAAGAGTATTATTTAAGATATAGTATGATAATAAAGACGGGAGATAATGTTGATTTAAAAGAAATATCTAAAAGTCTTCTTCAGTGTGGCTATGAAAGAGTAGAAGTTGTTGAAGGAAAAGGTGAATTCTCATTTAGAGGAGGGATACTTGATGTATTCCCTCCTACATCAGCATACCCATATAGAGTTGAATTGTTCGGTGATGAAGTAGATTCAATAAGGACATTTAATACAGAATCCCAAAGAAGTATTGAAAAGGTAAAGGAATTTAGTATTTTCCCTTCTAAAGAGGTTATTGTAGATGATGAAGGTAGAAATAGGGCAGTGCAAACTATTAATGAAGAATTAAAAAATATAGTTGCTAATGTATCTAATTTAAATAAAGAAAGTGTAGAAAAAATAAAGGGAATAGTAGGAAAAAATATTGAGTTACTAAATAATACTTATTATTTTGAAACCATTGATAGTTATTTACCATTTTTCTATGAAAAATTAGATAGTTTCTTTGATTATTTAGATGGATATACTTTTATAGTAGATGATTTTAAAAGAAGCTTAGGAAAAATGGATAGTATTTATTATGAATTCAATGAAAATTATATATCATTCCTGCAAAGAGGAGACATACTTCCACTACAAAATAATCTTTTATTAAATAAAGGAGAACTGGAATCTAAATTAGAAAATAGTAGCCTTATAACATTAAGTTCATTCTTAAATAAAAGTGACAATTTATTTAATACTGTAGATATTGGTTTTGAGGAAATTACATTAAATAAATATAATGGACAGTTAAATTTACTTATTGAAGATATTGAGGAGCGTAAGGAAAAGAAATATAAAACTGTCATACTTGCAGGAACAAGACCAAGAGGCGAAAGGTTAGTGAAAACCCTTATGGAAAAAGGGATTTCCAGCACATATAAAGATTCAATAGATAAAATTGAAGCTGGAGAAGTAGTAATTACTTTTGGTAATCTTATAAGAGGATTTGATTATCCAGAATTAGAACTTAGTATTATTTCTGATAAAGATATTTTTGGTGAGACAAGAAGAAAACATTCTGGCAAGGCAGTAAAAAGAAAAGGTGTTGCTAAAATAACTAGTTTTGCAGAGTTAAAACCTGGTGATTATGTAGTTCATGCAAACCATGGAATTGGTATATATAAGGGAATTAAGCAAATGGTAGCTGGTGGAACCACTAGAGATTATCTAGATATTGTTTATGATAAAGGCGATAAGTTATATGTTCCAGTAGATCAGCTTGATTTAGTACAAAAATATATTGGTAGTGAAGGAAATTCACCAAAGATTAATAAGTTAGGTGGAGCAGAATGGCAAAAGGCAAAAGCAAAGGCAAGAAAATCTATCAATGAAATTGCTCAGGATTTAGTGAAACTTTATGCAGCAAGAGCAACGCTTAAAGGCCATAGCTTTGGAAAAGATACTGAGTGGCAGAGACAGTTTGAAGATGAGTTTCCATATGAAGAAACACCAGATCAATTAGCATCATTAGAAGAAATAAAAAGTGATATGGAATCAGATAAACCAATGGATAGATTGCTTTGCGGAGATGTTGGATACGGTAAGACGGAAGTTGCCATAAGAGCTGCTTTTAAAGCTGTAATGGATGGAAAACAGGTTGCTTTCTTAGTGCCAACCACTATTCTAGCAGAGCAGCATTATAATAATTTTATTAAAAGATTTTCTGATTTTCCTATAAAAATAGATATGATAAGCAGGTTTAGGACACCAAAGCAACAAAAGGCAACACTTCAAGCTTTAAAGGAAGGTAATGTTGATATATTGATAGGAACTCATAGGCTTGTATCAAAAGATATTGTATTTAAGGATTTAGGATTACTAGTTGTTGATGAAGAGCAAAGGTTTGGTGTTTCTCAAAAAGAAAAAATAAAAGGTATGAAAAAAAATGTGGACGTACTTACATTAAGTGCAACTCCTATTCCAAGAACACTTCATATGTCCCTTACAGGAGTGCGTGATATATCAGTAATTGAAACACCACCAGAAGATAGATATCCTATTCAGACGTATGTTGTGGAACAAAATGATCAGCTTATAAGAGATGCCATACTTAGAGAAATAAGTAGGGATGGTCAAGTTTATTTTGTATATAATAGAGTGCAGAACATTGATAGTATGGCTAACTATATTAGAGATCTTGTACCTGAATGTAAGGTTGGGATTATGCATGGTAAAATGACAGAAAAAGAGTTAGAAACTGAGATGATAGCCTTTATGAATAAGGAATATGATGTTTTAGTATGCACTACAATTATTGAAACTGGTATTGATATATCAAATGTTAATACAATGATTGTGCATGATGCAGATAAGATGGGACTTTCGCAGCTTTATCAATTAAGAGGAAGAGTTGGAAGAAGTAATAGGGTAGCGTATACTTACTTTATTTATACTAAGGACAAGATACTTACAGAAGTAGCTGAAAAAAGACTAAAAGCATTAAAGGATTTTACTGAACTTGGATCAGGATTCAAAATTGCCATGAGAGACTTAGAAATAAGAGGAGCTGGAAATATGATGGGGTCATCTCAACATGGGCATATGGCGAGTATTGGCTATGATTTATATTGTAGAATGTTAGAAGACACCGTAAAATTAGTAAAGGGTGAAATTGAAAATGAACCTATAGAAACATCAGTAGATATGAAGGTGGATGCATTTATACCATCATCATATATAACTGATGAAATTCAAAAGATAGAAGTTTATAAAAAGATTGCCGCCATTGAAGATATCAATGATTTTATGGAAATAAAGAGTGAATTAGAAGATAGATATTCAAATATTCCTGATTCAGTGTATAACTTGATGGATATAGCATATATCAAGAGCCTATGTAAAGGCTTATATATTGAAGATATAAAGGAAATTGCTAAAGAGTTAAGGTTTAAATTTGTTAAGGGATATAAAGGCTTCGAAGGTATATATAGTGTTTTATTGAAGCAATATAAAGATGATGTGATATTGTACTTTGGAGAAACGCCATCATTTGAAATAAAGTTAGATAATATAAAGAAAGAAGCCGCATTAGAATATTATAAAAAATTATTAGAAGATATAAGTTAAAATTCACAAAAAAAATACACTATAAAAATTGAATAAAAGCAATAATACTGTTATACTTAGACGTAGATACTTAAAAAAGATGTAAAGTGAGGGAGTAACTTTGGGAAAAGTAAAGAAATTAGTAGCAGCAGCTATGGTATCTGTTATGTCATTATCAGTTGTAGGCTGCAATATGATAGAACAAACAGCTGAATCAAAAGCTAAGACTGTATTAGCTAAAGTTGGAGATACTAATATAACACTTGGAGATGTTGATTCAGAGTTAAAGGCTGATATAGACAATTTAAAACAAACTTATGGGCAAGATTATGAATCATCTATACCTGACTCTTTAAAAGAGCAATTAAAGACTGTAAGAACTCAAGTTTTAAATCAATTAGTTAATGAACAGATAATGTCTCAAAAAGCAAAAGCACTAAATTTAATTCCTTCAGATGAAGAATTAGAAAGTAAAATAAGTGAGAAAACAGAAGAATTAAAAGGTGTTTATGGTGGAGAGGAAGCATTCAAATCAGCTTTAGAGTATTATGGATATACTGATGAAACTTTCAAAGAATTTATGAAAACTCAAGTAATTAGTGAAATAGTAACAGAATATATGACTAAAGATGTTACTATATCTGATGAAGAAGTGGAAAAATACTATAATACTAATATAGCTAATTACACAACAAAACCATCTGCTACAGCAAACCATATATTATTTAAGTCTAATAATGAAGATAAGGAGGCAGCAGATGCTGAAGCTCTAGCTCAAGCTAATGAAGCAAAAGCTAAAATTGATTCAGGTGAAGTTACTTTTGATGCATTATTTGAAAAATACTCAGGAAATAAAGCAGCAGGAGTATATCCTATATCAGAAAGTTTAGGAACAGTTGAATATGATAAATCTGGTTATGATACAGATTTCCTAGCAGGACTTGAAAAACTTGGAGAAGGTGAAATTTCAGCTCCAGTTAAAAGTTCTTTTGGGTATCATATAATAAAAGCTACAAATGTTGTGAAAGAATCAACAGTTAAAAGTTTTGATGAAGTTAAAGACAGCATTAAAGAAAAGCTATTAACTGAAAAGAAGAAAGAAGTTTATAATACTAAATTAGAAGAGTGGAAAAAAGAATTAAAAGTTAAAACTTATGAAGATAAGCTTTCATAATTAGTAGTGCAGGAGTAGTTTCCTGCACTATTTTTTTGAATAAATATAGATAAAAATTTCTTGAATTTATTATTCATTACTGAGAATTCAGAATTTAAATATGTTGGAATAGGTTAGAATTAAACCCTCTCTAGACTACCCATTATAAATAATGGGTATAAGTGCATAAAATTTCTAATACTCCAAATAATAATAGCGTAAATACTAGTCAAATGAAAAAGGGAGGTAGCTCGTAGAAATGAAAGCCACTGGAATTGTAAGACGTATTGATGATTTAGGAAGAGTAGTAATACCAAAGGAAATAAGAAGAACTTTAAGGATAAGAGAAGGAGATCCTTTAGAAATTTTTACAGATAGAGAAGGTGGAGTAATATTAAAGAAATATTCTCCAATTGGTGAATTAACTGATTTCTCAAAAGAATATGCAGAAAGCTTACAGCAAGCAATTGGACATATAATATTAATAGCAGATAAAGATGCTTTTGTTTCAGTAAGTGGTGCATCAAAGAAAGATTATATAGAAAGAAAAATAAGTAATGAATTAGAAGGAATTATGGATGGGAGAAAAGCCACTTTAATTGTTGAAGAAGGTAAGACAATACCTTTACATAACGATGAAGATGTAGGAGAGTATAGCAATCAAGTTATAGCACCTATCATAGCTGAAGGTGATGCTATTGGTGCAGTAATGATACTTTCTAAAACTCCTGGAGAGAAATTCAGCGAGATAGAATTGAAACTTGCAGAAACAGCAGCAGCTTTTTTAGGAAAACAAATGGAACAATAAAAGTAATTAACATACAAAGAAAACTTGCGGTGAAAGGAGGAAAAGAAAAAATAAAAGGCATAATACCTCTAGGCTTGAAATAAGAATTAATTAGTAATATAAGTTTGGAGGTATTAAATATGAAGAAGCAATCTTTGATTAAAGGAAGCATAATTCTTGGACTAGCTGGAATTATTGCGAAATTTTTAGGCTTCTTTTTTAGATGGCCGTTAATAATGCTTATAGGCGATACTGGAATTGGATATTATCAATTATCATATCCTTTATATATGTTTTTTGTAGCGATGGCTTCAGGAGTACCCATTGCAATTTCTAAAATGATTTCTGAAAAAAATGCTGTGGGAGATATTGAAGGAAGCTATGAAGTTGTTAAAGAATCAGTTTATTTAATGGCAACACTAGGTATAGGCACATCTTTATTATTATTTTTCTTAGCAAAACCTATAATATCATTTCTTAAATGGAATTCTAAATCATACTATTCATTAATAGCTATTTCTTTTGCACCTATGATGATATCATTTGTAAATGTGTTCAGAGGATTTTTTCAAGGTATGCAGAACATGACACATACGGGAGTTTCACAAATATTAGAACAAATGGGACGAGTTATAGTAGGGGTAGGGATGGCAATAATTCTTTTACCAAAGGGTATTGAATATTCAGCAGGAGGTGCTTCACTTGGGGCTGCAGGTGGAGGCATATTAGCATTAGCATATTTATATATTAAATATTCTGAAGTAAGAAAGGAAAATGGAATAAAGAAAGTTAAGAGTAATCCAGAAGTATTAAATAAAATACTTCAAATAGCTATTCCAATTTCTATTGGAACTACAGTGGGAACTATAATGAGCTTGATAGATTCAATACTTGTGCCGCAAAAACTTTTATTAAGTGGTATAAGCGAAGCTAATGCAACCATACTTTATGGACAACTTACAGGTAAAGCATCAGTTTTGGTAAATATACCATTAACAATATCTATGGCAATTGGTACTTCATTAATACCAATCATTGCTGAAAGCTTTATATTAAATAAAAAGAAGAGCATGGAAAGTAAGATAAATATGTCTATGAAGCTGTCAACGGTGATAGCTTTTCCAAGCACTTTAGGATTATTCTTTTTGGCAGAACCTATCATGAAATTAATTTTCTTTAAGAATTATCAAGGAATAGAAATATTAAGATACCTTTCACTTTCCATACCATTCATAATAATTACTCAAACATCTACATCTGTATTGCAAGCATCAAATCATTATATAAGACCTGTTATAAACTTATTTATAGGGTGCTTAGTAAAGGTGCTATTAACATGGTATTTAGTACCGATACCTAAGATAAATATATATGGAGCAGTCATAGCAAGTATAGGGGCATATATAACTGTGGCAATGCTTAATATGATATCTTTAAAAGGTAAGCTTAAGGTAACTATAGATTACTATAATTGTTTTTTTAAACCTCTTGCAGCAGCACTTGCTATGTCTGCAGGCGTAGTAATGACTTATGTGAAAGTGATGAAGTCCATAGAAAGTGATAGTATTTCTTGCTTATTAGCAATATTTGTGGGTATTATTATATATATGATAGCAATTATGCTTTTGAAAGTCTTTCGTTTAGAAGATATAAAAGGCAGGTTAGTAAAAAAATAATTAAAAGAAATACAAAAGGAGAAAAGTTTATGATAAAGATAGTAGGTCTTGGTCCAGGAGCTCCAGAAGCGTTAACATATGGAGCAATTAAAGCATTAGAAGATAGTGACAATCTTTTCTTTAGAACAGAAAAGCATCCTACCGTTGATTATTTAAAGGGAAAACTAAAGGATTTTAACACTTGTGATAACTATTATGAAACAAGTGATAGTTTTGACGAAGTTTATGAAAAGATTGCAAAGGATTTAATTAGCAATTATCAAGAAAAAGGGGAACTTGTATATGCTGTTCCAGGGCATCCTCTTGTAGCAGAAAGATCTGTATTTAACTTAATGAAGCTTTGTGATGAAAATAATATAACATATGAAATATTGCCAGCAGTAAGCTTTATTGATGCAATGATGGATGTTCTTAAGATTGATCCAATAGAAGGATTAAAGGTTATTGATGCATTTGATATTAAAAATCAGGTTCTTGATAAAAGAATAGGGACAATTATAACACAGGTATATAATCCTTTAATTGCGTCAGAAGTAAAGTTAGAACTTTTAGAGTATTATAATGATGATACAGAAATTTATTATGTAAGAGCAGCAGGGATAAAGGGTGAGGAAAGTGTAAGAAAGATACTGCTATATGAGCTGGATATGCAAGAAGATATAGATTATCTTACGTCTGTATATATTCCTAAAAATCTTGAGAATAAGAAAGATGTATATGATCTTGTAAACTTAATAAGAACATTAAGAAGTGAAGAAGGTTGTCCATGGGATAGAGAGCAAACTCATGAGAGCATTAAAAATCAATTATTAGAAGAGTGTTATGAAGTGATGGATGCCATTGAAAAAGATGACATAGACTTATTAATAGAAGAACTAGGTGATGTACTTCTTCATGTAATTTTCCATGCTGTAATTGGAGAGGAAGATGGCTACTTTAATCTATCTGACGTAGTGGATGGAATATGTAGCAAGATGATATATAGACATCCACATGTGTTTGGTGATGAAACTGCAGATACAAGTGAAGAGGTGCTTAAAAACTGGGATGATATAAAGAGTAAGGAAAAGAAGTTTAATACTATATCAGAAGAGATAGATGCTATAGCCAATGCTTTGCCAGCTTTATTAAAAGCACATAAAGTACAAAAGAAGGCAGCAAGAGTTGGGTTTGATTTTGAAAATACATTAGAAGCAGCAGCTAAAGTTCAAGAGGAATTAAACGAAATATTAACTGAATATAATTCTAATAATATGGAAAGAATAATAGATGAAGTTGGTGATTTACTGTTTGCATGTGTAAATTTAGCTAGATTATTGAAGGTAGATGAAGAGGAAGCCTTAAATAAAGCAAGCAAAAAATTTGCAATAAGGTTTAAATACGTAGAAGATAAAGTATTGCAGAATAATAAATCTATGAAGGACGTGTCTATTGATGAACTAAATAAATTTTGGGATGAAGCTAAAAATAATGAATAATACTGTTTGTTAAAAGGAATTTCAAGATTTATGGAGAATATTTAATTTAAAGTAGATTATTGAACTATGCTACATGAAAATGTTGTGATAGCTACATTTTTATAGAAAAATAGCTGTATTGCTATAGACTAGTGTTAAAAGTGGTTATATAATAAGGTAATGTAGTTATAGTACATAGGTATAACAGTTAACTACAATAAAAAATAGCTGTTTATTTAAGGAGGATGTAATTGTGAATAAAGCAGAATTAATTACTAGCATGGCTGAAAAAAGCCAATTAACTAAAAAAGATGCAGAAAGTGCATTAAAGGCATTTATTGATTCAGTTCAAGAAGCTTTAGAAAGTGGTGAAAAAGTTCAATTAATAGGATTTGGTACTTTCGAAACAAGAGAAAGAGCTGCTAGAGAAGGTAGAAACCCAAGAACTAAGGAAACTATCACTATTCCTGCATCAACAGTTCCAGTATTCAAAGCAGGTAAAGAATTTAAAGATAGAGTAAACAAATAATTTTTTATAAGAACCCGAGTTTTTCTCGGGTTTTTATTTTAATATATAGAAAAAATATAATAAAATAAATATTACAAAGAAGTGTTTGGAGGAAGAGAAAATGAGATTAGATAAGTACTTAAAAGTATCTAGAATAATTAAAAGAAGAACTATAGCTAAGGAAGCATGTGAAAATGGAAGAGTTGCTATAAATGATAAGGTAGCAAAACCATCTACAGATGTTAAAGAAGGGGATATAATTGAAATTACTTTTGCTACAAGAAAGCTTAAAGCTAAGATAGTTAATATAGCTGAGCATGTTAGAAAAGAAGAAGCCAAAGAAATGTATATAATAATTGAAGGGGAAGAAGATAAAGAATAAATTATAGGCTACTTTCATATATTTTAAATAAGGAATATATGGGGGAGTAGATAATGGAGAAAAAGGTTGAAAATAGTAAGTTAGAAGATAATAGAGGAAACTTAATTTTAGAATGTAGAAAAAAACTTACTATGACTGGAATAGTTGAAGTAATAAGCTTTGATGAAGAAAAAATAATGCTAAATACTAAATTAGGTCCTTTAACGATAAAAGGTTTAGGATTAAAAATGAATAAACTAGATGTACAAAATGGTGATGTGATCATTGTGGGAGAAATAAGTGCAATGATATATAGTAGCAAGGAGATTAAGAAAGAAAAAGAAAGTATAATTGGAAGGCTATTTAAATAGGTGAGAGCATGCCATTACCAATAAATATTCAATTTAGTATAATAGTATATTCGTTTTTATCAGGATTATTAACAGGCGGAATGTTTGATTTATATAGAATTATTAGAGGAAGCAAGGTACCAAAACCTATCCTTGTTATTGAAGATATATTGTTTAGTATTTTAGCAGCAATGATAGTATTTACATTTTTGTTATATACTGATTATGCTTTTTTGGGAGCATATGTGTATATATTTATAATTTTGGCAATATTTATTTATATGAAGTTTATTAGTCCAACATTTATTTCTATTGAAAGGTCTATATTTGATTTTATTTCAAAAGTAGTAAGAGTATTGCTAAATAATGTATGCTATGCTGCAAAACTGATTTTTTCTTTTATTACAGGAAAAAGATAAATACTCAAAAAATTACTTGAATAAAGTAGTTAGAATGTTTAAAATATATTTATATTATATAAAAGAAGGTACTATTTTATGAAAAAGAGGCTTACATTAAATAAAGTAATTATAATTGTGATTTTTGCTGTATTTATATTTAGTCTGATTAGACAAGGAGTTGCTCTAAAAAGAATTAAAGAAAATCTTTCAGTGGAAAGGCAAAATTTAAATCAGCTAAAAGAAGAAAATGAAAAGTTACAAGCCGAAGTTGAAAGTGCTCAATCTAATCATGAGTATATAGAAAAGCTTGCTAGAGAAAGATTAGGGTTAATCAAAGATGGTGAGCAAGTTATAGAAAGTTTAGAGCCTTAAGAATAGTATTATTTAAGATTAAAAAGGTTATTATTTTAATAACATATATTAATAAAATTTAAGGAGGATTCTTTGTAACATGACCTTAATGGCAGGAAACATATTAGAAGGTACAGTAGTAAATATCACAAATTTTGGAGCTTTTGTAGAAATTGAAGGAAAAACAGGCTTAGTTCATATATCTGAAGTAGCAGATTCTTTTGTAAAAGATATAAGAGAGCATCTTAATGAACAAGATAAAGTTAAGGTGAAGGTAATATCAATAGATGATAATGGAAAGATAAGCTTATCAATAAAGCAAGCAAATGTTGTTAAAAAGTCAGCAAAGCCAGCGGAAATTGAATGGAAACAAGAAAAGAAAAAAGCTCAATCTGGAGAAAAATTTGAAGATATAATGTCTAGATTCTTAAAAGATAGTGAAGAAAGACAACAAGACTTCAAAAAACATCAAGAATTTAGAAGCAGAAATAAAAAAGGTTTTTAGATAGAAATATAATATTTTAATTTAATATATAAATAAGAACACAGAATTTTTTCTGTGTTTTTATTATTAACATAGGGAAAATATTGTTCTCAAATAGCTATTTTATTAGGGTTACATAAAAAGTCGCAAAAAAATAAAAAAAATAGCGAAAAAATGTTGACACGTTATAAAACATAATATATAATTAATTTTGTCGTCAGGCGGCGACGAAAAGTAAGAATAAGCTGAAGTGGCGGAACAGGCAGACGCACAGGACTTAAAATCCTGCGGTAGCGATACCGTACCGGTTCGATTCCGGTCTTCAGCACCAAGAGATTCAAATTTTATTTGAGTCTCTTTTTTCTTTTCATAAAAATAATAAAAAATAGATAATTACGACAAAAAGTATTTATTTAAAGAAGAAAAAATATGAATATAAAAGAAATAAAATAAAAAAACTAGCATGATAAAATGAAAATGGAAAATTAATGTCTTACGAAAAAAATACTGGAAAACACTAAATGACATAATAATTTAATGGTAAATGATATCATTAAGTTATTGTTAAGAAAGGTGTGATTGAAATGCAATATGATGCAGGGGTTTCGGTATATAAGAGAATTGATAGTAAAAAAGATAGAATTACTAAATATAAATTAACAGCAGCTAAAATTATACTTATATTATTATGCGGATTTATGTTAAGTAGGGTAAAGTTTAGAGTGGTGGATGGATTGACTATTACACCTTTTGGTATGGCATTTTTGATTTCAGTTATAAATAAAAGAAGAAGTAAAGAGACTATAATTGCTTTTTTTGGAGTGATTATAGGGGGGTTAAGTGTTTATAGTAATGATGCTGATTCATATGTATATCCTATTTTAGCAATTTCAATACTATTGATTTTCTATATAGCAGATAAAGCAGGGAGAAGAATTAAGACTAATAATATATGTATAATATGTGTAGTAGAATTCTTAATAATTGAAAGTATTTTTGGTAGTCAAGGTTTATCTGTTAATATAGCCTTTGCATTAATTGAAAGCTTAAGCATAATACCAGTATTTTATGTTGTTAATTATGGCATAAGTTGTTTAGATGAAATAAAGCATAATTATTTTTTTAATATGGAAGAATTGATAAGTATGGCCATAGTATTATGCTTAATGGTTGCAGGGATTGGAAATATTGCTTGCTTCGGTGTAAGTATAAGAAATATCGCAGCTTTGGCTATTATAATAGTAATAGCATATGCAGGAGGAGCATCAATAGGAACAGTTATTGGAGTAACCATGGGAATAATCGTAGGTGTAACCAGTAAAAATATATTACTTTTTATAAGTTTATATAGTTGTTGTGGGCTAGTTGTTGGTGTGTTTAAAGAAACTGGTAAAATATTTTCGGCTTTGGCGTATTTAATTGTAAGTTCAATAATAGTAGGATATTCAGTAACAATAAATATATATGGAGCAGTGGAAATAGCAGTGCCAGCAGTGATTATGTTGTTAACTCCAGCCAAGTTTATAGAGGGTATTTTGCAGGAATTAAGTAATGAAGAAAAAAATAGGATAATAAATGAAGCACAGATAGATGGAGTTAAGAGTGAATTTGTAGAAAGAATAGAAAACTTAAAAAAAATATTAGATAGATTATCTAAATCTATGAATAAATTATCAGGAAATCATAAGTTGTTAGTAAAAGATAAAAGCTCAGCTATGATAGAGAATCTTGCAGATCGAGTATGTAGTAATTGTGAAATGAACAGCAAGTGTTGGGGAAAGGAATTAAATAAAACTTTCTTTGAATTTTCAGAACTCATTGAGATGTTCGAACAAGGAAAAGGAAAGATAAATAAAAACCTTAAAGAAAATTGTGTTAAAAGTAATACTTTAATTAAGAGTTGTGAGGAATTTTATAATACTACTACTGTTAATGAAGTCTTAAAAGAAAGAATGGGTGAAGGAAGACAACTTATTGCAGAAAATATTGCTGGCATATCTCAGGCGATGGATGATGTAATAAAGGAATTTACAAGAGATGTAGATAATTGTTATGAGCTGGATAAAGTCCTTAAGAAAGCTCTGTCTAGAAAAAATATAGCATATAAGAATATATATTCTTATACTGATAAAAAGGGCAGGTTAAAGATTAAAATGCTTATGGAAAATTGCTATGGAGAAAATATATGTGGAAAAGCAATACTTCCTATTTTAAAGGAAGTTTTAAGAGTACCTTTTTCTATAAGTGATGAAGGTTGCAGGATAAATCCAGAAACTAATGAGTGTTCAGTGGTTATTGAAGAAAGTCCTAAGTATCATATGTTATCATATGTGGCATCAATACCAAAAGATGGAGAAAAATTTTCAGGAGATAGTTTTAATTTTGGTAAAAATAAAAATGGAATTTATGTAATAGCTTTAAGTGATGGTATGGGATCAGGTCCTGATGCAGGGTTAGAAAGTAGTGTTGCCATAGATATAATTGATGAATTTATAAAATGTGGATATGATGAAGAAATAGCTATAAAAGCTATAAATTCAATTATGAATATGAAATTTAGTGAAGATGAAAAATTTACAACATTAGACATGTCCATGGTTGATTTATATAGCGGAGAACTTTCAGTTATAAAAGCAGGGGCAGTGGCAACGTTTATAAAGAGGTATGAAGATGTTCAGGTAATAAGTGATAATTCATTACCTTTTGGAGCTGTGGAAGAAATTGAATACAAGAAGAAGAAAAAGAAGTTAAAGCATGGAGATATTGTTATAACCATCAGTGATGGAATTTTAGATGTAGATAAAAATAATATTGGTGATTATTCATGGTTGAGGACTTATTTAGAGAAGGCAACAACTAATCCTGAGCAATTATCAAGAGATATCTTAGATAAGGCAAAAGAATTAAGTAATGGAAAGGTAATGGATGATATGACAGTAGTGGTATCAAAATTATATTCATTATATTAAAAGAGGGGATTAGTCCCTTCTTTAATATTTTATATTAGATTTATATATTTACTTTAAAAAAATGTAAAGGTATTATTAAGGATGAAAATATAAAGCAAAGTAGGGGATATAAAGTGATTAAAAAAGTTAAATATTTCATTATAGATAATAACATGATAAAGGCAGAAGAAAAAATACTAGTAGCTTTGTCTGGTGGTCCAGATTCAGTTTGTCTTTTACATATATTGTATAGCCTTAAAGAAAAGTTAAATATAAAGTTAGGTGCTATACATATAAATCATATGCTTAGAGGAGAAGAAGCACTTAAAGACGAAAGATATGTAAATGATATCTGTGAAAAATTAAGAATAGACTGCTATATAGAGAGAATAGACATAAACAAAGTAGCCAGTGAAAATAGTATATCTCTAGAAATGGCTGGTAGAGAAGAACGTTATAAGGCATTTCAAAAAATAAAAGAAAAATACGGATATGATAAAATTGCTGTAGCTCATAATGCAAATGATCAAGCAGAAACAATACTTATGCGTATGATGAGAGGAACTGGTTTAGAAGGATTAGTAGGTATAAAGGCTGTAAGGGAAGGAGGCATAATCAGACCTATACTTTGTTTAAATCGTAGTGAGATAGAAAGCTATTGTGCAGAAAATCATTTAATGCCAAGAATAGATAAAAGTAACATGGAGAGAATTTATAGCAGAAATAAAGTGAGACTGGATATACTTCCTTATATGAAAGAAAACTTTAATAAGGATATTATAGATACTTTGAATAGGATGGCATTAATATTAAGCAAGGATAATGAATATATTGAAGAGCAGTCTAATAAATGTTATGAAGAGTATTGTAAATGCACAAATCATAAGATAGTTATAGAACAAAATCTTTTTGTAAAAGAAAAAGAAGCAATAGTAACGAGAGTGATAAAGCGAGCTTTTAAAGAAATATCCAAAAGTCATCAAAATTTTGAAATGAAACATATATATGATGTCATTGATTTATATAATAAAGGAACAGGAAAAAGTATAAATTTAACTAATAGTATCATAGCTGAAAATACTTATGGAGATATTATATTTAAGAAGAAAAATAATATGAAAATCACTAAAGAAGAAAGTGAAGTCTCTATTATGAAAGAAAGTGTAATTGAAGAAATCAAATTTAAAAATTACATGATTAAAATGGAGGTAATAGATAGAGAAAAAAACGTAGAATTTTCCAATAATGCCTTAATAAAACTTTTTGATTATGATAAGATAGAAGAGAGAATTGTAATTAGGAATAGAAAAGATGGAGATAAGATGAAACCTTTAGGGATAAAGGGTACAAAGAAACTAAAGGATATCTTTATTAATCTTAAAGTTCCTAGAGAGGAAAGAGACGTTATTCCACTTATATGCTTTGATGATGAAATAGCTTGGATAGTTGGGTATAAGGTTTCTGAAAGTTTTAAAATTACAAAAAGTACTAAGAGAGTGCTGAAAATATCTTTTGAAGGGAAGGAATAAGTATTATGAAAGAAGGCATTAAGGAAATTTTATTTAGTGAAGAGGAGATTAGTATAAGAACTAAAGAATTGGCTAAAATTATTGACGAGGATTATAAGGGGAAAGACTTATTGCTTGTAGGAGTTTTAAAAGGTTCAGTAGTCTTTATATCAGAATTACTAAAGAGATTACATAATCCTTGTGAAATAGATTTTATGGCAATATCTACTTATGGAAAGGAATCAAAAAGTAGTGGCGTAGTAAAAATACTTAAGGATTTAGATAGAAGTATAGAAGGAAAAGAAGTATTGATTGTAGAAGATATAGTTGATAGCGGCATTACATTGAAATATTTAATGTCTTATTTAAGTAGTAAAGGTGCATCTTCAGTAGAAATTGTTACATTATTAAATAAATCTGCTAGAAGAGCTGTAAATGTTAATGTAAAGTATATAGGTTTTGAAGCACCAGATGGATTTTTAGTAGGATATGGTTTAGATTATGCTGAAAAGTATAGAAATTTACCTTTTATAGGTATATTAAAAGAAGAAATATATAGTTAAAAAGTACTAGATGAAAGGGGGGCCTTGGATGAAAAAATATTCAAGTGCAACTATTTGGATAATAGGATTGTTGTTGTTTTTTGCAATAGCAACTTTCATGCTTGATGGAAGCAGTGTGTCAAATAGAATGGTATATAGTGATTTTCAACAAAAGTGGATTAATGATCAGGTTGAAAGTATAAATGTAAATTCTGATAAGATGACTATTGAGGTAACAACACGGGATGAAAATAAGTATACGGTATATGCACCAAGTTCTATGATTGAATTTTTAAATGAACAATATCCTAAAGATGATATTAAAATAGAATATGTTGCACCGTCTAATAGCAGTATATGGGTAAGTCTACTTCCTACTATAATGATAATTATATTGTTTGTAGTATTTATCTTCTTCTTTACACAACAGTCACAGGGTGGCGGAAGCAGTGGAAGAGGAGTAATGAACTTTGGAAAAAGCAAAGCTAAGATGGTTACTCCTGATAATAAGAGGGTAACTTTTGATGATGTAGCAGGAGCTGATGAAGAAAAAGCAGAATTAGAAGAGATTGTTGACTTTTTAAAGCAACCAGCAAGATATGTAGAAATGGGAGCAAGAATTCCTAAAGGAGTTTTATTGGTTGGGCCTCCAGGTACTGGGAAAACACTTCTAGCAAAAGCAATAGCTGGAGAAGCAGGAGTACCTTTCTTTAGTATTTCAGGATCAGATTTTGTTGAAATGTTTGTTGGTGTTGGTGCATCAAGAGTAAGGGATTTATTTGAACAGGCTAAAAAAAATTCTCCATCATTAATATTTATAGATGAAATAGATGCCGTGGGAAGACAAAGAGGTGCTGGTCTTGGTGGAGGACATGATGAAAGAGAACAGACATTAAATCAATTACTAGTAGAAATGGATGGTTTTGGAGCTAATGAAGGTATTATAATGATAGCTGCTACTAATAGGCCTGATATATTAGATCCGGCTCTTTTAAGACCAGGAAGATTTGATAGACAAATAATGGTTGGTAGACCTGATAGAAAAGGTAGAGAAGCTGTATTAGAAGTTCATACTAAGAAAAAGCCGTTAGACAACGATGTTAGTTTGGATGTTCTAGCAAAAAGAACTCCAGGATTTAGTGGAGCTGATTTAGAAAATCTAGCGAATGAAGCTGCACTTTTAGCTGTTAGGAAGAACAAAAAGAAAATAGGCATGGATGAATTTGAAGAAGCTATAACAAGAGTAATAGCAGGGCCAGAAAAGAAAAGTAGGACAATAAGTGAACATGATAGGAAGCTTACTGCTTATCATGAAGCAGGTCATGCTGTAGTAATGAAATGCTTAAAAAATTCAGATCCTGTGCATGAAATAAGTATAATTCCAAGAGGTATGGCTGGTGGATATACAATGCATCTTCCAACAGAGGATAGGACATATACATCAAAAGAAAAGTTATTAGATGAAATGGTTGGACTTTTAGGTGGTCGTGTGGCTGAAAAACTAATTTTAGGAGATATAAGTACAGGTGCTAAGAATGATATTGATAGAGCAAGTTCCATTGCCAGAGCTATGGTTATGGAATATGGTATGAGTGATAAAATAGGAACTATATCATATGGTAGTGATAGCAATGAAGTATTTTTAGGTAGAGATTTAGGAAGAGGAAGAAACTTCAGTGAAGAAGTAGGAGCAATGATAGATAAGGAAATTAAGAGTTTAATTAGTAATGCTTATAATACTGCTGAAGAGTTATTAAAGAAAAATGTTAATAAGCTACATGCAGTAGCTAGTACTTTGTTAGAAAAAGAAAAAATTGATGGCAAGGAGTTTGAAGAAATTTTTGATGCCAACTAAAAGTAATGAGCTATATCAGGATATATTTTGATATAGCTTATTTTTTTAAGAGAAATTTTAAAATAATAAAGAAAAGACATACATTATATTTTTAAATATATAAAAAGAGTAATAAGAATCAATAAAATACGAAAAATATTATAAAAACTAACAATAATATTCGATTTGGTGTTTTAAATATTTTTTTTCAATGATATAATTAATTATAAAGTTAATTAGTAGTGGAGGTATACTAAATGAAAAGCGATATACAGATAGCTCAAGAAGCTAAGATGAAAAATATAAGAGAAATTGCAGCAGGATTAAACTTAAGTGAAGATGACATTGATCAATATGGTAAATATAAATGTAAAATATCTTTAGATGTACTAGAAAGAAGTAAGGAAGAAAAAAAAGGAAAGCTAGTATTAGTAACAGCTATAAATCCAACACCAGCAGGAGAAGGTAAATCTACAGTAACTATTGGGCTTGGTCAGGCTTTGAATAAAAGAAATAAAAAAGCCATAGTAGCTTTAAGAGAACCATCTTTAGGACCTGTTTTTGGGTTGAAAGGTGGAGCAGCTGGTGGTGGATATGCACAAGTAGTTCCTATGGAAGATATAAATCTTCATTTTACAGGAGATATGCATGCTATAACAACTGCTAATAATCTTTTGTGTGCAGCTATAGATAATCATATACATCATGGTAATACTCTAAGAATAGATGCAAGAAGAATAGTATTCAAAAGAGTTATGGATATGAATGATAGAGCTTTAAGAAACATAGTAGTGGGAATGGGTGGAAAAATAAATGGTTTCTTAAGAGAAGATGGCTTTATGATAACAGTAGCCTCAGAAATAATGGCAATTCTTTGTTTAGCTACTAGCCTGCAAGATTTAAAAGAAAGAATAGGCAATATCATGGTTGCTTATGATTTAGACGGTAATCCAATTTATGCAAAGCAATTAGAAGTTCAAGGTGCCATGACATTATTAATGAAAGAAGCTATTAAACCAAACTTAGTACAGACTTTAGAAAATACCCCAGCAATAATTCATGGAGGACCTTTCGCCAATATAGCTCATGGATGTAACTCTATAATAGCAACAAAAATGGCTATGACTTTAGGCGATGTAGTTATTACAGAAGCAGGCTTTGGAGCAGATTTAGGAGCTGAAAAATTCTTAGATATAAAATGTAGATATGGTGATTTAAAGCCAGAATGTGTTGTTGTAGTAGCTACAATAAGAGCATTAAAACATCATGGTGGAGTAGCAAAGGCTCACTTAAATGATGAAAATGTTGAAGCACTTCAAAAAGGTGTAGTAAATTTAGAGAAACAAATTGAAAATATGAAGAAATATAACGTGCCAGTTGTTGTTGCAATAAATAAATTTGTCAGTGATAGTGAGGCTGAAATTAAATTTATTGAAGAATTCTGTAATGAAAGAGGCGTAAGAGTAGCATTATGTAATGTTTGGGAAAAAGGTGGAGAAGGAGGATTAGAATTAGCAGATATAGTTAGTGATGTCTTAGAAAATAATTCTGCTGACTTTAAAGTTTTATATGATGAAAAAGATACAATAAAAGAAAAGATTGAGACTATTGCCAGAGAAATATATGGAGCAAAAGGTGTAAATTACACTACAGCAGCTTGTAAGCAGATAGAAGAATTAGAAAAATTCAACCTTGATAAGTTACCTATATGTATGGCTAAGACACAATACTCATTGTCAGATAATCCTTCTCTTCTTGGAAGACCAGAAGGATTTGAGATAACAGTTAAAGAAGTAAGAGTATCAAATGGTGCTGGATTTATAGTAGCACTTACTGGTGATATAATGACAATGCCAGGATTACCAAAGGTTCCAGCCGCTAATAAGATAGATATTTTACAAAATGGCGAAATAATAGGTTTATTCTAAAATTTTACAAATATAATACTTGACAAATAATATGTAATTGTTAAAATTAGAGTGTTAATTTAAATTGTTACGTAATATTTGATAATAAATGCAGCTTAAAGGCTGCTTTAATTATATTAAGGTGGTGCTTTTATGATTTTATTAGTAGATGTTGGAAATACTAATATAGTTATAGGTGTATATAAAGAAAATGAATGTATAGTTAGTTGGAGAATCAGCACTGATACGAAAAAAACTTCAGATGAATATTCAATTCAAGTTATGCAATTACTTAATCAATATGATTTAAATCCTAAAGAGGTTAAGGGTATAATAATATCATCTGTTGTACCAAATATAATGCATTCTTTAGAGAATATGGTTAGAAAAAGCTTCAATATTGAACCTATAGTTGTAGGGCCAGGGGTCAAAACAGGAATAAATATTAGATATGATAATCCTAAAGAAGTTGGTGCAGATAGAATAGTAAATTCTGTAGCGGCTCATGATATTTATAAAAGAGATTTAATTATTTTAGACTTTGGAACTGCTACAACTTATTGTGCAGTAACAAAAGAAGGTGATTATTTAGGTGGATGTATATCTCCAGGAGTTAAAATTGCATCAGATGCATTATTTGAAAGAGCAGCTAAACTACCAAGAATAGAATTAGAAGTACCAAAGAGTGTTATTTGTAAGAATACTATAACAAGCATGCAAGCGGGAATACTATATGGGTATATAGGGCAGGTTGAATATATAGTAAGAAGAATGAAAAGAGAAATGAATGAACTTGGAATAGATAATCCATATGTAATTGCTACAGGTGGATTGGCTAATTTAATAGCAAAAGAAACGAATATAATAGATAAAGTAGATTCAAGTTTAACTTTAGAGGGGTTAAGAATTATATACGAAAAAAATAAGGAGTAAAACAAATGAAAATAGGAAACCTTAATTTTGAAAATGGAGTTTTCTTAGCGCCTATGGCAGGTGTAACAGACATTTCTTTTAGAGGATTATGTAAAGAAATGGGTTGTGAACTTGTATATACTGAAATGGTAAGTGCTAAAGCCCTATATTATGGAAGTGAAAACACTAAAAGTTTACTAAGAATAGCAGAAGAAGAAATGCCAGTAGCAGCACAAATTTTTGGAAATGATCCTCAAATAATGGCTGAAATGGTACAAAGGCATTTTAACCCAAGGGAAGATATATGTATTTTAGATATAAATATGGGATGTCCTGCTAATAAAATAACTAAGAATGGTGAAGGTTCAGCATTATTAAAGGATCCAAAGCTAGCCGGAAATATAGTTGAAGCTATAAAAAAAGTTTCCACAAAGCCAGTTACTGTTAAGTTTAGAAAAGGATTTGATAATGAAAATATAAATGCAGTTGAATTCGCTAAAGTTATGGAGTCAGCAGGAGCTGATGCTATTGCAGTACATGGAAGAACTAAACAGCAAATGTACGAAGGTAAAGCTGATTGGGATATAATTGCTAAAGTAAAGCAAAGCGTAAGTATTCCTGTAATAGGAAATGGCGATGTTTTTACAGCAGAAGATGCGCTTAAGAGAAAAAAGGAAACAAATGTAGATGGAATTATGATTGCTAGAGGAAGCATGGGTAATCCATGGATATTTAAACAGATAGATAATCTGTATAAAGGAAAAGAGCCTCTAATTATAACTCCGGAAGAAAAGATAAAAATGTGTATAAGACATTATGAATTAGCTCTTAAATATGATGGAGAGCATAAAGCTGTAAGAGAGATGAGAAAACATTCATCATGGTATATTAAGGGATTACATAATAGTAGTGAAATAAGGAATATAATAAATACTGTAGATGATAGCGCTAGAGTTATGGAAATATTAGAGGAATATAGAGAAAGTTTAAGAAATATAGAAATTATATAATAATTTGTATATAATTATTATAGCAAAAATTATTAAAATGAATATAAATTAATTATCAAGGAATACTATCAGCAAATTATAGGTTTATTGACATATTAAATACGCTGATTTATAATATTTAAAATGATTTCAAGAATAATAATCTATTAAAATAGACATCAGTAAAGTGAATGTTCGAAGGGGAGAAAGATATGAGCCAAACAAAACAATTCATAATGACTTATGAAGGTGTAAAAAAACTTGAAGAAGAGTTAGAATATTTAAAAACTGTAAAAAGAAAAGAAATTACTGAGAAAATCAAAGTAGCTTTAGGATATGGAGATTTAAGTGAAAACTCTGAATATGATGAAGCTAAGAACGATCAAGCATTTACAGAAGGAAGAATTCTTCAATTAGAAAATATGTTAAAGAATGCTGTAGTTGTTGATGAAAGTGAATTACCTAATGATGTAGTATCAGTTGGTTCTATTGTTAAAGTTAAAGATTATGACTTTGATGAAGAGGTAGAATATTCAATTGTTGGTTCAGCAGAAGCAGATCCAATGAATTTTAAAATATCTAATGAATCACCAGTTGGAAGTGCTCTAGTAGGTAAAAAGGTTGGAGATATAGTTGAGGTTTCAGTACCAGACGGAATAAATAAGTTTGAAGTCTTAGGAATAAGAAGAGATTAATTGGAGGGATACTAATGTCAACTGAAGAAATGAATTTACAAGAGCTTGAGTCACAATTTAGTGAACAAGAATCTCTTAGAAGAGAAAAGTTAGTTAAATTACAAGAAGAAGGAAAAGATCCTTTTGATGTATATAAAGTAAAAAGAACTCATTCATCTAAGCAAGTTAAAGATAACTTCGAAGAATTAGAAGGAAAAGAAGTAACTGTTGCTGGAAGAATAATGTCTAAAAGAGGGCAAGGTAAAGTTGTGTTCTCTGATATATATGACAGAGATGGAAAAATTCAGCTTTTCATAAAAATTGATGAAGTTGGAGAAGAAGCTTTAAAACAATATAAGACTAATGATTTAGGTGACTGGGTTGCTGCTACAGGGGAAGTATTTAAAACTAAAACAGGTGAAGTATCTGTTAAAGTTAAAACTGTTGAATTAATCAGTAAGTCATTAAAACCATTACCAGAAAAATGGCATGGGTTAAAAGATCCAGATTTAAGATACAGACAAAGAGAAGTTGATATTATAACTAATCCAGAAGTAAAAGATACTTTTATAAAGAGAAGTCAAATAATAAGTGGAATAAGAACATTCCTAGATAATAGAGGATTCTTAGAAGTTGAAACTCCAATGCTTGCTACTATAGCTGGTGGAGCTTCTGCAAGACCTTTTATTACTCACCACAACACTTTAGATTTAGATATGTTCTTAAGAATTGCTCCAGAATTATATTTAAAGAGATGTATTGTAGCTGGTTTTGAAAAAGTATATGAATTAGGAAGAACTTTCAGAAATGAAGGTATGTCAGTAAGACATAATCCTGAATTTACTATGATTGAATTATATCAAGCATTTGCTGATTACAATGATATGATGGAATTAACTGAAAACATGGTTGCAGAAGTATGTAAGAAGGTAAATGGAACTACTAAGGTTACTTATCAAGGAGCAGAAATAGACTTCATGCCACCTTGGAGAAGAATAACTATGGTTGATGCTGTTAAAGAATATGCAGGAGTTGACTATAATGAATTTAAATCTGATGCAGATGCACAAGCTGTTGCTAAGGAAAAAAATTTAGAATTCTCTAAGCCGTTAAATACTGTAACTAAAGGTGAAGTGTTAAATGCTTTATATGAGGAATTCTGTGAAGAACACATGATTCAACCAACATTTATCATTGATTATCCGGTAGAGATTTCTCCTTTAACAAAGAAGAAGAGAGGAAATGAAATGTTTACTGAAAGATTTGAAGGATTCGTATTTGGTAGAGAATTATGTAATGCATATTCTGAATTAAATGACCCAATAGTTCAAAGAGAAAGATTTGCTCAACAAGAAAAAGAAAGAGAACTTGGTGATGATGAAGCTTACATGATTGATGAAGAATTCATGAGTGCTTTAGAAACAGGTATGCCACCAACAGGAGGATTAGGAATAGGTATCGATAGATTAATAATGTTCTTAACTGATTCAGCATCAATAAGAGATGTTATACTATTCCCAACAATGAAACCATTAAATAATAATTAGTATTTTAAAGGGGCTGTTGCAAAATGATTTTTAATCATTTTGTAGCGGCCTCTTTTTTTAAATGTAAAAATCTTCTGAACCCATGATCTTCCTTAATTACCCCAAATGTACCCTCTGCTTGAATAGACCTATTCATTCTTAGTATTATTCCTTATTTTCATTAATTATTTTATTTAAATCATCAATTATTTCTGAATATAGAGTAACATTTAAGCTATCGCTATCGGTAGCGTAGCACTTACCAAACTCTTCGTTTATTTCATTAACTTTTTCAATCATTTTTTTCTTAAGTTTTCTTTCAAATTTATCAACACTTTTCTTCCAAACAAATGAGTATTTATTTGAATTGGCTTCTATCTTAGTCCCATTAATAAATATATTTTTATAGTCTATTTCACCTAACTCACCTAATTTCATCACAAATTGATAAAATAAATTTTCACAACATTTTTTTAATCTACCAGTTCTAAATCTTGATATAGTTGAGTAGCTAGGAGATTTTTCGCCTTGTAGTAACCACATAAAATTTATATCTCTTTTACATGCTTTTTCTATCTCTCGTCAACTGTGAATATCATTTAAGTTTGCATAAACTAATACCATAAAAAGAGTCTTTGGTGAGATTGCTGGATTTCTACCATTTGTAGAGTATGCATTATATAATTCTGAATAATCTAGTCCCTCCAATACTGTGCTTAGCAATCTAACAGAATCAGTTTCTGGTATCATAATTTCTAGATCTATTGGCAATACTAATTGTTGATTAGTATTGTATAAACTGAATATGTTCATAATTTAAGTTTATGCAAAAAAGGTGGATTCTATCAAATCCACCTTTTCCCATATAATCGGCTAGTTGCTTTTGCAACAGCCTCATTTTTTTATTTAATTGTTCTAAATTCATATCCTTGACTTTGTAAATATTCAATTATTCTTGGAAGAGCTTTTACAGTTTCTTCTTTTCCATAAGTATCATGCATTAATAAAACAACACTATCTGCATTAGGTCCTAAAGCTTCTACACTTTCTTTAGTACATTGTACTAATTGATCTGCATTTTTCTTTGGACCTTCAGCATCTTTATCTAAGGCATTCCAGTCTACATTGTAATATCCGTCTTGTTCCATAGCCTCTTTCATAGCTGTACGCCCATCCCATGACCAATATCCACCAGGTAATCTAATAACTCTTGTTGTAAAGTCTTTTCCTAGTACCTCTTTCATTGCATTTTCATTTTTTTGAAGGTCAGATACAATATTATTTACATTCATAACTTTATTAGGATATAAGTATGAATAATTATGACTATATGTATGATTTCCTATTGCATGTCCTCTAGCAACCTCCTTTTTTAGTAATGCTTTTGCTTGATCATTAGCATCTATTGATGTTCCTAAAACAAAGAATGTTGCCTTTACATTATATTTATCTAATACATCTAATACACCTGGCGTATTAGTCGGTGATGGACCATCATCAAAAGTTAAATAAACAACCTTTTTACCATCTGTTCTTACTGGATATGTCTTAGTTCTATTTAAAAGTCCTTTAGTATTTGCTGCAACAACAGCTGCATCATCTGCATTAGGGTCCTCTTCAAAGGATGTATACCCACTATTATCTAATTTAGGAGTTTCTATTTCCTCCTTATTTTCTGTTTCTTCAGTATTATTGGATTGTTCACTATCACTTGTCCTATTATTTTCCATTTGTAAATTTTGATTTTCACGTTTAGGAATAAATTTAACTCCTACAAATACTGTAATTACTATTAAAATACGTATTGCTAATATTGCCCTTTTTCTTTGCCTTTTCTTCTTTTTATTAAATCTTTTTTTCTTATGATTCATTATTTTATGTTTCCCTCCACAACTTTTTGTCTAATTCATTTTATTATAAATCTGCTCTTTTTTCTAATAATACTATACAACATATCTATATATAAATTCGTTACAAAAGTTTTTGTAATTTATAAGAAAATTATAAGATTAAAAGTAAAATTTAAAAAAAAATTAAAAAAAGGGGTTGCATTTTTAAAAATTACTATATATAATATTCATTGTGGTAACGTTCCGCGATAGCTCAATGGTGGAGCACTCGGCTGTTAACCGATAGGTTGGAGGTTCGAGCCCTCTTCGCGGAGCCACTTTTATTTTAAAAGAGTTTTATATGAACAGATATTATCTGCTTATATAAAACTCTTTTTTTCTTTATAGTATAATTGTTTTAATAAAATTTTAGAGGATACTTGACATATAAATCGCATTTGATAAAATTAAGGTATAATTTAATATATGCAGTGAAAAAGAAGAGTAATTTTAATATATTCTTTTAGAGAGATGATGGCTGGTGAGAATCATTAGAATGTTAAAATGAAGGGAACTTTTGAGCATAGTATGTGAAAGTTGGGCTTATGCCAAGAAGGGTGGAACCGCGGAATGATAATTTCGTCCCTTTATGGTATTAAGGCTTTTTTTAATACATAAAATTATTTTGGAGGTAAAAAGATGGCAGTAGAAAAAACTATGGATAAAATAGTAGCTCTATGTAAAAGCAGAGGGTTTGTATTCCCTGGATCAGATATATATGGAGGATTAGCAAATTCATGGGATTACGGCCCATTAGGAGTAGAATTTAAAAACAATGTAAAAAAAGCATGGTGGAAAAAATTCGTACAAGAAAGTCCTTATAATGTAGGTGTTGATTGTGCAATATTAATGAATCCACAAGTTTGGGTTGCATCAGGACACGTTGGAGGATTTTCAGATCCCTTAATGGATTGTAAAGAATGTAAAGCTAGATTTAGAGCTGACAAGTTAGTTGAAGATCATATGACTGAAAATGGTGCAGAAGTTGCTTCAGCAGATGGTTGGACAAATGAACAGTTAATGGAGTATATAACTAAAAATAACATAGTATGTCCTAAGTGTGGTAAATTAAACTACACTGAAATAAGAAAGTTCAACTTAATGTTTAAAACTTTCCAAGGTATAACTGAGGATTCTTCAAGTGAAATATTTTTAAGACCAGAAACAGCTCAAGGTATATTTGTTAACTTTAAAAATGTTCAAAGATCTTCAAGAAAGAAAGTTCCATTTGGTATAGCACAAATAGGTAAATCTTTCAGAAATGAAATTACACCAGGGAACTTTACATTTAGAACAAGAGAATTCGAACAAATGGAATTGGAGTTTTTCTGTAAGCCAGGAACTGACTTAGAATGGTTTGGATTCTGGAAGGATTATTGCTGGAATTTCTTAATGAACTTAGGTGTTAATAAAGATAACTTAAGAATAAGAGATCACGGACAAGAAGAATTATCATTCTATTCAAATGCTACATCTGATATAGAATACTTATTCCCATTTGGTTGGGGAGAATTATGGGGCATAGCAGATAGAACTGACTACGATCTAAATAAGCATGCTGAACATTCAGGAACAGATATGACATATATGGATCCTACTACAAATGAAAAGTATGTACCATATGTTATAGAACCATCATTAGGAGCTGATAGAGTTACTTTAGCATTCTTAGTAGATGCATATGATGAAGAGGAATTAGAAGGTGGAGATGTTAGAACAGTACTTCATTTACATCCAGCTTTAGCTCCATATAAAGCAGCTGTATTACCATTATCTAAAAAGCTTTCTGAAAAGGCTGATGAAGTGTACTCATTATTAGCTAAGAACTTCAACATAGAATATGATGAAACAGGAAGTATTGGTAAGAGATATAGAAGACAAGATGAAATTGGTACTCCATTCTGTATTACTGTTGACTTTGAAACAGAAAATGATGGATGTGTTACTATAAGACATAGAGATAGTATGACTCAAGAAAGAGTTAAGATAGAAGAATTAAATGATTTTATAGCTAAGAGTTTAGAATTTTAGTTAAGGGAGAGAAGCTTTAAGCTTCTTTCTTTTTTTGCATGAAAATTCATGTAAATTAATGGAAATAATTATGGAATATAATTTTCTATAATGTTATAATTATAATAAATTTTAAAATGAAGCTATATTAAATGAAAAAGAAAATTGGTGTGGAGGAAAGATGAAAAAAGATTTTCAAGAATTTAAAAATTATATAAAAGGAAAAAAAGTAGCAGTAGTAGGAGTTGGAGTAAGCAACATACCTTTAATAAAATTTTTAATAGAATTAGGGGCTAGTGTTACTGCTTTTGATAGAAATACAGAAGAAAAGTTAGGAAGTGTAGTTGCTGAATTTAAGACGCAAGGTGTGGAGTTCCAGCTAGGAAAAGGTTATTTGGATAAACTTATAGGTTTTGATGTTATATTTAAGACCCCATCTATGAGAATTGATAATAAAGAGCTTTTAAAGGCAAAAGAAGAGGGAGCATATATAACTTCAGAGATGGAAGAGTTCGTTAGATATTGTAAAGGTAAGGTTTATGGAGTAACAGGTTCAGATGGAAAGACAACAACAACAACAATTATTTCAAAATTGTTAGAAGCACAAGGGTATAAAACTTGGGTTGGTGGAAATATAGGAACTCCTTTATTTTCTAAGATAGAAGAAATTAAAGAAGATCATATGGTAGTTTTAGAACTTTCAAGTTTCCAGCTTATGACAATGAACCTTCCTATAGATGTAGCAGTAGTAACTAATTTAGCACCAAATCATTTAGATATGCATAAAAATATGGAAGAATATATTAATGCTAAGAAAAATATATTCTTACATCAAGAGAGTCAGGATATATTAGTATTAAATTGTGAAAATGAAATTACTAATAGCTTTAGAAATGAAGCAAAATGCAGAGTAAGGGATTTTTCATCAAGAGTGAGATTAGATTATGGAGCTTCATATGAAAATGGAATACTATATCTAGATGGAAAAGAAATATGTAGAAGAGAAAATATAATAATAAAGGGAATGCATAATGTTGAAAACTTTCTAGCTGCTTTTGAAGCTACAAGAGATGATGTAGATAATTCAACAATGAGAAGAGTTGCTGAAACATTTCAAGGCGTAGAACACAGATGTGAATTTGTAAGAGAATATAAGGGAGTAAAATACTACAATGATTCAATAGCATCAAGTCCTACAAGAACTTTAGCAGGATTGAAATCTTTTGATACACAAGTAATCCTTATAGCTGGTGGATATGATAAGCATATATCATTCGATGTATTAGCTAAAGAAGGCTATCCTTATATAAAATCATTAATTCTTTTAGGTGCTACTAAAGAATCTATTAAAAAAGAATTTGATAAGGTTATAAAAGCTGAGAAGTTAAATATGCCTATATATATGGTAAAAACTTTAAGAGAGGCTGTAATGACAGCTAAGAGAATAGCTAAGGAAGGAGATATAGTTACTTTATCACCAGCATGTGCATCATTTGATATGTTCCCTAACTTTATGGTAAGAGGTAACAACTTTAAGGAAATGGTAAATAAGATAAAATAAAAGCAGGTTTTCCCTGCTTTTATTCATATGCTGTAAAATAACTTTTATTTATATTGATACCTTGCTTAGAAAACATTCCGCTTTCTGTAAGATAATAATCGCTTATGGCATCATTTATACGAGGCGTTTTTCCTATTACATTTAATTTATCATCAATGGAGAAAGAATAAAGATGATTTGAATGTTCTAGACTGATGAAATAAAAGGATTCATTATGATGCTTTAAATTTGTACCCTTTAATAAATCAATTCTTTGACTTTTTTTTGATGATAGATTTAATGAATATAGATAGTTATCTTCAGCATTTATATAAATTATAAAGTTTTTATATGTAGCAAAACTATCTACGCCTGTGCTGGTAAGTTTTTGTCTTCCAGAGCCATCTTTTTTTATTACATATAATGATAAATTATCATTTAAGTTTTGATAAAGTATATATTCACCGTTAACGATGAAGGAACCACATTTATCTGAAGATAGTTGTATGGAAGTGTTATTTTTTGTATTATAACATCCAAGAGTGTCACCCATAGCTTTATTTATATAAATTATATCATTTGCTGAACTAGCTATTTTACTAAAGCTATCAGACGAAACTAATGTTATTGATTTTTTTTCATAATCTAATTTATATAAGTTATTATTTTCTGATGTGTTTGTAAAGTATATTATATTATCAATAGAGGTCATAGATTCTACTGAATAATCATAGATATCTTGTATATTTTCATCTTCGATATAATTTTTTGATAATGATGAAGATGTTACTGAAAGTTTATTGTTATTATTGCTGTCTGAAAAGAATAGCAATTGTCCAATGGATATAAATTTACTATAGGATAAGTCAGAGGCAATAAAATTTAAGTTTTGAGTACTTTCATTATAATTAATTGTTTTAGATGGCAATGTTACTTTAGTACTTGAATAAGAACTACTTTCTGCATTAGATGAAGTTTTGGAAGTTGAATCAGTAGTAGTTGGATCGCTAGCTTTACTACACCCTATTAATAAAACACAATAAATTAAAGGTATTAAAATTAGTTTTTTCAAAATATAAGCCCTCCTACAATTTATATCTTAATATATACTTAATTTTCGTAGTAATTGATGTTTAACTTTAAGGAATAGATGATTATTATGAATTATGAGATTAAATCAGTAACACCGTTCCAGGTGTATCTATATATGAATTTGTTAGAAAAATAAAGATATAATGAGTATATAAAGAATAAATAATCAAAAATAATAATAAATAAGTTTATATAGCCTATTTAAAATGTTAAGATAATAAGCGTTCCAGGGAGCAAACAAACTTCCTCGAAAGAAAGGTTAGCATGTAGAAAAAAGTTCTAAAAAAGAATTTAAAAAAATATGTTGACAGATGAAAACAGAAATGTTATCATAAAAAAGCAGTCGAGAGACGCGAGATGATCTTTGAAAATTAAACAGAATATAGTTAATATAAAACCAGCAATTCTTTTAAGTCTTATAAAGACTCAAAGTAATTTGAGCAAAACAGATTAAACTTTTTATTGAGAGTTTGATCCTGGCTCAGGACGAACGCTGGCGGCGTGCCTAACACATGCAAGTCGAGCGAATGAAGTTCCTTCGGGAATGGATTTAGCGGCGGACGGGTGAGTAACACGTGGGCAACCTGCCTCATAGAGGGGAATAGCCTTCCGAAAGGGAGATTAATACCGCATAAGATTGTAGTACCGCATGATACAGCAATTAAAGGAGCAATCCGCTATGAGATGGGCCCGCGGCGCATTAGCTAGTTGGTGAGGTAACGGCTCACCAAGGCGACGATGCGTAGCCGACCTGAGAGGGTGATCGGCCACATTGGGACTGAGACACGGCCCAGACTCCTACGGGAGGCAGCAGTGGGGAATATTGCACAATGGGGGAAACCCTGATGCAGCAACGCCGCGTGAGTGATGACGGCCTTCGGGTTGTAAAGCTCTGTCTTCAGGGACGATAATGACGGTACCTGAGGAGGAAGCCACGGCTAACTACGTGCCAGCAGCCGCGGTAATACGTAGGTGGCGAGCGTTGTCCGGATTTACTGGGCGTAAAGGGAGCGTAGGCGGATTTTTAAGTGAGATGTGAAATACTCGGGCTTAACCTGAGTGCTGCATTTCAAACTGGAAGTCTAGAGTGCAGGAGAGGAGAAGGGAATTCCTAGTGTAGCGGTGAAATGCGTAGAGATTAGGAAGAACACCAGTGGCGAAGGCGCTTCTCTGGACTGTAACTGACGCTGAGGCTCGAAAGCGTGGGGAGCAAACAGGATTAGATACCCTGGTAGTCCACGC
>OLWA01000626.1_pt1 | contig 42985 bp, 40 predicted proteins | sample 1673251 | NCBI WGS metagenome assembly OLWA01 (sample SAMEA3178937, study PRJEB25190) | human gut metagenome | biome: human gut; feature: human-associated habitat; material: faeces | place: Austria | collected 2013 | reverse complement strand
AATTTTTACACTCGCGTAGTTGTTTAACATTTCAACCGGGTTTTGCAGCTGACCCACTATTTGCTTATTTGCTTATTGGTTGCTTATTAAAAAATCAAAACCCCTTAAACACCAATGTGTTATGAGGGGTTATTAGTACACCCGTAGGGAATCGAACCCTAACCGCAAGAACCGGAATCTTGCATTCTATCCATTAAACTACGGGTGCATGGATTTTGTTCGGGGGCTGAGCTTTCTTTGTCCCTTTGTCGCCGCAAATTTAGCAGTTTTTTGTAAGTTTGCAAAACTTAATGTTTGCTTTCAGCCTATGAATGTAAGAATAGAGCCGTCATGGCACGACCGCCTTTCCTCCGAGTGGGACAAGCCTTATTTCGTGAGACTCACAGATTTCGTGCGACGCGAGTATGCCACGGGCACAGTCTACCCTCCTGCCTCGAAGATTTTCGCGGCTTTTGACTCCTGTCCGTTCAACGATGTGAAAGTTGTGATAATAGGCCAGGACCCATATCACGGGCCCGGACAGGCCAATGGCCTATGCTTCTCGGTGGCCCCGGGAGTCCCTATTCCCCGCTCCCTGGTCAACATATTCAAGGAAGTGAGCGACGATACCGGAGCCCCCATGCCTCAGAACGGCGACCTCTCGCGCTGGGCCCGTCAGGGCGTCCTTCTGTTAAACGCCACCCTCACGGTGCGCGCCCACAGCGCCGGCTCCCATCAGGGCATGGGCTGGGAAGAGCTTACCGACAAGGTGATAGAGCGCCTTAACGCCGAGCGCTCCGGACTGGTGTTCATCCTCTGGGGGTCGTATGCGGCCCGCAAGGGTGAGTTGATAGACCGCTCGAAGCATCTCGTGCTCACCTCCCCTCACCCCTCGCCCCTGAGCGCCTCGCGCGGATTTTTCGGCAACCACCATTTCTCACGTGCCAACGCCTACCTTAAGGAACAAGGCAAGACACCCATAGAATGGTAAGGAAATCCTGTCTTATATCGGCCTTGACGGCCATTCTTGTCTTTTGCTTGCCCGAGGCGGCAGGTAGAAACCCGGTTGCCGTTTATGCGCCGTCGTTCCATACGCTTCAGGTTACAGCCGCGGACAACGATATGGCTCCTGCTGTGATTCGCCATGGCAGCGACGACCGTATAGCGATATCATTCGACGAAATTGCCTCAGAGCCCCGCTATCTGCGTTACGAACTGATTCACTGCGACGCCGACTGGCATCCCGACCGCCTCATGGCCTCGGAATACCTGCCGGATGGCTTCAATGAGGCACCGGTGGATGATTACGAATACTCCCGCGCAACCACCGTCCATTATGTGAACTACCGCATTACCCTTCCAGACGACCGAATGAATCCCACGCTTTCCGGAAATTATCTGGTGAGGGTCTACGATGAATCAGAACCGGACAGCACGCTGCTCACGGCCGGATTCAGCATTGTGGAGCCGCTTGCCCGAATCGAAGCGAATGTTACCGGACGCACCGACATAGACCGCAACACCTCTCATCAACAGCTGTCGCTGGCCGTCGAAACCGTTGGCTCGGGGGTAAGCGCCCCTGCCACGGACCTCATCGTTAAAATCCGCCAGAACAACCGCACCGACAATGAAGTAACCCTCATCTCTCCCTCCTCGCTCCGTGGCCCGCAGGCCATCTATGAGCATATGCCTCAGCTGATTTTCCCCGGCGGGAAAGAATACCGGCGTTTCGAGACCGTAAATCTCCGCTTCCCCGGTCAGGGCGTGGAATCATATCTTTACGCCCATCCCTTCTATCACGCCACTCTCAATCCCGACGTACCGCGAAAGGACACGCCATACTCCTACGACAGTACCCGCCAGGGACGTTTCCGCGTGCGCGCCTCCGCCACCGCCTCGCCGCGCTCTGAAGCCGACTATGTGCTGACCCATTTTACCCTCCGTATGCCCGAGATAAAGGATGCGGAGGTCTATGTGGAAGGAGACCTTACCCTGCGGCGGTTCGACCAGACTTCCCGAATGGTCTACAACCATGCCGCCGGACAGTATGAATGTACATTGCTCCTCAAACAGGGAGCCTACAATTACTGCTATCTTGCCGTCCCCCACGGCACCACTGAAGCTCTGACGGGCCCGGTGGAAGGCAACAGTCACGCCACTGTAAACGAATATACCGTTTTTGTATATCATAATCCTCCCGGCGGCCGCTACCAGCGCCTGATAGGTATGGCCACGGTAACAGCCGGCCGCTAATATTTTCCAACATGCAAACAGAAGAAATCATGCTCCAGATACAGAATGCCCTGGTGAGCCTTGACCTCGCCGAAGAATTTTTTGTGTGCGACCTCGCCAAATGCCTCGGCCAATGCTGCATAGAAGGCGATGCGGGCGCACCGATAACCGAAGATGAGAAGAAAAAGCTCGAGGAAGTGCTTCCTGTGGTGTGGGACGACTTGCTTCCCGCGGCGCGCGAAGTAATAGAGCGTCAGGGAGTGGCCTATACTGACGAAGAAGGCGATCTGGTTACTTCGATAGTCGACGGCCGCGACTGCGTGTTCACCACCTACGCTCCCGGGGGCATGTGCCTGTGCGCCGTGGAGAAAGCCTTCCGCGAAGGAAAGTGCGACTGGCGCAAACCCATGTCATGTTATCTTTATCCGCTGCGCCTCACGGAATATCCCGATTTCACGGCCGTAAACTATCACCGCTGGAAGATATGCAAATGCGCGTGCACTCTCGGCCGCAAGGAAGGAGTTAGGCTCTACGAGTTCATGCGCGGCCCCCTCACGGAGCGGTTCGGAGCCGAATGGTACGATGAGCTGAAGCAGGCGTGCGAAGCTTATCTTGAGGAGTACGGCGACAATTCGCCACGACACTGATACTCATCCAAGCCCCTAAAGTGTTTACGATATACGGCTGAGGATTCCTGGTCGTCGCGACATCAGCCCCAGAAGCAGACCTCTCACAAACAGGTAGCATACGAATGCCAGCCACAGTCCGTGGTTGCCCATGTGTGGAAAGGCCACGGCATACACCGCAAAGAATACCGCGGTGGCCACACCCATCGACAAAAGCATCTCGCGGGTGCGCGTAAGCCCCACATAAACGCCGTCCCATATAAAAGCCATGAATCCGGCGCACGGAACCGTGACGGCCCACCCCATATATTCTCCAGCGCTTTCCACCACGCGGCTGTCGCTGCTTATCAGGCCGATTATTTCGGTTCCGCAGATGAGATATGTCACACTGAACACCAGTGCGAACACCACACCTACACCGAGCAGGCGCCTTACCATAAGGCGCAACGTCCCGTATTGCCCTGCTCCGGCAAGCATGCCGCATAGGGCTTCAGCCGCATAGGCAAATCCATCCATGAAAAACGAGAAGAGCGTGAACAGCTGCATCAGCACGGCGTTTACGGCAAGCATCAGCTCGCTCTGGCGCGCACCCGTGCGGGTGAACCACAGCGTTACCGTCACAAGGCATACCGTGCGCAGAAATATATCGGTATTTATTCTGAAAAACCTCAGCAGCGCACCCAGATTGAACACACCGCGCCGCGTCACGCCCTCGAGACTGTGCTCCTTCAGCGCCGCCCCCATGAATATCAGGCAGGAGGCCCATTGCGCCGAAAGTGTGCCCGTGGCGATGCCCTCAACACCCATCCCGAACACACCTACCAATGTAAGGCTCACGGCGATATTGAACACCACCATGAAAAGCGACACCCACATAGTCACCCTTGTGTTCTGCCGCCCCAGAAACCAGCCGCTGAAGCAATAATTGGCCAGCACCGCGGGCGCGCCCCACACGCAGATGGAGAAATACCGCAAGGCGATGGAGGCGGTGGACGCATCGGCGTCCATCAGCCGCAGAAGCAACCGCGCCAGTGGCGACTGCAACGCTATCATGCCTGTTCCAAGCCCCACGGCAAGAAGCAGCCCCCGGCAGAGTATCTGATTGCACTCCCCAGTCTGTCCGGCTCCATAGGCCTGCGCGGCCGGTCCGCTGGAACCCATGCGCAGGAATCCGCAAAGCCAGTATATGAGATTGAACATTGTTCCCCCCACAGCCACAGCGGCTATGGTGAGAGCGGAGCCGATATGGCCGGCAAGGGCTGTGTCGGTGATTGAAAGCACCGGCACGGCTATGTTTGTGACTATCGATGGAAGCGACAGAGCCAGGATGCTCCTGAGGAGCTCCCGGCTCTTGTCGGAAGAGGGTTTCGACGTTTCCACGTCCTATTTCATTTTAGAACTTGTTTCAGGCTTTCTTTCCGCGCATGCTGTCCCAGCCCAGATAGAGGATGAGGAGCAGGTACACTATCACGCCCAGTCCCTGATTGAGAGCCACGGACATATCGGAAGTATATTCAAATCCAGCGAAGCGCGTAAGGGCTGCGAACACACCGAAGAGTGCGCCACCGGCTATAAGACCGGAGGAAATCAGCGTACCGCGGTCGCGTCGTGCGTCGTTGAGCTCTTTGTTGCGGCTGCGTGTGCTCACAAACCATGATATGGCGCCGCCCACAAGCAACGGAGTGTTGAGGCTCATGGGAATGAACATACCCAGGCAGAATGCGAGCGCGGGAACACCGAGCCAGTTGAGGAGAAGTGCCAGGATAGCACCTGTCATGTAGAGAATCCAGGGGGTATCGCCACCCATCATTATGGGCTCAATCACCTTGGCCATGGCGTTGGCCTGCGGAGCCACGAGGGCGTTGGGGCCGGTGAAACCATACACGTTGTTGAGCAGAAGCACCACGCCCCCCACCGTTGCTGCCGAAACGAAAGTGCCTACGAATTTCCATGTCTCCTGTTTGCGGGGAGTCGAGCCGAGCCAGTAGCCGATCTTGAGGTCGGTTACGAAGCCGCCGGCCATGGAAAGAGCCGTGCAGACCACGCCGCCTATCACCATAGAGGCTACCATGCCGGAAGTGCCGCTGATACCCACGCCCACGAATATGGCCGAAGCCACAATAAGCGTCATCAGGGTCATGCCCGATACGGGATTCGTACCCACGATGGCAATGGCGTTGGCGGCAACGGTTGTGAACAGGAAAGCTATCACGGTAACAACCACCCAGGCCACAAGCGCCTGCCAGAAGTTATGGAGCACTCCAAGCCAGAAGAACACGAGCACCACCACAAGCGCTATGGCTATGAAGAACACTATGTGCTTCATGGATATGTCGAGCTGCCAGCGCACGGGTTTCTCCTTCGAGGCGCCTCCGCCGAACTCGCGCACAGCCAGTCCTGCGGCCTGTGCTATGATGCCACGCGACTTTATGATGCCTATCACACCGGCCATGGCTATGCCGCCGATGCCTATCAGACGGGCGTATTCCGAGAACATTGCGTCGGGCGTCAGCGCCATAAGCTCAGCCGAGCCGTAGGTGCCCAGAAGCGGGATTATCACCCACCATACGAATGCCGAACCTGCAAAGATCACAAACGCGTATTTCAGACCCACGATATAACCGAGACCAAGCAGTGCGGCTCCGGTGTTGCAGCTCACTATCAGCTTAGTCTTTTCCATGAGCGAGGAGCCCCACGAAGTCAGCGCCGTGGAGATATTCTCGGCCCACACGCCGAAGGTGGCGAGCACGTAATCATAGATACCGCCGATAAGAGCGGCTATCACAAGGGTCTTGGCCTGACCGCCGGCAGCCTCGCCTTTGGCCTGGCTGCTCATAAGCACCTGAGTGGTGGCGGTGGCTTCGGGGAAGGGATATTTTCCGTGCATCTCCTTCACGAAATATTTACGGAAGGGGATAAAGAAAAGTATTCCGAGTATACCGCCCAAGAGCGAGCTCAGGAAGATCTCGAGGAAGTTGACCGTTATCTCGGGATAGGTTCCCTGCAGAATGAACAGTGCGGGAAGAGTGAAGATGGCACCGGCCACAATCACGCCCGAGCAGGCGCCAATTGACTGTATCATCACATTCTGTCCCAGAGGATTGTTTTTCTTCAAGGCGCCGGAGAGTCCAACGGCGATAATGGCGATGGGTATCGCGGCCTCAAACACCTGGCCTACGCGCAGACCCAGATAGGCCGCGGCGGCACTGAAAATTACGGCAAGGACGAGTCCGAGCGTCACGGAGTAAGGTGTGACTTCCGGATAATCGTGAGCCGGATGCATCACGGGGCGATAGTCCTCATCGGCCGCCAGCTCGCGAAACGCGTTTTCGGGCAGCTCTATGGGATCGCCGTCTTCGTAAATTACTTTGTCTTTTTCCATTTAGGGATTACTGATATGTGTGATGATAATGATTTGGTAGTTTTATTCAAGGCTGGATTCACGATTGCACGGGGCGCGAGAGAATGTCGAAGAAATCGGCATAAATCTCCGTGACAGTATGCTTTATGGTGTTGCGGTCCTCCCACACACGGGTGCGGAGCTTGCCCTCGACATAGAGCTTGGCGCCTTTGCGCACATATTTCTCCACGGTCTCGGCATTGCGGTCCCACATCACTATGCGGTGCCATTCGGTACGTTCCGGAATCTGGGTGCCTGAGGCGGTAGTATAGGCGCGCTCGTTGGTGGCCAGCCGGAATTCGGCAATAAGCCGCTCTCCCACATGGCGCATCTCGGGGTCACCGCCCACATTGCCCACAAGTATGACTTTATTTACTGACATATTGCAAATGTAATAAATTATCTTGAATTAGAGGCATTTCTTGCTTCCGCGACCGCGAATATAGTTGAAGGCGTCGCGCTGAATGGCTGAATGAAGCATAGCGTTAAGCCCCATATATACCCCCCCGCCCGCTATGAGCTGAACCGGCAGCAGCAGCCAGGGATTGGAGATAAGGGGGATGAAAGCGAGCATTGCGGCCGCGGCAACAAGTGCTTCCGCAAGATACGGAGCGGAGTCGGTGAGGAACTGGCTGCGACGACGCCACGTAAGCGGAGCAGCTATCCATACGGTAGCGGCCCACGCCGCTACACCTGCGGCCACCTGACCCCAGAGCATCACCTCTATGCCCCATGTTGGATTTCCGGGACGTGTCTGCGAGATATATGGCAACGTGAGGAGTATGGCAGCGATGGTTATGCCGTCGCGAAGTATCTCGGTCCACACCATCAGCGCTGCCTTCCCGCGCGACATCACATAGTTGGCATAGAGCTGCGTGAGCACCGTGAAGATACCTCTTACCAGCAGGAGCTGAAACAGGGCGATGGAGGGATCCCATTTGGTGCCGAAAAGAATATGGAAGAGCGGCGTGGCCACCACAATCAGGAATATCATGGCCGGAAACACCAAATAGGACGTGAAGCGGTTCATCTTCGCCGCCGAAGAGGCGAATTCCGCGGGATTGTCCTGATATTTGGAAAGCACGGGAAGGAAAGATGATGTGAGCACGGCCGACAGGCTCGATACGCCCATCTTGCTCCATTTGTCGCTCTGCGTATAGTAACCGAGGGGAACGAGGCCGGCCACGTTGCCTATAATACCCGGATAGATGTACTGAAACAGTGTGTTGAGAAACGAGGTTCCCATCATGCCGCTGCCCACTCTGAAAAAGGAGCGGAGTGCAGGGAAAGAAAACTTCATGTCGGGACGCCATCCGCCGGTAAGCCACAGCACGGCCGATTTCACCGACGCCACGGCTATAGCCTGCCATACCAGCGCCCATACTCCGAAACCGCCTACCGCCAGACCGATTCCGACAATCGCGCCGGCAAACAATCCCAGCGAGTTGCTCACGGCAATCATGCGCACTTCCATACGCTTCATCAGACGATTGGTCTGCACTATGGCCGAAGCGTTGATAATGAAGGTGAGCAGCATCACGCGCGTGAGCGGAATGAGGCGGCGGTCGCCCTGAAAGATGTCGGCTATGAGCGGCGCGCAGAAAAAGAGTATGACATAGACAAGCGAGGCCATGCCGAGATTGAACCACAGCACAGTGCTGTAGTCGGTCTGAGTAGGCTGTTTACGCTGTATTAGAGCATAGGAGAAACCGCTGTCTATGAACAGCGAACCGAATGCCTGAAAAACGAGCACGGCTCCTATCAGACCGAAATCGGCCTGCGACAGAAGCCGGGCGAGAATCACGCCGGTAACGGCATAGAGCAACTGCGAGGCCACTTTGTCGACCACGTTCCACTTGAGGGTGCGCGCCACGCGCATCTTCATGTCAGACTGTTCGTCGGAAACGGCCATGACCGTTTACTGAGGAAGGTCGGCCGAAACCGCCTTTACCATTTTCAGTCCGCTGCGTGTCACCTTGGGTTTACCGCGGTAAATCACCTTACCCGGGCCCATGCCTGAAGTGTTGAGCGCCTCAATCGGATAGCAATTGATTGTACCCGTGCCGGTAAGAGTGGCTTTTACCACATCTGCGCGCAGTTCATCGGCCTGAATCTGGCCTACGCCAATTATCTTGAGCTGGGCTACCTTGGCGGTGCCCGATACGGCTATTATTCCTTTGCCGGTGATGAGTTCAGCCTCGAGGTTGGTGACCTTGACGTCGCGCACCGAAAGGCGTCCGTTGCCCACGAGCTTGGCCTGCAGCTTAGGGCCGGGAGTGGTAGAAAGCACTCTCACGGTCGAGTCGCCGTCATTTTCCACCTTGGTGAGATAGGATGAATAGACATGGATGGTGGGAAGCCCGGTTTCCTTGGTGTCGCGGATGGTGAGCTTAACCGAAAGTTTCTCGCCGGAAGGCTCAAACATCACCAGGGATGCCTTGGTAGGATCGCAGTCAAACACCACCTTGCCGGCCATTGAAGGATCGCAGTGATAATCCACATTTATGCCGTCGACAACCTGGAGTTCGTTGAACTCGCCGAAAGTCATCTCGAAGTGTTCAGCTGCGGCGGTGAGGCCGGTGAAAATCATAAGCAGTGTGATGAAAAGAGTTTTCATAGAGTATGATAATGATGGTCTGTGATTAATCAGAGAGTATTTGAAACGTTTCCGGCCTGCGACGACTGGCGCGCGGCGGGAAGGATTTCGGTTTCTATACGGGAGAGAATAGCCTCGAGGGCATCGAGGGTGTCGGCGCGGAGCATTTCGATGCGCGTGGCGCGGAAGTCGGGAATACCCTTGAAGAGCGGCGAGGCGGCAAGATGACGCCGTATGTGGAGAATGCCGCGATACTCGTCGATTCGGTCAACGCTTTCGCGGATCTGGCGCCGGATCATGGAGAAACGCTCGGCATCGCTCACCTCAGGAGCCGGCTGCCCCTCCACGGCCGCTTTCATATAGCGGAATATCCACGGAGCGCCTATGGACGCGCGTCCCACCATCACACCGTCAACGCCGTAGCGCGTGAACGCGTCGGCAGCCTGTGATGGCGTGGTGATGTCACCGTTGCCAATCACGGGGATTGTGAGCCGCGGATTCTCTTTCACGCGGGCTATCATTTCCCAGTCGGCACTGCCGGTATACATCTGCGAACGTGTGCGTCCGTGAACGGTCAGGGCGCGTATACCGCAGTCCTGAAGCTGTTCGGCAAGCTCCACGATTATACGATTGTCGTGGTCCCAACCCAGACGCGTCTTCACCGTCACCGGAACCTTCACGGCATCCACCACTGCCCGCGTTATGGCAAGCATCGTGGGGATATCGCGCAGCAATCCCGCGCCGGCACCTTTACCGGCTACTTTTTTCACCGGGCAGCCGAAGTTTATGTCGATAATATCTGGCTGGGCGCCCTCGGCAATCTTTGCTGCCTCGGCCATCGTAATCGGATCGCGGCCGTAGATCTGGATGGCGGTGGGTCGTTCGGCAGGGTCGATTGAAAGCTTGCGGGTGGTGGAGGCTATATTACGTATAAGAGCGTCGGCACTCACAAACTCGCTATAGGTCATGTCGGCCCCCTGCTCCTTGCAGAGCAGACGGAAGCTGCGGTCGGTGACATCCTCCATCGGAGCGAGCATCACCGGGCGCTGACCCAGATCGATGTTTCCTATCTTCATATTACGTATATGGTTTTGCGGCGGCGCGGGCACCCATAGTCCTCGCAGGTTACGAAATTAGCACTTTTACGCGGCTTCTGCAAAAGATTCGGGCATTTTCAGCAGAGTGTGAGCCACGAAAGACGCTCCGGAACCATGAACGAGGCTGCCTGCGCGATATCGTCGGTTGTAATCCCCTCCACCAGCTCGCGCACCCTGCTATCGGTAAGCACTGTGGGGAAATACAGCAGTCTGCGCCCCATCCCTATGGCGAGGTTTTCGCAATTATCGCCGGCCACTGCCATCTGTCCTAAATATTGCCGCTTCATAGCTGAAAGCCGGGCCGGAGTCACACCGTTTTCGGCCACACGCCGCAAGGTTGACTCCACAATTCTGCGGCAACGGCCGAGATCCTCGTGGTCACATCCCATATAAATGGTGAGCATTCCGCAATCGGTGAACCGCGCCGACGATGCCTCCACGGAATACACCAAACCACGCTTCTCGCGGAGCTGCACATTAAGCAGCGAATTCATGCCGGGGCCTCCTATATGGTTCACGAGCATCTGAATGGCCGGATTTAGCTCCGAGTGCAGTCCCGGAAGGCGACATCCGGCCACAGTGTGGGCCTGATGGCCTCCCTCAAGCGTTCTCACCTGCTCGAATACAGGCACTTCTGCAGGTGCTATCCGGTTCAAGGCCGGTGCATTCACTGATATGGAGGCAAAGCGGTGACTGACTATGTACTTTACTTTTTCAACATCGGCCGGCCCGAGATAGAAGAACACCATGTTTGGAGCGGTGTAGAAACGCGAAATGAAGCCACGGCACACCTCCGGGGTGAACGAACTTACGGTTTCGCGCGTGCCGAGTATATTATGGCCGAGGGCCGAGCCGGCAAACAGCAGGTCCTCAAAATCATCGTAAACGGCTTCGGAGGGCATATCGAGATACGACGCCACTTCATCGAGCACCACTTCGCGCTCGCGGTCTATTTCCTCAGCCGGGAACCGGGAATTCATCACCAGGTCGGCTATCAGGTCGGTTGCACGATCGAGATTTCCCGCCGGAAAAATCGAATAGACAACGGTAGATTCCTTTGTAGTGAAAGCATTGAGTTCGCCGCCGCAAGATTCCATACGGTTTATGATATGGAAAGAGCGTCGCCTCTCAGTGCCCTTGAATATGGTATGCTCCACAAAGTGAGCGAGGCCTTCTTCGGCGTTGCTCTCATCGCGACTGCCAGCATTCACGGCAACACCGCAATATTCCACGGCCGCGTCTGGACGGTGACGGTGGACACAGCGCAGACCTTCCGGAGTGGTAAAATAATTGTATTCTTCGTTGTTCATTACTTTCTGTCAGTGGCAGTGATAGGAGATTATTAAAATCTATTTGTCGACCAATTTGTAGGGATGCACGCTCGTGCATCCACAAACAACCGACCCTTTCTGGCGGCTGCTCAATGGAGCAGCCCTACATATAACAATTTTGCACCTTCACCCTGCCAAACTTCGCCACAAAATTAGCAATAAGCCCCCGCTCCGACAAACCCCAAGAGCGACAAAGCCCCAAAGCCACCGACCTTTCCGACCCTACAGACTCTCCGGACCCTACGACAATACGGACAATACAGACTCTACGTACTCTACGAACTCTACGAACCTTACAGACTAAACTACTACCCAAGCTTTAGCAAAGCATTGAACTCTCAATAGTATCAGTAAGGTCTGTATTGTCCGTAAAGTCCGTAAAGTCCGTAAAGTCCGTATTGTCCGTAAGGTCAGTAGGGTCCGTAAAGTCCGTAGCATCCGATTTAAAGCGAAGAATCCCCCGCCGGAGCGGAGGATTCTTCTTGCTATTTTCTTCATCCGGGGCGTTTAGTCCCCAAGAATGGAGCGGACTGATTAGAGACCTTCGAGCTTGAAGGTTACGGGCAGCGTGAACCAAACGTTCACGGCGTGTCCGTTCATCTTGCCGGGAGTAAACTTCGGCAGAGATTTAACAACTCGAACGGCTTCTTTGTCGAGGTCGGGGTCCTTTGAACGAGCTACGCGAACCTCGCCGATTGAACCGGTCTTGGTTACAACGAACTGTACAACCACGCGTCCCTGAACGCCATTTTCCTGAGCTACGCTCGGATAGCGAAGGTGGTCGGCAACCCACTTGAGAAGTGCGGTCTGTCCACCGGGGAACTGGGGATCCTGTTCAACTGACTCGAATACGTGGTCGGCAGGGGGTTCCGGAGTTTTTTCCTCAACGACAACCACCTCTTTGTGTTCCTGAGCATTGATGATATCGTCGACACCACGGTCCTCGTTAACCTTACCGATAGCGGTGTCGGTTTCCTTAATTTCGTCCTGGCTCTTGATATCTTCCTGAACCTGCTCATCTTCAACGATGGCAATCTCAGTCAGTTTCACAGTGTTGAGGAGTTCTTCCTTGAGAACTTCGGGTTTCTGCTCTTCGATACGCTGGGGTTCTTCTTCGGGTGCTTCCTCTTCAGGAGCTTCGGTCACCATCTCAACCATAGCCTGTTCGGCCTGATCTTCGGGACGGGCTTCCACCGATTTAATCACGGTGTTTACAAGGAAAGCCAATGCGAAAAGAAGTGCGATGAGGATAACCACAGCGATCATGGCCTTGTTGTGGCGGCCATTCGACGCCTGACGGAGCTTGTAAGCACCGAATTCTTTGTTCTTGCCTTCAAAGACAAGGTCGCGCCATTCTTTTGATGAAAGATCTACATCTTTTGCCATTTTTCTTCTGGTTTTTACGGTTAATATATCTTACATCAAAATCAGTGAGTGCGGTTATAAGCCTCAATCATCATGGAATCAGTATGATTTATGTTATCAATCTGATAGCGTGAGATCTGGTTGATCTGCATTTCGTCAAGCGCGCTGATAAGGCTTTCCCAAGAAGCTTCGGGAGTGGCCTTGATAACGACAACGGGACGGGTAAGAGTGGAGTCGTTACGGATTTCCTTCGCCATTGCCTGATAGATACTGTCGTTCTTATCTTTGTTGGGCGAAAGCTCCTTGGCGCGCCATTTAACCTTGAGGTCGTCGATTTTAGCGAGCACCTGCTTGTTGCGATCGTGGAGGATCTTGCGGATACCTCTCTGGACTGAGCCGTCGTTGCCGAGGAACACCTCTTTGGAGAGGTTGGAGTTCTCGAGAACTCCGTCGTTGTTATCGTCAACGAGCTGGGGCTGTCCTTCGAAGAAATACACAATATTCACGGGTTTGCCTTCATCGTCTTTCTTGATGTTGCCATTTTCGTCACGCTGGGTGTCGACGATGAGGGTGATTGCCTCTGACTGTTTAGCTTTGTTCATGTCCTGCTGCTCAACCTTCTCGTTGGTGGGAAGGGTAATCTGCAGAGTCTGCGACTTGATCATGGTGGTACAAAGCATGAAGAACGTAATCAGAAGCATGTTCATATCCACCATAGGAGTAAAGTCCACGTGGATAGCCATCTTTTTCTGGGCGCCTTTTTTCTTTTTGCCCCCTTTATCGGATTGTTCTATCTGTGCCATAATTAGTCGTTCTCTGTTTTAAGTGCAGTCATTAAACTGAAGCGGTTCATCTTCAGAGTCTGAAGATTGTCGAGTACATGGTGAACGGTGCTGTAGGGAGTACCTTTGTCAGCCTTCACTGCGATACCTTCGCCTTTTTTCATCATTGACTGGAGGTTATCGTTACCGGATGAATAGATGGCACGCATCCATATCTGGAATTCGTTGGGCGTCTCAAGGTTTTTGTTGTCATCGATAGGAATGCCTACGTCGGCACGGCTCATATCGCTGATAACTTTGTCCTGTTCAGTCTGTGACATTCTTAAGAACTGGGGGAGAGCCTGGAAAGGAACGCCAAACATATTGAGCTTGGAGAAAGTTTCCACGTCTTTGTCAGTGAGTTCTACTTTCTTGCTGGGGTGAAGACGATTGTATTCCGTCACGGCCTTGCGGAGAATTTCCTTGCGGATAGGCTCGGTGGCCCATTCACCGCCGGCTACGTTGGGATCGGCTTCACCTGCAACCGAGATAAACACCTTTCCTTCGGGGCTAACCAGCACGGAGGCGAGGTTGGCAGTAGGAACCTTGATTTCCGAAACTGACGACGGGGTCATTACGGTAACGGGCTCCTTCTGGAGGAAGGTCGAAGTCAACATGAAGAAAGTAAGCAAAAGAACGGTCACGTCGCTCATCGCGGTCATGTCGATGAGGGTACTCTTTCTTTTAATTTTTACTTTTCCCATATTACTTATGCTGTTTATTTAATTAATGTGTAAGTAATGCGGGATTAGTGAGTGGCTGCGAAAGTCTGTACAATCGAGAAACCGATTTCGTCGATAGCGTAGGTAAGGTTATCGATTTTGTTGGTGTAGAAGTTGTAGGAGATTACGGCGAATGCACCGGTTGCGATACCGAAGGCGGTGTTGATAAGAGCCTCCGAAATACCGGTTGAAAGTTCGGTCGAGTCAGGAGCACCGGACTGTGCGAGAGCCTGGAACGACTTGATCATACCGATTACAGTACCGAGAAGACCAACGAGAGTACCGAGGGTGGTCATGGTAGCCACGATGGGGAGATTCTGCTGGAGAGCGGGCATCTCGAGAGCGGTAGCCTCTTCAACTTCCTTCTGAAGGGTCTGGATTTTCTGTTCTTTGGTGAGGACGGTGTTCTGGTCCATTTCCTGATAGCGAACGAGAGCAGCAGCAACAACAGCAGCTACAGAACCTTTCTGCTTCTTGCAGAGAGCCTGAGCACCTGCGATGTCTTTCTTATCGAGGCAAGCCTTAACGCCGGCAACGAATTTGGTGATGTTGCCTTTGCCTTTGGCGCTCGAAAGAGCGATCCAGCGCTCCACAGAGAGAACGATAACGGTGAGGAACAGAGTCTGGAGGATAGGCACGATTACACCGCCTTTATAGATGGTACCCCAGAGATCGATGGGATGACCCTCTTCGAAGTGAGATTCGTGTCCGAACCAGAAGATGAACAGACATACTGCAACGATGAAGCAAGCGATGATCACCAAGAATGCATTCTTGATGCCGCCAACATTGCTACCTTGTTTTTTAGCCTCCTGAGGCTTGGTGGTGGGCTTTTGAGCTTCCATAATTGATAATTACTGAAATTAAAGTTTTAAATATTGGTTATTTGATTAATTGATTGTCAATTGTATAAGCCATGAAGGCCGAAGTTTTTCCTACCATCGATTGGGAAGCTGACGATTTCCTGGGTTCGATTCAAAGGATGATAAAGTCTTTCCATGCAAAAGATTTATGCAAAAGTATCCATAAGTTTTAAACTTCCAAAATTTTTGCAGGCAAATTTCTATCAATTATTCAGCTTGGAATCCCTGTTAAGTTTTTTCCTTATCATTAACAGTATTTTTTACAAGTAATCCTTAACAAGAATCAAAAAAATATAAATAACTTTGCGTGTTATTAATACTTTATCACCGCATCTTTTTCGCTCATGGAAATGACTCTCAATATCCGCCGCGGCCTCGATCTCCGTCTTAAAGGAGGCGTGGAAGCCGGATTGCAAGTGAAATCCGTCGCCCCCCGTCTGGTTGCCGTGTGCCCCGACGACTTTCCCGGATTCACACCCAAACTGGCCGTGAAGGAAGGCCAGACTATAGAGGAAGGCGCTCCTCTCCTCTTCGACAAAATAAATCCCGATACCATGCTCGTGTCACCCGTAGCCGGAACCGTCAAGGCTGTGGTGCGCGGCGACCGCCGCAAGATTCTGAGAGTGGTGGTGGAGACCACGCCCGACAAAAGCGCTCCCGCTACCACAAGCGTAGGCTCCGACGCCGAGGCTCTCCGCCTGGCTCTGCGCCGCTCTGGACTATGGGCGATGATGCGCCAGCTCCCCTACGACATTATTCCGGAGCCTGCGGCAACGCCGCGCGACATATTCGTGACCGCTATCGACAGCGCTCCGCTGGCCGCCGACCTCACCCGCTCCGTCGAGGGCAAGGAAGCTGAAATAGAAGCTGGACTGAAAGCGCTGGCAACCCTGACACCCGGAAAAGTATATGTGGGCATGCGTACCGACGCAGCTATTCCCGTGCCCGATCCCGCGGTGAAAGTGACCGTTAAAGGTGCGCACCCCGCCGGAAACGCCGGCGTGCTCGCGGCCAACATCAAGCCGGTGAACAAGGGCGAGACAATATGGAAACTCGACATTGTGACCGTGGCCCGCATCGGCCACCTCATGCTAAAAGGATGCGTCGACTGGTCGACACTGGTAGCCGTGACCGGCTCTGAGGTTAAAAATCCCTGCCTCATTCAGACCGTGGCCGGCGCCCAGATCGAACCGCTGCTTGAAGGCAACGTGGACAACGACGGTCATCACCACCGCATAATAGCAGGCAATGTGCTCACCGGCATAGCCACCGGCATGGACGGATTCCTGCACTACCCTTACCGCCAGATTACCGTCATCCCCGAAGGTGACGACGTGAACGAATTCATGGGCTGGGCCTCGATGAGTCCCGAGAAAATGAGCGTGAGCCGCTCGTTCCTTTCCCATTTCCTCCCCGGCAAGAAATTCGCTCCCGACGCCCGTCTGCTCGGCGGCCGCCGCGCCATGATAATGTCGGGCGAATATGACAAGGTGTTCCCCATGGACGTACTGCCCGAGCCGCTGCTCAAGGCAATCATGAGCCGCGACATCGACCGCATGGAGCAGCTCGGCATCTACGAGGTGTCGCCTGAAGACTTCGCCCTGTGCGAATACGTAGACCCCTCCAAGACCGAGATTCAGAAAGCCGTGCGCGAAGGCCTCGATTACCTGCGCAAGGAACTGGAATAATCCTCTCTCACCGATTATAAAAACATTCAACCATAATAACCCCATGCTTCGCAAATATCTCGACAGAGTAAAGCCTCACTTCGAGCCCGGCGGCAAGCTCCATGCTTTCCATTCGGTATTCGACGGATTCGAGACCTTCCTCTACACGCCCACATCCACATCCTCGTCGGGCGTACATATCCACGACAGCCTCGATTCCAAGCGAGTGATGATAATAGTGGTGCTGGCCCTGATGCCCTGCCTTCTCTTCGGCATGTACAACACCGGTTATCAGAACTTCCTCGGTTCAGGAATGACAGAATTCCCGTTCTGGTCCGTGATGGCCTACGGCTTTCTTGCAATCCTGCCACGCATAATAGTCACTTACGTCGTGGGCCTCGGCATAGAATTCGTCGTGGCTCAGTGGCGTAAGGAGGAAATCCAGGAAGGATTCCTCGTCACCGGCATTCTCGTGCCTCTGATCTGCCCCATAGAGACCCCGATATGGATGCTGGCCGTAGCCACCGCATTCGCAGTTATATTCGCCAAGGAAGTATTCGGCGGAACGGGCTACAACGTATTCAACGTGGCCCTGGTTACCCGCGCCTTCCTCTTTTTCGCCTACCCCGCCTCAATGAGCGGCGACCGCGCCTTCATCTCGGCCAATCCGATATGCGGCCTGGGCGGACACGTGAACTTCGCCGACGGCGTGAGCGGAGCCACCCCCCTGGGACAGGTTGCCACCACCGTGGGCGACAAGCTCCACCTCACCAACATCGTAGGTGACCCGCTCTCGCTCTGGGACGCATTCCTGGGTCTGATTCCCGGTTCGTTCGGAGAGACTTCAACCCTGTGCATCCTCATAGGTGCCGCCGTTCTGCTCTTCACCGGCATCGCCTCCTGGCGTGTGATGCTGTCGGTAGTGGCAGGCGGTCTGTTCATGGGCTGGATAGCCAACCTGTGCCAGACGCCCACCTATCCGGCATCGATGCTCTCGCCCGTTGAGCAGCTGGTGTTCGGAGGCTTTGCCTTCGCGGCAGTGTTCATGGCCACCGACCCAGTGACCGCCGCCCGCACCACCGTGGGAAAATACGTCTACGGCTTCCTCACCGGCGTAATCGCCATACTGATCCGCGTTTACAACAACGGTTATCCCGAGGGTGCCATGCTCGCCGTGCTGCTGATGAACGCCTTCGCACCGCTCATTGACTATTGCGTGGTGCAGGCCAATGTTAACCGCCGCATGCGCCGACTCAAAGCCTGACCGCGTGCCACTCATTTATATATAACGTTGAAACTATGAACAAGCAAAGCAACTTATACACCACAATATATATAGTGGCACTGGTGCTCATCGTGGGCACGGCCCTCGCCACGGTGGCATTGTCGCTCCGCTCACGCCAGCAGAGCAACATCGACGCTGACAAGATGCGCCAGATACTCGCCGCCGCCCATATCGTTCCCGAAAAAGGACAGGTGGTTGAAGACTTCAACAAATACGTTACCGCCCAGACCGTTTACAACGTAAGCGGACAGGAGATAGAAGGTGCCGACGCGTTCACCGTGGATGTGGCCGCTCAGGTGAAGCTTCCCGCCGACGAGCGCGAACTTCCCGTGTTCACCTGCCAGACTCCAGACGGTGCCGTGAAATACATCCTCCCCTGCTATGGAGCCGGCCTCTGGGGCCCGATATGGGGATATATCGCCTTTGACGCCGACGGCTCGACTGTCTATGGAGCCTACTTCGCCCACCAGGGCGAGACTCCCGGACTCGGCGCCGAGATAGAAAAGCCCGCTTTCAGCAACCAGTTTGAAGGCAAGCAGATGTTCAAGGCCGACCGCTTCCTGCCAATAGCAGTGGTGAAAGCCGGACAGAAACCTCAGGGCGACGAAGACTATGTGGACGGCATCTCCGGCGGCACAGTCACCAGCAAGGGCGTAGGCGAAATGCTCTCCAACTCCCTCTCGCCATATAAATCATTCCTCGAATCCCTTAGAACCAAATAAACGCCATGGCCGAAAAAATAAACTGGAAAACGGTTTTCTTCAACCCATTCTCGAAGAACAACCCCGTGATAGTGCAGGTGCTCGGCATCTGCTCGGTGCTTGCCGTGACCGCCAAACTCGAGCCGGCCATAGTGATGGGCATCTCCGTGATTGCGGTTCTCGCTTTCTCCAATGTGATAATATCGCTCATTCGCAACACCATCCCCACCAATATCCGCATCATAGTGCAGCTGGTGGTTGTGGCCGGACTGGTGGTAATCGTAGACCAGCTGCTTAAAGCCTACACCTACGACGTGTCCAAACAGCTCTCCGTGTTCATTGGTCTCATCATCACCAACTGTATCCTCATGGGCCGTCTCGAGGCATTCGCCATGGCCAACAAGCCCTGGTCCTCGTTCCTCGACGGCGTGGGCAACGGCATCGGCTACACCATAATTCTTGTGATTGTGGGCTTCTTCCGCGAACTCCTCGGAAGCGGCACGCTGCTCGGCTATCAGGTGATACCCCAGTGGTGCTACGACCACGGCTATGTCAACAACGGCCTTATGATTCTCCCTCCCATGGCTCTTATTGTGGTGGGCTGCATCATATGGGTTCACCGTTCGATCAACAAAGACCTTCAGGACGAATGACCGCACATCAATCATAAAGCTAACGAAAAACAAATCTGAAGATGGAGAATCTCAACCTATTCATACGCTCGATTTTCGTCGACAATATGATATTCGCCTACTTCCTGGGCATGTGCTCGTTTCTGGCGGTATCGAAAAATGTAAAGACAGCTCTCGGACTGGGTGTGGCGGTGACATTCATGCTCTGCATCACCCTCCCCATAAACTATCTGCTCAACACCTACGTGCTTCAGGCCGGAGCTCTCACTTGGCTCGGACCGCAGTTCGCCGATGTTGACCTCAGTTTCCTCTCGCTCATAATGTTCATTGCCGTGATAGCATCCATGACACAGCTCGTGGAAATGACGGTGGAAAAATACAGTCCCGCGCTGTATTCGTCGCTCGGTATATTCCTGCCGCTCATTGCCGTGAACTGCGCCATTCTCGGCGGCTCGCTGTTCATGCAGCAGCGCGGCTTCGACAGCGTGTTCACATCCTTCTGCGCCGGAGCCGGATGGGGCATCGGCTGGCTTCTCGCAATCGTGGCCATCGCCGCAATCCGCGAACGCCTCCAGACCTACTCCAACATTCCGCGTCCGCTGCGCGGCATCGGCATCACTTTCATTCTCACCGCCCTCATGGGCATAGCCTTCATGAGCTTCCTCGGCATAAAACTGTAAAATCATGGCAACAAACGTTATATTTCTCGCTATGTCGGCCTCGTCGCTGACCGTACTTGCCGGCGTGGGCATCTTCCTGCTCATAACCCTGCTGCTCGTGGCCGTGCTCCTTACAGCCAAGCATTATCTGGTGCACTCAGGCAAGGTAAACATCAACATCAACAACGACACCGATGTGAAAGCCGACTCGGGCAAATCGCTGCTCGGCACCATGGCCGACTGCAACATATTCCTTCCGTCGGCCTGCGGCGGCAAAGGCAGCTGCGGACAGTGCAAGGTGCAGGTTTTCGAGGGCGGAGGCGACATCCTTCCCACCGAAGCCGTGCATTTCTCACGCAAACAGATAAAAGACGACTGGCGTCTGGCATGCCAGGTGAAAGTAAAGGAAGACATGAAAATCGGTGTTCCCGCCTCAGTGCTCGACATCAAGGAGTATGAGTGCGAGGTGGTTTCCAACAACAACGTATCGACCTTCATCAAGGAATTTATCGTGGCCCTGCCCAAGGGTGAGCACATGGACTTTATTCCCGGCTCATACGCCCAGATAAAGATTCCGCCCTACACCATGGACTACGACAAGGATATCGACAAGGCCTCAATCGGCCCGGAATATCTCCCCGCATGGGAAAAGTTCGGACTGTTCAGCCTCAAGTGCCGCAACGACGAGACAACCGTGCGCGCCTACTCCATGGCCAACTATCCCGCCGAGGGCGACCGCTTCATGCTCACCGTGCGCATAGCAACCCCGCCTTTCAAACCGAAACCCCAGGTTGGTTTCCAGGACGTGATGCCAGGTATCGCATCGAGCTATATCTTCACGCTCAAGCCCGGCGACAAGGTGCTCATGAGCGGTCCTTACGGAGACTTCCACCCCATTTTCGACTCCAAGAAAGAGATGATGTGGATTGGCGGCGGCGCAGGTATGGCCCCGCTCCGCGCACAGATCATGCACATGACAAAGACCCTCAACACCCGCGACCGCGAAATGCACTATTTCTACGGCGCGCGCGCCCTCAATGAAGTGTTCTATCTCCAGGACTTCCTGCAGCTTGAGAAAGAGTTCCCCAACTTCCACTTCCATCTGGCTCTGGACCGTCCCGACCCCGCGGCAGATGCAGCAGGCGTGAAATACACTCCCGGCTTCGTGCATCAGGTAATCTACGACACATACCTCAAGAACCACGACGCCCCCGAGGATATAGAATACTACATGTGTGGTCCCGGCCCGATGAGCGCTGCCGTAAACAAAATGCTCGACAGCCTCGGCGTTGACCCCGAAAACATCCACTACGACAACTTCGGAGGATAAACCGCAACAACTCCTCAGAACCGAAAAAACAGCTGGCGGCGTGTCAAAACCCGATTTTGACACGCCGTTTTATTTCATATAAAACCCCAATGGTCACGACTATGGAACTGTCCTCCCCGAATCCCGAAATGGAACTTGCCCGAAGGCTGATTGAAAACACATCATGCAACGTGTTCCTGACGGGGCGTGCCGGCACGGGAAAAACCACTTTCCTGCGACAGCTCACCTCCACTACTGCGAAGCGTGCCGTCGTGGTGGCATCGACCGGTATCGCCGCCATCAACGCCGGAGGCGTCACCATCCACTCATTCTTCCAGCTGCCGCTTTCGCCCTATGTCCCGGGAATGACCGCAACGGGAGCGCAGAAAAGCTATGGGCGCTTCTCCCGCGACAAAATCAAGATAATTCGCGGCATCGACCTGCTGATAATCGACGAGGTGAGCATGGTGCGTGCCGACCTGCTTGACGCCGTAGACGACGCCCTGCGCCGCCTCCGCCGCTGCCAGTTGCCTTTCGGAGGGGTGCAGCTGCTTCTCACCGGCGACCTTATGCAGCTCGCGCCCGTGGTAAAGCCCGAGGACTGGGCCCTGCTCTCCCCTCATTACGCCACACCATATTTCTTTTCGAGCCACGCGCTGCAGAAAGCCGGCTTCCGGAGCGTGAACCTTGAGAAATGCTATCGCCAGACCGATACCGGCTTTCTTGACATCCTCAACCGCGTGCGCGACAACTCGGCCGATGCCCGCACCCTCCAGATTCTTAATTCACGCTACAGATCCAGCTTCAACCCCGACGACCGCGAGGGCTACATACGCCTGGTGACCCACAACCGCGACGCGCGCGCCATCAACGAACAGCGCCTCGCCCAACTGTCCGGAGCGCCGGTGAAACTCCTTGCCACGACCGAAGGAGAGTTTCCCGAATACTCCTATCCCGCCGACGAGTGCCTGGAGCTGAAACCTGGCGCGCGAGTGATGTTTCTGCGCAACGACGCCTCGCACCGCTATTTCAACGGCTCCATGGGAACGGTTGAAGCCATCCTCCCCGACTGTGTGAATGTGCGGCTGTTCGGCGACGGCGCCGAAACCGTGGAGGTTGAACGCGCCACCTGGGAAAACAACAGATATACCGTCAATGAACAGACGGCGGAAATAACTGCGGAGGTGCAAGGCCGCTTCTCCCAGTTCCCGCTGCGCACGGCCTGGGCCATTACGGTTCACAAAAGCCAGGGTCTGACCTTCGACAAGGCAATCATAAACCTTGCCCACTCGTTTGCCCACGGACAGACCTACGTGGCGCTCTCGCGCTGCCGCAGCCTCGAAGGACTCGTGCTCGATGCGCCGCTATCACCCCGCGCCATCATCAACGACCCCGAGGTGACGGATTTCGCCACAGCAAATCCGCCCTTACGGCCCGGCGACCCGTGCGTAGGCACTCTTGAAAAGGAATTCAGGGCACATTGCTTCGCTGAACTCTTCGACATGCAGCCGGTCACTCACGCGTTAGCCGACCTCCAGCGCATCATAGAGGAATTTCTCTACAAGACATATCCCGAACTGACGCGGCTTTACCGCGAATATGCCTCAGCCGTTCCGGGAAAGATAGAAGATGTGAGCTGCCGGTTTGTCAATTCTTACCTTCCGCTGGTGAAAGAAGGGACCGACGGGAGAACGGACGCGAGAATAAACGACGCCTCGGTCTACTTCATTAAAGAGCTCACGCCGATGACATCGCTGCTTGAAAAAACGCCTTCGAAAACCGACAACAAGGAAACCACACGCCGCCTTACGGAAGCCAGGGAAGCACTATACGACGCTCTCAGTCTCAAACTCCGGCTGCTGCACACATTCGGTTCGGAGCGATTCACCACCGCCGGATTTCTTGATGCAAAAGCCCGTGCCGTTTTGGCCAAACCCGCGAGCGATAAGCGTAAGGAGAAAAAGCAGGAAACCGCCGATACCGAACTCAACCAGGCCGACTCAGCGCTGTTCGACGCCCTCTCGGCATGGCGCTACGCAAAGGCAAAAGCCGAAGGCAAACCGGCCTTCTGGATTGCCTCCACACGAACCCTCATGGAAATCTCGCGCGAACGCCCCTCGACACTGAGCGAACTAAAGCAAATCCACGGCATAGGAAAAAACAAGCTCAATGCCTTCGGCGAGGAAATAATCCGGATTATCGAAGATTACTCTACGAATTAACGGTGAGTATATAGCCACGCTTCTTAAGTGAGACGATGCTTACCGAGGGATCGGCGATCAGACGCCGCAGATATGTGATCTGCACATTCAGCGACAAGGAATTGGAATAGCTTGCGTCGCCCCACACTGCATTTAGAATCGTATCACGGCTCACCACCGCGCCCTGATTCTCCGCAAGAATCGTAAGAATCTCGGCCTGACGCAGCGACAGCAACGAAGTCTGCCCAGCATATACCAGCGTGGAGATATTGGGACGGAACACCGTCTGACCGATTTCGTAGACAGTTTCGGTCGACACAATCATGCTGTCAAGACGCTCCCTGATTCTGGCCATCAGCTCCTCGGGATAAAACGGCTTGGGAATATAGTCATTGCCCTTGAGCGAGAAGCCGTGAAGCCGGTCAACCTTATCCGTACGGTCGGTCAGGAAGAAGATAATCACGCGTTTGTCGGTCTCGCGGATAATCCTTGCCATCTCGAAGCCATCCAGTTCCGGCATGTTTATGTCCAGAAGAATAAGGTCGGGATTCTCGCTGCGGTACATTTCCAGTCCCACCCTGCCGTTTTCGGCATAGAGTGTCTCGTAACCTTCCGCCTCGATGAACCGCTTGAGAAGCATTGAATTGCGGAAGTCATCATCCACTAAAAGTATCTTGAGCGCGTTTTTCATTGCGGAAGTTTTATCGTGAAACATGTTCCTTTACCCTCTGAGCTGCTTACGGTGATGCTGCCGCCATGGGCCTCTGTAAGCAACTTAACGTAGGCCAGTCCGAGCCCCATGCCTGGCGGTTCGCCTGCCGTGGCGTTGCCCCTGTAGAAACGGTCGAAAATATGCCTGAGGTCGCCCGATGATATGCCGTTGCCGTTATCGCCTATCCGGATTTCCACGGTCTCGTTGCTCACGGAAGCCTCGGCGATGATTTCAACCATCCGTCCGGAATACTTAATGGCATTCTCCACCAGATTGTTGAGGATATTGAACAGGTGGGAACGGTCGGCCGACACCACCGTCTCCCCGTCTATATTGTTTCTGATTTCCACAGTTTTTCCTGACGGGATTACCGCCGCTGACGCCACACTGTCAAACAGTTCCCTGAGATTCACACTGCGGATATTCAGAGGTATCTGCTCCACATTATTGAACGTGATATCCCTGAGCTTCGAAAAATATGCCGAGAGATTGTCAAGGGCATTTCTTGTCTCGGCCAGTATTTCCTTCCTCACTTCCCCGCTCCCCATCATGGAATCGATACCCATGGCCGACACACACATCTTGAGAGTGGAGATAGGCCGCTTGAGTTCGTGGATCATGGTGGTGACAAAACTGTTGCGCATCTTGTCGAGACGCGACAGCTTCAACACGGTCGAGAACTGCAGCACCAGGCACACTATAAGCAGGCATGACACAAGCAGCGTGATTATAAGCGTAGACCCCATTCCGGGAAGCACATCGAATGGATTCACACGGCTGACTATACACGCCGTCAGGCCCTGCAGCTGCGAGTAAGGTATAATCATGGAGACAGAAGGAGAGAAAACAGATCTATGATATTCAACAGCATTACCCCATACCATGCTGTCGGCTCTCGCCAGAGTTACTTCGGCCTTTATACCGGCCTTTTCCATAATGGAATCTATTCCTTCCACGGTAAACGGACATTTCCGCTCCGTCTGAACATTGTTCGTGGCAAGCCATGCCTCATTCTCGTCCTTAGCGCCCGAGGAGTCGAAAATCATGGAGTCGACAGGCGTTTCCGTCTGAACTTCGGCAAGTTTAATGGCACGATCCTTTTGTTCCTCGGTGAGTGGCGTACCCGGCTTGAGTCCCAGAAGTTCGTGAGCCGAAAACCGGTAAGTATAGATTCTTGACGTGCGCTTTGTCTGAACCGTATCGCCATATTTCTGCGACAGCGAGAACGAAGGGACATAGAAAGTGTTGAAATCTTTACCATTCCTGAAAGAATCCACACGGGAATCCGAACTGACCGCGCGTATCGCGTTATATTCGGCCACGCACTTCTCTATCCGTGCGCCCAGATTGCGCTCATAATCACTGAGAGCAAACTCATAGCGTCCGTAAAGCCAGTATGACTGCATTCCCAGAAAAGCAAGAATGGCTATTATCGTTACAATATACAATGTCTTTATCCGTCGTTCCATGATGCAAAATTAGGTATTTTTCATCAGTCATAATCCTAAAACTCAGGCCGATTACCTGAGAATAATAATTTAGTAATAATTCCATAATGCTTGAGTAATGATTATTTTCGGCCCGAGGCGTAACGGCACAATAACTTTGCGGCATCAAACAACAAACGATATGAAGAAAATATTTTTGATTCTCGCCATCGCCGGTGTAGCCGCAAGTTTGGCATCAGGCAAAGTAATCCGCCGTCAGCTCAGCATCTTTCAGGGATCAGTTCCGGAAACCGAAACCCTCGCGCCCGAGACCATGGAATTTGTCTACGACTACCGCTGGTGCGTAGACACCACCGCCTCTCTCAAAGAAAATTACGACTCCGACAATATGCTGCTGCAGATAGGCCCCGGCGGTCTCTCGAAATTCTCGAGCTACAAAAATCTGACAGTCGACTCCCTCATCATGCGTTCCTCGCCCGACCAGATTGCCCAGGCTGCAATGGACGGCAAGCTTGATAACGGCGAGTTCATGACAATCTATAAGAACTATCCCGAGGGACGCCTGACCCACACTGAAAAAATCTGTCAGGACTGGTTCCGCTACGACGAGGAGATGCCCGTGCTCGACTGGGAGCTGACCGATTCGGTTACGACCGTTCTCGACTACGAGTGCCAGAGCGCGCGGTGCCGGTTCCGCGGACGGGAGTGGATGGTGTTCTACACCGAGGAAATTCCGATTATGGACGGCCCTTGGAAGCTCCACGGACTGCCCGGCCTTATAATGAAGGCCTCCGACGCAGAGGGTCATTACACCTTTGAGTGCATCGGTATAAAGTCGAAGGCCGACAGGCCCGTCACCATCTACAAAGTGCCGTTCAACAAAACTGACCGCCTTGGATATTACGACGCCAAGCACCGTTATGAAGTGAATCCATACGCTTACTATGAAGCTACCACCGGCGGCCATATCACCGTAACCGACGGGGCGGGGAATCCGCAGCCCGACGCATACGACCCGATGGAACTTCCCTACGACTACATAGAACTTGACTGGAAAAAATGAACAGAATCAGCTTTTCAATACTCTGCGTTCTCCTGAGTCTGCTGTCGGCCTCGGCAGCAGGCCCGGGGAAACTGCAAGGCATCGTGACGGATGCCGACACCCGTGAGCCCATCGTGGGCTGCATCGTGAAATCGAAAGGGGCGTTTACGTCAACCGACAGGGAGGGCCGTTTCTCCATCGCGCCCAAAGCCTGGGCCGACTCCGTAACGTTCCGTTTCATGGGCTACGAGACCCTTTCACTGCCTGTGGATGCAGACATGTCAGCCGTAAGCCTGAAACCGAAGGCCACGCTGCTGAAGGATGTGATTGTGGCTGCCCCCGACATCTATGCCAAAGGCGACACTCTGGTATTCAACGTGGCCCGGTATGCCAACGCAAAGGACAACGCGATAATCGACGTCATAAAACGTCTGCCAGGAATCAAGGTGGAGGACGACGGCACAATAAAGTATCAGGGAAAACCAATCAACAAATTCTATATAGACGGCAACGATTTAATCGGAGGCCAGTATGGTCTCGCCACCAACAACATATCGCACAAGGATGTGAAATCAGTTGAGGTGATGGAGAACCATCAGCCCGTCAAGGCACTCGAAGGCATAGAATTTCCCGAGGAAGCAGGCATAAATCTCAAACTGAAAGAGGATGCCCGCAGCCGTTGGGTGGGAGTAGCTAAGGCCTCAGCCGGAGTCGAACCGCTGCTTTACAACGGCTCGCTCTACACCATGCGCATCGCTTCACGCGTTCAGAATATCGTCACACTGAAAGCCGACAACACCGGCTGGAATCCCGCCAACGAGATACAGGAACATGACTTCGACGACATGTTCTCGTCGGACTACACCGCGTCCCTATGGCCCGAATACATATCGGCCGACATAATCAGCGCGCCGCTCACTGAGAAGCGCACGCGCGACAATCTGTCGTGGCTGGCAAACGCAATCACGGCATGGAAATCGGGCGACACCTCCATGCGTCTGAAGCTTAACTATATAGGCGACCGGCTGGACTACAATTCAGCACTGACCACCAATTATTTCAGTGAGCTTATTCCCGATTTCGTGCAAAAGAATTCGCAGCGCACCCAGAGCCACGACCTTTCGGCACAGTTCTTCAGCCAGACGAACAAGCGCGAATATTATCTTAAAGAGAAGTTCACGGCCTCCGGCGTCTGGAATAAGTCGAACTCCGCTATCACCGGCTCGTTTGACGTAGACCAGCGGGTGAACCGCAAAAGTCTGTCGGCCGCCAACGACCTTAAACTTGTGAAACGCAACGATAAAAAACTCTTCACACTCATCTCGCGCAACTCGCTGGACTATCGTCCCGACAGACTGCTGATTGCGGGCGAGGAGGATGCCGTGCAGAGCATCGGCACCACCGATTTCCGCAGCACAACGGAAACAAAATTCGGTAAACTCAGCCGTTTCTGGAAATATTATGCCACAACCGGCCTCGACATAGACTATCACCGCATGAATACGGCTCTTTCAGGCCTCGGCGAATTTGACAACTACGGATCGCACAGCGCATTCCTCTCAAACATTTACGCAACCCCACAGGTGGATTACGAACGCGGCGGCTGGAGGGCATCACTGCGTGCGGCTCTGAGATGGCTCCATTATTCGGTTGCCGGGCAGCATGACTATCTCTCGGCAGCGCCACGCCTGTACGTGAAACGCCAACTCACATCTAAATCCGATATTTCCGCCTCGGTGGCCTACCGCCTCGGCGCGCCGCAGGCCTATCTCAACATCACGGCTCCCGTGCTTTCCGACTACAGGAATCTTTTCATTGCTGAGAATCCCGACAAGTACTCCCATGATATTGCCGCCACACTTTCCTACCGCTACCGCAATCCGTTAAAATCGCTGTTTTTCAATCTTTCAGCCACTTATAACCATAGCCGGAGTTCGCTGATGTCAAACCAGTTGTTCGTAGGCGATTTCATAGTTTCCACTTACGCCGACCGCCTTCACCACAGCGATTCGTGGTTCATAAACGGCGGTTTCAGCAAAGGGCTTGGCCACAGCCGAATGGTGACGGGCTTCGATATCAATGCCTCGACTTCTTCAGCCTCGTCGATGCGCGATAATGCCGTAATACCGTTCCGACAGCTTACGGCCGGAGTGAAACCGTATTTCAAGGGCAGCCTATGCCGTTGGCTGTCGGCCAACTATAATGCTGAATATGGATATTCACGGATGAAAATCAACGGTGAGTCAACCAACTACCATTCCTTCCACCAGAACATATCCGCCACCGTCATACCCAGCGACCATGTCCAGCTGACCGCGGGTGCGGAACATTTCCTGACACGTTTCCCCGAAGGAAACACAGCCTCGCTTGTGTTGCTCGATGCCTCGGTGGTGTGGCACGTTGGCAAGACACGCCTTTCACTCACGGCCAATAACCTGCTGAACCGTCGCAGCTATCAGTATGTGAACTACGGCACGCTCTCGCGCACAGAGCACTCCTTCCGCCTGCGCGGACGTAACATTCTTGCCGGAGTGCAGATAAGATTTTAGTGCTCCCTTCCTTTACTTGCGCACCATATCGGCCAAAGGAGCCAGACGCCATGCAAACCATGCGAGCACAAGCGCTATCAGTGTGATGACCACAAACGCTATGGCTGTGGAATGAAGCATGTTGCCAAGGCCTACGAGAGGAGACACCACGGCGGCGAAAACATATTTCACCACGCTCAGTATCGCCGAGGCGGTACCCGCCTCGGCCCTCCCCTCCTCCATGGAAAGGGTGTTGGCGCTTGAGAAAATCATGCCCGAGAACAGAAGCATGGGCAACGCTGAAATCTCATAATAGAGGAAGGGGGCGTCAATCCACATCACCACGGCCTCGGCGCAGGCAAACACAAACATCCCCACACAGCCCACCACCATTCCCTGCTTCATCACCTTGAAGCGGAGGGCGAGTGTGGAGCCTATACCCATACAGAGTGCGTTGCCGCCGAAAATCAGGCCGAAATCCACGGAACTGAAGTGGTAGTGGTCCTGAATGATAAATGGCGCCGACGAAATGTAGGCATAAAGAAGTCCGATGGCCACAGCCTTGATAACGACGTAAAGCATAAAGCGGCCGTTGATGAAAAGACTCTTGTAGGCCCGCAGGTAATCAGCCATCGACTTCACCTTTAGGCGCCGCGACGGAGGAAGAGTCTCGTAATAGCGGGTTGTCCAGAACGTCATGCCCACGCCTATCACCAGCAGGAGCACGAATATTCCGCGCCAGCCCACCCAGTCGGCCATGAAACCGCCCACAACCGGGCCGAGCGCCGGTGCGATACCGTTGATCGCTCCCACTATGGCCATAAGCTTGGCAAGCTGACGTCCCATGTAGACGTCGGCCGGAATAGAGGTGGAAAGAACCATCGCCCCTCCGGCGCCGAGTCCCTGGAACAGGCGGCACACTATGAAAAATACTATATTGCGCGAAAAAAGCGATACAGCCGTTGCAACAGCAAAAATCACCAGCGAGACCAGAAGCACCGGCTTGCGGCCGTAGCGGTCGCTGGCCGAGCCCCACAGCACCGAGCCGAGGCCCATACCGGCCATGGCCATGGAAAGGCCCATCTGCGTCATCGACGGTGTGGTATGGAATTCCCGCATCATATCGGGAATCGTGGGAAGATACATATCGTTTACCAGCGAGGAGAAGGCGCCGATAATGGCTATGAACACCACGAACACGCCATAGTTTCTCGGCGGTGCCGACAGCCCGGTCGCAGCCGGTTGAGCAGTAGAATCAGAAGCCATTTGTTTTAATCTTATCATAGTTAAAACAACAGCTTCCCGATATCAGTTCATCTTCCCTCAACGCGTCTTACACCCTCGGGCAGCTCTAAATCGGTGATGACCCGTCCATCGCCTCAGCATGGGCACCCTTCCCGGCCAGAGCATCGAGCATATAGAAGCCATAGAAAGTGGAGAAGCCATTCGCACCGTCCCTGATAATAGTCCCGCAATCGGCCTCACGGTCTTTCGACATTCCTGACAACAGGGCAAGAGCAGCAGCCTGTTTATTTCCACAGGTCGAAGGAACGTAAGTACGTATTTTAGCAAGAACGCTTTCTGACTGCTCCGAATCGGAGCCGCAATCTCCACCCCGCCACACAACTCGCGGCCAAAATCGAGCAACACCGCGCTGCGGCCGCCATCACGCGTAGAAAGCACGCACACCTGCGGCGAGGCCACAGCCAACGAAATCCAGTACCCGTAGACCGAGGTCTGCACGGAATCGCCCTGTGTCTTAAAAACTCCGGAGAGACTATCTTCAGCTCTGGATTTGTGGTTGGCAGCCGACATCTCTACCGGAAATATCCGCCACAATAATAGAACGAGTAATAACTAATAGAACGAGTAATAACTGGTGAATCAACTTCATATCGTTCAATCAATAATAACAAAGTCGGATAGTTAGCTTAACGTAATTGCAAATGTAAGCAACCTGCAGCTACGTAGTTTTATCATTCTGACTATTGTTTTTTACAATCTGACAAAAATCAGCAGGCGCACTTTGCCAGATTGGCGTTATTATCACCCAATATGTTAGCGCATGATTTATTTTGACAGACGACTCATTCTGTGTAAATTTGTAGACGCAAACGCCACATAGAATGAGAGTAAGATTCTATATCGCATCGATATTGCCGACCGTCATCGGCCTGCTTTGCGCCTGCAGCGGGGCTGGCGGCGGTTCTGTTCCGCCCGACCACGGGCTGACGCTCGATCCGGCCTCGTCGCCCCAGACGCAGGCCGCGCTCGCCGTGGATTCACTTGAGCCGGAAGAGATAGCCGAGACACTTGTGGCATGGATGACCGGAGCCTCCCACACTCACTACCCATTTGCGGGACGGTTCACACGCAGCGTGGCCGCTCGCTACACCGGCTCCGGACGCGATGCGCTCGCCACGCGGTTTGCCCTCGCCATCGATTCCGTCACCGCAACACTTCCCCTCCCGCTTCGGGCCCATGTGCTCACAGTGGCCGCGCCGCCGCGCACCCTCGCCGTCAGCCTGACAGGCGACCCGGACAGCACCGCTTTGGTCGGCGCGATAAAAGAAGCCTATGGCACCGATTCGCTTGCAGCCGCCACGTTCATGAACGCACTTTCACATTAACCGACAAAGCACCACAACCATGCATACCACCAAAGAATATCTCGACATGATCGAGACCCGCATTTCCGACCCCGGCCTTCCCTCCTCTCCCGCCGGACTCTATCAGCCCATAATCTATGCCCTTTCCTGCGGAGGAAAACGTCTTCGCCCCGTGCTCACGCTGGCAAGCGCCGAGGCATTCTGCGGCGACCCGATGCGGGCGATAAACCAGGCTCTGGCCGTGGAGATGTTCCATAACTTCACGCTGCTCCACGACGATGTGATGGACCACGCCGACATGCGCCGCGGCAAGCCCACAGTACACCGCCGCTGGAACGAGCGCACTGCCATTCTTTCAGGCGATGCCATGCTCACGTATTCCAACATTCTGCTTTGCCGCGGAACAACCGCCGACACGCTGCTGAAGCTTCTGAAAATGATGAACAAAACGGCTATGGAGGTCTACGAAGGCCAGCAGCTCGATATGGACTTCGAGCAACGCACCGACGTGACCACCGGTGAATACATGGAAATGATACGCCTGAAGACATCCGTGCTTCTGGGTTGCGCATGCGCTCTCGGAGCCATTGCCGGAGGAGCCTCGGAAGACGCTCTCCGCGCTATGTACGGCTACGGCGAGAAACTCGGACTGGCCTTCCAGCTTCAGGACGACTATCTCGACACCTTCGGCGATCCTCTGGTGTTCGGCAAGGAAATAGGCGGCGACATCCTAAACGACAAAAAGACATGGCTGCTCATCACAGCTCTCGCCGAAGACAAGGACGGCATTCTGCGCCATGAAATAGAATCGCCTTCGGCTCCTGCTGAAAAGATAGAGCGAGTAAGGAAAGTGTACACGGCTCTCGACCTTCCCGCACGCTGCCACAAGCTCATCGACACATACGTGGACGAGGCAATAGCATCGCTCGACAATGCAGGACTCACTCCCGCGGCCCGCGACTTCTTCGCCGCCATAGCCGACAAATCGCGCACACGCACTCACTAATTATGCTGATTGATACCCATACACATCTTTATCTTCCGGAATTCGATGCCGAGGGACTGACCGGCGCCGACGCCGTTGACCGCGCGCTTGAGGCCGGGATTGACCGCATGATTTTCCCTAATGTCGACCTCACTACCATAGAGCCGATGCGCCGGCTCCACGAGCAGCGCCCCGACGTTACGTTCATGGCCATGGGCCTTCATCCTACAGAAATCAACGAAGGCTGGCGCGAAGACCTGGAAGCCACCCGTGAGGAGCTTGAAAGCCATAGCGCCGACTACATTGCGATAGGAGAAATAGGCATAGACCTTTACTGGGACAAGAAGTTTGCCGAGCAGCAGATGCAGGCGCTCGAACAGCAGATGCAGTGGGCTGCCGCAAGAAAACTTCCGGTGATAATCCACTGCCGCGAGGGACTGCCCCAGACACTGGAAGTGCTTTCGGAATTTCCGGAGGCCACCGGAGTGATGCACAGTTTCGGAGGGACGCCTGAGGATGTGGAGGCCGTAAAGCGCACCGTCGACTTCTATTTCGGAATCAACGGCATAGTCACTTTCAAAAACTCCCGCTTAGTCGACACGCTGCCGGCAATCGGCACCGACCGTCTGCTTCTGGAAACCGACTCGCCGTACCTGGCCCCGGTGCCCAAACGCGGCAAGCGCAACGAAAGTGCCTATCTCGTTCACACAGCTGCCCGCGCGGCCTCAGCACTCGGCCTTACTCCCGACAATCTCGCTTCAATCACAACCGCCAACGCCCTCACTCTCTTTTCTCTCTCCTAATCCTTACGGAGATATTTGATCCAGGCGTAGCACTTTCGGGACGAAAGATAATTGAGATTATGGCCGTTGGCATAAGCCTCGCGCTCAAACGAGATATTGTAATATGCCTTTTTCCGGTCACGGTATTGAACGCACCGGATAAGCCACTCGATCACATAGATGATGTAGAACGGCAGGAAGAGCATTTCGCGCTGTTGAGCAGTATGAATCCGCTCGTGATTAACCACATACTTATCAATCCAGCTTGTATCTCTGGCCCAGAACGTCCCGAAAAGATTTATACATATTCCTTTCGGCACTAATCGGCTGCGGATTATCACTGCGGATTTATCCACCCTTTTCATATCGGATCATTACAATTGCGGGGAAAGGTTCCAGACACAACGGTCGGTCAGAGGATGCTTCTTATTCCCGGCCACAGCCTCGATTATATTCTCACCTTCGGCAAGTTTCACGCCTGTGAAGGTGCATACCATCGTATTGTCAGGCTGGGCTGTCCTGGCTTTTTTTCCGTTGACGTAAAGCGTCACAGCACCGCTGTTGCTGAACACGGTGACATCCGTTGTTTCCCGACTACGGCGCTCGGCTCTCTTCCCGGCTATATAGACCATCGGTTCGGAGTTCCAGTTGGCGCGATAGAAATAATACGCGTCCTTCTTTGTCTTGCGGTCGTGGGTCACCAGGCCCTTGTCGTTTATACCGTCGCGGTCGCCTTCGGTGCGGTGAGCGGCCCCGAAATCAAACATGTTCCACACGAAACTTCCCCAAACAAACGGTCGGCTGCTGATTATGCGCCAGTTCTCTATATGGTAGACGAGCTGCCAGTTTTCCGGATGCCAGCGGCCCGAGGGCACCGGCTGCACCACACTGTCCTGCTGATGGCGCACGCTCGCGCCCGCGCCATACTCGCTGATACCTATGCGCAATTCCGGATAATCGCGATGGGTGGCGTCGAGCCAGGTGGCGAGAGTGGCGGGTGTAGAGCCATACCATCCGTCATAGCGGTTCCACGCTATATTGTCGGTGATGAAGTTGAGGGCGCCTCCCTGATTGCTTGCCGCGGTGGTGGGGCGCGTGGGATCCTCGGCGTGGGCCATTACATTGAGTTCCTTCACGTATTCCACCGGATTGTCACCGGCCTCCTTGAGCTCGTTGAAGAGTCCCCAGAACATGATTGACGGGTGATTGTAGTTCTGACGTATAAGCTCGCGGAGCTGCTGACGCCCGTTCTCCTTGAATGATTCCTGGTTCACGAAACCCTTGTCGGCATATCCGCCGGGCCCTACAAAGGGAATTTCAGCCCACACGGTTATGCCGTTGCTGTCAGTGAGGTCATACATGTATTCCGACTGCTGGTAATGGGCCAGACGCATGGCGTTCACACCCATATCGAGCATTATGTCCATATCCTCGCGGTGATGCTCAGGCAGAAGCGCGTTGCCTATGCCCGCGCGCTCCTGATGGCGGTTCACACCGTGCAGAGGTAGATGACGCCCGTTGAGAAAGAAACCCTTCTGCGGATCGGTGTGGAAATAGCGCAGACCGAGCGGCTGCCTCACGCTGTCCATCACCTTGCCGTCTTTCAGCACGCTGACTTCTACGGAGTACATAAACGGGTCGCGGCGCCCGTCCCAAAGGCGGGGATGGTCAATCTCGAACTTGAGGCTGTCCGGCTGCGCCACGGCGCCTGGAAGCACTGTCACTCTCTTCTCGCGCGAAAGCAGGGTGCGGTCGCCGTCAAGCACCTCGATACGCAACGTCACATCCTCGGGGCGGGAGGTGCGCGCCGAAAGACGCACACCGGCTGTGACACCGGCATGGCGCTCGCTCACCGAGTCCTGACGCAGATACACTCCCGGCGATCCGTAATCGAGCAGGGAGAGGCCTATGGTGTCGCCTACTATGAGATTCACATCACGGTAAAGTCCGCCATAGAAATTGAAGTCGCCCACCAGAGGCATCACATCAAGCTGTTCGCCATTGTTCACTCTCAGCAGCAGCGTATTGTTCTTTCCGTAGTCCACAAAATCGGTAATCTCGAACACAAATGCGGAATATCCTCCGCGATGTTCGCCCACATGCCGCCCGTTGACAAACAGATTGCACACACTGTTGGCGCCGTTGCATTTCACGTAAAGGCGCTTCCCACGTAGCTCCTCGCCCACCGGAATGGTCTTGGTATAGTTGCCTATTCCACGCTTGTAGTCTATTTTACCGGCCAAGGCATCCTGGGCGTTCCAGGTATGGGGAAGGTCGACCCGGCGCGAATCGCTGTTGTTTACCTCATGGGAAAAGCGGAACTGCCAGTTGCTGTTCAACGAAATTGTCTGCCGGGGAGATGCAAAAGAACCGGCTGTACCCGCTGCGAGTAAAGCCGATCCTATAAGAGTTTTTACAAATGATAGTGGTAATGACATGGTCTGGGTTGTTGGTTTGACGGAATACCATTCAAATTTACTGAATATTCACGTCATCTGCAAACCTCCGGCCGAAAGCGGCTGTCAGATGCTTTTCATCAGCCCCGACAGGTTGCCCGCGATATCTATCTTCCCGGAAATCACAATAAGCTGCATATCGTCGGGAGCCTCCTGAGCCACTATCATCATCCGGTCGATGCGGCCGTCAGGCATCGGATAGCCATATATTCTCAAGGTATCTGAGCGCTCAATTGTCTCAAGAAGCATATCGCCAATCTGTTTTTCGGCAAGGAGCCTTCTGCAATCGGCCACCGAAGCGCGGCTCTTGCATTCTATAACCTCAACGCCCTTCATTCCTTTCATTACTTTACCTATTTCGCAGCCAACATACAGACGACCTATGGATAGCATTGCCTTTTTTACTCTCACCACTTCCACTTCTTTGTCGTTGTAACGGGCCAGTTCAGGGAATGTCTTATGCTTGAACGACATGCATGAAGTCGACAGCAGTGCACAAGCGAGCGCCACCATAGCCAGCCTGAGGCCGCTCTTAAATCTCAATGTCGCCATGGATATAAATCAATGTATATTCGTTATCTTTTTCAGACACCTCGATTATAAGATCTCTTATGACATTATTGTCGAGTTTACTTGGAGAGAAAATATTCACACTCTCGCCGTCTTCCTTGGTTTCGACAAGAACGGTGGTGTTTTTGCCTTTGAGAATCCCGGCAGCGGCCGTTTTAAGTCGGGAAGCGAGTTCAGGCTTCTCTGCATTGACCAGTTCCAGCCCTCCCGGATTTTTGATACCCTTGATTGCCACCCCCATATTATCGATATCTATATTGTCGGATAATTTCGAGAGTCCCAACTTCATCATCGGGCCGCTCACATACACTGAGGTAATACCTTTGATTTTTGCAAGGTCGGCAAAAACGCGAGTGGCGTTTGTCTGCGCCGACAGTCCGGTTACGGCAAGTATAATCGCCGCTAAAAAAGTGTAGATTCGTTTCATATCAATGAGTTTTTGATTATTTGTGCTGTATTTTCAATCTGTCTGTTGCTCTCCTCGATGCTCTTCGCTGCCGGAGCAAGCTCAGTGCCCACTTTGTTCATGGCTCTGTCGATGGTCTGGAGTGCCAGCAGGGTCACGCGCATGGCCTCGAGACTGTCGGCCTGTTCGGTAATCATTATGGTGTTGCCTTCAACCTCCACCACGGGGTTGCTGACCGATACTGGACGAACTGCCGACTTGGCGACCGCGGAGGTTTTAGCGGTCCTGACAACCGGGGAAGCCTCGGCAATCAGGTGTTCCTCCGGCAATGCTGCTGCACTGACGTCCGGTATCGCCACTGTATCACCGGACGCGGTCACGGATTCTGCGACAATCACCGGCGAGGCTGCCTGCGGTTCCATATCACTCCGCGAGCTGAAAAAACGCCATGAGATACCAAGCACGAGGACCACTGCTGCGGCGGCAGCGATGAGGCGATACAGGAGTCCCGACGTACGTCTGCGCCGCATGCCATCAGGCTCGTCCGCCTGGGCCTCACCTATGGTGGCGTCAAGCAGACGCTGCTCCAGGCCGGCGGGGATATCGATTTCCGAGCGGAGTTGGATGCCCGAGTCACAGACCGCGCGAAGAATCTCGCGCTCCATGCGGAGCTCGGGGGTGAGCTCGCTGTCGTCGGCTGCTTCAAGCATCGAGAGAAGCATGGCGTTCTCGGCCGGAGTGGTATTTCCTTCGTAATAACGGCGGAGATAATCGTTGATGAGGGTAAAATCTGGTTTCATTGCTGTTGGGAATAGAGGAGTCGGAGTTTTGTGCGTGCCCGGCTCAACAGAGTCCGTACGTTGGCATCCGAGAGACCCGTAATCCGTGCTATCTCAGTGTTAGAGCATTCCGAGAATGCGCTGAGGCTGAGCACGCGCTGCTGATTTTCAGGCAGTTGCCGCATCATCCGTTTCAATGTGCTGAGTTCATGGTCTTTTTCCAGTAGCTCGTCCATGGAATCGGACGCTGCCAGACTGTCGGCTTCAGAAAGCTGGTCGGACGGTTTGCGGCTGCGGGCAATATCTATTGCCGCATAGCGTGCCGCCGAAATGCAATAAGCTGTCGGATTGCCGATTTCCGGCATCGAATCACGGTGTTCCCAGATACGGATCATGGCCATCTGCACTGCATCGGATGCATCGTCGGCGTTTTCAAGAATCATGTATGCCAGGCGATACATCGCCTTGTGGCATGGCATAATCTCGTTCCTGAAAAACTGTTCTGTGATGGTCATTTTTCCGTCTGTTTTCTGTCGGGTTACATCTATCTGACGGAACCAACCCCGCGTTTGTTACACTCAACCTCCATTTTTTTCAAAAATTCCGGGTTAATGTAAAAACATGAACCGTCGATATCCCTATCGACAGCGAAACGGGTGGCAATAAGGAAATCCCGGCCGAACCTCAGATATTGTTTCTTGAATGGAGACAAAACTTTTTAATTGGCATTGCGTTTAAAATTTCAGCAGGTATCTTTGCATACCCAGATTCATCCGACGCTTATTATTATGAAATATCTTGTTGCCATTTCCATCCTGTTTGCCGCATCGACAGCCATAGCCGTCGATATCGACCCGCGCATCAGCCATATTGCCGACCGTCTCTCTTCGACCGACGTATACACCGATTCGGCACGCTTCTCGATGACCATGGAGGCTATGTCAACCGACGTGGGTTATGACGTGCACCTTGCCCAGCGTCGTGCCGAAGGCGACACGCTTGCGCCTTGCAGCTATATCATACGCTGGAGCGATTCAGAAAACGGCCGTTCCGGCGGTTTCGCCGCTTATTATCATGGCAATCTTTTCAGATTCTCAGGACGCAAGCTTACGGAATTCCATGCCGCGGAAGACACCACGGTTTTCCGTCCCTCCAATCCATCGGCAGGAATGCAGCAGACCGCACAATACGCCTACCTGCTCCCTGCCTTCATAGGCGCGGAGCTCCGAAAAATGGCAGCTGATCCCGCCTATACACTCAGCTTTAATCCCGATACGATTATAGGAGGCCGACATCTCCAGTCGGTAAAGGCGGTCTCCACCCACAACGGCCTCACAGCCCGTACCATCAATTATATCACCGACCGCGCCACATCGCTGCCTGTATTTCTGGAAATAGTCAACAATCCCGGCGCGCCGAGCGAGCAGATTATCTCTGTTGCTTACTCCGGCTGCCCCGCACACGATTGCGGTGAAATCAACGAACAGACTCTCGCCGCAATGTTCCCCGAGCCGTTCACACGCTTCCGCAGCTTCAGAATGAATGTGAGCAACCTATCCGGACTGCCTCTGCCGGGATTCTCATTGCCCACCACCACAGGCGAACGGTACACACGCGCGGAAGACGACGCGTTCCGCCGCCCGACCATTTTGGCGATAATCGACGAGACTGCCACTGACGGGGCCGCGGTAGAAAGCCTCCGCAATGCCGTGGCCTCACTGAAACCGGGAGCCGACCTGATACTTGCCTTTACCAGCAACGATGTGGACCGTATAGAGGCGCTCGCGCCCGACATGCGCCAGGGCGAACACCTGCTTATGAGCGCACGCGGGCTTGCCCGCGACCTCGGAGCGCGACAACTGCCGACGGTCATCGTATGCGACTCCGCAGGGATGGTGACAAAGGTTCTGCCGGGGCGCAACAATCAGCTTGCCTCAGATGTTATAGAGTATATCGATTCTATTTCCGACAACAGCTAACAAGCAACTTTCAGATACATTTATGGATACAGTATATTTCAAAGGCACTCCCTGTCACACTTTCGGACAGACGCCTGCCGCAGGCTCAAAAGCTCCGTCGTTCAACCTTGCAGGCGCCGACCTTTCGCCTGTGAAAAGTGCCGATTATGAAGGCAAGACAGTGGTGCTTAACATCTTTCCGAGTCTTGACACCGACGTCTGCGCACGCAGCGTGAGGAAATTCAACGAAGAAGCGGCTTCGCTCAAAGACACCGTGGTGGTTTGCGCCTCGATGGATCTTCCTTTTGCCATGGGACGTTTCTGCACTGCCAACGCCATTGAAAACGTAACCGTGGGTTCCGCCTTCCGCTCCCCGCTTTTCGGGCAGGAATACGGCGTGCAGCTTTGCGACGGCCCCCTGGCCGGACTGCTTGCACGCGCCGTGGTTGTGATCGGGCCCGACGTACGTGTGAAATACCGCGAACTCGTCCATGAAATCACCGACGAACCCGACTACGCGGCAGCAATCTCCGCAATAAAAGAATAACCACCCACCTTACAACCTAATAAGCAGAAAGAGCGGCGCCCCCGGCCCCGCTCTTTTCCTGTTTTAAAAGAAACTGGGAAGGTCGGCGTCCCGCCGTCCTCCCCCCCTCAAAAAAACGACGGCCGGAGGCCGACGCTCCCAGGCCCGCATGGCTCACGGCCCGTCGATATCCCTATCGACGGTGATAGTAAGACATATCCGTATTATTCCGACAGCGGCTGCGGCGAGACTCCTGTAAATGTCAGTTTCTCCGGCAAAATATTCCCGGCCCCATAAAATTCAAGCCGGTCTATGCACACAACCCTCTCGCTGCCGCCATGACCCAGAGGGTGACGGTGGTACACGATGAATTACCTATCTGCAGCAAGAGTGTCAGACACACTAATAAATTCAAGGGCCTCATTTCATGTATTTATTTAATCTGTTTTTTCCATTAAAAAGAAAGACGAATGCTAAAATAATAAAAACCTTATCAATATATTCACCAGGACTTCGCAAAAAGTAAAAAACATGCGGAGCAAAAATCGATTCATTAAAAAAACACCCGGAATATTACCAACTCATGATTTTTTCATGGGCAGAGTGCAACCTCAGTTGTATTTTTGCGTCATAATAGCGAAGCCATCGTAATCTCTTTCACGATGTCCGCTTTTTCATCACTAAGAATTCAATCAAATAAAACCAGATATCACATGAGAAAATTCTTCAATTTAATGGTTGCAGTAATGCTGGCTGCAGTGACCACAGGATGCAGCATGAGAGATCTTGCCGACATCGAACCCACCGCGTGGGAGAAACAGCAGTTTGAGCGAGAGGTACGTCAGTCAGTTGCCAAGGCAGTGAAGACTCCGGGCATCGACAACGGCTCTACCATCGTTGTGACGAATAGCGGCGACACCCTCATAGCGCCCAGCGATACCACACTCAAGGCGGCCGACATACGCACTGTCTATGTCGACATTCAGGCCCCCGCCTACCCCAGAAAAATATCATCGCGTGCCCTGGAAATATCAAGCGTCATTATGGTCATAATGCTGGTGGCTGGTACCATATTGCTTATTCTTATCGGTGTGTTTGTGATGATTTTCCGCCGCCAGCATGGACGCAACAAATCTATCAATCATGCTATCGACGAGGGCTATCAGCTGCCCGAGTCGTTCTTCACCGGAGCACCCACCGCCGCGCCCATCACCATCAACCAGATATCCGAGGTAAAACCCTGTTCAGCTGACAATACCAATCCACCGGCCAACAACCCCGGCGAGCCGTGCACCACTCCTCCTCCTCACTACGAACAGGCATCTCACAACATTTCGTCAACAATCCGCGATGCCGTGAAAGGCATCAACAGTGTGTCGAATCCGGAGGTATATCAGTCTTTGCGCAAGGGCATGCTGCTCGTGGCCTTCGGTCTGCTCACATTCATATTCTTCGCTTCCGTACGCATTATTCCGCTCGGCTTTCTCTGCGGAGGCACACTCGTGATACTTGGAGCCGCCAAACTTTTCACTTATTTTTTCTATAGAAGAGGCTGATCGACCCACCCGACAACGATGCTGACACGTCTGCAGGAAATAAGTCTTATTGCCCGGTGTGTGGCGGCCGACGACCGCCACGCATTCGGCGAGCTGGTCGAGGCATATTCCGACAATCTACGCCGGTTTCTGCTCAGTCTGACCAAAGGCGACGTGTCGCTCGTTGACGATCTCGCACAGGAGACGTTCATCAAAGCATACCTCTCGGTTCGCTCCCTCGAAGGCATCACACGCTTTCACACCTGGCTTTTCCGCATTGCCTACAACGAGTTTGTGTCGCACACCCGCCGCGTGCGGAATCTGGAATCGGTCAACGCGTTGAACCCGTTGGACGAACCCGCCGACGAGACCGACCAACCGGCTATAACCGATGCCAATCTCCACGAGGCAATCATGTCGCTTACCGACACGCAACGCGCCATCATACAGCTTTTTTATTTTGAAGAATTCTCAATCGCCCGCATATCAACCGTCACCGGCATGCCGCAAAGCACGGTGAAATCACATCTTCACCGTGCGCGCGGACGCCTGGCATCTTTACTTGAAAAATACCGATACTGATTATGAAAAAAAACAACGTAACTACCGATCTCGACTCCCGCATCGGCGCAATGCTCCGCGGCGAGTCTGCACCCGTGCCTGAAGACAAATGGTTTGTACGGAAAACCATGAACCGTCTTCCTTCACGCAGCCGCCGGCTGCTTTCTCTGCCCGAGATCTTAGCTTTCTTTATAATCATCACGGCCTGCGCAGCCATTATCGTCAGAGAGTTCCGCACCATGGTGGCTCTCCTCGACCCGGCTGAATTCAGCCCATGGATGCTGCTCTCGGCCGGCGCCACCGCCCTGTTCGCCACACTCTACCTGACGATCCCCCTCCTCCGCCGCGTCTGACGGGCCACATCCGGCCCAGAGCCGAAATCTCGGAGTTTTGCCACACTCTAAATTCCCTCCAACTTGTAGGGATGCACGCTCGTGCATCCGCTTACAAACAATGACTTATCAGCGGCTGCTCCATGGAGCAGCCCTACTTTTGCTATATTAACCAAAAGCATGCGACAAGGCTTCGCCGCGGAATGGCGATATCCTGGGTCAGTGTAAAAACCTGGTTGTTAAAATATGCGCAAAGATATGTAACTTTGG
>OLWA01000621.1_pt1 | contig 43133 bp, 43 predicted proteins | sample 1673251 | NCBI WGS metagenome assembly OLWA01 (sample SAMEA3178937, study PRJEB25190) | human gut metagenome | biome: human gut; feature: human-associated habitat; material: faeces | place: Austria | collected 2013 | reverse complement strand
ACAGAGAGCAGATCGAGAGCCAGCTGAAAACAGAGTTTATCTCCGCTCTTCAGCCAGCATTTGCAAGCATTTCCCAGCAGGGAATCCGTCCAAGCGCCCTTCCTGCCCATGCAATGGAGCTTTGTGATGCCATGAACCAGGCCCTTACCCAGAAATGGAGCCAGCTTCGCGGACTTGTGATCGTCTCTGTTGCCATGAACCCGATCACGCTTCCTGAAGAAGATGCCAAGATGATCAAAGACGCACAGCGTATGGCAATGCTGCGCAATCCTGCTATGGCTGCTGCCACACTTGCAGGCGCCCAGGCAGACGCTATGAAAACAGCAGCAGGCAATTCTGCAGGCGCTATGACCGGATTTATGGGAATGAATATGGCAAATATGGCAGGCGGCTTCAATGCCCAGGATCTCTATAACATGGGACAGCAGCAGGCAGCCCAGGCACAGCAGGCGGCTCCTCAGAGTACTCCATCTGCCCAGCCTTCCGGTGATCAATGGAAGTGCTCCTGCGGTGCTGTTGTTTCCGGCAACTTCTGCCCGGAGTGCGGCGCTAAGAAGCCTCAGGCTCCTGTAGCAAATGCAAGCTGGACCTGTTCCTGCGGTGCTGTCAATACAGGCAAATTCTGCACCAACTGCGGTTCTCCAAAGCCTGCTATGAAGCCGCGCTACCGCTGTGACAAGTGCGGATGGGAACCGGCAGATCTCACCAATCCGCCGAAATTCTGCCCGAACTGCGGCGACCCGTTTAATGAGAACGACATTCAGTAACTGACCATATATGTCCCGTAAAAAGATGGGATACTCCCCAGACTCTTTTACGGGACTGATCCTATTTTTATCCGAGAGGAGATGAAATATTGTCCGATATCCTTGAATATAAATGCCCTTGCTGCGGCGGAGCCATTGAGTTCAACAGCAAGCTTCAGAAGATGAAATGCCCTTACTGCGACACCGAATTCGACATGGAAACCGTTAAGGAATTTAATGAAGCTGCCGCCAGCCAGCAGGCCGATGACATGACCTGGGAAAATGCTTCCGGCACAGACTGGAAGGAAAACGAAACTGACAAAATGTCCGTCTACGTATGCCAGTCCTGCGGCGGTGAGATCGTTGCGGACGAAAGCACAGGCGCTTCCAGCTGCCCGTTTTGCGGCAACCCGGTAGTAATATCCGGTAAATTCTCCGGTGATCTGCGTCCAGACTTTATCATTCCCTTTAAGCTGGACAAAAAGGCTGCCAAAGAAGGCCTGAACAAGCACCTTCACGGCAAGATCCTTCTTCCCAAGGTTTTCAAAAAAGAGAACCATATTGACGAGATCAAAGGCGTCTACGTGCCATTCTGGCTTTTTGACACAGACGCCACTGCAGATATCCGCTATCATGCCACCCGCACCCGTTTCTGGAGCGATGATGAGTATGACTATACGGAAACCAGCCACTACTCTGTTTTCCGCGCCGGAAATATCGGTTTCGACCAGATTCCTGTAGACGGCTCTTCCAAGATTGACAATGACCTTACAGAATCTCTGGAACCTTATGTAATTTCAGAAGCTGTAGATTTCCAGACACCTTACCTGGCAGGCTACGTTGCTGACAAGTACGATGTCTCCGCAGAAGAATCTGTAGAGCGTGCCAACCAGCGTGTGCGAAGAGCTGCGGAAGACGCTTTTCGCTCTACAGTAAACGGATATGACACCGTCACACCGGAGGATTCCCATATCCAGCTTCACGGGGGCAAAACCCACTACGCCTTGTTTCCTGTGTGGCTGCTTTCCACCACCTGGAAAGGAAATCACTATCTGTTCGGAATGAACGGCCAGACTGGCAAATTCGTTGGAAACCTACCTGTAGACAAAGGTATTTTTACCAAATGGCTCTTTGGTCTGACTGCTGGTTTTTCTGTAGCCGCCTATGTGATCGCATGGCTGGTTCATACATTATAAGGAGGGATGCGCCATGAAAAAACAATCTTTTGCAGTTATGCTGGCTGCCGCCCTCAGCGTGGGAAGCCTTTTTTCTGCTGCCCTGACTGTTCAGGCAGAGACCGATGATAATTACGAATTTCTTCCCAGGGTTTATGACGCGGCCGACCTTCTTACCGATGAGGAAGAGTCCCAGCTTCTTGACAGACTGGATTCCTTAAGTGAGGAATACGATTTTGACGTTGCAGTAGCTACGGTACAGTCCACAGACGGCGTGGCCATGAACAAATTTACCGACACCTTCTATGATGACAATTATTATGGACTAGGTGATGATTACGACGGCATCCTCTTTATGGTCAGCATTGGCGACCGGGAATGGCACATTACCACTCACGGCTATGGCATGACTGTTTTCAATCAGGATGGCCTGGATTATCTGAAAGAAAAGGTTCAGCCGGAATTAAAGGACGAGGACTTTGCCGGAGCCTTTAACGAATTTGCCGACCAGTGTGAGATGTTCCTGGAACAGGCAGCCACGGAAGAGCCGTATGATGCTTCTACCCTTCCCAAAGAACCATTTTCTCTTATGTGGATTCCCATCTCCATTGCCATTGGCTTTGTTCTGGCACTGCTTTGTACCATGGGAATGAGGGCTCAGCTGAAGTCCGTGCGCAGCCAGGAAAGCGCTGTAGACTATGTGCGCAGCGGCAGCATGGATGTTACACGGTCAAACGATATTTTCCTTTACAACACCGTTACCCGCACGGCCAAGCCTAAGGATGACACCTCCGACACAGGCGGTTCCGACAGCAGCCACGGCGGCACAGGAGGAAGCTTCTAAAAGTACATACGCTGTGCTGGCAGAGAACAGGCTTCCCGGCCAGCACCATACAAAAATCCTCCGCAAAAGTCCGATCATCATCCAGACTTTTGCGGAGGCTTTATAAAATTGTTATAATTACTGCTTATGTTTCTTTAATCAGTCGTCTTCATATTCTTCTTTTTTCTTTCCGCTCTCGAATACATAATCATTTCCCGGAAGAACTGCGTTCAGAACGATTCCAACGATTGCTGCCAGTGCAAGGCCTGTCAGAGTGATGTGAGCGCCTGCAATTGTAAAGGTAAGACCATCAGAAACACCCAGTCCGCATACCAGGATAACGGCTGTGATAACCAGGTTACGGGAACGTGTCAGGTCAACCTTATTCTCAACTACATTACGTACACCGACTGCAGAGATCATTCCATAAAGGATAAAGCTGATACCGCCGATGATTGCGGACGGAAGGGAGCTGATCACCTCTGCCATCTTAGGAATGAAGCTGAGGATGACTGCATAAATAGCTGCCAGACGGATTACCTTCGGATCGTATACGCGGCTCAGTGCAAGAACGCTTGTGTTCTCACCGTAAGTGGTGTTGGCAGGTCCGCCGATCAGGGCTGACAGGGAGGTTGCAAGTCCGTCACCAAGAAGTGTGCGGTGAAGTCCCGGATCCTCGATGAAATTGCGGTCAACAGTTGCGGATATAGCAGAAATATCACCGATGTGCTCCATCATAGATGCAATCGCGATAGGTGCCATTGCAAGGATTGCAGTGATATTAAATTTGCAGAGGAAGAATTTCGGAACACCTACGATTGGTGCGCTTGCAACGCCTGCAAAGTTCAGGATGGCGCTTCCGTCTGCATTTGTCATGCCCAGTGCATTCATGATCAGGGCAGCTGCATAGGATACCACAATACCCATCAGAATCGGAATGATACGGAACATGCCGGTTCCCCAGATATTGAAGAAAATAACAGTTCCAAGGGCGATCAGGGCAAGTACCCAGTTCTGGGAAGCATTGCTGATCGCGGATGGTGCAAGGCTAAGTCCGATGCAGATGATAATCGGGCCGGTTACAACTGGCGGCAGATAACGCATAACACGTTTTACGCCGATAGCTTTTACAATCAGGGCAAGTACCAGGTACAGAAGACCTGCTACAAATACACCGCCGCATGCGTATGGAAGCTTCTCTCCATAGGACATGTTTGCGAAAATTCCGGTATCAAGCTCTGCAACTGTAGCAAATCCGCCAAGGAATGCAAAGGATGAACCAAGGAATGCCGGAACCTTCAGCTTGGTAAGTACGTGGAACAGAAGTGTTCCGAATCCGGCGCAGAACAGGGTTACCTGGATGGATAAGCCTTCGCCGTGAAAATAGTTGTTTACCAGGATCGGTACCAGAATGGTAGCGCCGAACATGGCAAACATGTGCTGGAGTCCCAGAATCAGCATCTGCGGAATTCCCAGCTTCTTGGCATCATAAATGCCTTCTACTCTGAACTTCATAATAAAGCTCCTCCTTTTTCAAACACGCTCTAGTATTGGTATAAGAAACGCCAATACAACTTATACTAGTATAAGGGATGCGACAAGTTTTTACAATTATTGACTTTCTGCTTAAAGTGCGGTATCATTTTACCAGTATTCCCATAGGGGAGTTTGTTATTGCATAGGGCAATGACAAAGTTTAGCACACGACGGAGGTTTTTAATCATGTCAAATTTTTCAGATATGGACAATGTTTTTATTATGGATCATCCGCTGATCCAGCATAAGATTTCTATTCTCCGCAACAAAGAGACGGGAACAAATGAATTCCGTAAGCTTATTGAAGAGATTGCAGTTCTTATGGGTTTTGAGGCACTTCGTGATCTTCCGCTTGAGGATGTAGAGGTTGAGACTCCTATTGAGACTTGCAAGACTCCCATGATTTCCGGTAAGAAGCTGGCTGTTGTTCCTGTTCTTCGTGCAGGTCTTGGTATGGTGAACGGTATTACTACTTTGGTTCCTTCTGCCAAGATCGGTCATATTGGCCTTTACCGTGATCCTGTTACTCATGAGCCTCATGAGTATTACTGCAAGCTTCCGGATCCTATCGATCAGCGTCTGATCGTTATGGTTGACCCGATGCTGGCTACTGGCGGTTCTGCTATTGCAGCTGTGAATTTCATTAAGGAACATGGCGGCAAGAGCATTAAGTGTATGTTTGTGATTGCGGCTCCTGAGGGATTGAAGAGACTTCATGAGGTTCATCCGGATGTGCAGATTTATGTTGGTCATCTGGACAGAGAGCTGAATGAGAGAGCTTATATTTGTCCGGGACTTGGTGACGCGGGAGATAGAATTTTCGGCACCAAATAAGATGTGAGATTGCAAAAGGGCTGGAAAATACGGCAAATAGATTGCCTGTTTTCCAGCTCTTTTTATTTGATATTATTTAAATAGCAATTTCTTCGCATTCTCCTCCGTTACTGCAATGACTTCCTCCGGGGTGATTCCTTTAATCTCGGCGAGGGCGGCGGCTACGTAGGGGAGGTTGAGGGAGGAGTTGCGTTTGCCGCGGTGGGGTTCGGGGGACATGTAGGGACAGTCGGTTTCCAGAACAATTTGGGAAAGTGGGGCCATGGCGGCTACTTCTTTTAGTTTTTTGGCATTTTTGAAGGTGAGAACTCCGCCGATGCCAAGGTACAGGCCCATTTTCAGGTATTCGGCTGCGATTTCCTTACTGTAGGAAAAGCAGTGGATGATTCCGCCGGACATATCTTTTTTCATGTAGTCACGGACAATGTTCAGGGTGTCCTCGGCTGCGTCGCGGCTGTGGATCATGAAGGGAAGTTTTTCTTCTCTTGCAATGTCCATCTGGGCACGAAACATTTCCTGCTGGCGCTGATGTTCGGATTCTTCTTTGTGCCAGTAATAGTCCAGGCCGATTTCCCCGATGGCAACCATTTTCTCCATATGGGAAAGTCTGCGGATCTCGTCCAGGGTGTCCTGGGTCATAATTTCCGCATCGTCCGGGTGAACGCCCACAGCTCCGTAAACAAAAGGATAGGCTTCCATCAGCTTCAGGGTTCCGTCAAATCCCCCTGCGGAAGCGCACACATTTACAATACAGCCCACTCCCCCATCCTTCATAGAGGAGAGGAGCTGATCCCTGTCTTCGTCAAATGCCTCGTCATCATAATGTGCATGTGTATCAAAAATCATAGTTTACCTCAATTCTGCAGCCTCATAGTTGCGCAGTTTCCAGCCTCTCCGGTCATAATCTCAATGCCGTGGTCTAATGCCCCGATAATATATTCCAGGCTTTCCTTTACTGCTTTGGGGCTTCCAGGAAGATTAATGATCAGGGTCTGTTTGCGAATTCCCGCTGTGGCACGGCTTAACATGGCACGGTTTGTAATTGTCATGCTGTAAGCGCGGATGGCCTCCGGGATTCCCGGCACTTTTCGTTCCGTTATATCTTCGGTGGCTTCCGGCATCACATCTCTTGGGGAAAAACCTGTGCCGCCTGTAGTCAGAATCAGTTCGGCCAGGTTTTCATCTGCAATCTCTGCCATTCTTTTGGAAAGCATGGAGCGGTCATCTGGCAGAATGTCCATAGACACTACCTGATAACCTTCTCGTTCTACGATTTCCTTAATGGTCGGGCCGCTTAAATCTTCTCTTTTACCCTGATATCCCATGTCGCTGGATGTGATAATTGCAACTCGCTTCATGTGTTCATCCTCCTTTCAAATACAAAATCCCCGCTCTTGCCGCCGGTCTTCTCCACCAGATGGATGTCCGTCATCACCATGTGCTTATCAATTGCCTTACACATATCGTAAATGGTAAGTAAGGTCACCTGTACACCAGTAAGCGCTTCCATTTCCACGCCGGTTTTGCCGTCTGTTTTCACAGTGCAGAAGGTGCGGATGATTCCTTTTTCTTTTTCCAGTTCAAAATCCACGGTGCATTTGGTGACGGGAAGGGGGTGACACATTGGCACCAGGTCGGAGGTGTGCTTCACAGACATAATTCCTGCAACTCTGGCAACCCCCAGAACATCACCTTTGGCTACGGTACCCTCTGTCAGACGCTCCATAATTTCTGCGCCAACCTGGATAGAACCAGTGGCAACAGCAGTTCTATGGGTGACTGGTTTATCCGATACATCTACCATAACAGCATTACCGTTTTCGTCAAAATGACTCAGTTTATTTTCCATATTTATTCCTTGTATCCAGATAGCATAATACCAGGAGCAAAAATCACCTTCCTGCCCCTGGCACTACAATTCTATATCCTATTATATGATGTTAAAAACAATTAGCAGATTTCAGATCCTGCAGGCATGTTCTTCTCCGGGCTGACTACGCATACATTTCCATCTGCATCTTCTGCGCAGAGGATCATGCCCTCGCTTAAGATTCCAGCAAGCTTAGCAGGCTTTAAGTTGGTTACTACCATAACCTTCTTTCCAACCATTTCTTCCGGTGTATAGTAAGCTTTGATTCCGGATACGATCTGGCGTACCTGGCTTCCGATCTTAACCTGGGAACAAAGAAGCTTCTTGGATTTCTTCACTGCCTCGCAGGCGATAACCTCACCAACCTGGAACTGAAGCTTTGCAAAATCATCAAATGTGATCTCCGGCTTTGCCTCAATATCCACAACCTTCTCTTCTGGTTTCTCTTCCTTCGGCTCTTCTTTCGGAGGATGAAGCTCATTTACTTTCTCCATCACTTCCTTAATGTCCATACGTGCAAAAAGGATCTCCGGCTTGTCTGTTACTTTGTTTCCAGATGGATAGAGCCCAAATGTCTTCAGGTCCTCAAGAGTTCTCTCGGAAGCATTCAGCTGACTAAGGATTCTCTTGGTTGTCTCAGGCATGAAGGACTCAAGAAGTGTAGTTCCCATACAGATGCCCTCAACCAGATTGTAAAGAACCGTTGCAAGACGATCCTGCTTGGACTCATCCTTTGCAAGTGCCCATGGCATTGTCTCGTCGATATATTTGTTGCAGCGTTTGAAAATTGTAAATACTTCTGTAATGGCATCTGCCACACGAAGCTTCTCCATCTTGGCATCTACCTTGGCTGGTACGGAAAGGATGAAGTTCTTCAGATCATCATCTACAGGCTCGGTTACGCCTTTGTTCTCTACTACGCCGCCAAAGTATTTATTGGACATGGAAATGGTACGGTTTACAAGGTTTCCAAGTGTATTTGCAAGCTCGGAATTCATACGCTCTACCATCAGCTCCCAGGTGATCACACCGTCGTTGTCAAATGGCATTTCGTGAAGTACGAAATAACGGACAGCGTCAACACCAAAGAAGTCTACCAGCTCATCTGCGTAGATAACATTTCCTTTGGATTTACTCATTTTGCCATCGCCCTGAAGCAGCCACGGATGGCCAAATACCTGCTTCGGAAGAGGCAGATCCAGAGACATCAGGAAAATCGGCCAGTAAATAGTATGGAAACGGATGATATCTTTTCCAATAAGATGAAGGTCTGCCGGCCACATCTTGTTAAACAGATCTTTGTTGTCGCCATCGCAGTCATAGCCGATTCCGGTGATATAGTTGGTCAGGGCATCAAGCCATACATATACAACATGCTTCGGATCGAAGTCTACCGGAATTCCCCATTTGAAAGAGGTTCTGGATACACACAGATCCTGAAGTCCCGGAAGAAGGAAGTTGTTCATCATCTCATTCTTACGGGATTCCGGCTGAATAAATTCCGGATGGGTTTTAATGTGCTCGATGAGGCGGTCTGCGTATTTGCTCATTTTGAAGAAGTAAGCCTCTTCCTTTGCAGGCACGCATGGACGTCCACAGTCCGGACATTTGCCGTCTACAAGCTGGGATTCAGTGAAGAAAGACTCACATGGAGTACAGTACATTCCTTCGTACTCTCCCTTGTAGATATCTCCCTTTGCATACATTTTTTTGAAAATCTTCTGAACCTGTTTCTCATGATTTTCATCTGTTGTACGAATGAATTTATCATAAGATGTATTCATCATATCCCAAATATTTCTGATCTGACCAGATACGTTATCAACGAATTCCTTAGGTGTAACTCCGGCTTCTTCTGCCTTAAGCTCAATTTTCTGACCATGCTCGTCAGTTCCTGTCTGGAAGAATACGTCATAGCCCTGCTGTCTCTTGTAACGTGCAATAGCATCTGCCAGAACAGCTTCGTAGGTATTGCCGATGTGCGGCTTGCCGGATGTATAGGCAATGGCTGTAGTAATGTAATATTTTGGTTTACTCATTGTATTTTCTCCTTCTTTTCACGCAACCTTGCGGAGTGTTTTTTATATAATAGAAGTATTTCGGAGTAATTCCTGTTACATATCCTATTACATAAAAAAATCGCCCTCTCACATTCTGAGAAGACGAGCTATTCCCGTGTTACCACTTCTGTTCATTCCCGCCTCACGGTACAGATATTTATAAAAACCAGCGGATTTTCACAAATATCTTCATAACAACCGCCGGAGCTTACATATCTACGGGAACCTTACCGGGTACTTCCATACCCTTCCGCTATAACAGGCGTTCCTGTCGCAGCCTACATCTCTTCAGCTACGCCCCTCCAAAGCCATCTTCCATCTGCTCCATACACACCCCTCTCAGCCTGCGGAAATTATACTATACATATCCTGGGGGATTCTCTGTAATGCGGTACACAAATGTACTCTCTTTCTCTATGGGTTTGAATTATAACAAGGGCTGGCACATTTTTCAAACACGCTTTAACACCCTTGTATTTTATATGTAGAAGCGTATCACATTTTATAGATTTTGTAAACCCATTTTCCGCTGAATAAATACACACTCTTCTCATTTTGCTCTTGACAAATCAGAAAATATAGTATATATTAGTATCAGTAATAATTACTATTATTAAGAGAAAGGAGAAACAGATGGCCACATTGAAATACAGCCGCCAGAGAGAATCGATCAAAGAATTTCTTACAGGCAGAACCGACCATCCCACAGCTGATTTTGTTTATGAGAATATGAAGCAGATCTATCCAAATATCAGCCTTGGTACCGTATACCGGAACCTCTCTCTTCTTGCTGATCTGGGTGAGATACAGAAGCTTTCTAGTTTTGGCGGAGCAGACCGATTCGATGCCCGCACAGCTCCTCATTGTCACTTTATGTGTACCTGCTGTGGCAAAGTGATGGATGTTTTCAGCGAACATATTGATAAGAGTCTTGAGGATATTGCCGCTGATTTTACGGATGGTCAGATTTCCGACTATAAAGCAAGATTTTTCGGAATCTGCAATGACTGCCTTCAGAAAGACTCTCATTGAAAAATTTTTTCAATAGTCCTTGACAATATCAAGGTAATATGTTATCTTAAAACAGTAATAATTACTATTATTAAGAATTAGATAAAAAATTTTATATAAGAAAAGGAGATTTAATTATGGCTAAATGGGTATGTAGTGTATGCGGTTATGTTCATGAAGGTGACACAGCTCCGGAAGTATGTCCGATCTGCAAGGCTCCGGCTGAGAAGTTTACTAAGCAGGATGATGAAATGGCATGGGCAGCTGAGCATGTTGTAGGCGTTGCTAAAGGTGTAAGTGAAGACATCCTTGCTGATTTAAGAGCGAACTTTGAGGGTGAGTGCTCTGAGGTTGGTATGTATCTTGCTATGGCACGTGTTGCTCATAGAGAGGGATATCCGGAAGTTGGTTTATACTATGAGAAGGCTGCTTATGAGGAAGCAGAGCATGCAGCTAAATTTGCTGAATTATTAGGCGAAGTTGTTACAGACAGCACCAAGAAGAACCTTGAAATGCGTGTAGCAGCTGAGAACGGCGCTACAGCTGGTAAGACTGATCTTGCTAAACGTGCGAAAGCAGCTAACCTTGATGCAATTCATGATACTGTTCATGAAATGGCAAGAGACGAAGCAAGACACGGAAAAGCATTCGCAGGTCTGCTTAAGAGATACTTCGGAGAATAAGAAAAGCGCATAAAATAAGGCTTTTTGCAAGGGGGAATCACGAAAGTGGTTCCCTCTTTTTTCGCGGATTATGTCATTTTTAGTGTGGAAACTAGGTGCAACTAACCTACTTTTTGCTCTTTAAAAACGTCCAAATGTGTCCCTGGAAAAAGTGTACTTTTTTACCTCTTGCCATATGTTTTCCAATGTGCTATTATACTTTCAGCAATAAAAAGGGGAATGAATGTCTCCCCGGGATCATCCCGAACCGCTTATTAAGCTGATGACTTCTGTGATAACTATGATCGCAGAGGGCATCAGCTTTTCTGCGTATAAAGGAGGAAATGATAACAATGTTAACTTCACTGGCTTTTATTTTTCTTATTGGTCTTTCGCTGGCGGCAATCTGCCAGAGGCTGAAGCTTCCCCGTATTATCGGGATGCTGATCACAGGTATCCTGCTTGGACCGTATGTGCTGAATGTGCTGGATTCTTCCATTCTTTCTATCTCGTCGGAACTTCGCCAGATTGCGCTGATCATTATTCTGCTGAAGGCAGGGCTTTCCCTGAATCTTGCAGACCTGAAAAAGGTCGGACGCCCGGCTGTTATGATGGCATGCATTCCTGCCACTTTTGAGATTCTTGCTTATATTTTGCTGGCACCTTATTTTCTGGGGATCACAAGGCTGGAAGCGGCCGTAACGGGGGCTGTGATGGGTGCTGTATCGCCTGCAGTGGTTGTGCCGCGAATGGTACAGCTTATGGATGAGAAATACGGAACTGCCAAAAGCATTCCGCAGATGATCCTGGCTGGCGCTTCCTGCGATGATATTTATGTAATCGTGCTTTTTTCCACATTTTCTACTATGGCACAGGGCGGCAGTGCACATGTACAGGATTTTATCAACATTCCGGTATCCATTGTTCTGGGAATTGTACTTGGAAGTGCTGCCGGGTATCTGCTTTCTCTGTTTTTTGAAACGGCATATGCACATAGCCATATGGTGCGCAACAGCATGAAAGTAATTGTAGTTCTGGGTGTTTCTTTCCTGCTGATGTCCATTGAGACCTGGCTGAAACCAGTTGTTTCCGTTTCCGGGCTTCTGGCCGTGGTAAGCATGGCCTGCGTACTGAAGCTGAAATGCACAGCATCTGTTTCTGCCCGTCTTTCCCAGAAATTTGGGAAACTGTGGCTGGCTGCGGAGGTTCTGCTTTTCGTATTGGTTGGAGCTTCTGTGGATATCCGTTACACCTTAAAGGCTGGTCCGGCTGCACTTGCCATGATTTTCGCTGCACTTCTGATCCGTACCATCGGCGTTTCCCTTTGTGTCGCCGGAACTGATCTTAACTGGAAAGAACGGCTTTTCTGCTCCATCGCCTATCTTCCCAAGGCCACTGTCCAGGCTGCTATCGGCTCTGTTCCCATGGCTATGGGACTGTCCTGCGGACAGATCATACTTTCTGTGGCTGTGCTGGGAATCTTAATCACAGCACCCCTGGGAGCGATTGGGATGGACTGCAGTTATAAGAAGCTGCTAGAGCGTGTTTGAAAAAGGTTAAAACGCCAAATTTGTAAAAGTAATAGATATTTTCCAAATCCTGCTATATAATGGGCTCAGAATTAAAACCATTAATTATGCAATTCAATGGAGGAATTTTCTTATGATAAATTTTGATTTTTTCGCTCCCACTAAGATCCTGTTCGGGGCAGGCCGTGAAAGTGAGGTTGGAAAACAGGTTGCGGCTTTTGGCGGGCATAGGGTTATGATCGTTTACGGAAAAAAGGGAGGACATATTGAAACTTCCGGGCTTTTGGAGCGTGTGCATAAGAGCCTTCGTGACGCAGGACTTTCTTATGTAGATTTGAACGGCGTTGTACCAAATCCACGTCTTTCCCTAGTAAAAGAGGGAATCCGTATTGGACGGGCGGAAGACATTGACTTTCTTCTGCCCATTGGCGGCGGTAGCGTCATTGATACAGCTAAGGGAATTGGTTACGGAATCGCCAATGATTTTGAGATGGAAGACCTGCTTTATGGACGGGTAAAAACAGATAAAAACCTGCCAATCGGCGTTGTTCTCACAATCGCTGCTGCAGGCTCTGAAATGTCTTCTTCCATGGTTCTTACCATTGAAGACGGAATGATGAAGCGTTCTTACGGTCATGACTGCTCACGCCCCAAATTTGCTATTATGAATCCGGAGCTTACTTACAGTCTTCCGACTTATCAGACAGCCAGCGGTGCGACAGACATTATGATGCACACTATGGAGCGCTATTTCACTCCTACAGACACAGATACCAGCCTTACAGACCGCATTGCAGAAGGACTGTTAGTCTCTGTCAGGGACGCTGCACAGACCGCTGTAAAAGAACCTGAGAATTACGATGCAAGGGCTACTCTTATGTGGGCAGGCAGCCTTTCCCATAATGGGCTGACCGGGGCTGGCAGAGTATCTGATTTCGCCACACATAAGATTGAGCATGAGCTGGGCGGTATGTTTGATGTAGCTCACGGGGCAGGCCTTGCTGCCATCTGGGGAAGCTGGGCAAAATACGTATACAAGACAAATCCGGGAAGATTTGCGCAGTTTGGCGAGAAAGTTTTCGGAGTTAATATTTCCCCAACCAGTGATTCTGATCTTACAGACACTGCCGCTCTCGCAGCCATCAACGCCTGGGAAAACTGGTGTCACTCCATAGGCATGCCAACCTCCCTCACCGAACTTGGTATTCAGCCAACCGATGAACAGATTGAAGAAATGGCAGAAAAATGTGTTTTCGGCAGAAATGGACATATCGGTTTCTTCCAGCCACTGAATAAAGAAGACATTGCAGCAATCCTGAAAATGGCAAGGTAACCAGTTGCATCTATTGAAAAACCATTCCTACACCTCATAGCCACAAATAGGACAGCCCCGCAAAAAGGCTGCCCTATTTTAAATTTACTTTTTTTCCGCCACTGCTTCCCCAAGTCGATTATAAAGGGTCTTCGCATCCTGAATGTGCGGAATTCCCGTGGCATCTGCGGCTGCGCCTGCCGTAACCAGTATATACTCTCTGTCATAAATCTGAGCGAAGCTTGCCAGGCAATGTCCTGCCTCGGAGGTATAGCCTGTCTTGCCGCCCAGGATTTCTCCTCCAACAACACTGGTATCTGACATATTCTTAAACATAGTACTATAATAAGTAATTCCATCGGGATGCACATTTGTACCGGGAGTGGAATGGAAATGGCTTTCAATCACATCGCAAAATGTTTCATTATGCAAAGCATACCTAAGCAGCAGTGCAATGTCATAAGCCGTGCTGTAATGCTCCGGATCATGAAGTCCTGTGCAGTCCACGAAATTGGTGTTCTTCATTCCAATGGTTTTTGCCTTCTGATTCATCTTCTCCACAAATGCCTTTTCTGATCCAGACACCTCATTTGCCAGCGCCAGACAGCACTCAGCTCCTGACGGTAAAATCACTCCATACACCAGATCCCGGAGCCGAACCTCTTCTCCAGGCTGAAAGCCTGCCTGGGTGGCATCCTGCCCGTTCAAAACGTAGAAAATATCTTCACTTAATGTAATTTTTCTGTCCAAATCAGAAAATGTCTCCAATGCCACAATTGCCGTCATAATCTTTGTCATTGAGGCCGGATAAATCCGTTCCTCTCCATTTAGATTGCCGATTATCTTTCCGCTTTTTGCGTCCATCAAAATTACATTTGAGCTATTCACGCCCATCACATCCAATTCCTTTACAGGCGGCCCGTCAAAATACCCTGCAAGTCCGATTACTCTGGCCTTCAGCCCTCTTTCCCAGCAAAAAGCGCCTGCCAGCAAAAGCAAAATTATAACTTCTATTAACGCACTCACCAGAATCCGCCGTCTCTGCTGCTTTTTTCGCAGCTTCCGTTTCCTGGTGCTTTTACGCTTTTCCTTTTTCGCCGTACCGCAGACATTTCTATTGTTCTCTTCAATTGCTCGGCCTTCTCTTCTGCCCCTGTCCCTATACTGTGCCACTGTAAAGCACCTCCAGTCCTGTTAGTATACTTGCTATCCTATCACACCTTTCTCTTAAATTTCTATAAAAATCAGTCGAATCACAAAATTCACGTTCCTTTCACGCAAAAAGAGCACCCACCTTACGGTGAATGCTCTCTTCATCTCATCTATTAAGCTAATTTGATCGGGTTGATCTTCACACCAGGTCCCATTGTCGGAGCGATAACAACGCTCTTTAAATACTGTCCTTTCAGTGTGCTAGGTCTAGCCTTTGCAATAGCTCCAATCAGCGTCTGGAAGTTGTCGCTTAACTGCTCCTCAGTAAAGGAAGCTTTACCGATCGGAACATGGATGATATTGGTTTTGTCAAGACGGTATTCAATCTTACCTGCTTTAATATCATTGATTGCTTTTGTAACGTCCATAGTTACTGTTCCAGCTTTCGGGTTCGGCATGAGACCTTTTGGTCCGAGTACACGACCAAGACGTCCTACAACACCCATCATGTCTGGTGTAGCAACAACAACGTCGAAATCAAGCCATCCTTCGTTCTGAATTCTCGGGATGAGATCTTCTGCTCCTACGTAATCTGCTCCAGCTGCTTTTGCTTCTTCTGCTTTTGCGTCTTTTGCAAATACGAGAACACGAACTTTTTTACCAGTTCCATGAGGCAGAACTACTGCACCACGGATCTGCTGGTCTGCATGACGTCCATCGCAGCCTGTACGGATGTGAGCTTCGATAGTTTCGTCAAATTTAGCAACTGCTGATTTCTTTACAAGGCTGATAGCTTCAGCGGTATCATATAATGTTGCGCGGTCTACTGCTTTAGCAGCTTCCACGTATTTCTTTCCTCGTTTCATTTCTATAACCTCCTGTGGTAATTGCGGGAATTTCCCTCCCACTCACTTCAATTTGTAATTTCTCAGTCTACGACTTCGATTCCCATGCTTCTTGCAGTACCAGCGATCATGCTCATAGCTGCTTCAAGGGATGCTGCATTCAGGTCTTTCATCTTCAGTTCGGCGATTTCCTGAACCTGAGCTTTTGTTACTTTTGCAACTTTTGTTTTGTTCGGTACGCCGGAACCGGATTTGATGTTAGCTGCCTTCTTAAGAAGAACTGCTGCCGGCGGAGTTTTGGTTATGAAGCTGAAACTTCTGTCTGCATAAACAGTGATAACTACAGGAATGATAAGATCTCCCTGATCTGCTGTTCTTGCATTAAACTCTTTTGTGAACTGTACAATGTTTACACCGTGCTGTCCAAGAGCCGGACCAACCGGTGGTGCTGGAGTTGCTTTACCAGCAGGAATCTGTAATTTAATATAGCCTGTTACTTTTTTTGCCATTTTTCGGCACCTCCTATGTGGTATTGGCGGGGGTTGTTCCCTCCCACTTGAATGTGTTTACGCTTTCTTAATATCTGCGAAACTTATTTCTACCGGCGTTTCGCGGCCAAACAATTCAACATTGATAGTAACCGTCTGCTTCTGAGTGCTGAGCGCAGAAATAACGCCTGCGGTGTCCTTCCAGGCTCCGCCTGTTACGACAACCATGTCACCCTCTGCAAAATCTACCTGAATGTCTTCTTTCTTGATTCCTAACGGAAGCATTTCTTCTTCTGTAAGAGGAACCGGTTTAGATCCCGGTCCTACGAATCCGGTAACGCCTCTGGTGTTACGAACAACATACCAGGTATCATCATTCATGACCATGTTGAGAAGCACATAGCCCGGAAACATTTTTTTCTGGACCTGCTTTGCAGCACCGTTTCGCATCTCTACTACATCCTGCAGCGGAACACGAACTTCCAGAATCTGGTCTTCCAGGTGTCTGTTTTCGATTGTTTTTTCAATGTTGGCTTTTACTTTGTTTTCATACCCTGAATAGGTATGAACAACATACCATTTTGCTTCTGACATACAATCACCGTTATCCTTATTTCATTAAAAGATTTACACCTTCCAGGATCGCAGAATCCATAATACTGATGATCACAGCAAGAACTACTGTAATAGCAACGACCGCGATGGTCTGCTTAACCAGTGTAGGTCTGTCAACCCAGACAATCTTTTTGAATTCCGATTGAAGTCCCTGAAACCAATTTTTCTTCTGACCAGTGCCAGCAGATTTTTCTTTCTCTTGCATAGTCTAACCTCACAATTCTTTGTGATTACTTTGTTTCCTTGTGCAGAGTATGGGTACGGCAGAACTTACAATATTTCTTTGTTTCAAGACGCTCAGGATGATTCTTTTTCTCCTTGGTCATATTGTAGTTACGCTGCTTGCACTCCGTACATGCCAATGTAATCTTAACGCGCACAACTTCCACCTCCAGTGTTTTCATTTGCGTGAGTCTTTCTTTTATTTTTTGCATAAAAAAAAGACCTAACTTCCATGTCGCCCGTCTAGTTTATCATACCTTATATATGAAGTCAAGTGTTTTGCATTCTTTTTATAGAAGTATTTCTTATAAAAATAAGTTTTCTCTTGTCAATATTCCCTCTGTAGTGTATGATAAAAAAGTCGAATGCCCTCAGTTTTCTGGGGGTCTATAATTTTATCAAAAAATAAATATAGGAGCGGATTTTATGTTTAATCGATTCAAGGATGACTTGAAGAAGTATTGGAAGTACGCAATCTATTCTTCCAAGGCTCAGTTAAAATCCGAAATAGCCAATTCCTATCTGAACTGGCTCTGGTGGATACTGGATCCTCTTTGCTTTATGCTGATCTACGTATTCATGTTCGGATATGTTTTCAAGTCCAAACTACAGTACTTTGCAATTTTCATCTTTATCGGTATCACTCTGTGGGATTTCTTTAATAAATCTCTTCTCCAGAGTGTTAAACTGATCAAGTCGAATAAACCGATCGTGTCTAAAGTATATATACCTAAATTCATCCTGATCTTCGTCAAAATGGGAGTAAACGGTTTCAAGATGTGTATTTCTCTTCTGATCGTTGTTGCCATGATGATCGTATGGAGAGTTCCGGTAACCTGGAATGTGCTGTATTTCATTCCGATCATGATGACACTGGTCGTTATCGTATTTGGATTTGCCTGTTTTCTCCTTCATTACGGAGTATTTGTAGAGGACCTTTCCAATGTACTGAACATCGCGCTGCGTTTCCTGTTCTACCTTACCGGTGTATTCTGGAATATCATGGACAGGCTTCCGGCACCTTACAATAAATATATCGGAAGAGGAAACCCGATCGCATTTTTGATAACTTCAACCCGTGACTGCCTGATCTATGGCAAAACACCTCACAGGAAACTTCTTCTCCTGTGGTTTGTCATCGGACTTATCATCAGCATCCTGGGCGTGCGCAAAATCTACAAGAACGAAAACAGTTATGTAAAGGTGATATAATATGGAAGAAAAACATGCTATTGATGTCACAGATCTGGTCATCAGCTACCAGAATCTCAAAAAAACTTCTATCAAAAAGAACCTGCTGCACTTCCGTCGCCAGAAGGCTGACCGTTTTGTAGCTGTAAAGGGAATCTCCTTCTATGTTCGAGAGGGTGAGATCCTTGGAATCATTGGTAAGAACGGATGTGGTAAATCCACAACATTGAATGCCCTGGCCGGTATCTTTTCTCCGGACAGCGGGACGATCGATCTCAAGGGACATTCTATTTCCCTTCTGTCTATCGGTGTTGGTTTCCAGCGTGAGATGACAGGAAGAGAAAACATCATCCTTTCAGGTATGCTTCTCGGATTCTCTGAGGAAGAAGTTCGTTCCAAGGAGGCTGAGATCATTGAATTTGCCGAAATTGGAGACTTTATTGATATGCCTGTAAGAACATATTCAAGTGGTATGTATTCCAAACTGGCATTCTCCATCACCGCGATCCTGGAAACGGACATTATGCTGATCGATGAGGTCTTAAGTGTCGGTGACCAGAAATTCAAAAAGAAAAGCTATAACAAAATGAAAAGCCTCATTTCCAATAGGGACCGTACTGTTATTATCGTATCTCACAACATTGATACCCTCAAGCAGTTATGTGATACTGTTATGTGGATGCATGACGGACAGATCAAACAGATTGGTGATCCAGAACCGGTTCTTGCAGAATATGTAGACTTCATGGAAAAAAACTAACGCAACGCAAAAGTGCTGACAGATTTTTCAGATCTCTGTCAGCACTTTTTTTAATTTGTATCTCTTAAGAAAATATGATAAAACTTCTCTCTGGCTCCACCTGGTATCAGTCCTACCGTCGCGCGTACCATACAATTTCTGATATACTCTTCCCGGGTAATAAATTCCTTACAATAAAGATATCTCTGAAAGCGCAGCACCCAGTGGAGATAATCCTTTCCACCTCTGCGGTTATACATTCCGTTTCCGGTCCGCATATCCAGAATTACTTCTTGAATGTTATATCCCTTGCATCCCCTGCGCAGCATACGTACCCACAGATAATAATCCTCGAACCCCGGGAAATCCCGGTAACTGCCTGCACGAAGAACAGATTCCCTGCGGAACATAATACACGGATGATTAAAAGGATTTCTTTTTTTGGCATATCTCAGGATCTCCTGGGAAGTTCTTGGCAGGATCCTCAGCCTGTCCATATCTCCCGGCTTTTTGGAAAATTCCTGCAGAGTACCACTTACCAGGTCATATCCGTCTCTTTCTATAATACGAAACTGTCTTTCACAGCGATCCGGTCTGCTGATATCATCGCTGTCCATTCTGGCTATCACAGAACAACGGCATTTTGGAACGCCTACACGTAATGCATTCCCCAGTCCTTTATTCTCCTTCAGACGGACGATCTGAAGCCTTTCTCCCATCTGCTCCTGCGCCCATGCCACCACTTCATTTAACCCCCGGGGCAATGGTCCATCGCAGACAAGAACAAAATCCGAAAACGGTAGAGTCTGAGCAAGCATGCTCTCAATACTCTGTCGGAAAAATTCCGGACTTTCTTTTCCGTACACAGCCATCAGAACAGAATACGTCATTTCTGAATCTGTTCCCATACGATCACTCCTTAATTCTGGTATTATGATGGTTCATCTCCTGAGCGGACGGCGGATTCCAGTACTCTCCGTACATCTGGCGGAGAACAAAATCATAATCCTTCGGTCCTCTCAGCGAAATATCCTCAAACGGATAATCTGCACCTTTACCGTAGTGCTTCCTGTGGAACATTTCCTTGAGCTTGTGGATCCCCATAAAATTTACCAGATATGGCGAACTGTCATAGGAATATTTCTGCATCATACGATCCAGACGCTTCAGTTCTCTGTCTGTACGGAAAATCTTCTCTACCGGAAGGATCTTGCCTGCATTGATCAGGATCTGTTCATGCAGCGGTCTCTTGCGCTTGAGATCAACGTTTGTCGAAAACAGGGAATAATTTACCCTCGCTCTCGCGATCAGAAGCCGGAAGCAATGGATCTTGCGGAGATATTTGTTGCCCGGCATTCCATCCAGCGGAAAAATATCGATCCATGCTTCTTTCTCCGCATCAACAGCCGCAGATTCATCAATCACCTTGACACGGCTGTCTGTGATCCTCGGTACATAATGATTATAACCCTCTGTTTTCTTGAAGCTGCAGTAATGAAGATACTCTGGAAGTTCTTTCTCTACGATCTTCTCGAAGCGTCTGAAATCCGGTCTCGGCATTCCCACATCAATATCATCATCCCACGGGATAAAACCTTCATGTCTGACTGCACCCAGAAGTGTTCCCCCGAGTGCATAATAGCGCAGATGATGCTTCTTGCATATTCTCAGGAATTCTTTCAGAATATCCAGCTCTACAAGCTGAAGTTTCCTGAGATCATTTTGATTCTCTGTTTTCTGTTCTGCCATGGTGGAGATCCTCCCCTGTAATTTCCTCCACTGAATCTTTCAGTGCATTTACCTGATTATCATCTACTCCCTCAGAAACTTCCTTCTGGAAAAAGATCTTAACTGTCATCAACAGAAGTTTCAGATCGAGGAAAAACGAATAGTTCTCAATATAGAAGAGATCAAGTTTAAGTTTGTCATATGGTGTCGTATTATATTTACCATAAACCTGTGCATAGCCGGTAAGTCCGGCTTTAACTTTCAGACGATAATAAAATTCCGGAAGTTCCCTGCGGTATTCACGCATGATCGTCTGACGCTCCGGTCTCGGACCTACGAGGGACATATCTCCCTTGAATACATTAAACAGCTGCGGAAGCTCGTCCAGATGAAGATTACGAAGGACCTTACCGACCGGTGTGATCCTGGAATCATGCTTGGATGCAAGTCGCGCACCATGTTTCTCAGAATCCACACACATACTGCGGAATTTACAGATCTTGAACGGCTTGCCGCCAATAGTAAGTCTCTCCTGGAAATAAAATACAGGACCACCGTCGTATAACTTGACACACAAAGCTGCGATCAGCATGATCGGAGATGCCACAACAATTCCGATCGCAGATACTACGATATCCAGAAGTCTCTTGGCTGCACGCTGTTCCACAGAAAGTCCCATGTTCTTTGCAACCAGAAGTGGTGTGTCAAAAAGATGGATACGCTCACTTCCCATCAAAATGACATCCGAGATCTTCGGGCTCAGATAGCAACGGATAGAATGTGCAAAGCAATGTTTCAGATAACGGTTCCTGATCTGTGAAGGAAGATCCCAGATGATAACCCCGTCATACTCCTTCATCAATCGATAAATTTCTTTCTCTCCTGCGTCAATGTGAACCTTTCCGCTGATATCATATTTATCCTTACGGGAATTCATCTTATGGATCAGGTCACCCGGATCTCTGTCCCCGTAGATCACCAGCAGCTTACGCGCACGGTAAAGTCTGGAATAAATATATCTTGACAGCCAGATCCAGATCAGAATGATCACAAACTGTACCAGCGTCATCTCCACCATCGGCCACGGGTCAAGGAACCATCGGTTGATCAGAGTGATCTGGAAATATGTGATAACATTCGTACAGATCGTCGCGATCGTCATCGAATAAAATACATCTATACGCTTCAGATAACCAACCTTGAGTCCTCCATATAGTCTGGAAAACAGGACGTTGATCAGGGCATAGATCGCGATCAGCACCCAGTTACCTTTTCTCCAGAAGGGTTCAAAGATCAGGCCACGGTAAAAGTCGTACCAGATATACGCAAAAACAGCTGTCTGGGCGATCACCACAAGGCTTGCCAGACAGAAAACAACAAAGCGTTTAAAATCTTCTCGTCTTTTCACCAGAATACCTCTTATTCTAATCATATATTATTTCTTTTTCCTGACGTTGCTATTATAACGTATATCTTCTTTTCCGTCCAGTCATTGCAAAATGTTTGCCGTTTTTCCGCTCTTTCGGGTGTGGTTTTATGGATGTTTCCGACAATTTTTATTCGTATTTTGTAGTATTTTAGTGCATTTTACATGATTTTTGTTTGTTTTTTACTTATTTTTCTTTTTTTTTCATTTTTTTTAATGCATTCTTTACAACACGCAATTTTTTTCTTCAATAAAATAGACTTTTTTGCTCAAAAATGTAGAAATGTTTTTGTAAAAATTGTATAATAGGAGATATACAAGCATTATTAAAGGAAAGTGAGGGTTCACTATGAAACAAAACAACATGTTAGCGATGATCCTGGCTGGCGGCCGTGGCAGTCGTCTCCATGAACTTACCAACAAAGTTGCCAAACCGGCAGTTTCATATGGCGGTAAATACCGCATCGTTGATTTCCCGTTAAGCAACTGCGCTAACAGCGGTGTCGACATCGTGGGTGTTCTTACCCAGTATGAATCTGTCCTTCTGAACAGTTATGTAGCAGCAGGCGGTCGTTGGGGTCTTGATGCAAGAGAAAGCGGAGTTTTCGTTCTCCCGCCTCGTGAAAAAGCCGATGCTGATCTGGATGTATACAGAGGTACTGCTGACGCTATTTCTCAGAATATCGACTTTATTGACAAATACTCACCAGAATATCTTCTGGTTCTCTCCGGCGACCATATCTACAAGATGGATTATGACAAGATGCTGGATTACCACAAGGAAATGAATGCAGACGCTACCATCGCTGTTATCGAAGTACCGATGAAGGAAGCAAGCCGTTTCGGTATCATGAACACAGACGGTAACGGACGTATCGTTGAATTCGAAGAAAAACCTGAACACCCGAAGAGCAATCTTGCATCTATGGGTATCTATATCTTTAACTGGAAACTGCTTCGCAAGATCCTTCTTGCAGATATGAAGAATCCTGATTCTCACCATGACTTTGGTAAGGACGTTATTCCATGTCTTCTGAATGATAAGAAGACACTTGCAGCTTACAAATTCAAAGGCTACTGGAAGGACGTAGGAACCATCGATTCTCTCTGGGAAGCAAACATGGATCTTATCGATTCCCGCAACGAACTGAATCTGAACGATCCGGCATGGAAGATCTACACAGAAGACACATCCGCTCTTCCCCAGTACATAGGACCAAACGCCAAAGTAAATAAGGCCTTCATTACCCAGGGCTGTGTTGTAGAGGGTGAAGTAAATCATTCTGTACTGTTCACCGGATGTAAGGTCGGCGAAGGTGCCAAGATCATCGACAGTGTACTGATGCCAGGCGTAGAAGTAGCTGCAGGCGCAGTTGTACAGCGTGCTCTTGTTGCCGATAATGTCAAGATCGGTCAGGATGCTGTTGTCGGCAGCGCAGACAGTGAAAATATCGAACTCGTGTCCAAACGTGTAAAGGGGGTAGAATAATATGGCAAGAGCATTTGGAATTGTCACATCTTCCGGATCCCATATTAATGTAGGAGGACTTCAGCAGTATCGTCCGATCGGTGCTTTCTCCTTCCTTGGAAGATATCGTGTCATCGACTTTCCTATTTCAAATATGAGCAACAGCGGCATCGACCGCATTCAGATATATGTAAAGAACAAACCGCGTTCTCTGGTAGAGCACCTCGGAACCGGCCGTCATTACAACATCAACTCCAAGCGTGGTAAACTCCAGCTTATGTTCTCCCAGAACAGCTCAGAGAACGATGTATACAATACAGACATCGCAGCTTTCGCTGAAAACCTTGAATTCATCGAGCGTATGCATGAACCATATGTGATCATCGCTCCTTCTTACATGGTATACGCTGCAAACTACAGTGAACTTCTTCAGGCACATATTGATTCCGGTGCAGACATTTCTCTTCTGTATCATTCCGTTGATAACGCAAGAGAATCTTTCCTGAACTGCGATATCCTAAACCTGAACAAGCAGAAAGGTGTCGAATCCATCGAAAAGAACCGCGGAAGTGCTCAGAAACGCAATATCTTCATGGATACCTACATCATGAACAAAGAGCTTTTCATTGACCTCATCAAAAAAGCTAAGAAGATTTCTTCCATGTACACTCTGCCGCAGATCGTAGCAGCTTCTCTTGGAGATCTGGATATCCGTGGTATCGCTCACAGAGGATACTTTGCATCTATCACAGATTTCAACAGCTATTACAATGCAAACCTCTCTCTGATCGATATCAAGACTGCTGAGGGACTGTTCAATCCGGAATGGCCGATTTACACCAGAACCAACGATTCCTGCCCGACTCAGTATCTTGAGGGAGCAGATGTTAAGAATTCCGTTATTTCCAACGGCTGCATCATCGAAGGAACTGTAGAGAACTCCGTAATCGGACGTGGCTGCCAGATTAAACCTGGTGCTGTAGTTAAGAACAGTGTTGTACTTGCTCATACTGTTGTTGGTGAGAATGCACACATTGAGAATCAGGTTATGGATAAATGGGCCAGGGTTATCCACGGCAATGAGATCATTGCTGAGGAAGGACATCCTGGATATATCCGCAGAGATGATATACTGTAATCCAAACTTTCTTTTAATAAAATGAAAAAATACCCGGCGGGCAGTTTGTCCATCGGGTATTTTTTCGTCTCTGATCCTTTTTTATAAGATAACGGTAATCGTTAATCCTCTGCCATTTTTATTCTCTGCCGTGATCTTTCCTTTATGTGCCTGCACGATCGCCTTCGCCATAGAAAGCCCGATACCAGAACCGCCTGTACCGGAGTTCCTGGAACTGTCCAGTCTGTAAAATCTCTCAAAGAGCACATCCAGTTTTCCCTGTGGAAGATCATCCGCGTCGTTGTATACTTCCAGAAAAATCTTCTTACCTTTTTTCTTAAGAGTTAATGTGATATTTCCGTTCTCAGAAGAATATTTCACCGCATTGTCCATCAAGATTCCAGCGAGCTGACGGATCGAGCGTTCATCTCCTGTGTAAGTAATATCTTCTTCTATATTTAATGTCAGATTCTTTTCACGGGTCTGTGCCAGTGATTCGTAAGGCTGTACACATTCTGACACAGCTTCTGAAAGATTGAATTCGCATTTTTCTTCCAGTCCTTTTTCCTCGTCGAGCCTGCTCAATGTCACGAGCTGCTGGACCAGTCCGGAAAGCCGCTGGATCTGTTTCCGGGTGCTCTTTGTCCACTGGGATTCTCCGCTTTCCATTTCCATGACCTCTATGTTTGCATCGATGATCGTCAGTGGTGTCTTGAGCTCGTGGCTCGCGTCTGTGATAAAGCGTTTCTGTTTCTGGATACTCTCTTCCACCGGTCGGAATACCATCCTGGAAAAGATCACTACCAGCACAAAGACTGCTGCCAGACCGAGAAGCGATACAGATATCGTTGTCACCAGTACTGTCCTGAAATTCGATATCTCCCGGCGGCAGTCCAGAAAGACATATTTTGCTCCGTCTTCTGTCTCCGTCACTCTGTAGCGGTAGATTCCCTGGAATCCTGTGGTTTTGTTTTTTTGCTGAGCTGTCTGTGTGTATTCCTCGGCAGTCTCCTCATCAACCGCTGCGATCCTGTCCAGATCACAGTCTGTGACTTCTCCGTTCTCATCCACAGTCACAGTAAAATAGCGAGTCTCAAATGGCGTCTCCACAGAAAAACGACTCTTGTCTTTTTCATCATTCTCTGGTTTCGCCGGTGGAGTTTCTGTGTCGTCCTGCTCATGCCATGACGGCTCCTCCGGGAATTTCCCGTCGTTCTGTTCGAGAAGTGCTGTCATTTCATCTGCACGGTCCAGCATTTCTCTGTAATTGCTGAAATTGACAACGCCCATGATGGCGGTGAGCACCAGCATGGTCGAGAGCATTGCCACTAGAATAAATTTTTTTCTTAAATCCCGTATCATGACTGTATCTCCAGATAATAGCCCTGTCCTCGTGCTGCTTTGATCTTCACCTTAGCATCAAGGGCCGTGAGTCTTTTTCTTAAATAGGAAATATAAACCCAGACAACTCCGACATCTGCCTCACTGTCATAACCCCAGATTTTTTCCATAAAACGGTCTGTTGAGATCACCTGACTCGGGTTTGCCGCAAGGAGTTCCATGACCTGAAACTCCTTGTTTGGCAGTCTGCACGCATCTGTGGGGGATTTTAGTTCAAAGGTGGTGCAGTCAAGGGAAAGATTTCCGACTTTTAATGTTGAGCTGACGGCTTCTGTCCGCCGTCTTGTCACGGAGCGTATTCTTGCAAGAAGTTCTTTCGCTGCAAATGGCTTGCTGAGATAATCATCTGCTCCGCTGTCCAGTCCGAGAACACGGTCATCCACCTCGGACTTGGCAGTAAGGATCAGCACCGGCACATCGTTGCCCTGTGCACGGATATTTTTGAGTACCGTGATACCGTCCATCTTCGGCATCATGATATCCAGGATCGCACCGTCGTAATTATCAGCCTCCAGATAATTCAATGCGTCCTCTCCATTGTAAACCGCATCTACGGAATAATTATTATGTTTCAGGATCGCCACCAGCGCATCGGAAAGTTCTCTCTCATCTTCTGCAAGTAAAAGTCTCATACGCTCCTCCTTTATTGTCACTATTTATAATTTTTATCTTCATTCCTAAACAAGCAGTCTCGTTGTTCTGGAATATCTTTTCGCTTAAGCAAGTTCTTCCGGCATTTCCACTTCATAGTCGGACCACTGGGTTGTGGAAGAAGCGCCGGACAGATCTGTATTGTCTGAATAAGAATCTACAGTTACAGTATAGCTGCTTTCGCCCTCTACGTAAACTGTTCCGTCAGTTCCTTTTACAGTTACTGTGTTTCCATCAGCATCTACGATAGTTCCGCTGTTGGAAAGGCTTGTCAGAGTGCTGTCACCAGTTACAGTCCAGGTGCAGTCTTCACCGATATAAAGATTGCAGTAACCGTCTCCGCCTTCTCCTGCGTTGCTCTCGTCATCTGTAACTGCACCGGTAAGGGTACTTCCGTCTGTCATATAGAAATCAAGCTGACTGATGCTGTCCCATACCACGTCGCCCTGCATTTCCTGTTTTGTTGCAGTGAACAGGCAGTCCGCACCATTATTTCCACTTTCGCCCCAGCCTCTCTGGTTGCTGTTTCCTGTACATTTCAGGAAGAAGTCATTGTCATCTGCGTAAGTGATATCTACATCAGAAAGTGTGATCGTAGACTCTGTATTGGTTGTATAGAACATTCCACCATTCTTTGCTGTCAGAGATCCACCGTTCATCTCGAAAGTACTGTTTCCAACCTCGGAGTCACCGGACATACTCTGATAAAGGATTACGTTCCAGGTGCAGTCGTTCTGTTCGTTATCGCTCATATTTCCTGTCAGATCTGAATCAAACAGATGAATAGAATTCAGACCTTCGATGCAGATCGCCTCAGATCCGTTTGCGGTAAGTGTTGCATTGTTTACGGAAATATCTGCTGTGCTGTAGATTGCCGGGGAGCCAATGCCGTTTGAAGTATAAGTTCCACCGTCAACTACCATTGTTCCGCCACCACGGTCACTTCTGATCGCCGCGGAGGATTCTCCATTTGTCTCCACTGTCATATCCCAGGCATACAGTGTACCGCCGCCTGCTGCGTGGATGCCACCGGAAGTATCCTGTGTGGTTGTGATCGTATCATTTGCCGCGTAAACAGTTCCATCGCCATAAGCAAACAGTCCTGCTGCTCCTTTAGCATCTGTGTCGATCGTGGAATTGCTTACATAAGCTTCACCGTCTGTTGCAAGGATTGCTGCACCAACTCCATAGAAACTGGAATTATCACCGCCCTGGCTGTCTGAGGATTCTCTTGTGATCGTTGAATTCTTGATAGAAACCTTCGCACCTTCGGAAATGTGTGCCACGTTTTCATCTGTTCCTGTGGAGGAAAGTGTTTCGCCGTCTACGGTTGTATCTTCTGTGTAATCATTCACTGCATCGTAGCTTTCAACGCCCTGTGACTGTCCGCCAAGTGCACCTCCAGGTCCTCCCTGTCCATCACCCTGCGGTGGTTCTCCGTCCGGTTTCTCACCTGTTGGCGACTCACTGTTGTCTCCATCCGGTTTTGCCGGCGGCTCTCCGTCTGGTTTTTCGCCCTGCTGACTATCGCTGCTGTCCGAAGAACTGTCGGTAGATTCTGCTACTGTCGCTGCGGAGCTTCCTGCTGCGTAAACGCTTGCTGTTGACATACTTAATACTAATCCTAACATTACTGCTACATATTTTTTCTTCATAAAAAAGTTCCACCTTTCTGTGTACGTTTCGATAAGTACACTATACAGGTGGAACTTTAATTTTACTTTAAAGTAGTTATGAAGATTTTGTGATCAACGATAATATCTTTTTCCACTGAATGCTGTCACTACACACTCAATCCCCTCAAGGATCAGATAAGAGCCAACCAGCACTCCCATGGAAAGAATCGTGACCATCGGCCGGAACACCAGCATAATTCCGACGATCAGCCCAAGAATATTCAGGATCAGGGAAAGTGTGTAGTAAGTACTTCCAAAATGCATCTTCATATACTGCAGATGCGAAAGTCTGGAAATACAGTGTGCAATGATCCAGATCGGAAGGAGCATTGCGATCGCCCAGGTTCCTGCACTCGGATGTACCATCAGCATAAAACCTGCCATGATACCCAGAATTCCAGTCACAAGGGAAATGATCGGTCCGAAACCGGTGAAACGTTCCATTTTAACATACAGAACGATATCAGCGATTCCACTGAAAACTGCGATCAGTCCACACAGTACTACGATCCAGGTAATAATGCCTACCGGCTGTTTAATGATAAAAATCCCAAGAATGATCAGAACGATTCCCAAGATCAGCTCTGTCCATCCAATGTCAGACTGTCTTCTCATGATCGTTCGCCTCCTTTGTTTCGCTTCCGTTCAGGATCGCCATGAACTCATCTCCCGTGATCGTCTCTTTTTCATAGAGATAATTAGAAAGTTCATCAAGTTTCTGGCGGTTGTCCAGAAGGATCTTTTTCGCTTTTTCATGTTCTCTCTTGACGAGTTCAACTACCTGACGGTCGATCTCTTTCTGCGTATCTGCGGAGCATGCCAGAGATGCATCACCGCCAAGGTACTGATTTGTCACCGTTTCCATTGCCACCATGTCAAAATCATCGCTCATACCATAACGGGTGATCATAGAACGTGCGATCTTGGTCGCCTGCTCGATATCATTAGAAGCACCTGTGGTCACTTCGCCGAATACAACTTCCTCTGCGGCACGTCCACCGGTAAAAGTCGCGATCTTGTTTTCCAGTTCTTTCTTTGTCAGAAGGTATTTATCCCCCTGTTCTACCTGCATGGTATAACCAAGTGCACCGGAAGTTCTCGGAATGATCGTGATCTTCTGGACAGGTGCAGAATGCATCTGCATTGCTGCGACAAGCGCATGTCCGATCTCGTGATATGCGACAACTTTCTTCTCCTGATCGGAAAGTACGGCATTTTTCTTCTGGTATCCTGCGATAACGACTTCGATGCTCTCTTCAAGGTCTGCTTCTGTCACAACTTCGCGGTTGTCGCGGACTGCACGAAGAGCTGCTTCATTGACAATATTGGCAAGTTCCGCACCGGAAGCTCCGGATGCCATTCTTGCGATCGTATGAAAATCTACATCATCAGAAAGCTGAACTTTCTTTGCATGTACTTTAAGGATTGCTTCACGGCCTTCAAGATCCGGAAGTTCCACAGGTACACGGCGGTCAAAACGTCCCGGACGGGTCAATGCCGGGTCAAGAGATTCCGGACGGTTGGTCGCTGCCAGAATGATAACACCATTGTTTCCTCCAAAACCATCCATCTCTGTAAGAAGCTGGTTCAGAGTCTGCTCACGTTCATCATTGCCGCCTGCCATCTGACCGTCACGTTTCTTGCCGATGGCATCGATCTCGTCGATAAATACGATACAAGGAGCCTTTTCTTTTGCCTGGCTGAAAAGATCACGGACTTTGGATGCGCCCATTCCGACGAACATCTCGACAAATTCAGAACCGGACATGGAGAAGAACGGTACATCAGCCTCTCCGGCTACCGCTTTTGCCAGCATAGTCTTACCAGTACCTGGAGGGCCTACGAGCAGGACTCCTTTCGGCATGGAAGCACCGACTTTGGTGTATTTTTCCGGATTGTGAAGATAATCAACGATTTCCTGAAGATTTTCTTTTGCTTCTTCCTCACCTGCAACATCGCTGAAATGAATTCCTTCGGTTGATGGTACATAAACCTTGGCGTTGCTTTTTCCCATTCCAAATGCCATAGAATTCTTGCCGCCCGCCTGGTTCATCATTTTGCGGCCCATATACTGGCCAAGTGCGATAAAGATCACCAGCGGAAGAATACCTGTGAGCAGAAAACTTGCCAGCGGTGATATCTGCTGATCGATCTCCTTGGAAAACTTCGCTCCGGCATCGTAAAGACGCTCTGTCAGAGTCGGGTCGTCCATCACACCTGTTTTGTAAACGATACTCGAGTCATCCTTGTCTGTAAAAAGGATCTGATTGTCCTCAATCTGGACATCCTCAATCTTTTTGTCTTCAATCTTTGACATAAAAGTTCCATAATCTACTTCCCTGACCATGCTCTTCGTGATCATCGGTGTCACGATCACGTTAAAAATGACAAGGACCAGAAGCACGATTCCGTAATAATAAAGCAATGGCTTCTTTGGTGATTTCACTTCTTTCATGAAACAGTTCCTCCTTACCCTGGTTATCTTTTAATTCATTATCCATTATATCCCAGATCCGGTCTTTTTTTATATAGACAAAATCCGCAATATGTTCGATTTTGTCACACATTGCGGATTCTGTCCTACGTTTCTTTTTTTATGAAATTTATCAGAATTTGCGAAAACGCGCATATCTCATCTCAAGGAGTTCTTCTTCTGACAGAATTGTATATTGCTTAAGGAAAACACGGATTCTGTCGTCCAGCCGCTCAGTCACCTGCCACAGACTTTCAGGAGTCAGATTCTCCGGTTCCGGGATCACCTGCTCGATGATTCCTTTCTGGTAAAGGTCAGATGCTGTCAGTTTCATAACTGCTGCAGCTTCTTTGGCTTTGGTGCTGTCTTTCCAGAGAATGCTTGCGAACCCTTCCGGTGAAAGAATGGAATACACGGAGTTTTCCAGCATCCATACCTGATCTCCGGCCGCAAGTGCAAGTGCACCGCCGCTGCCGCCTTCGCCTGTTACAATGGACAGAACCGGCGTTTTCAGTCCGGCAAGTTCCCAGAGATTACAGGCAATTGCCTCCCCCTGTCCCCGTTCTTCTGCCTCGATCCCGCAAAATGCTCCCGGGGTATCCACGAAACAGATGACCGGTCGGTGAAATTTCTCTGCCTGTTTCATCAGACGAAGAGCTTTGCGGTATCCTTCCGGCATCGGCATGCCAAAGTTGTGCGCGATATTTTCTTTTGTGTTGGTTCCTTTTTCCTGCACGATGACAGTGACTGGTCTTCCATGGAATTTTGCGATCCCGCCGATAACTGCCCTGTCATCTCCGTAGTTTCGGTCTCCGTGGAATTCCATGAAATCAGTAAAAAGTGCTTCTATATAATCACTGCCGGACGGACGGTCTGTCTTTCGTGAAAGCTGGACACGTTCCCAGGCTGTGAGGTACGGGTTGATGCCTGCGTGGGCAACATCGGATTTCGGTGAAAATTCATCCTTATTTATATAAGAAGCTTTTTCATTTTCCGAAGTACTGTCTGCGCTCTGCCCCTCATGCATCTCCAGGATCTTTCCAAGTGTTTCTTTCAGATCCTCACGTCTTACAATGTCATCCACAAAACCGTGCTCTACAAGAAATTCTGCTCTCTGAAATCCCTTCGGCAGTTTCTGGCGGATCGTCTGCTCAATGACACGCGGTCCTGCGAATCCGATCAGTGCTCCCGGTTCTGCCAGAATGATATCTCCCAGCATTGCAAAACTTGCCGTCACACCTCCAGTCGTAGGTTCCGTCAAAACACTCACATAAAGTAATCCTGCTTTACTGTGGCGTTCCAGTGCCGCCGATGTCTTTGCCATCTGCATCAGAGATGTAATGCCTTCCTGCATTCTGGCTCCGCCGGAACAGGCAAAAATGATGACCGGAAGTTTTTCTTCCGTTGCACGCTCTACTGCTCTGGTGATTTTTTCACCGACAGCCCAGCCCATGCTCGCCATCAGAAATCTTCCGTCGCAGACTGCTATCACGGCCTCTCTGCCGTTTATTTTGCCCCTGCCTGTGACAACCGCTTCCTTAAGTCCTGTTTTCTCTTGAAGTGCCTGCACTTTTTCCGGATAACCTTTGTAGTTTACAGGATTTCCACCAGCCAGATCATGATCCCACTCTTCAAAAGTTCCCTCATCAATGACCATCTGAATCCTTCGGTATGCATGGATACGAAAATATCCTCCACACTTCGGACAGATATAATTTCCCTGTTTTACATCTTCTGCAATGATCGCCGCTCCGCACTTGTTGCATTTGCGAAGAAGTCCTTCCGGCACTTCTGGTCTGGAAGCACGGGCTGCATTATGGCTCTGTATTCTGGAAACAATTCTTGTCTTTTTGAACATGTTATCCAACTTCATGGTCATTCACTCCTGTTATATCTGTTAATCCGAATTTTCGGACACCTGTCTGTTATCTTAACCCACTCTCTTCTCCGCATCCAGTTTCTTCGCTTTGCTTTCCATCCGTTCGATAAACTCTACATCCGTATTCCCGGACTGAAAATCCGGGTGATCCAGGATTTCATACTGGTAGTCCACGTTGGTGTCGATCCCCTCAATGATCACTTCACCAAGTGCACTCTGCATCTTACGGATCGCTTCGGTACGGTTCTTTGCCCACACGATCACCTTCGCGATCATGGAATCATAGTACGGCGGGATCGTATATCCACTGTACACTGCAGAGTCAATACGGATTCCTTTTCCACCCGGAAAATACATGTCTGTGATCGTTCCCGGTGACGGTCGAAAACCTTTGGACGGGTTTTCGGCATTGATCCTGCATTCGATCGCATGACCGGTAAGATGAATATCTTCCTGCTTGCAGGAAAGCGGAAGTCCGGAAGCGATACGGATCTGCTCTTTGACAAGATCCACGCCAGTCACCCACTCTGTGACCGGATGTTCCACCTGGATTCGGGTATTCATTTCCATGAAATAAAATCTGCCATCTTTATCAAGAAGGAATTCAATCGTTCCGGCATTTTCATACCCGGCTGCTTTTGCCGCTTTTACTGCTGCCTCACCCATTCTGGCACGAAGATCATCGGAAACCACCTCGCACGGAGACTCCTCGATCATCTTCTGATGATTTCGCTGGATGGAGCAGTCACGCTCTCCCAGATGGATCACATTTCCAAACTTATCTGCCATGATCTGAAACTCGATATGTCTTGGATGACGCACAAAATGTTCCACATACATCGTGGAATCGCCAAAAGCCATCTGCGTTTCTTTCTGTGCAGTACGGAAACTTTCTTCAAAATCTGCCGGTGTGTCGGCAACTCGCATTCCTTTGCCGCCGCCTCCGAGAGCAGCCTTAATGATGACCGGATACCCGATCGTTTCTGCTTCTTTCATTCCCTCTTCTACTGTGTAGATTGGATTTTTACCGCCGGGAATGATCGGAACACCTGCATTTGCCATCGTGTTTTTTGCCGCCTGTTTGTTTCCAAGACTTGCGATCACACTAGATGGCGGTCCGATAAAAGTAATATTACACTGCTCACAAAGCTCCGCAAAACGACTGTTTTCGGAAAGGAAACCAAATCCCGGATGGATCGCATCGGCTCCTGTAACGATCGTCGCACTGATGATATTTTCCATGCTGAGGTAGCTCTGGGATGATGGTGCCGGTCCGATACAGACTGCCTCATCCGCAAGCTGTGTATGAAGCGCATCTCTGTCCGCTTCTGAATAAACAGCCACTGTCTCTATTCCCATTTCTCTGCATGCGCGGATGATCCGCACCGCGATCTCCCCTCGATTCGCGATCAGCACTTTTTTAATCATAGTGTGTCACCTATCCAATCATAAAAGTCAGTTCTGCATCAACTACCACTTTGCCATCAACACTTGCAACTGCATGACCGACACCTACCGGTCCTTTGCATTTGATAATTGTCGTTTCCAGTCGAAGCTTGTCTCCCGGGACAACTTTTCCACGGAATCTGCAGTTTTTGATCCCGCCAAAATATGCGATCTTGCCTTTGTTTTCTTCAAGGCTCAGGATCGCTACAGCTCCTGTCTGCGCAAGAGCTTCCACCATCAGGACACCCGGCATGACCGGTTCCTGCGGGAAATGTCCCCTGAAAAAGTCCTCACGGAATGTCACACATTTATAACCAACGGCAAATTTGCCCGGTTCATAATCCTCGATATAATCCACCAGAAGAAATGGATGTCTGTGAGGAAGAATCTGTTCAATTTCTTTTACACCTAATTTATTCATGATCTATACTCTCCAGTTACTTCACACAATCCGGAACAACGGCTGTCCATACTCCACTGCCTGTCCGTTCTGCACATAAATCTCTGCAACTTTTCCGTCGAAATCGCTTTCGATCTCGTTCATCAGTTTCATCGCTTCCACGATGGCAAGTGTCTGGCCTTTTTTCACCTGATCACCAACAGAAACAAACGGATCTGCATCCTCAGACGGTGCTGCATAAAAAGTTCCCACCAGAGGAGATTTTACGATCATGCCCTCTGGCTCGCTGGACGCTGCCTGTACAGTTTCAGCATTTACAGTCGCCGAACTGGCTGCTGCCTGTGCTGCTGCAAGACCCGCGATCGGCACATCCAGCTGATTTCCTGCAACCACTACCGTTTCTTTTTTCTTCTTCAGATGAATGCTGGTTCCGTTTTCTTCGTAAGCAAAATCTGTCAGTTCAGAATCTGATACTGTTTTTATTAATGTAAGAAGATTTTCAAACTCCATAATCTATCAACCCTCGTATTTCTTCACAAGAAGTGTCGCATTGTGTCCGCCGAAGCCAAGAGAATTGCTCATTGCATAGCGGATCTCTTTTTCCACCGGAGCACCGATCGCATAATTCAGGTCACACTCTTCATCCGGCTCTGTGGTTCCAACCGTCTGATGGATAAAGCCCTCTTCCAGAGATTTTACACATGTTACAAATTCCACACCGCCAGCAGCACCGAGCAGATGTCCGATCATGGATTTGGTTGAATTTACAACCAGATTTTTTGCCGCATCTCCAAATGCCTTGTGGATCGCTCTTGTCTCAAACAGGTCGTTGTGGTGCGTGCTTGTTCCATGTGCGTTGATGTATTCCACCTCAGATGGCTGTACGCCGGCTTCTTCCATTGCCAGTTCCATTGCTCTTGCTGCGCCTGCTCCGTCCTCTGCCGGAGAAGTGATATGGAAAGCATCAGCTGTTGCACCGTAACCGACAAGCTCGGCGTAGATCCTTGCGCCTCTTGCCTTCGCATGCTCCAATTCCTCAAGGACCACGATGCCGGCACCTTCGCCAAGCACAAAACCACTTCTGTCTTTGTCAAACGGGATAGATGCTCTTGCGGCATCTTCTGTTTTGGTAAGGGCAGTAAGGGCAGTAAAACCTGCAACACCTGTCGGGCAGATACAGCTTTCCGTTCCACCTGCCAGCATGATCTCGGCATCCCCGTACTGGATCGCGCGGAATGCATCACCAATGCTATGAGTTCCGGAAGCACAGGCTGTGACAACATCTGTACATTTGCCGCGGAGTCCGAACTGAATGGAGATATTTCCTGCTGCCATGTTGGAGATCATCATCGGTACCATCAGAGGATTTACTTTTCCAGGTCCTTTGGTGAGGATCTTTTCATAGTTGTTTTCTACCTGTGGAAGACTTCCGATACCGGAGCCAACGATCACGCCTGCGCGGAAAGAATCTTCTTTTTCCATATCGATCCCGGAATCTTCCAGGGCTTCTTTTGCGGCAGTCACTGCATACTGGCAGAACGGATCCATACGTCTTGCAGATCTCGGATCCATATGGTCTTTTGCATTAAAATCCTTCACCTCTGCGGCAATCTTCACTTTGTAATCAGTGGTATCAAACTTCGTGATCGGTCCGATGCCGACTTTTCCCTCGCGGATCCCTGCCCAGAAATCCTTTACATTATTTCCAATAGGGGTAACTGCACCAAGTCCGGTGACAACTACTCTTCTCTTACTCATATGACCATTCCTCCATCGACCTGAATTACCTGTCCTGTGATGTATGCAGCATCGTCAGATGCCAGAAAAGCGACTGTTTTCGCGATATCTTCCGGCTTGCCAAAATGTCCGAGCGGAATCTGTGCAGCAGATGCTTTTTTTACTTCTTCGGATAATACTGCTGTCATTTCTGTCTCAATAAATCCCGGTGCCACTGCGTTTACAGTAATTCCGCGGGATGCAAGTTCTCTCGCCGCACTCTTTGTCATACCGATGATCCCTGCCTTGGATGCCGCGTAGTTTGCCTGTCCTGCATTTCCGGCAATTCCAACTACGGATGCCATGCTGATGATACGTCCGCTGCGCTGGCGGAGCATCTGTCTGGAAACAAAACGCATCATATTGAAAGTTCCCTTGAGGTTGACATCGATCACGTTGTCAAAATCTGCTTCAGACATTCCCATCAAAAGACCATCTTTTGTAATCCCTGCATTGTTCACCAGGATATCAATACTTCCATGTGTCTTTACGATATCTTTTACAGCACTTTCGCATGCTTTATGATCAGCGACATTCCACTGTCTGATCTCTGCTTCGCCGCCTTTTTCCTCGATCTCTTTCTGTACTTCCTTTGCGCGTTCCTCAGAACCGTTATAATTGATCACAACTGTTGCACCTCTTGACGCAAGTTCCAGGGCAATGGCTCTTCCGATTCCTCTGGAAGCACCGGTCACAACAGCAACTTTCTTTTTATTCTGCTCTGCCACTTATTTTTCTCTCCTTATTTGAGCTCCTCACACACCGAAACAGCTTCTTCCCAGCTTCCGATGTGATAGGATTTTACATTTTTGTCAATTTTTCGAAGGAATCCTGTCAGTGTTTTGCCCGGTCCGATCTCAACGAATGTATCCACGCCTTCACGGATCATGGTTTCCACACTCTGCTGCCAGCGGACAGATCCGCTGACCTGCGCCACCAGAAGTTCTTCGATCTTTCCGCAGTCTGTAATTACCTCTGCGTTGATGTTCGCCACATACGGAACTTTCAGAGGATTCATGCTGACTCCGGCAAAAACCTTCGCCAGTTCCTCTCCCGCTGGTCTCATCATCGGTGAATGGAAAGGGCCACTTACTTTGAGCGGAAGTACCCTTCTTGCACCGGCTTCTTTGAGTGCTGTTCCTGCTTCGGCAACAGCCTTCGCTTCACCGGTAATGACAATCTGTCCCGGGCAGTTATAGTTTGCAATGGAAACGCCCTCTCTGCCATTTAAAACATCCTCAATGACTGTTGCATCAAGTCCGAGCACTGCGGACATTGCTCCGATTCCCTCCGGTGCCGCATGTTCCATAAAAACCCCTCTGGAACGTACTGTTCGTACTGCATCCAGATCACACATGCCGCCTGCCACTGCGATCGCACAGTATTCTCCAAGGCTCAAACCTGCTGTCATATCTGCATAAAGACCCATAGATTCGACAGCTCTCGTCATTGCAAGACAGGCTGTTACCATTGCCACCTGTGTATATTCTGTTTTGTTCAGAAGATCATTTTCTTCGAAACAGAGTTTCTTAAGGTCAAGTTCTGCTGCTTCTGATGCCTGGTCAAACACGGCTTTGGAAAGAGGGCTTTTTTCATAAAAATCCTTTCCCATTCCAACTGCCTGTGCACCCTGTCCCGGATAAATAAAAGCGATCTTACTCATCTGCATTTACCCCGTTCATCAGCTTGCCTGCATCGACAACAGTTGTTTTGATGATGTCTTCACAGGAACGTTCCTCTTTGATCATGCCTGCAATCTGACCTGCCATCAGGCTTCCGTTCTTTGCATCACCTTCCTGAACGGCTTTTCTGAGACTTCCCAGAGTAAGCTGTTCCAGTTCCTCAAACGGTGCGCCTGCTTTTTCCAGTTCCAGATATTTACGGACCATATCGTTGCGGAGAACGCGGATCGGGTGACCGGTGCTTCTTCCTGTTACACGGCTGTCGATATCTTTTGCTTTGATGATGCTGTTTTTATAATTTTCATGGATCACAGATTCTTTGGATGCTGCAAAAACAGTTCCCATCTGGATTCCTTTTGCGCCAAGCATGAAGGCTGCTGCCATTCCTCTGCCATCTGCAATACCACCTGCTGCGATCACCGGGATCTTCACTGCATCAACGACCTGTGGAACCAGTACCATTGTGGTAAGTTCTCCGATATGACCGCCTGCCTCACATCCTTCGGCAACGACTGCATCTGCACCGCAGCGTTCCATACGTTTTGCAAGTGCTACGGATGCAACGACCGGGATAACTTTGACTCCGGCTGCTTTCCAGTCTGCCATGTATTTCTCAGGGCTTCCGGCTCCTGTGGTAACGACTTTGACGCCTTCCTCCACGATAACCTTAGCAACTTTTTCTGATTCCGGATTCATCAGCATGATATTGACACCAAATGGTTTGTCTGTCAGTTTCTTTGTCTCACGGATCTGCTCTCTGACCCATTCTGCCGGTGCACCGCCTGCTGCAATCAGTCCAAGACCGCCTGCATTGGATACAGCTGCTGCCAGATGACATTCCGCAACCCATGCCATGCCGCCCTGGATCACCGGATATTCAATTCCTAATAATTCTGTGATCTCTGTTTTCATAATAAAATCCTCTTGTCCCGTGACTCTTATGCCTGATGCTCTGTCAGGTAGTTCATTGCGTCTGCTACGGTTGTGATCTTTTCAAGATCTTCACTTGGAATCTCTACAGAAAATTCTTCTTCAAGTGCCATTGCCAGTTCAAAAAGATCAAGGGAATCTGCATGAAGATCATCCATGAAAGATGTCTCTGCTGTGATCTCTGCTACGTTTGCTCCTAAAGTGTCTGCTGTAAGTTCGATGATTTTTTCTAACATTTTTGTTTTCTCCTTTTTTCAATTCATTTTTTATATTTATAAATTCAGATTATCTGTAAACTGCTTTACCGCTTTGTGCGGCTGTCAATTTCCCATTCTAATGCGCTAGCTCCCCATGAAAGTCCTGCGCCGAATCCTGCCAGAATGATTTTCTGTCCTTTTTTCAAGACGCCCTTCCGATTCAATTCATTCAGCAGGATCGGAATGCTCGCGGATGATGTATTTCCATAATCCTGAAGATTCATTGGGAATTTTTCGATATCCAGGCGAAGCCGCCTCGCAACTGCATCCACGATCCTTGCATTCGCCTGGTGAAGAACAAACCAGTCAATGTCCTCTATAGAAAGTTCATTTTCTTTCAAAACTTCCTGTATCACCTGCGGAACCTTGCGGACCGCAAACTGAAAGACATCCTTGCCATTCATGGTAATGTATTCTGTTTTTGGTTCCTCGCAGTCTCTGTCAATACTGCGGACTCTGTTCATAGCTCCCGGTCCGGTAAGTGCCGGTCCGCCTTTTCCATCGGAGTGCGCCACCGGTCGATAACTTCTGCCCGCTTCCGCCTTTAGAAGAACCGCTCCGGCTCCATCTCCAAACAGGATGCAGGTTCCACGATCCGTCCAGTCCACCAGACGAGAAAGGCTCTCACTTCCAATGACCAGGATCGTCCGACAGATTCCGGATGAAATATACGCCTGGGCAGTATTGTAAGCAAAAAGAAATCCGCTGCACGCAGCATTGAGGTCAAATCCGACTGCCCTGACGGCTCCAAGTATTTCCTGTACCTGACAGGCTGTGCATGGAAAAACCCGGTCAGCTGAACCCGTTGCCACCAGAATCATATCTACTTCTTCCGGTGAAACTCCGGCTTCCTCAAGTGCCTGGCGGCCTGCTTCCGCTGCCATGGAAACTGTCGTTTCCTTTTCCACAATGCGCCGTCGCTCCACACCAGTCCGTTCCCGGATCCATTCATCGCTGGTATCTACAAAACCTGCGATCTCATTGTTATCCAGAACTCTCTCCGGGACACAGGCTCCCGTTCCCCGGATGACTCCGGTTATGGTCTGTTCTTTATTCATAATAGTTGTTTCCTCATATTCCTGATTTGTTTTGATTTTAGAATATTTTGATTATCAAAGTATATCTCCAAAAAAAGCTTTTGTCAAGAGAAAAAATTAACAACTTTGCATTCCGCAGCTTTCTGGTTTGTATATAAACACAAACATGCACGTTTCATATTTATTTTCTCTTTTCCTCTGTGATATACTAAATCTGTAAAGCAGTATTCCTATGGAAGCCTGCTTTTTTCTGTGACATATTTAAAAAAGAAAGGTATTTTAACTTCTATGAATTCTCTAAAGCCCATGCTCCTGACCTGCCTGAAATCTTATGACAGATCACAATTTATCAAAGATGTGACCGCTGGCATCATCGTCGCGATCATCGCTCTCCCGTTGTCTATCGCACTGGCACTTGCTTCCGGCGTTGGCCCTGAAGCCGGTATTTTCACCGCAATCGTAGCCGGTTTCGTGATCTCTGCTCTTAGTGGAAGCTGTGTGCAGATTGCCGGACCAACTGCCGCATTTGCAACGATCGTCGCCGGTATCGTGGCTCGCGACGGAATGGACGGTCTCGTTATCGCCACTGTACTGGCAGGTATTTTTCTGATCCTTATGGGACTCTGCCACTTCGGAAGTCTGATCAAATTCATCCCTTATACGATCACCACCGGTTTTACCTCTGGAATTGCCGTGACGATCGTTATCGGTCAGCTGAAAGATTTCTTCGGTGTCACTTACCCGGATGGGGTGAAACCGATCGAAACTACCGAAAAACTGGAAGCTTTTGTCCAGAACATTTCTTCCATAAATATCGATGCTGTTATCGTCGGTGCTGTAAGTCTCGCAATCCTGATCATCGCACCGTATATTTTTAAGAAAATCCCCGGCTCATTGATCGCTGTTATCGCCGGAATCCTAATGGTTCAGTTTCTTCCATTAAAGGTATCCACCATAGGAAACCTGTACACGATCAGCAATGCTCTTCCGAGTTTCCATATGCCGGCATTAAAAGTCAGCACGATCAGTGCGGCTCTTCCAAATGCTTTCACAATTGCTGTACTCGCTGCGATCGAATCATTGCTTTCCTGCGTAGTTGCAGATGGTATGATAGGCAGCAAACATCGTTCCGATATGGAGCTCGTTGCACAGGGTGCCGGAAATATCGCTTCTGCGCTCTTTGGTGGAATCCCGGCAACAGGAGCAATCGCAAGAACTGCTGCCAATATCAAAAACGGCGGACATACACCGATCGCCGGAATGGTCCACTCTGTCACACTTGTCATCGTGCTTGTCGTTCTGATGCCTTATGCCGGAATGATCCCTATGCCGACGATCGCCGCGATCCTTTTTATTGTTGCCTACAATATGTGCCAGTGGAGAACGTTCCGTGATCTGCTCAAAACCGCTCCAAAAAGTGACATTATCGTACTTCTGGCGACTTTCGTGCTGACAGTCCTCTTTGACCTGGTCGTTGCCATCGAAATCGGTATGGTGCTTGCATGTCTGCTCTTCATCAAACGAATGAACGAAGAAACCCATGTTGACAGCTGGGTTTATACGGACGATGATACACCGGATATCAACGAACATCTCCGTAAACTGCCGCTGCAGATCCGCGTTTATGAAATTACCGGCCCCCTGTTTTTCGGAGCTGCAGACGCTATCGAACATATCGTTGTCAAAGACTTCACCAAATGTCTGGTACTCCGTATGAGAAGTGTTCCAGCTCTGGACAGTACTGCTATGAATGCACTCCAGAACCTGGTAAAAATCTGCGAAAACAAAGGAATCACCCTTGTTTTCTCCCATGTCAATGAACAGCCAATGCGCGTTATGAAAAAAGCCGGCTTTGTTGAACTTGTCGGAGAAGAAAATTTCCGCCCGAATATATCCGCGGCATTAAAAAGAGCTGAAGAGGTTATCTAAACCTTTTCAGCTTTTCCTTTTGTCGATTTCGCGCTATAATAGAGTTATCAATATACAACATAGGAAGGGAGATTTTATCATGTCCAAAACAATCCGTGAATTAACAGAAGACCTGCTCGCAGCACCATCCGCATGTGCCGAAGTCAAAGAAACTGCACAGAATTATCTCGATGCTATCGGTGGCGAAAATGAAGCTGCTGCTGCCAAAACATTCGTAGCAGAACTTGAAGAAGACATCATGCCGATCGACGGTCTGATTGCTTTCGCAGAGTCCGATATGGGTGCCAAAGTTTTCGGTGAAGAAGGTGCAAAAAACATCCTGATCCACGCCAAAGAGATCAAATCCAACGGAGCAAAATACTGCGACTGCCCTGCATGTGCAGCGTGTGAAGCACTGCTTGAGAAGAAGGATGAAATCCTGAAATAAGGGTTATTGTTTATCAGATAATTACATAAGCATTTAGAACGCCCAGACAATGCCGCATACGTTTTATCGGCTGCCATTGTCTGGGCGTTTGTCTGATAATCTAAGAATTTAACTTCTCCTGCACTTTCGCCGGAACTCTGATCAGCCCGAACTTCCAGAAAATACTATATATGTAAGAAATGCCAAAAATCTGCCCAATCGCCTTCGGTCCTTTATATTCCGGCAGGATCAGCTCAGCTTTTCCATTTATATCACAAATCTGAGCTGCATCGATCACCTTATGAAATGCCAGAAGCACAGAACTTCTGGTCAATGTTTTACTGGTTTCCTTACGGGACACCAACAACTCCCCACTGTATTCCCCGTTCCGCTTCCTCTTCACAACATAAGAAAATGGAAGCCCCGATGAAGTGCAGAAAACATATCCCTGATATACAAGAAGTGTATCCCACAGTAGTTTATCAATTTCAGATTCCTGCTCTATAATTCCCTGGTGCAGCTTTTTCACCGCTGCTTCACAGTTATATTGATATTCTGGCATAGATTCAACTCTCCATTTTTAATGTGTGAATCAACAACTCTATCCTCACACGACTGAAGTCGCGTGCTTCCGGACGCTT